>Ga0181517_10000403_pt1 | contig 59388 bp, 37 predicted proteins | sample PEATcosm2014_Bin_31_FD_119748 | JGI IMG/M metagenome (GOLD analysis project Ga0181517, IMG submission 119748) | Peatland microbial communities from MTU Mesocosm Facility, Houghton, MI, USA - PEATcosm2014_Bin01_30_metaG | ecosystem: Environmental > Terrestrial > Soil > Wetlands > Peat | place... | reverse complement strand
TCAACGATATCCAGAACACCATCGCCAGCGCCGTCGAGGAGCAGACGGCCACAACCAACGAGATTGCCCGCAATGCCGCCGAAGCCGCCAAAGGCAGCACCGAAATCTCCAAAAACATCGCCAACGTCTCCGAGGCGGCCAAGAACACGACTCAGGGGGCCAATAACACCCTGACCGCCGCGACCGAGCTGTCCAGGCTGGCTGCCGAGCTCAAGAAGGTCGTCGAACAGCAAAACCTCTAGCTCCTCTCCCTACCCGGCAAAGGAGGCGCGCGCCCTCACGGCGTGCGCCTCCGCCGCCCAACCCGCTCATGCATGTCTCAGCCCAATTTCCGCCATTCTGGGACTCCCCTCTCAAATGTTTTAACCTTTTAACCTTTCAACGTTTTAACGCTTCAACGTCCTAACCCTCCCACCCATGACCGCTCCCTTGCCGCCCGATGAGGCGCAACGCCTGGAAACGCTAAGGGATTACCACATCCTCGATACCCCGCCCGAAGAGGCGTTCGACGATATCGTGCGCTTGGCCGCATATTGGAACGGCACGACGATAGCCACGATTAGCCTTGTGGATTCTCAGCGGGTATGGTTCAAGGCCCGCATCGGCCTGGAGGCCACCGAAGCCTCTCGAGACTTGGCTTTCTGCTCGCATGCGATCCTTTGTCCGGGGCAACCCCTGGTGATTCCCGACGCCACACAGGACCCGCGTTTTGCCGATAATCCGCTGGTAACCGGAGCGCCACGCATCCGCTTCTATACAGGCGTCCCACTGGTCACGAGTGAGGGCTACGCGCTGGGCGCCTTGTGTCTCATGGACTCCAAGCCGCGTAATCTGCAAGGTGAGCAGCTTGAAATGCTTTGCGCGCTCGCCCGGCAGGTGACGCGACTTTTGGAGCTGCACCGTCTTGTGGCGGAACAGGCGCAGACCGAAATGGAGTTGCGCAAGCTCTGGCGCGCGGTGGACCAGACTCCGGCGGCCGTGATTATCACCGACTCCTACGGGACAATTGAATACGTCAACCCTAAATTTGTCGAGATGACGGGCTACGGGCTGAGGGAGGCGCTCGGCCGGAATCCCCGCATCCTGAAATCCGGGCTGCATTCCCTCGCTTTCTACAAGGAAATGTGGGATACGCTGCTGCAAGGGAACGTTTGGCGTGGAGAGTTTCGGAACCAGAGAAAAAGCGGCGAGTTTTATTGGGAAATGGCCTGTATCTCTCCCGTCCGCGACGCATCGGGAAAAACCACGCACTATGTCGCTATCAAGGAGGACATCACGCGTGCCAAGGAGATGGAGGAAGCGCTGCGCCAAAGCGAGCGCCGGCAAAAAGCGATTCTCGATAACATTCCCGATCCCGCCTGGCTGAAGGACCGTGAGGGACGCTTCCTGATGGTCAACCCCGCCTGGTGCAAGATCTTCGGCGTCGTTCCCGAGCAGGTCATAGGCAAAACCAGCGCTTCCGTGCATCCGCTCGAAACCGCCCGCTGCATCCAGGTGGAAGACGAAAAAGTCATGTCCTTGCGGCTGCCTACCCGCGAGGAGCGCTTGTTCGGCACCCGCTGTGGCGCCGGCGGCTGGTTTGAGACTTCCAGGACCCCGCTCATTGACAAGGATGGCCTGTGCTATGGCCTGGCCGGAATCGGGCGGGACATTACTCAGCGCAAGAAAGACCAAGCCGCCCTGCTTGAATCAAAGCGCTTTCTGCAGTCCAGTCTCGACGCTCTTTCCGCTCATATCGCGATTCTGGATGACCACGGGATTATCATCGCGGTCAACGCCGCCTGGACAAGATTCGCCCGCCAGAACGGATACCGCGGCGGCCTCTACGGCATCGGCGCCAACTATCTCCAGTTCTGTGAAGCCGTGCCCGGAGAATCTGGCGGCGAAGCCGTCGCCGCCGGCAAGGGCATCCGGGCGGTTATGGCCGGCCAGAGCCCTGAGTTTCTCCTGGAGTACCCCTGCCACAGCCCCCAGGAGCAGCGCTGGTTCGTGGCGCGCGTCACTCGGTTTCGGGGAAAAGGCGCCGTCCGCGTGGTCGTGGCGCATGAAAACATCACTGACCAACGGCGCGCCGCCCAACAGTTGCAGGCCGCGCTCGAAGCCGCCGAGTCGGCTAACCGGGCCAAGAGCGAATTCCTGGCCACCATGAGCCATGAAATCCGCACGCCGATGAACGGCTTGCTGGGCTTTACCAACCTGCTCATGGATACCCAGCTTTCGGGCGAGCAGCGTCACTTTGTCGACACCATACAAACCTCGGGCCACAGACTCCTCGCCCTCATTAACGACATCCTGGATTTCTCCAAGATCGAGGCCGGCCAGTTGACGGTCGAGACCATCCCGTTTCAGGTGTCGCACGTTGTCCAGGAAGTGGCCGGGTTGCTCGCTGCTCCGGCGCGACAGAAAAAGCTCGCCTTCAATGTCTTTCTCGACCCGGCCCTCCCAACCCAATTGGCCGGCGACCCGAATCGCCTGCGTCAGGTCCTTCTGAATCTCGCCGGCAATGCCATCAAGTTCACCAGGCATGGCACGGTTATCATCCGGGCTCAGCCCTCTCCGGATTCTCCGGATGTTGTTCGCTTCGAGGTTGTCGATACCGGGGTCGGGATCCCTCCTGAGAAACAAAGCCTGCTTTTTAAAAGGTTTTCGCAGGCCGACTCCTCCACCACCCGCCGCTTCGGCGGGACTGGCCTGGGTCTGGCCATCTCCAAGAGCCTGGTTGAACTCATGGGCGGCCAGATTGGCGTGAACAGCACCCCGGGCAGTGGGTCCACGTTCTGGTTTACGCTGCCGGTCCTCCTGGCTTCGGCCGCCGAGGACGGGGCAGGGGAGGGCAACCCTCCTCACGATAAGCAATCGCCGAATGAGACCTCTATTCTCAGAAGCCGCTCCTCCTCTCTCAATCCGTCTTCACGGCCTGCCCGGCCACCGCCCCGCTTTCATGTCTTGTTGGCCGAAGACGACAAGATCAACCGACAACTGGCTGTTTACCTCCTGGAGAAACTTGCCTGCCAGGTCGATCTCGCCCTCAACGGAGTCGAAGCCGTCGCCCTCGCCTCGCAGCGCCCTTACGATCTTATCCTCATGGACTGCCTCATGCCCGAAATGGATGGCCTGGAAGCCACTCGCCAGATCCGCTGCGCTCAAAATGGGGGTGGCCGTGTCCCCATCGTCGCCTTTACCGCCAGCGTCCTCAACGAGCAGCTCGAAAAGTGTCTGGCGGCCGGCATGGATGATTTCCTGGAAAAACCGCTTGCTGACAGCGCCCTCGAACGAATGCTGTCCAAATGGGCGCCGGCGCCTCAGCCCCCCTCGGATCCAAATGCTCTATGAAAATGCTCGTGGTTGATGATTCCAAGCCGATGCGGACCTTCCTGGCGTTTCTTGCCCAGAAAGTGACCTCCTCTACGGTGGAGGCCAGCGATGGCGTTGAAGCGCTCGATATCCTGGTCCGCAACGATCCCCGCGATCCGTTTGACGTCGCCCTGGTCGATTGGGACATGCCGCGCATGAACGGCCTGGAGTTTGTTCAGGCCGTCCGCCGCAATGCCGACTTTGCCAACCTCAAGCTGATGATGGTTACCACCCAGAATGCCCATGACCGCGTCGCCGCGGCCTTGAAGGCCGGGGCAGACGATTTCCTCATGAAACCTGTCACTCAGGAAATGTTAATCGAGAAGCTGCAGATTCTCGGACTGGCCGATTGATCGGCTTCAACTGGCCCCGCTAAGCGCCTATGCCTAGAATTCGAGTCCTGGTTGTGGATGATGCGGTGGTGATGCGCAAGCTCATCTCTGAGACGTTGGGCCGCGACCCCGAGCTTGAGGTTGTCGGCACGGCCGCCAACGGCAAAATTGCGCTGCAGAAAATCACCCAGGTCAACCCGGACATCCTGACCCTCGACGTCGAGATGCCTGAGCTCGATGGCCTGGCAACCTTGCGCGAGTTGCGCAAGATCTATCCTCGCCTGCCGGTCATCATGTTCAGCACGGTGACCCAGAGAGGCGCTGAGGCCACCCTTGATGCTCTCTCTCTCGGCGCAAACGATTATGTCACCAAGCCCGCAAATGTCGGCAGCGTTGGTGAGGCCATCCAGCGGCTGGAGACCGATCTGATCGCCAAGATCAAAGTCCATTGCCGTCCTCGCCCACTGACTCCTTCCGCCGCCGAGCCGTTCAAAACGGCCTGCCTCCATCCGCCGCCTTCGGGCCCGCTGCGGCACGGTCCGGCTCGCATTGATATTGTTTGCATCGGCACCTCCACCGGCGGACCCAACGCCCTGGCGGACGTGTTTGCTCATCTGCCCGCCCACTTTCCTGTCCCGATGGTTATCGTTCAGCACATGCCCCCGATGTTCACAGCCATGCTGGCCGACCGCCTCACGGCCATCTCGCCCTTGCCTTGTCACGAGGGAGCCGACGGTCAGCCCCTCGAACCCGGCCACGCCTACATGGCTCCGGGCGGCAGACACATGGAAGTCCAACCGCTTGGCGCCCGCCGGATCGTGCGCCTCCAGGATGGTCCGCCGGAAAACTCCTGCCGTCCCGCCGTCGATGTGCTCTTTCGCAGCGTTGCGGCCGCCTATGGTCCGGCGGTTTTGGGGGTGGTCATGACCGGCATGGGCCAGGACGGAATGCGCGGCTGTGGCGCGATACGCGAGCAACAGGGCCGGGTGATCGCCCAGGATGAGCCCTCCAGCGTCGTCTGGGGAATGCCCGGCGCGGTCGCCCAGGCTGGCTATGCGGAGCGCCTCGTGCCGCTCCATCACATCGCGCCGGAAATCACTCGGCTGGTGCGCGACAGTCGGCGCCTTCCCTGAATCCCTTACTCCTCATGGCCATCTCCACAGCAGATTTCGAATATGTCAGGTCCCTGGCCCATAGCCAGGCCGCTCTCGTGCTGGAACCGGGCAAGGAATACCTGGTGGAGACCCGCTTGGGGCCCCTGGCCCAGCGCGAAGGCTTCCCCTCTCTAGCCCAGTTTATTGAACACCTGCGCGCCGCACTCAAGGTTAACGGCATTCACGACCGGGCGGTTGAGGCGCTGACGACCAACGAGACGTTCTTCTTCCGCGATTTCCATCCGTTCGAAGCCCTGCGCTGCTCCATCCTTCCCGCTTTGCTGGCAGAGCGTGCCGCGGCCAGCCGCCTCTCTATCTGGTGCGCCGCCTGCTCGACGGGGCAGGAGCCCTACAGCCTGGCTATGCTCCTGCTCGAGCATTTCCCTCAGTTGGCTGACTGGTCGGTCTCGATCCTCGCCACGGATTTGTCGCCTGCGGTCTTGCAGAAAGCGCAGGAGGGCAGCTACTCCCAGACCGAGGTCAATCGCGGCCTCCCCGCCTCCTATCTCGTCAAATACTTCAGCCAAAAGGATACCCGCTGGTTCATCCACGATCAGGTCAAGACGCCGATCGAGTTCCGCCAGATGAACCTGATTCAACCCTGGCCCGTGCTGCCTCCCTTCGATCTGGTCTTCATCCGAAACGTCATGATCTATTTCGATGTCGAGACTAAGAAGACCATTCTAAAACGAATCCGCAACTGTCTGTTGCCTCACGGCTTTCTGTTTTTGGGCACGGCCGAAACTACGACCAACCTCGATCCGCAATATCAACCGATTAGCTATGGCAAAGCGGTAGCCTATCGCCCGCGGGCCGCTTGAACCCAGGGCGCCCTATCGGAACCAAATCCATTCCATATCCAGGAGCAGATAATGAAACATATCCTTTTAGTGGACGATAACGAGACCTTTTGCCGGTCTCTCGCTGAGATTCTGCGCCGCGCCGGCTACGAAGTTCGCACCGCCGCCGAGGGCTCGGCTGCCTTGCGGCTCTTTCGCGAAGAACCTGCCGACCTGGTCATCACTGATCTCATCATGCCGGGAAAAGAAGGCCTGGAGACCATCATCGAACTGCGCCAGATCCGCTCGAGCGTGAGAATCATCGCCATTTCTGGCGGCGGCCGGATTGACCCTGGTGACTACTTGCCCATGGCCCAGCAGTTGGGCGCCAACCGCACTTTGGCCAAACCCTTCACCTCTGAACAGATCCTCGACCTCGTCGGCGAATCCTTCGCGGAGTCGAACTGACGGAGCGACCAATCCCGATAGGGCAACGCAGTAGCCAAGACGCCGGAGGGACGAGTTCCCGCGAGTCCCCATTATTTGGGCCTCCCAGAGCTCGGCCCTCCGGTGAAAAGCCCGCCTGCTGGGACAGGCTTTTAGGATTTGATATCCCGCACCTGGAACCCCATGGCGCCGATGAGGCACGCCGTCGCGCTGCACGCCAGCAGCGTGATTTGGGACTGAAGAATCTGCGCCCACGGCCTGGGCTCTTGAAACACCAGGAACCAGCACTCCAGATGATGGGTAATGAACCAGTTCTGGTACCGGTCGAAAAACGGGATATGCTGCACCACCATGCTCACGAACAACAACGAAAGCGCCAGAATGGTCGCCGCCGCCGGCTTCATATTGAAACAGGAGAACATGAACGCCAGCGAGAGCATGGTGACCGCATTCATCACCATGAACAGGTGAGAAAAGGCATACAGCGCCAGCCCGTCCCCTGGCGGGAAAAGGCCGAAGGTCAAAGGCGCCTCCGCGAACACGAACAGGCCTTTCCACGGAAAACAGAGCCGGGCGAATCCCAAAGCGATGGCCCCCAGGGCCACGACCAGGATCGCCGCAAAGATGATCCCCGCCACCCACTTCACCAGCAGCAGGCGCGCGCGAGAGATGGGCCGCGACAAAATCATCCGCAGCGTGCCATCCTCGGCTTCTTTCGCCACCAGGTCCCCGCCGACTAGCGCGACATAGAGGGGCATCAGCAGCAGGATCTGCGGCCAGAGCATCAGAAGCGCCACGGTCAGCGCCGAGATGTATTCTTCCGCCACGTACCCGTTGCCGGCCAGCAGCTTCTCGAAATCGCTATGCCATCGCGTGCGCTTGAAGAGCAGCATCATCAGCGTCTGCGCCAGCACGAAGGCGCCGAAACCGATGTAAGTGCGCTTCTTGCCGAAGAGCTTCCAGAGTTCGTTCTTGAGCTGGGCCAGAAACATAGTCAGAAATCGTTTGCCGGCGGCGGCGTGGTTTTCACCAGGCTCAGGTAAAAATCTTCCAGGGTCTGCTCCCGGGGCCAGATGCCTTCAACCGGGATGTTCGCCCCCACCAGCGCCCTGGCCGCCTCGGCCGTCGTCCGCCCTTCGCTCAGCGCGAGGCATTCTCCGTCCACCGTTCCGGTGATGATTCCCCGGTCGCGCAGCAGCGCCGCCGCCGCCGCGAAATCCGGCGTCCGGAGCCTCACGTGGCCGCGCTCGGTTTTGATCTCCGTGAGCCGGCCGTCGAACACCTTGCGCCCGTGGTTCAACACGGCAATGCGGGTGCAGAGCTGCTCCACTTCGCTCAGCAGATGCGAGGACAGCAGAATCGTCAGCCCGAGATCCCGGTGCAGCCGCGCAATGGTCTCGCGCATTTCCGCGATGCCTTCGGGATCCAGCCCGCTGCCCGGCTCGTCCAGAATCAGCAGCTCCGGTCCCGGCAGCAGTGCCTGCGCGATGGCCAGCCGCGCCCGCATCCCGTGCGAATACGTGTTTACCCGGGATTGCTCCCGGCCCGTCAGACCGACCCATTCCACCACCTCGCGAATCCGTTCCGGCGGCGTTGGCGCCGAGTAGTGGCTCAGGATCTCCAGGTTGCGCCGGCCGGAAAGATAGTCGTAAAACGCCGGCGCCTCAAAAATAGCTCCAACCTTGCGCAACGCCCGCGCCCGGTGCGCCGTTACGTCATGCCCGCACACCCTCACCTCGCCCCGGGTCGGCCAGACCTGGCCCAGGATCATCCCGATAGCGGTGCTCTTGCCTGCGCCGTTGTGACCCAGGAGGCCGAAAATCTCCCCTCGCGGCACCTGCAGCGTGAGTTGATCCACCGCCAGCCGCCGCCCGAACCGCTTCTCGACGTTCGAGAGCTGAATCATGTCCGGATTCATTGATGGCGCAGGATCATCCGTCCCGATTCCATCTCGCGCTGCAAGGCCTCCAGGAACGGCGCTGCTTCCGCCCGCGTTTGCGCCGAGCTTTGGCTGTAGAACGCGTTCAGCCCAATGGTCCGTATTTTTGCCTCCAGCTCCGGGCTGATGGGCGGCGGACCATTGGTGCTTCCCGGGCCCGTTCCGCTTCCGCCCGCGGCGCGGTCAATGGTTGCCCGCAACTGCTTGATCGCGTCGTCGATGACCCGATGCCGCTTCTCATCGGGCAGCCGCTCGAAGGCGGTGATCATCTGCTTGAAACCCGCCGGCAGGGTCGCCTCGATGAATTGCGCCTTTTCCTCTTCCGTCATCTGCGCGAACCAGTCGTTGATCAGGTGGTCAGCCCGCAGCCGTTGGCGTTCGTCGTAGGAAAGCGCGTTGAGCTTCTCCTCCAGGTCTTTGATCGCCTTGGCCCGCGCCGCCCCGGTCAGCTTGCTGAAATCGACCGACTCGACATACGCGCGCACCTTCTCGGCGGTGACCTTGCGGGTTTCGAGATACCAACGCCCCGTGCCCGCCGCCAGCCAGATGCCTGCCAGCGCCGCCGCCGCCCAGACCAGAAATCGATACCGCCGGTTGAACATAGCCAATCCTTATCCGTTCCCAGCCCCCGCCGCCATGAAAAAGCGGCGCTTAGTCTGCTCTCCGAATAAGACCGCTCCTAACGCCGATCCTCACGCTACAAAATGGCCAGGCCATCGGGGTGCGCCCGTCCCCGGGCGCAGCGGGCGCCGGACACCGGCTGACACCGGGATTTTCCCGCGCTCCCGAATGAGAAGCCCGTTGCGCTCCACGTCATGCGCCTCAATGTCCCGCGGAACCAACGCCAAAAAAAACGCGCGATCCCCCCTTGACACGAAACTCACTATGGTATATAGTAGGAATAGCAGTATGGATACCTTTCCAAAAAGGGCCGGAAAGCGGGGCAAAACACGCCGGCAACGCGTTGCCTGGATCGCCGCGCCCAGCCTTTCTCCCCTTACGTTTTCGTTTCACGCACCTGCCGCGCCGACTCGCCTCGCCGGCCTGTCCGCCGGAGCCTTGGCAGAGGCGGAAGCCCGACGAAGGCGGGTTCACGCATCACGTTTCACGCATCAACCCATTGTCACCGCAGAATTGGACATTTTCTATACAATTTCCCCTTCACATTTTAAAAACACACACCTCCGACCGTTGCTGCTCAACCACTTGCGCAAAATGCCGGAGGAAGCTGTCCAATTCCTTGTTGACATTGCCTTCCAAAGTGGCATCGGCGTCTCGCCGATGTGTCCCTTCCTTCCATCGGCGCTCTACCATGATACTGCCACGCTGGCCGGATCTCAGCGGATTCAACCCCGCATCGTCGGTTCCGGGAAGGCTGATCCACGTCCTGGAACGGTAACCTACGGTCACCTACGGAAACCTACGGTAACCGAATTTTTTTTCTCGCGCCCCCACCTGGAACCGATCGGCGCTCTGATAAGCCCCCCAGCCCTGGCTGGAGTCCCGCCACAAAATCCCCTCGCTATCGGCCTCGTGGAGTAATAGCCTCTGCAGTACTATGAAACCCACTCTTATCCTCGCTCTAATCTGCGTCCTGATCCGCGGCGCCTGCGCTGCCGAAACGGCGCCGGCCGACCAAGTCCGGACAGCGGTCACGGCGATCAAAGCGGCGACCAACTATAGTTGGACAACCACTCTGAAGATTGCCAACTCGCCGTTCGATCCCGGTCCCATCAAAGGCCAGACCGAGAAGGCCGGCTTTGCCATGGTAACCCAGCAACTCGGTGACAATAACTTGGAAGCGGTGTTCAAAGGAGACAAGATTGTGATGAAGCGAGAGGGCCATTGGGAGACCCCCGATCCTTCGGACTTCTTCATGTCGATGGCGGCCACTTGGATCACGCGCATGGGGCCCGCCGGCGATGAAGCGGCCTCGCTGATCGCGCGCGCCAAAGAACTCAAAGCCGACAACGGCGCGTTGGCCGGTGACTTGAGCGAGGCGGGAGTCAAGGAGTTGCTTAACTTCGGTCCGCGCGATGGCGGTTTTCCCCCGCCGACCAACGCGCACGGCTCGGTCCGATTCTGGCTGAAGGACGGGGCGCTGGTGAAGTTCGAGTCGCATCTGGCGGCCAAGATGGTTGGCCCGAACCAGGAGTCCTTTGACTTTGACATGACTCGCACGACCGCCGTGGAGGCAGTGGGCTCTACCAAGGTAGGCATCCCTGCCGAGGCGAAGCACAAGCTGGAGTCAAAGTAGCCGCCGCCTTAGGGCACCCAGACGGCGCGATAGAAGCGGGCGGGGAAACTGAAAGCGCTCGGGTCCGCGAAGTTGAACGGCGAGGTGTTCGTTAGCAGCGGCACCCAATCGATCAGGTTGGTCGAGCCTTCCACGATGTACGTGAGCCCGGGCACCCCGGCGATGCCGAACTGGGGTTGCTGGCCCGCGGAAAATGACATGGCGCCCAACGTCGCGGCGGCCGTGTTATAGACGGCCAGGAACGCGTTGCTGCTGGTGACGCTGCCGCCCGGGTTTGAGACGATGGCAAGGTAGGCGCCGGCCTGGGCCGTCGTCACCTGGCTGAGGCTCAGCATGGCGTTGGTCGCATCGATGAGATTGGTGCCGTTGAGCTGCCATTGGTAGAGCAGGGGAGCGGTGCCGCTCGCGCCAACGGTGAACAGAGCGTCGTTCCCCGCGAGCAGCGCAAGACTGAGCGGTTGGCAGGTAATAGCTGGCGGGACCGGCGGTTCCATACCGCTCAACTTGGCCACGAACATCTGTCCATCACAACATGGCGCCAGGTTCACGAAACTGATGCCGCCGAAGGAAGCAGTTCCGTTAAAGGATCCTCCAACGTACACCTCCGCGGAACTCGTTGCCGCGATCGAACCGATTCCGCTCTGGTTGGCAGCCACGACGGGCAAACCCCAGAGGGGATTGCCTTCGGTATCGTACTTGACCACGTAGGTGACAACATTGGTGAGAGTGGTTGCGCCGAACGAGAGGCTCGGTTCGGGTTGGCCGCTGCCGGAGAGGCCGCTCACATAGACATTGTTGTACTGGTCCAAAACGATTCCGGTCGCCCAGGGATCTTGGCTGCCGGCGGTTTGGTGGATCCAGAGTAATTGGCCCTGCGGATCGCATTTGGCCACACCCAGGTCTGGCCCGCCCGCGATATAGATGTTGTCCGAACCGTCCAGGGCCAGCGCCCAGCCATCTATCGAAAAGTCCTCCGACCAGAGCAGATCCCCTGCGGAATCGTATTTGGCCAGGAAGCCGGGCGAACCGGCGATGCAAATATCGCCGGCAGGTCCCAGGGCGAGGCACCAGGCCGGGGCGGCTTCGTTGGCCCAAAGCAAGTTGCCGGCGGTGTCGAATTTGGCCAGGAAGGCCTGGCTGTTGGTGAGCATGACGGTGCCGAAAGTGGCGCTCCCGGAGTCCATGCCGGCCAGCACCGAATTGCCGGCGGCATCCACGGCGAGGCTGAAAATGCTCCCTGCACTCGGATCGCTGGCTCCAATCATTTGGGCCCATAGCACGTTGCCTTGGGAATTATATTTGGCCAGGAAGATATCGCTGGAATCAGTGCTCACCAGCGTCGTGCCGCCCAACACCGCCGTGCCGGTGAATTGGCCGGCCAGATAAACGTTCCCGGAAGAGTCGGTTCTGACGGCGACCTCGGGAACAGGAGTGTCGGTTGCGACCGCGTTGGCCCAAAGGAAGTTTCCCATTGCATCGTACTTACAGAGGAAGACGGCCTGCACTATGATGCCAACGGAAGTGTTAGTCAGGATAGCTCCACCGAAATCAAGCGTGGAGGCGTAAAACGTCCCGGCCCCATAGACATTGCCACTGGGATCCACGGCGATTTGATAGACTGCGCTCTGAGGAAAGTTCGGCCAGAGGGCGTTGGAAGCGCTCCTGGCCCAAAGGAATGCGGGCGGGGTGGCAAGGCTCAGAGAAGCCGGATCGCTGACCACCGAACCGAATGCGTTCGAAACCACCACATTATAGACGCCGACATTCGTCGCCTGCATGTTGGCGATGGAAAGAGAGGCGTTAGACGCGCCGGGAATATTCTGGCCGTTGAAGAGCCATTGGAAGCCTAGAACCGGTATGCCGGTGGCCAGGACGGTGAAGGTCGCGTTGGAGCCGAGTTGGGCGGCGCGACTGAAAGGCTGGACAAGAATGGCCGGCGGCAGTTGCAGCACGGTCAGGATTGCGTTCGAACTGGCGGCGGTTTCGAAGGGGGCATAAAGATCCCGCACCACCGCCCAATACACCCCGGCCTGATTGGTCTGGACATTGGTCAGGGTGAGGGACGCGTTGGTGCCTGAACGCAGCGCCAAGCCGTTGAAATACCATTGCCAGAGCACAGGGATGGAGTTGCTGACTGCGGCGCTGAAGACGACTGTGGAGTCCGCGTTGACAGCCTGGCTTTGCGGTTGCTGAGTAAATATGGATTGAGTTTCGATGAGGCAAGGGGTGCCGGGCGGTTGCTTGGCAGGGTTGTTGAAGTTTGGATCGAAGCTGAACAGGCGGTTGGGGGGTAAGTAATAGACGCCTGGCGATTCAAACTGGGTCGTTGCGGTCGTGCTGGCATACAGGTTGACCAGGGAGGTGTTGAGAGTCAGTTGACTGGTAAAAGGTGATTGCCAGTCTTCGAGCAATCTTGGCAGATTGTGAACTCCGCCGCTGAAGGTGGTGCTGGTGGCGCCGGTGGAAGGCACGTTGCCGGTCAAAATGGCGGCGTTAATGGTCGTGTTGGTCGCCTGGCGCGAGGCGTAGCTGCCGGAACTGAGGGCATCGGCCCAGTTTTGCGACAGGATGGTTAGCGCGTCGCTGATGAAGGCGCAGGGGACGGTGGCGCTGGTATTGGTGGTGCCGAGGTAGGCGGCGTTGGTGCAGTTGTAGTTTCCAATCACGTAAAGCGGATTGCGTGTCGCCAGGGTAAATCCCAGACCGCCGTTGACGGGGGGCGCGATGCCGTTGGTCAGCCGCACCGCCGTCATCTGTGCGGCGGTGTTGGTGCGGTTATCGGTCACGTAGAGAATGGTCGGGTAAAGGCCGGAGCCGGCCGGAAGCTTCGCCTGCACTGTTGGATTGGTCCGTATCCACTGGGCGTATTCTCCAAGGTCAATTTGCGTAACCAGGACGGTCTTGTCCTGCTCCCGCTGATCCGTGAATGAATTGGTGATGGACAGGAAAGGGAAATTCCTGCTGAGGCCGGCAAAGTTGGTCGGGTTTTGGTTGGTGGCATTGTAAGAGACAACGATATTGGATGGCGCCGGGTCCGCCCCTGGCACGCTCTGATTGTTGGTTTGGACCCGGAGCGTGACGGAGGAGTTCGAGACCAGCAGGACGGTTTGCGCCTGATTGTATAGGCGGAGATTGCCGGGCATCGAGGCGGGGTTCTCTCCGGTCGGCGGCAGGTCGATGAGCATGTGGAAGTTTGTGCTTATTTCGAGAAGGATGGGCGGCACATTGGTGAGCAGCCCGCCATTGAAAGTCACGGGACCAGACCAAGATGCTTGGGAAAAGCCATCCCAAGCCGGTGAGGACAATGTGCTGGAGGTCGTTACCATCTCATTGAAAACGAGCGGTTGAGAACTGCCGGTGTAGATGGGGCCGTTGGCATGGACCGGTCCGTTAACCGTCATGGTGGCGCAATCGCTGAACTCCAGCAATCCGTTGTAAAAGATGGCGTACTGAAAAATCGGCACGGATTCGGCCTTCGTGGTGGTGACCGCCGCCAGCAGAAGTGCTGGAAGCGCAGACCGCAGAAGCAGGGTTCGTGGAGAAAAGCCACGATGCCTACATGACTGGAAAACCGTAAACTGGTGCCTCATAAGCTCGGGTTTGCGTAGCATGGAGAATGCCAAGGCCGGCTGTTTCTGAGGCCAGTGACCGAGGGATGCCGCCCAGACGATCCGGTTGCAGTTATGAGGACTTGAAGATTCCTGCCGCCGTGCGCCTGAACAAGTCCTCTAAAGTTTTTCACAGGCTTACCGATGTTAGCATGTGGCATCCTCCGGGGCGGCATCACCGCCGCAACATGTCCTGAAGGGGATTCCAGCCGATAGACCCTTGGGCAGTGACGTGATGAGCGAATCTCGACGGTGGATAAAGGAGGCGGGCCTCCTGGGAGTGTGTCTGGCCCTGGCATTGCAGGCCTGGGCGCTGGATCCCGCGCGCACGTTGCCCGAATACACCTGCCGCACCTGGCGACAGGACAACGGGCTTCCTACCGATGTTGTCCGAGCCATCACTCAGACACAGGACGGATATATTTGGCTGGGCACCTCCAAAGGTCTGGTCCGTTTCGATGGCGGCGAGTTCCGCTCCTTGAGCCCGGCCCAGCAGGGAGAAACGGAAGACCCCATCATCACGACGCTGGCGCCTCGTTCCGCCGGGGGGCTGTGGTATGGATTGGAGCGGGGCAGTTTTGGCTATTTTGACGGCAAACGGTTTCATTCGTTGAAGCAGGCGGATTGGGGCGGGCCGTATCTCACCGTGCGCACCGTGCGCGAGGCTCACGACGGAACCCTGCTGATCGGCGCGGTCCGCGTGGCCGGCCGCATGGTCAACACCAACCAACTCGACTCTTTCCGGCCTAACAATCTCGCCGACGTGTTTTCGCTCCTCGAGGATCCTAAGGGCCGGATTTGGATCGGGACCGCCGAACATGGGTTGTTTTACTGGCAGGCCGGGCGGTTGACGCCGTTCCCGGATCCAACGCTGCGCAACATGGTCATCTCATCGCTGGCGATGGATGCCACCGGGTGTCTCTGGGTTGGAACCGCCAGCGGGCCGAGGCGTTATGACGAGGAATTTCAGCCGAAGGCCCTGGGGGGAGGGCTCCAGGAGCCCAAGGCCATGTTGGTCGATCGCCACGGCATTCTGTGGTTGGGCACTGCCGAGGGTTTGGCGCGGTATCAGAACGGAACGTTCTCCTTTTTCCGCAGACAGGACGGGTTGGCGGGCAACCGCGTTCTGGCGCTCTTCGAAGACAAAGACGGCAGCCTTTGGGTTGGCACTGTGGAGGGAGTCAGTCAATTGTCAGATCCCCGCTTCCCGACTCTGTCCGCCTCCGAGGGCCTGGCGGCGGAAACCTGCCTTGCCGTGGCCGCCTCGCCCATGGGAGGAATCTGGGCCGGCACCCCCAACGGCGCCTCCTGTTACCACGACGGCCAGTTCACCAGTTTCGGTGTCAATGGGGAAAACGGCTTCCGCTCCCGCTGGGTTAAACGCGTTTTCGTAGCCCGCAACGGCGATGCCTATTTTATCGGCGCCCGGAAAAACCTCGACCGTTTCTCCGGCGACAGCGTCGTGACCAGTTGGACCAATAGCGCCTGGCCCACCGCGGTAGCTGAGGACTCGCAGGGCATCCTGGTGGCCCTGGCGGGCGACCTGATGCGCATCGAGCATGGGGACCTTGTCCCGTTCCGCCTGGCCGACGGGAGCGACGTTTCACTGAAGTGGATTCAGAACATACTCGTGGCGCGGGATAATTCGATCTGGCTGGCGAGCGTGCGCGGCATTTTCCAGATCAAAAACGGGATGCTGGTGGATTGGTGCCAACAATGCGGCGTGGCCGAGAGCGCTTTCTTTTATCTCTGTGAAGACGACTCGGGCGCGATTTGGAGCACGCGCAACTCCGGCCTGGCTCGCTTCAACAACCGGGGCATCAAGTTTGTCACCCGGGAGCAGGGGCTCCATGAGAACTTCATTTATGCGATTGTCACCGACACCTTCGGCGGGTGTTGGATGGATTCCAACCACGGCATCTTCCGAGTCAGCCAGAGCGAACTCAACGCGGTGGCTGACGGCTTGGCCCCGCGATTGCATTGCGATGTGTATGAAGGGCAGGACGCCGTAAAGACAACCGACAAAGCCGCCCAGGAATATTCCGGCTGCCGCTCGATGGATGGCCGCATTTGGTTCCCCAGCTCCAAGGGTCTCATCGTCATCGATCCGGCTCATGTCCCGCGCGACTCCCAGCCGCCGCCCGTCTATCTCGAACACGTCCGGATTAACGGCCGCGAGTTCAGCACCGAACATGAGCCGGTGCTTGATCCCGGGCCGGGGAACCTCGAATTCAGCTATTCGGCTGTGGCCTACCTGGCGCCGGAGAAAGTCCGCTACCGCTACCGGCTCCAGGGCTATGACGCCGATTGGATGGAGGCCGGCGGCAGGCGTTCGGCGTTCTATACCAATCTCAAGCCGGGCCCCTATCGCTTCCTGGTCCAGGCTTGCAACAGCGACGGCGCCTGGAACACTGCCGGAGCCAGCTTCCCGTTCAAGCTGCCGCCGCGCCTTTACCAGACCCTCGCTTTCCGCATTGCCTGCCCGCTGGCGGCGCTGGGCTTCGTCGTTTATTTCTGGTGGGTTTGGCACCTGCGCCGACGCCAGGCCCAACTGCAAAAGGCCCATGCGCTGATGGAAATCAAGGTCGGCGAGCGCACCGCCGAGCTTGCCCAGGCCAATGCCACCCTCCGCCGCGAAATCGAGGAGCGCCAGCGGGCCCAGGCTGAAACCGAACGGCTCCAGAGCCAATTGCTCGATGCCTCCCGCCGGGCCGGCCAGGCCGAAGTCGCCTCCAGCGTCCTGCACAACGTCGGCAACGTCCTCAACAGCGTCAATATCTCCACCAGCCTCGTAACCGACCGCCTGCGCAAGATGCGCCTGCCGGGCGTGCTCAAGACCGCCAACCTGCTGGCTGAACACGCCGCTGACCTGGCCCGCTTCCTCAACACCGATGAGCGGGGCCGGCGCCTCCCGGCGTACTTGGGGGATCTCGGGCGCCATCTGGTCGCCGAACAGCAGGATCTCCTGGAAGAGTTGAGCTCTCTCGGCCAACACGTTGAGCACATCAAAGAAATCGTCGCCATGCAGCAAAGCTATGCTCGCTTCGGCGGCGTGCTCGAGAAAGTCGATCTGGCGGAATTGACGGAGATGGCCCTAAAGATGGATGCCAGCAGCTACGCCCGTCACGGGGTCAAGCTCCTGCGCGAGTTTGAGGCGACGCCTCCGGTGATGGTGGACAAGCATAAAGTGCTGCAGATCCTCGGCAATCTGGCGCGCAATGCCAAGCAGGCTTGCCGCGATTCCGCCCAGCCCGAAAAGCGGGTGGTCGTGCGCATCCGCCGCAGCGGCCCCGATCGGGTCCGCATCGAGGTGGCCGACAACGGCGTTGGCATCGCCGCCGAGGACCAAACCCGGGTTTTTTCCTACGGCTTCACCACCCGCAAGGATGGCCACGGTTTCGGGCTGCACAGCTCCGCGCTGGCCGCCAAGGAGATGGGGGGAACCCTCATCGCCCAAAGCGACGGCAAACAAAAGGGAGCCTGCTTTGTCCTGGAACTTCCGCTCCAGCCGCCTGCTCACGCGCCGGCTGCCCCGGCTGCCGCCTCGGACACCCATCGAAAGCGAGCCTAGGCGCGGCCTGCACGCACCGCCGTTCCGTTCGGGCGCAAGTTTGCTTTTCCCGTCGAAAGACCCTCCAAAAGCGGGCGCGTTTCCTCATCGCTTCGGATGATAGACGGCAATCCGATGCCACCCTAGTATTCCTGGAAGCTATGAGCTTCCACAAAGCATTTGCCGTTCTATTGGCAGCGGCGCCGTTTAGCCTCTTTCTTCCACAACTTTACGCGAACAACGACGCATGGACCGGCCTGGGCGCCGACGCCAACTGGGGCACGGGAGCCAACTGGGGCGGCGCCGCCCCCGGCAACAATGACAACTTGATCTTCAGCGGCGCCACCCGGCAAAACAACACCAACAATACCGGTCTTACTTTTGGCTGGATTCAATTCAACAGTGGCGGGTTTGTCCTGGAGGGCAATCAGCTCAATCTGAATTCCACCGCCGCCGGGATCATCACCAACACGGCGGGGACGAACATCTTGGCGCTGGGAGTGAACATCATGCCGCAAAACAAGGTTTTGAGCATTGCCGCCGGATCCGAGTTGCGGCTTGCCGGTCCAGTGGTCAACACGCAAACGGCCAATCCCTTGGCCACGATGATGGGGGGCGGCACGCTCCGCCTCACCACCACCAATTGCGCGGTCGATCGTTTTCTGACCCAAGTGGCGGGAACGTTGGTTATTGATGGCGGAGTGGTGGTGACTTGGGACGGATACCGGCTTCAGCCGCCGTCAGGAACCACCGCCGTATTCCAGTTGACCAACAACGGGAGCATCGAGATTGCCAGCGGGGGCAATCTGCGCTTGGGGCAAACGGCGACCGGCGGCTCAAGCCGGGTGGATATGTCCTCCGGGGTGATTAACATCGCCACAACTTCCGGCGCCGGCGCCGGAGATATTTTCGTCGGGGAGGCGGCCTCAACCACCGTTGTATTCAACCAGAACGGCGGTTTGGTTGAGTTCACGGGCAATGGAAACAACCGGATTGCCTTTGCCAACGCTTCATCAAGCGCAAACGGCACGTACAATTTGAACCAGGGAACGCTCTGGACAGCGCAGATCGCGCAGGTAAACGCCGGATCGCCGGGCGGCACGTTTAATTTCAACGGCGGCACGCTCATGCCGGTGTCCAACTCGGCGACATTCTTCCAGGGCGTGCAGGCGGCGTACGTGCAGAACGGCGGGGCCATCATCGACACGACCAACCTGAATATCACGATTGGGCAGAGCCTCCTGGGGGCGGGCACCGGTGGCTTGACCAAGCTGGGGATGGGCACGCTAACCCTGGGGGGCAACAACACCTACGCCGGCCCTACTATCGTCAGCAATGGAGTCCTCAATGTGACTGGCCATAGCGCGGGCGGCGGCCTGGTTATGATAACACCGTCAGGATTGCTCTCCGGTTCGGGCACCATTACGGGAGCGGCGCTGGTTCAACCAGGCGGGACGCTCTCGCCGGGAAGTGTCGCGGCGGCGCCTGTGGCTTTGACATTGCAAAGCAACCTGACGCTCGCGGGCAATCTCGCGATCCAAGTGAACAAAGCTCTGTCGCCGTCCAATGACCTGATAGCGGTTGGGGGAATATTGACCAATGCCGGCGCGGGAACATTGACGATGGTCAATTCCGGATCGGCCTTTGCGGTGGGAGACAGTTTTCGGATTTTTAACCAGCCTTTGTTGAACGGCGCGGCGCTTGCCATTGTGCCAAGTCCGGCGCCGTCGGGAGCAGCCTGGACGAACAGGCTGGCCATTGACGGGACCCTTGCAGTGATCTCAACCCTGCCTACCAACACATCCGCGAACCTTGTGGGCCTGAGCCTGAGCGCGGGCACACTGGCTCCTTCCTTCAATTCGAACACGGTCCTCTATTCTGCGAGCGTGGCTTATACCAATAGTTCGATTATCGTCACGCCTACGAGCTTGGTTGCCGGCTCGACGATTCAAGTCATCAGTTCGGGGGGCACCAACCCAGCCTCTTCGGGGCTGCCTGGCGCCGCGATTGCCCTTTCCCCGGGCACCAACGTTATTGATGTCAGAGTGACGTCGGCGGATGCGTCCACCACCAAGGATTATGTGGTCACAGTGACTCGCATCGGGCCAAACATCGTGCTGATTCTGGCTGACGATCAGGGATTCTCCGATTGGAGCTGTTATGGCAGCGAGATAGCTACTCCCAATCTTGACAGCCTGGCGGCGGCGGGTCTCCGGTTCCGGAACTTTTACAATGCCGCGCGCTGCAGCCCCACCCGGTGCTCGATCCTCACCGGACTGTACACCCAACAGGCCGCCGTTGACCCGGCGGCTTCCTTGCCGCCGCTGCGGACGGACAACAACATCACGATTGCCGAACTGCTCGGGGCCAATGGCTATCACACTTATATGGCCGGCAAGTGGCATCTCGGCTCAGGCACCGGCCAGGCTCCTGAACAGCGCGGATTTGAGGAAGTCTTTACCTACGCCAGCGGAACGGCCGATCACGAAGACTGCTGGGATCCCACGCAATACCGGTTCGCGTCGACCGACGGCGAAACCACCAACATTACCTACGCCGCGGGAACATTCTACCAGCCGGATGCGATTGGGGATTATTGCCTGCAGTTTTTAAGCAATCAGTTCACGCGTCACACCAACACGCCATTCTTCCTGTACATTCCCTTCGGGTCCGCGCATTTCCTGATCCAAGCGCCGCAGGCGATGGCGGACACCAATTCACTGGTTTACTCCAATGGCTGGGATTTCATACGGAATCAGCGCTACACGAACATGCTGGCCCAGGGTGTCATTGACACTCGGTATGCCCTCTCCCCTAACGAGGGCACCGCTCCCTGGTCATCGGTGGCGGCGGAGGCTATTCCCGCCTGGAACACCCTCGATACCAACCGGCAGGCCGACCTGACTCGGAGGATGGCGGTGTATGCATCCATGATTCAAAAAATGGATGCCAACATCGGCAGGGTGGTTCAATGCTTGCAGCAGAACGGTCAGTTGGATAACACCCTGATCCTGGCGCTCTCGGACAATGGCGGCAATTACGAGGGCGGAGTTTATGGTTTGACGGGTTCAACTTCCGATGCGGCACCCTTGACCGGGATCAGCCTCGAGAATATGGGCTTGAGCGGACAGCCGAGCATTTATCTTGGCGGCGGATGGGCGCATGTCAGCAACACACCTTTCCGCTGGTTCAAGCATTTCGATCACAACGGCGGGATCGGCACGCCGTTCATCGTGCATTGGCCCCAGGGCCTTACCCGAACCAATCAATGGGAAAACCAGGCCGGCCATCTCATTGATGTCATGGCGACGATAGCCGACGTGACCGGGTCCGCGTATCCGACCCAATTCAACGGCCATGCGGTGCTTCCCATGCAAGGCCAGAGCCTCAAGGCGCTGTTGACCAACAGCCTGGCCGGGGTTCCGCGCTCTTTAGGCTTTGAGCACGAGGGCAATCGCGCTTATATCAGCGGGAGTTGGAAACTGGTCACCAAGAATTTTACCACCTACAACTACAATACGATCTCCAACGAGCTGGAGCTCTATGACTTGAGCACCGATCCCTCCGAGACTACCAATCTGGCCTATGCGCAACCCGCCGTCCTGGCCCAGATGGAGACAAACTGGAATAACTGGTGCGTTTATGTTGGCGATGACAGCAGTCTTTTGCTGAGCTCGACAAATAATTCATTCCTGTTGCCGGCTTTGGATCCCGCCCCGGGCAGCAACGATTTATTCGTGGATACGTTTGACCGGCCGGACAGCACCAATATTTCGGCCAGCGCCGTCGGGATGTGGGGCAGCTACGTGCCCCCCATGGGGGCAGGCGCCGCTTATTATGCCGGCTTCGATGGCAGCGGCTTGCCCAGTTCCATGGAGATCGCCGATGGCACCCTGGTGATGGCCAACGGGCCAGGCATGTCGGAAAGCGGCCTCATGCATAACTTCATCGGCCAGGACATTCTCGATGCGGGCGGTTTCAGCATCGAGTTGGTGGTCCAGACCATTGATACGGATCCATCCGATTCCACAAATCGTTACGTCGGCTTCGGGGTGGGGTTGACGCAGGCCCAGGCTGCTACCGGCGGCGACGTGTCCGATCCTCTGCCGCCCGGCGCCGTGGCATTCCGTGGGGAAGTCGGAGGCAATCAGGGAGCCACCGCCTTCTTCGTCGAGTTGGACCTCAACGGCAACATCAAGGTTTGGACCAACGGTGTTTTGCTCAATGTGGTTTCGGCAGGCCAGAACACAGGGCTGCTGGCCGCCAGCTTTTCCTGCACCGGGTTTACCACCAACGATCCGGTCGTTGCGAATGTTTTCTTCAACGGCCAACTGGTGAACATCAATCCTTTCAACACCAATGCCTCCGGCCTGACCTTTTATTGGAATACCAACAACAATAACTACATAGGTTTGAGCGCGCGGGCTACGGATTACGCCCAAATCGACAATCTCGCCATTCGGAAACTGCCGATGGCCTGCAGCTTGATCACCGATTACGCCATGAGCTACGGCCTGACGGGCACCAACACCGCTGCGAACGCCGACCCCGACGGCGACGGCGTCAACAATTTTGCCGAATGGGCGTTCGGTGGGAATCCAAGCGCTTCGGACGCCTATATCGCCAGTTTTCGAGGTATCCAGGTGCTGCCCGGCAACGACTTCCGGTTCGAGTTCCAGCGTTACAAGGATTATGCCGCCGTCGGGTTGCAGTATCATTATCTGATTTCCGAGGATCTGGCGAATTGGACCGAAGTAACGCCGAGCTTGCTGGCGTCGAGCATCAACGAGGACAAGACCGACTATGAAGTGGTGACCCTCGAGCTTCCGGCAGCGGCCACCGCAGGGAAGGCCCAGGTGTTTCTCCGGATCATGGCGGAGATTTCAAATTAAAGCCACGCCCCCATGTCCCTCTCACTTCGCGACTTCCACGCACCGGGTTTCGCGGATAACAATGAGCCGAATCTGGCCCGGGTATTGGAGATCGTTTTGGATCTTGGCGACGATTTGGCGGGCCAGGGTGTAGGCGCCTTCGTCATCGACTTCCTCGGGCTTCACCAGCACCCGCAACTCCCGGCCGGCCTGGGCGGCGAAGGCTTTTTCCACGCCCGGAAACCCCGTGGCAATCCGCTCCAGATCCTCGATGCGCTTGAGGTAAGTGGTCATGGTTTCCGAGCGGGCCCCGGGCCGCGAGGCGCTGATGGCGTCGGCAGCGCTGACCAGAATGCCCAGCGGACCAGCCGGGGCGACGTCGTTGTGATGCGAAGCCACACCGTTGACGACCGCGTCGGTTTCGCCGTAGCGCTTGAGAAAATCGGCGCCGACCAGCGCGTGGGGGCCTTGCACCTCATGGGGAATTGCCTTGCCGAGATCGTGCAGCAGGCCCGCGCGCCTCGCGGCCGTGGCGTCCAGCCCCAGCTCGCCCGCCATCATCCCGGCCAGATGGGCCACTTCGACCGAGTGATCGAGAATATTCTGGGAATAGCTGTGGCGGAAGTGAAGCCGGCCCAGCAGCTTGACGATATCCGCATGCATGGGCGGCAGCCCCGCCTTCAGCACCGCCGCCTCGCCCAGCCGGACGATCGTGTCGTCCATCTCCTGGCTGACCTTGGCAACCACCTCCTCGATGCGTGTCGGATGGATGCGCCCGTCGGCGATCAGCCGGGCCATGGCTTCGCGTGCGATCTCCCGCCGCACCGGGTCAAATCCGGAAAGCAATACCGCGCCGGGAGTGTCATCGATCAGCACCGTTACGCCCGTTGCCGACTCGAAAGCCCGGATGTTGCGTCCCTCACGGCCTATGATGCGGCCTTTGATGTCGTCGCCTTGCAGCGCGACCGTGGCGGTGGTGCTTTCGAAGGTATGCTCGCCGGCGTAGCGCTGAATCGCCACGGTGATGATCTGACGCGCCTTCTCTTCGGCTTTGCTTTTTGCCTCCTCCAGGATGCGCCGCGAGAGGGAGTTGGCGTCGCTGAGGGTCTCCTGCTCGATGCGCTTGAGCAGCGCTTCCCGGGCCTGTTCCTGGCTCAGGCAGGCCATCCGCTGCAATTGCTCCCGGCCCTGCCGGGCCAGCTCGGCGAGATCGCGCTCTCGGCTCTGCAGCTCCGCCTCGTGTTTGCGCAACGCCGCTTTGCGCTCATCCAGGGCCTTTTCGCTCTCCACGACGCGAGCCAACTGCGAATTAATCAACGCCTCGCGTTCGGCCAGCCGCCGCTCCGATTCGGCCCGCTCGGTGCGGCGGGCGGCGAAGGACTGCTCGGTCTGCTCGAGCAACTGACGGGCCTCGGTGCTGGCCGCCAGCCGGGCATCCCGGGTGATGACCTCCGCCTCGTTGCGCACGCGGCCCAGCAAGGCCTCTGTCTCCAGGGCGCGGACCTTGCGCACGTAGCGATCCCGCCACCACAAGACCAGACAACAAACACCCGCCCCCGCGACCGCCGCCAGGGCGTGGGTGAGAATATGGCCCGACCAGATCATTCCAAAGCCGCGCGCCCGGTCACAGCTCGATCCAGCGCGTCGGAGTCAAGATGCAATTTAAAACGACATCATGCGATTCGACCGGCACGGCGTCGACGATTTGTTCGTCAAACGCCACCGCGCAGGCCGTTCCGCTCACCGCCGCCAGCAAATGGTCATAATACCCTTTCCCCCGGCCAAGCCGGCGCCCGTGCAGGTCGAAGGCTACTCCAGGCACCAGGATCAAGTCCAGCCGCTTTAGCGCATCCCCGGCGCATTGCGCCACCGGCTCCCGAATGCCGAACCGCCCCATCTCGACATCGCTGGCCAGATCGCGGATGCGGCAAGCCACGTAGCACTGCGCGTCGCCGTCGAATCTGGGCAGGCCCGCGGTCTTGCCCGCCGCCAGCGCCGCCTCCAGCATCGGCCAGACATCCAATTCCCCCGTCATCGGCGCGTAGAACAGGATCGATTCCGCCTGCCGCCACAGCGGCTGTTTCTCCAACAACGCCATCGCCTTTACGGAAGCCACGGCCCGCTCAGCCGCCGAGAGCTGCCTCACGGATTCGCCCGCCGCCCGCCGCAATTCCCGCTTCGCCTTCCGTATGTCAGTTTCCATGTCCTGGCCGCCAATCAAAATCAGCCTCCTCTCGCCGCCTCGCCCCCGCAAGATCAAAATGCGCGGCGAGTGGTTGCGCGGCGCATCTGGAAATACTTTTCAGACGCTTGACACGGCGGTTTCCCGCTTTTAACCTGACGGCAGGAAAATCGGGGGGGATGGACTCGTCGTGCGGCGGTTCCGCCGATAAGCCAGCCAGATTGTAGAGGTTTATGAGTGCAAAAGCGACTGCGTCCGTGGGGATATTCCTCAAGGGCTACAATTGTGCCCAGGCAGTGCTCTGGTCCTTTCACGACGAATTGCGCCTCGATCCGGATGCTGCCCTCAAGGTGGCGTGTGGTTTCGGGGCGGGCATGGGGCGGCAGCAGCAGACCTGCGGAGCCCTTGCCGGCGGCATCATGGTCCTGGGCCTGAAATACGGCCGGGGCGGGAACCAGGATCGAGTGGCTACCGAGGTAACCTACAGCAAAGTCCGGGATTTAATGCAGCGCTTCGAAGCGAAACACGGCTCCTGCCTCTGCCGCACGTTGCTGCAGGGTTGCGATCTCTCTACCGAGGAAGGTCAGAGATTCTTCAAGGAAAACGATCTTCTGAACAAGACCTGCAAACGTTGCGTGGAGACGGTGGTGCAGGCTTTGGAAGAGATAGGGTAGGGGAGGACCCGGGTCGGAACCGTGGCGCCTGCCTTTCCCTTTTTGCTATCTTAGCGCGCGGATTCGGGCGCCTTGAGCCTCCCAGCCGGGGTGGCCATCAACGTCTGAACTTCGATCCCGGCCAGAATAAACGGGCCGACACCTTTCAGGTCGTTGGTGACCACCGGTTCCCTTAGGTAATAATCGCAGGACCCGTCCCGTCCGTAGCCAAGGCCGGCGACCAAACAACATTGAGTGAGCGAGATTCGGCCCTGGTCATCCGTTTGGACGAGTTTTTGAATTAAACCCTGGTAGCCTCTCATCAGGGCGGGCACGCAATCACGCGCCAGGCAGCCGCGATTCACGCCCTTGGCCAGCGCGTAAATAAACATGCTCGATGCCGTCGCTTCGAGATAATTGCCTTTCCGGCCGCCCTGATCGACGACCTGGTGCCAAAGCCCGCTGTCCGCATCCTGGTGCTTGAGAACGCCCGCCGAGAGCTCTTGAAGCGTCGCAACGATCTCCGCGCGGGCGGGATGGTTGGTTGGGAAGTAATCCAGCACATCTACCAGCGCCATGCCGTACCAGCCGATGGCCCGGCCCCAAAAACTTGAGGAGGTCCCGGTGATCTTATTGGCCCAATCCTGCTGTCGGCTTTCATCCCAGCCATGATAAAAAAGACCGCTTGCCGGATCGTAAGTATGCGCGGCAACGAGGAGAATTTGCCGGGCGACGTCGTCAAAGGCAGCGGGGGGCTCGTGAAATTGCTCCGCGTATTCGGCATAAAAAGGCGCGGCCATGTAGAGCCCGTCGAGCCACATCTGGCGCGGGTAACGTTGCTTGTGCCAGAAGCCCCCTTCGCTGGTGCGCGGCTGCAGATCCAGTTGCCGCCGCAGAATTGCCGCCGCCTTGCGGTAACGCTCCTCCCCCGTCAAGCCATACAGCGAGAGCGCGGTCTTGCCCGGGCTGATGTTGTCGAGTTGGTATTCGTTGGTTTGGTAGCCACGGATGGCGCCGTCAGCGCCAATAAACGATCCAACGGCCGCCTCGGCGAATTTGACGTAGCGCGGGTCGGGGACCTGCTGGTTCAGTCTGAGGAGCGACAGGGTGAAAAGGCCCGTGGCATAGTCCCACTTGGCGGCGCCACCGGGTTTCCAGCTTAGCTTGTCGCCGCGCCGCGCCATCTCCGCATCGGCCATGCGGACCGACCACTGCAAGGGCGTGGCGCCCGAGATCTCTCCCGGAGCGGCCTTCAGCGGCCAAGAGGGGGGCGGCAGGAGGCACAGACCCGCCGTCAGGAGAAAAGCTGAGCGAAGCGTCATCAGCACAGCCCTGGCTCTTGCCGGCCGGCGGGGCGGAACGCCTTTCACCTGAGTCCGTGGCCGGCGCGCTTGAGGCGCGCCTGGCCATCCCGACGCGCCAGCACCGGCTTGCCGGCTTGGCCGTCGGCGGACGGTTCAGGCAGAGCCAGAAAATTCAGCGCGTTCGTATAACAAATATTGCGGATCATCGGGCCCAGCAGCGCCTCTTCGTCGGGCAGTTCGCCGTTCTCGACATCCCGCCCCATCAGATTGCAAAGCACCCGCCGGAAATACTCGTGCCGCGGGTAGGACATGAACGAGCGCGAATCGGTAACCATCCCCACAAACCGCGACAGCAACCCCAGGTTTGACAACGCGTTTATCTGCCACTCCATCCCCTCTTTCTGGTCCAAAAACCACCAGCCCGATCCCAATTGGAGCTTCCCGGCCACCGTGCCGTCCTGGAAATTGCCGAGCATGGTCGCAAACACGTAATTGTCCGCCGGGTTGAGGTTATAGAGGATCGTTTTGGGAAGCGCGTTCTCCTGGTCCAGCCGGTTCAGATAAGCCGACAAGGCTGCGGCCTGAGAGAAATCGCCAATGGAATCGAAACCGGTATCGGGTCCGAGCTGGCCCAGCAAACGGGTGTTGTTGTTGCGCAAAGCTCCAAGATGCAATTGCTTGACCCAGCCCTTTTCGGCGTCCAACCGCCCGAAATAGAGCATCATGAAGCTGGCAAACCGTCCCTGGTCCGCCGGGCTGGCCGGTTTGCCGCGGCGGGCCTGGGCAAAGATGGCTGCCGCCTCCCGCTCGGTGCAGAAATCGGCGAAGCAATGGTTCAGCCCATGGTCGGACAAGCGGCATCCTTGGGCGTGGAAGAACTCGTGCCGCCGGCCGATGGCATCGAGAAAGGAGGAGAGGTTTTTTATCTCCAGGTCCGCCGCCGCCTCCAGGCTCTTGACCCAGGCATTGAACGCCTCCGGCGCGCCGACCGCGAACGCCCGGTCCGGCCGGAACGCTGGCAGCATCCGCGAGCCCGTGTCTAACTCGGCCATCTTGCGGTGGTGCCGCAAATCGTCCACCGGGTCGTCGGTCGTGCAGAACGCTTTGACATTGAATTGCCGCAGGATCCCCTGCGTGGTGTATTCGGGTGTTGCCAGCAGCGCATTGGCTTTCTTCCAGATCCGCGCGGCGCTCCCCTCGTCCAGCAGTTCATCCACGCCGAAATAGCGTTTCAGCTCCAGGTGCGTCCAATGGTAGAGCGGGTTGCGCAAGGTGTGGGGCACCGTCGCAGCCCAGGCCGCGAATTTCTCGAACGCCTCCGCATCGCCCGTGCAATAGCGTTCCGCCACCCCGTTGGACCGCATCGCCCGCCATTTGTAATGGTCCCCCTCCAGCCAAACTTCGAACAGGTTCTTGAATTGGCGGTTTTCGGCAACGTCCCTCGGCGACAGGTGGCAGTGATAATCAAAAATCGGCTCCGCCTCCGCATGCTGGTGGTAAAGGCGCCGCGCCGTGCGGGTTTGCAATAAAAAATCCTCGTGAATGAATTTCATATATAAATCGTTGCCGATCAGCGCCGCGTCAGAATTTTATGATAGCGTATCTGTGGCCGAAAGACCTTCGATAGTGTGCAGAGATAGTTGAAATAAATGCGCATCGTCCGCGTCTGGGACCGCCACCCCTCTAATGGCATGAAATCGCCTCTTTGGCAAGGACGGTGCCATCGCAGCCTTCTTGAACTCTTGAACTTCACACGCCAACCATAGCACCGCCCATGCCAACGATTTTATGAACGCTGGGTCAGCTTCTCGGCTGCGAACACTTCTCAAAGGGAAGCAAAGATCGCCTACGTCAAACTCAACACCCAAACGCCTTGCCCACCTCGTGGCGCTGTCCCGGTTAACCAGAGGCGTTGTTGGAGGCTCTTTCACTCTCAACGCCCGGATCGCCTTCGGTCATGACTGCGACTGTCCCAGCTATGTCGATTTCATGATTGGCAGCGGGGGCATTCGATGGCAAGCATTAAGGCGGAAGTGAAACAGAAGTTCTACACGACGACCGGAAAACTGAAGGAGCAAATCAATCCCGACGGCTCGACGCTGTTTTGGACCTTCGATCTTTCCGGCCGCCCGGTGAAACAAGTGCTGGCCAACGGCAATTATTGGCCGACCACCTATTTGCGCAATCTCCTGACCGGGGTGTCGCAGTCTTTCGCCAGCACCAACACCGGACCGTCAACGTCGGTCACGCGTTCCCTCGACGCCTACGGGCGGATTCTTTCGGAGGCGATTTCGGTGGGCGGCAATGGGTTCAACAGCGTCTCGCAAACCTGGGACGCGGCGGGACGGCGTTCTTCCCTGAACCTTTCCGGGGGCCTGGGCATCGGTTTCGAGCACCAGGCCGACGGGCTGATGACCGCGACGGACGGCTCCGTGTTCGGTTATGCCAATAACGGTCTGCTGATTGGACGCACCAACGCTTCCCGCGCTTATGTCGTGAACCAGCGGGACGGGGTGGGAAGAATTCTGCAAACGACCACCTCCGCCGGTTCAACGACCTTGCTCACGGAGAACCTGGCCTGGCTCAACAACGGGCAGTTGAGCGCCTACACGGCGGCGCGGGCCGATTTCACCGACTCGCGCGCCTATAGCTACTCGCCCCTGGCCCGGCGCGTCACGCAGGAGGAGTTCAACATCTCCTCCAGCCAGACGATGACGAATACTTACACCATCGATGAGGGCCAGACGGGCGGTTTGGGCGTGCTGACGGGGCAGTCGCAATCGGGCGCTTCGTCGGGCTTGTGGACGGTTCCTTCGAGCGGCGGGCTGGATGGCTTGAGCCGCGTGGCGCAGGCCCAGGACAGCATTATCAGCCGCTCGGCTTACGGCGTGGCGGCGGGGGCGGGCTCGGTTCTGGCCACGCTGGACGGAAAGCCGTTGAATGTTCAGTTCGACGGTCCGCAGGGCGGCGGGCAGTGGCGGCTGAACATGGATCTGGCTCCCGGCTCGCATACGCTGGCGGTGACGGCGGCCGACCCGAGCGGTCTTTTTGCGGGCGGGAGCACCAATGTTTTCGCCAGCGCCACGAATGCCGGCGACACCATTCAAAACACCTACGACGGCAACGGGAACATCACGCAACGGGTCTGGGTCAACTCGCTGGGCCAGACCAACCGCGCCCAGACGCTGATCTGGGACGCCTTTGACCGGCTGATTGGGGTCACGGAACGGGACGCGCTGACCAACGGATTCAATTGGACGGCGGTTTATGACGCTTTGGGAAGGCGGGTGCGGACGATCGACACGATGGTTCTTTCCAACAGGCCGGTCACGTCGCTGAGTTCCTCCAATGAGGCCAGCGAAGTCGATTCGTGGTACGACCCGCAGGTGGAGTTTCTGGAGGTCGGAGTGGCGGTCAATGGCGAGTTCACGCTGAAGGTCTATGGCCCCGACGCCAACGGGGTCTATGGCGGCATGCAGGGGGTGGGCGGGCTGGAGGACATCGTGGAATACGGGCAGATGATGGAAACGACCTTCGTCCAGGATTTCTTCGGGGACATGCTGACGACGGCGCAGGAGGGGGACATTGTCTGGAGTCCGGCGCGATTCAGCGGTTACGGGCCGGTGCCGGGCTATCAGACGCCGGCGCTTTCGCTGGATTGCGGGCTGGCCGGGGCGTTGGGCTGGCGCGGGAAGCGGTTGGACGAGACGGGGCTGATCTACCTGGGCGCGCGCTATTACGACTATGTCTCGGGAAGATTCATTTCCCACGACCCGGTCTTCAACTCCGGCAATCCGGGGGCGTTTTCCATGTGCGGAGGCGATCTCGTCAACCATTTTGACCCGGATGGAAGATGTCTGGAAAGCGCCTGGAATTTCTCGGCGGGGACGGCCAAAGGCTTCGTTCAAGGTTACTCGGGCCTATATGTCACGTCGCCCGCAAACCAGACTGAGTATTATGGACAGGACTTTGGGCGGAATGGGGCTGGTGCGCTTGCGCTTTGGCTGACCGTGGATGGGAGCGCGAATACCGGCACCGGTCTGGGCGTAATGGCCGTCAGTGGCGCAGCCGAAGGCGCAACGGCTGGGGTAGCGACGCCTGTCGCGGCTCCCGCGTTCGCTGGGGGCGTAGTTCTTACACTTGAGGGCGCCATTCAGACCGCAATCGGGAGTTACGGGCTTTACAATTTCAGCCAGCTTCAGCCGTTGCAGCAGCCGCAAAACAATAATTCACCGCAGCAGCCGTCCTCATCCGGCCCGCAAGCAGCACAGTCACAAACAGCGGCTTCGGGTACTCCAACCGCTCAACCTAATCCAGGCAGCGTTTGGAGCCTCGGTGACACGGAACGCGGGGTCGCCGCCGAAAACGATCTTGCCGCCACTGAATACCAGGGCTGGTACCGCATCGGTGCCGAAAACAACGGGAAGTTCCCTCTTGTTGACTTCCAGCAGGGAAATGACCTTGTCAGTCTCAAGACCGTAAATACGACGGGCTCAAGCTGGTTCGAGGATATGGAAAATCACATCGACGACTTAGCCACCCGTGGCGCAACGGTAAACGGTCAACCGGCTAATATGATTCTCGATTTACGGGTCCAGCCGGGCGGCACCGCCCCCGCCCAACCACTCGTCGATTACGGCGATTCGGTCGGTGTTACCGTTAAAGTTAGCGAATATCCATAATATGCGATCAGAACAACTGACAGTGGTTTACAAGCTGGACACATTAGGTGTAGCGCATGCACTGCAAGGAATAGAAGGTGTCCTTCGCAAATACCAGATTCGGCTTGACGGCTTTCGGGTATATGGAAAACCAATGGATTTTCCCAACGCCATTCGGGACATCAGGAAACCGCACTTTAATGTGACCGGGTGTGGATTCGAGTTTAGGCTCAGTCCCGTGCGAAACCACCAACTTGACTTCTTCCAAGTGAAAACTACCCACGAATGTAAAACTAGCTGGGTTGACTGGTCGGCCCCATTTATTGGCGAGTCTAATTTTGTAATGGCGTGGCTAGCTGACTCAGAGTATGACCACTGGCAGAATGCCAAAGACCCACTACAATACACGGCGGTCGGCAAGTCCTACGCACATCTCCCGATGAAATCGAGCGGTCTGCCTTATCCTTTGGAACAGAAAATCATTGACACATCAGCCAACCCAGGGCGCTGGCGGCTGTGCGATGGCTATTACGAGGCAGTTGGTGCGGTAATGTGGCTCGGGGAGCCGTTCTGGCAACTAACAGGTGCTGATAAGACCGGGGTTGAAAACGCTCGGTGGCTTAGAGCCTCCAAGCCCGTACCATCTGTCACGTGCCTGCAAGCCGCTAACGAGTGCTTTACAACAGCGGACGGTGCGAGCGGGGAACTGCAGGGGAAGCTTCGATCTTTGCTGTTCCCAGCAGTAAAGTGATCGGCAACCAATAGCAGAGCGGATGCCAGCTATTTTCAACCAAATAGAGCGCCGGAAAAACAGGTTGGCTTCCCAAGCCCGCCACAAGATGGATGCCCCAAGTGGGCTGTTCGCTTCGCGAACCGTGGTCTTGGAGTTCACGGCCTTGCGCAATTGCAGGTGCGTCTTCTCATGTATTCATCCGAACGTCCCAGCACACCTGCCTTCGCCGCGACGGAGCGGCTTCGGCCAGGCAGGCGGGCCACCCACATCCAGTGCTCGCCTGCCACGCCATAGCCTCAGCGGCGGCGGGTCCCGGTCAACCTCGGAGGTTCGTTGCTGATCACCAAAGCCCGCCTGCCAACCCGGTTAGAAACGCGACCGTATCCGGCTATGTCGATTTCATGATTGGCAGCGGGGGCATTCGATGGCAAGCATTAACGCGGAAGTGAAAATGTCCCGACTTTGTCCCGGGACATGTCCCGGGTCCGACCCCAACAGGACCCCTGCAAGCATTGGCTCGTCCCGCTGTCCCGGGTCCAAAGAGGGGTACGCCACGGTCCCGTCCTCGGCGGCTAGGTCCTCTTTCTGGCTTATCGTGCGGCATCAGTTTCACTCCCCAAAAAAAAGCGCCGATCCCACTTGACGAGACATCCCTTACGCAATACACTATGGCTACCAGTATGGAAATAATATCCAGATGGATCGGAAGACAGCGCGGGAGGCGCCAGCCAAGCCGTAGGCCCGGAGGCCCCAGCCCTCACGCCGCACGGCCTCGGTGTCACGTCTCACGTTTCACGCCAATGTCATCGCAAAAGTACACCGTTTCTACTCCGTTTCTATACCGTTTTTCGATTCACTTTTCGCTATCCAATTGCTCTCCAACCACTTGCGAATGCCGATTCATCAAATTGTAACAATTCGGTGTAATTCCTGGTTGACGTCTCCCCCACGGTCCTCGGCCATGACCGGGCGGCTCCCAGCCCAGAGGCGGCCGCGCTGCCGACACCCTCTCAGCAATGGATTAACAAATTAACAAAAAATGGCGCAATAAAATCATTGGCAAACCCCGGTCATCATGATACATACCCTGTTCGCTTCCTGCTGGAGGCGGATGAAACGGTTAACTGGAATTTGAGCTATGTCACAGCATCGTAGTCTGCGTGCGGCCGCCACTCTGGGCGGCAAACGAAATGTCCTTAAGCGCTTTGAGCGCCTCGAGTTGCTCAAGAAACGGGGCCAGTGGAAGGCGGGCGACCGCATCACCGGCCTGCGCAAGACCAAGGCTACCGCCTGATATCATGCGCAGCGCGGAGTGCGGAGCGCGGAAACCTGCGCCGCGCCGCGCGCTCCCGCTTTTCCCGCATCCCGCAACCTCAATGCCCTGCTTCCATGTTGCTTCGGCTCCAAAAATTCCTGGCCGATGCGGGGGTATCCTCGAGGCGGGCCGGGGAGCAAATCATCCTGGAAGGGCGGGTGACGGTCAACGGCCAGCCGGTTCAGGAACTGGGCACGCGGGTCGATCCGGCGAAGGATCGGGTGGCTGTGGACGGCAAGCCGCTGAAGGCCAAACGCAAGCTTTACCTGGCCCTGAACAAGCCTCGCGGCCTGGTCTGCTCCCGCAAAGATGAGCTGGATCGACCGACGATTTACGAACTGCTCCCCAATGAATGGGGGCACCTGCACTCGGTGGGCCGGCTGGATTTTAACAGTGAAGGATTGCTTTTTCTGACCAATGATGGTGAATTCAGCTTGCGCTTGACCCATCCCCGGTACGGGGTGCACAAGAAATACCTCGCCACCGTCGAGGGGCGGGTCGAGGCGGAGATGCTGGGCCGGTTCACCCGCGGCCTGACATTCGAAGGAGAGAAGTTCAAGGCCGAAAAGGCGCGATTGGTCTCGGCCAGCCAATCGCAGACCGTGGTGGAATTGGAACTGGCCGAAGGCAAATATCGTGAAGTGCGCCGCCTGTTTGAATCTCAGGGGCGCATCGTCAAGCGGTTGCAGCGGATTCAAATTGGAAAAATCAAGCTCGGCGAGCTGCGGCCGGGCAAATGGCGGACATTGACAGAAACCGAGATTAAATCTCTACTGTGCTGAGTTTATGAAAAAGAACTGTTGGTTAATTTTCGGGGCGATGCTTTCAACCAGCCTGCTGGCGCAACAGGTGACGAACCCACCGCCTTCCGCACCCATTGAAAACCCCGCTCCGGCTGCCCCGGCAGCCCCGGCGGCTGCCCCCGCTCCGGCTGCCGCGGAGCCTGCCGCTCCGGCGGCTGCACCCACAGCCGAAGCCGCCCCGGCGGCCACCAATGCCCCGGCCACTACGAACGCACCGGCCAAGACCCCCAAGAAAAAGTCCGCTAAGAAAAAGTCCGACAACAAGAAGGCGGCCGTCGCCAAGAAGAAAAACCCCGCGGCCGAATTGAAGACCGTGCCGCTCGTGGCCGGTCCGGCCGTTTCGGTCGCCAACAACGTGAATGTGCGCGACCGGGCCAGCCTCAAAGGTGACATCCTCACCCACCTCACCAATGGCCAGCCGGTGACCGTGGTCGAAGAGATCGTCCGGAATGACTCCGGTCCTGACGAGCCGTCCGCCTGGGCGCGGATCGAATTGCCCCCGGGAGCCCATGTCTGGGTCAGCAGCGCGTTCATTGATCCCGCCGCGAAAACGGTCAAGACCAAGAAGTTAAACCTCCGCGGCGGGCCGGGCGAAACTTTTGGCGTCCTCGGCCATATCGCCCAGGGCGATGTCATCAAGGATATCGGCACCAAGGGCGATTGGACGGAGATCGATCCCCCGACGAATGCTTGTGCCTTTGTTGCCGCGCAGTATCTCAGGCAGGAAGCGACTGGCGCGACGCCGGCGGAAGTGGCTGCCGCCAAGCCCGCGGAAACACCCATGACGAACGCCGCCGTAGCCGAAGCCCCTGCTGTGGCCGCGCCTCCGGCTGAAGCCCCGGCTGCCGCCGGAACGGCCAATACCAATAACCCGGCTGCGGCGCCAGAGACGGCTGCCGCCGGCACCAATACGAACCCGGCTGAAGCTGCCGCGACACCTCCCGTCGAGGAGCCGCTGCCCAAGCGGATTGTGCAGCATGAGGGCTGGGTGCGCGGCACCGTCAGCATCCAGGCCCCGACCCATTTCGCCCTGGTCAGCGACGAAAACCGGCTAATCGACTATCTCTTCACCTCCTCGCCCAACCTCGACCTGCGGCGTTACAAAGGGCTGCGGATTATCGTCACGGGCGAAGAGGGAATCGAAGATCGCTGGCCCAACACCCCCGTCATCACCATCCAGAAGATACAGGTCCTGAACGATGCCGGGCGCTATAATTGACGGCCGGGCCATAGCCGCCCAGCTCCAGGCGGAACTGGCCGGGCGAATCGACGCGCTCAAACGGCGCGGCGTCCAGCCCGGTCTCGCCTTCGTTCGAGTCGGCGAAGATCCTGCCTCCAAAGTCTATGTCGGGCGCAAGGAAAAGACTTGTGCCGATTTGGGCATTTTTTCCGAAAGCCATGTCCTGCCCGAAGCGGCCAGCCATGCTGAATTGCTGGCCCTGATCGCCCGCCTTAACGCCGATCGCCGTTTGCACGGCATTCTTGTCCAAACTCCGCTCCCCCGGCAACTCGATCCCGCCGTGGTTTCCGCCGCTGTTCTGCCTCACAAAGACGTGGATGGCTTCCATCCTGTCAACGTCGGCAAACTCATGCTCGGCGATCCCTCCGGGTTCCCGCCCTGCACTCCGGCCGGTATCATGGAGTTGCTGGCCCGTTCCGGGGTCCAGACAGCCGGCGCTGAGGCCGTCGTTCTGGGCCGGGGCAACCTGGTTGGCAAACCCATGGTGGCCATGCTTTGCCAAAAGCAGCGCCATGCCAACGCGACGGTGACGCTCTGCCACGCCGCCACCCGCGACGTCCAAGCCCACTGCCGCCGCGCCGATATCCTCATCGCCGCCATCGGCGTGGCTCATTTCGTCAAGGCGGCCATGGTCAAACCCGGCGCCGTCGTCATCGACGTCGGAGTCAATCGCATCAGCGACCCCTCCGCCAAGGGCGGCACCAAATTGGTTGGAGATGTGGATTTCGCCGCCATTCAGCCGATTGCGGGCATGATTACCCCCAACCCGGGCGGCGTTGGCCCCATGACCATCGCCATGCTGATGCAAAACACCGTCCACGCCGCCGAGCAAGCGTCGAAGGAATGAGCTTCTTCCGTCCAACTCCGTCCGGCTCCTTACGTTCTGCGCCATGCGTGTTGCGTCTTGCGCCTCGCCCTTCACGTTTCATGTAGCACCTTTCACACCTTACGCATCATTTATGCAACCAACCCGTATTTTGCCTGATCTGCAATGCTCACTGTTGTGCGAAGAAGTCCGCCAGGAAGTGACCGGTAGTTTCTTCCTGATAGGAGTCATCAACTTCATCCGGGTGCCTCAGTTGCCGGTGATGGCTTTCAAGCTGACCTTGTTCAACCGCTGGACCGCCGGTGTTGGGCAATTCACCGAAACCGCCCGGCTGATTGCTCCGGATCAGACCACGGTGTTGCGAAAAGGCGAGGTGAGGTTTGCCTTGCAGGATCCCGCCGGCCAGGCCACTAACATAACTCTATTCGGGCAGGTTGAATTCAAGACCGCCGGCGCCTATTTCGTCGAAGTGCTTGTGGATGACGTGATGAAGCTCCGCTACCCCGTGCCGGTGGTCCTGGCCCCGCCGCAAACGCCCCAAGGCCATCCGCCCGGCCCCTCCGCAGCGCCAGCCGCTTAGTCCGGTCCCGAGCGTGTTACATTTCGGTAACGGCGGGGAAATGGCTTGGACCGTTGGTGGGGCAGGCCTAGACTGCGAGGCCAATGGAAACGATACGCCGGGCTGTCGTTGATGTGGGCACCAACTCGATCAAGGTGTTGGTGGCTGACGTGGCTGGCCCGACAGTTCGGCCGGTATGGGAGGAGAGCAAACAGACCCGTTTGGGCCAGGGTTTCTACGCCAATAACCGCCTCCAGGCCGGCCCCATTGCCAATACTGCCAAAGCGGTTGCCGCTTTTGCCGCAAAAGCCCGCGAGCACCAGGCCGTCTCCATTCGCATCATCGCCACCAGCGCCGCGCGTGACGCCGTCAATGCCGCCGAGTTGACCGAGGCGGTCGAAGCCGCCTCGGGGCTCAAGGTGGAAATCATCTCCGGAGCCCAGGAGGCTGCATGGGCCTTTCAGGGCGTTACCACCGATCCAGCGCTGGCGCAGGCGCCATTGCTGTTGCTCGATGTCGGAGGCGGCAGCACCGAATTCATTCTCGGCGAGGGCGATCACAAACTCTTCAGTCATAGTTTTCCGCTTGGCACGGTGCGGCTGCTCGAAAAGAAGCCGCACAGCGATCCGCCCCGGGCGGCTGAGTTGGCAGCCTGCCGCCAATGGATCGTCGAGTTCCTGCGAACCGAGGTGGCGCCGAAACTGGGAGTGGCGCTGGCCGCAAGAGCGCGACCCCATGCCCCTGACAGCCCTTCCACCGCCATCTCTCCCGCCGGGTCGAGTCGTCTGGATGTCCGCAAGGCTGACAGGTCTCCTTCAGATGGCCTCCGTCCCCTTCAGCTCATCGGCACCGGCGGCACGGCCAGTATCCTGGGCCGGATGGAGGCGCGACTGGAATCATTCGATCGGGAGCGGCTGGAATCCACCCGGCTGAGCCTGGGCCGTCTCCAATGGCATATCGATAGGCTATGGGGTTTGCCGCTGGCGGAACGCAAGCAGATTATCGGCCTGCCGCCGAACCGGGCCGACGTCATCCTTACTGGCATCACTATTTACGAGGGGATCATGACCGAGTTCAACTTCCCCGAGTTGCGCCTGAGCACTCGAGGCCTGCGGTTCGCCGCCGTAATGGCGTGACAGGCAAAACGGTTCGTTTCACGCTTCACGCTTCAGCCCCGCAAGAATCTCCTCCGCCGCCGCCCGCGGATCTTTTGCGGCGTAAATCGGCCGGCCAATCACCAGCCAGTCGGCGCCGGCCGCCAGGGCTTCCTTCGGTGTGAGCGTGCGCTTTTGATCGTCGGCTTTTTCTGCGCCGGTCCGAATGCCTGGCGTGACCAACTGCGTCTTTTCCGGCAACCTTTGGCGGAGGGCGGCAATCTCCAACGGTGAACAGACAAGTCCGCGCAGGCCGGCCCGGATGGCAAGGTCGGCCAGTCGCTCCACCTGCCTGGCGACATTGGCTTCGCAGCCCAGCTCAGCCAGTCCCCGGTTGTCCAGGCTGGTCAGGACCGTGACTCCGAGCACCAATGGCGCCTGGCGCCCGGCCTGGGCGGCCGTTTGCTGCGCGGCCGTTTCAGCCGCCTGCATCATCTCCAGCCCTCCGCCGGTATGAACCGTCAACATCTGCACGTCCAGCCGCACCGCCGCGGCCACAGCCTTGGCGACCGTGTTCGGGATGTCGTGAAACTTCAAATCCAGAAAGACCGGCGCGCCGGTGGCGCGGATCTGTCGAACGATTTCCGGGCCCGCGCTGGTGAATAATTCGCCGCCTATCTTGAAGGCGCCGACTGCCGGTGCTACTTGCCGTGCCAGTGCCACCGCCGCTTCCGCGGCCGGCACATCCAAAGCCACAATAATCGGATTGCGCATGGTCAGAGTGAACTGGAAGGGGAGCGCGGGAGCAAGCCGGCAAATTGGCGATTTGCGATTGACGCGCCCCGGTTTCACCGGAGCGCGTCGATCGCGAATCGTGAATCGTCAATGGTCACCGGTTCCAGCGATGTTTGGTCAGCGCGGCGAGGGTGCCCAGACCGAAGAGCACGAAACTGCCGACGATGGCCACGATCCCGGCGGGAACGGAATGGACCATGCCGGCGGTCGAATGGGTTGGACCGGAGAGCATCACCAGCGCCGCGGCGGCGGGGACGACGAGCGAACTCCAGCGCCCGGCCAGCCATCGAGCCGCTACGTAAACCCCGAGCACCGGCACCGCCGCAACCCACGTCATCCAAACCGCGCCGCCGGTGTGCATCCAGGCAAATCCCTGCACGGCCCACACTAAACCGGCAAGGATCCGCACCCCGGCGGCGCCATAATGTTCGGCATCGTTCCAGCGCAAGCTGTGCAACAACAGGAACGCCATCCCGCTTTGGAGGGCCCAATGCACTGCGTCGGCGCGCGCACCCGCCAAAGTCCCGGCGATCGTCGCGGCAGCCATCGCTCCCAACAGCCCCAGCTTGGGATTGCGCGACATGGCCGCGCACAGCAGGGCGTACGCCGCCGCCCCGGCGCCGAGGCAGCGGTTGCGGCTGAACTCGGCCACCAGGATCCGGCCCCATTCCTCGGGCATTCCTCCAACCAGCGCCACCAGCGAAATCAAAAACAAGTGCAAGGCGAGGCGGTTGTCTCGCTGGTAAACCCGGATGGCGCCGTAGAGGACTGCGTTCAGCAGGGTCAACAGCAGGAACACGCTGTTGCTTCGACCGGGCTGGGCCGTGGCCAGAAGCGTGGCCAGCATGGGCAGCGCGAGCAGGGCCGGCTTCCACTCGGGTTTGGCTTGCGCGATCCCGGCAGGTATCCGCCATTGGAGAGTCCAGAGTAGAACCCAAACCGCCGGCGCCGTGAGGTCGGGCCGCAAGGTGAAGTCATAGACATATCCAAGGCAATAGAGATGGACAACGGTGCCGGCGATCCAGAGCGAAAACAGGCCCGGCGGCAGCCAGCCCTTCTGTGGCAGCAACTCGCCAGTCGAGCGCGGCGTCGGCAGGCAATTGGCTAGCGCCAAGAGCCCGGGTAACAAGAGCCACCAGGCATATTGGTTGGTCTGGTAGGCCGCGCCCCAATCGGGCCGGGTGCCATACTTGTACTCATGCAGGATGCGATAGACGATAGGCAGGCCCACATTGACCGTCAGCAACACCAGGCCCAGAAGGCCCAGACGGCGCGGAAAATTCAGTTCGGCAATGTATCGCCGCAGCCCCCCGAAGCGAGCCATCGCGACGAGGCCTCCGGCCAGACACATCGTGCAAACCATCCACCGATCGATCAGCGCCGCCTGGCTGATCAAGATGAACGGCACCAGCACCAGCATGTTTTCCAAGCCCACCAGCAGGGTCGAGTCATACCAGATGCGGCGGCGGGCCAGGAAAATGGCCGTCACCACCAGCAGAACCTCGTAACCTTGCAACGAGCTGAAGTTGAACAGCAGTTGGGAAGTCTCTAGGGAAAGGAAGGTTGGATCGATCGAGACACGGTAAAGGCCGTAAAGCAACAACGCCGAGCTCACCAGGTAAAACGGATTGCACGCCAGGCAGCGCTTGACCCAATCGGAGAGCGAGAAACCAGGCTCCTCGACGCCGGGTGCTACGGGGAGAATTGATTCCGGGGTTTGCGGACGGACCAACGGTTCATTCATGGCAGCCTCCAGTTTGTTGAATTTCGCGTCTTGCGCTCATATCCAATGGCCTTCGATGTCCTTCCAGCATAAGCCGCGCCATCGGTTTTGCATCCTCTGTCCGGCGGTTTTCCACTGGAAAGCCGATGCCCTTCGAAAGTTCAGACAGCCGCGAGGGAGAATTCTCACGCCAGATGCGTGATTTTCACCCAACGATGACGCCGGAAAAAGAATGCTCGCAATGCGCATGATGCCTGCTTTAATCGAGCCGCATGAAGACGCATTGGCTGACTCCGGCGTTGAAAGTGACGTTGGCGTACGGATTGGCAGGCCTGCTGTGGATTGGCGGGTCGGGTTATGTGGCGGGCTGGATTACCGGCGCGCTGGTCCACTTCACCTCCGTGTACACGCTGACAGGGTGTCTCTTCGTCGCGGTCACCAGCGCGCTGCTCTTTTGGAGGCTCCGGCGGATGTTCCGGGTCGAGGCCGAGGCGCGCCATAAAACTGAGGATACCGCCCGGGCCCTGCGCGAGAGCGAGGAGAGATTCCGCTGCCTTGCTGAAGCCATCTCGGAAGTCTTTTGGATCTGCGATCTGAACTTCACCAAGATGCACTATGTCAGTCCCGCCTATGAGCGGCTTTGGGGCCGGTCCTGCGAGAGCCTCTATCAAAACCCCAAGAACTGGGCCGACCTGGTCCATCCTGAGGATCGGGATCGAGTCCTCGCCACCTTTTGGATGGACCGTGGGATGAAGGAGACCGCCGCTGAATACCGCATTATTCGCCCTGACGGCACAGAGCGATGGGTGCTCGATCGCGCCTATCCCTTGCGCAACGGCGCCGGTGAGCCCATCGGCATGGCCGGCATCGTGAAGGATATTACCGAAAGCAAAATCGCCGAAGAGGCGCTGCGGCAGCGCGAGATGCTTTACCATACCGTTTTTGAGTCCGCCGGCGACGCGATTCTCATCCTCGAGCAGGACCGGTTTATCGATTGCAACCAGCGGGCGCTGGAGATGTTCCGCCTCACTCGGGATGAATTAACTGGATTGGAGCCGATGGCTCTTTCTCCCGAGCGGCAGCCTGACGGCTTTCCCTCGGCGGAGAGACAGCGCCAGGTGCATGCGGCGGCGCTGGCCGGGAAACCGCAGCTCTTCCAATGGAGCCACCGCCGGCGGGATGGCGGCGAGTTTGTGGCCGAGGTCGGCCTGCGCGCCTTCACCCTCGGTTCAAAGACGCTGCTGATGGCGATGGTTCGCGATATTACCGAGCGTCTTGAGGCCGAGCAGCAGGTCTCGTTGCTCAATCAGGTTTATGCGCTGATCAGCCACATCAACGAGGCCATTGTCCGCATCTCGGATCGCGACACCCTCTTGCAGGAAACCTGCCGCATTGCCGTCGAACACGGCCAGTTTCGCCTGGCTTGGGTTGGCCTGGTGGACCCGGCCAGCGGGGAGGTGTGTCCCGTGGCCGCCGCCGGCCACGATGAAGGTTACGTCGAGCAGGTCCGCGCCTCCGTCGAGGCCGGCTCGCAGGGCCGCGGCCCGACCGGCACCGCCATCCGAGAAGGCAGAGTCATCATTTGCGCCGACATCGCCCAAGACCCGAAGATGGCGCTCTGGCGTGAGGCGGCCCTGGCGCGTGGCTATCATTCGTGCATCGCGCTGCCGCTAAAGGCCGGCCGCCAGGTCGTGGGCGCTCTCGTGGTGTACGGCGCCAAGCCCGATATTTTCACCACCTTCATCACCGAGTCGCTCATCGAGGTGGCCGAAGATCTCTCGTTTGCATTGCAGTTGTGTGAGCGCAACCGCCAGCGCGAGCTGGAGCAGCAGCAGCTCCGCCTTCAGCACAGCGCCCTGGAAGCCGCCGCCAATGCCATCATGATCACCGATTGCCATGGCGTCATCCACTGGGTCAACGATTCCTTTACGCGCCTCACCGGCTACACCCGCGCTGAGGCGATCGGTCAAAACCCGCGCCTGCTCAAGTCCGGCGCCCAAAACCGCGAGTTTTACCAGGGCCTGTGGCAAACCATTCTCGCCGGCTCTGTCTGGCAGGGATCCATGATCAACAAACGCAAGGACGGCGCCCTTTACGACGAAGAAATCACCATCACCCCCGTCCGTTCGCAGGCAGGCGATATCACGCACTTTATCGCCATCAAACAGGACGTGACTGAACGGCGCAAGCTTGAGCAGCAATTCCTCCGCGCCCAGCGGATGCAAAGCATCGGCCTCCTGGCCGGGGGCGTCGCGCACGACCTCAACAACGTCCTGACCCCCGTTCTGATGGCCCTGCCGTTGCTACGCGGGCCGCTCGAACCCCGCCAGCGCGATCATGTCCTCGAAACCCTCGAACAGAGCGTCCGGCGTGGCGCCAATATCGTCCAGCAGGTCCTGACCTTCGCTCGGGGCGTCGAGGTCCAGCGCGCCCTGGTCCAACTCCGTCATCTCGTCCGCGAAGTCGCCAAGATCTCCGAGGAAACCTTCCCTCGCGACATCCGCATCAATACTTTGCTGCCCACCCACCTGTGGCCCTTCCTCGGCGATCCGACCCAAATCCACCAGGTCGTCCTCAACCTCGCTGTCAATGCTCGTGACGCCATGCCCGAGGGCGGCCTGCTCACGTTCTCTGCCCAGAACGTCGAACTTCGCGAACGGCTCCAGTTCATGGACTTTGAAATCCCTCCAGGCCGTTACGTCAGCCTGAGCGTCGCCGACACCGGCACCGGCATCTCCCCCAAGAACCTTGAACGCGTCTTCGAGCCGTTCTTCACCACCAAACCCGCGGGCAAAGGCACCGGCCTCGGCCTCTCGACAGTCCTGGGAATTGTCAAAAGCCACGGCGGGTTGGTCGAGGTCAAGACTCGCATGGGCGAGGGTTCCACCTTTACGGTTTTTCTCCCCGCCGAACCCGCCCAAAAGGAGCCGGCAGCTTCGGCGGAAGTCGCTTCACCACCCAAGGGCGGAGGCGAAACGGTGTTGGTAGTCGATGACGAGGCCGGCATACTCCAGGTCGCCAGCTCCATTCTCCGCGCCAATGGCTATCGCGTCGTTTGCGCCCGCAACGGCAACGAAGCGCTGGCCGAATTGGCCAAACCCGGCCAGAAGATCCAGGCGGTGATCAGCGATATCATGATGCCCTCGATGGACGGCCTGGCTCTCACCCGCGCTTTGCGTCAGACCTATCCGGGCATGCCGATCATTGCCATGACCGGCCTGATGAACCCGCCGGGCGAGGAAGACCGCTCCTCCAAACTCCGCGATCTCGGAGTCCGCCATTTCCTCCGCAAGCCTTTCGAAACCGAGGAACTGTTGATTCTGCTCCAGGAAGCCCTCCGCGAAGTCTGAGAACTCCGGTGGTTCTCATCATTGTCGGGATACTGGCTGGCTTGCTCCCAGCCGGGAGCGCGGGCGCCTGGTCCGCGTGTTTCGGGGTCGTAAAGAGGCGGGGAGGAATCCCGGAAGCATCGGTATCGTGCGGCGTCTATTACGCCCGGAGTTTCCTCTCCAGAATTTCCCCCGCCAGCGCCGGGTTGGCTTTGCCTTTGCTCAGCTTCATGACCTGGCCTTTGAGGAAATTCAAGGCCGCCGCCTTGCCCGCCTTGAAATCGGCCGCCGGACCTGGGTTGGCGGCGATGGCCTGCTCGCAAAACCGCTCGATTGCGCCGGTGTCGCTCACCTGCGCCCATCCCTTTTTTTCGACGATCTTGCCCGGCGCCTCGCCGCTGGTAAACATCTCCGCGAAGACATCCTGCGCGATCTTCGTGCTGATCTTGCCCGAATCCACCAGGTCCACCAATTCCAGGATCAAGGCCGGATTGAACTTTAGATCGGCCAACCCGATCTGGGATTCCGCCAGCTTCGCCCTCAGGTTGTTGATGACCCAATTGGCGACAGCTTTGGGGTTCCTGGCCTGTTGGGCGATGGCCTCGAAGTAGCTGCCCAGCGGTTTGTCCCAGACAAAGGTCTGCGCGTCGGAAGCCGGCAGTTGATAATCGCCCATGAAGCGCTGCTTGCGGGCCAGGGGTAGTTCCACCACCCGGCTTGAAACCTCTTCGAGCCAGGCTTCCGTCGGCTCGAACGGCATCAGGTCCGGCTCCGGAAAATAGCGGTAATCGTGCGCATGCTCTTTGGTCCGCATCTCCTCGGTAATGCCCGCCGCGTCGTCCCAGCGGCGGGTGGATTGCACCAGCTTGCCCCCTTGGCTCAGCACCGCGATCTGGCGCGGGATCTCATACTCCAGCGCCTTGCGCACTCCGCTGAAGCTGTTCATGTTTTTAATCTCGATCTTGGCCCCCAGCTCCTTCTGTCCCTTGGGCCGAACGCTCACATTCACGTCGCATCGCACCATCCCTTTCTCCATGTCGCAATCGCTCACGCCGCCGTAAATCAGGATGTCTTTGAGCGCGTTGAGGTATTCATAGGCCATCTCAGAGCTCGTCAGGTCCGGCTCCGAAACGACTTCCATCAGCGGCACCCCGGCCCGGTTGAAATCCACCCCGCTGTTGCGCTCGAAATGGAGGTTTTTTCCAACGTCCTCCTCGAGATGCGCCCGCGTGATGCGCACCCGCGCCAGCCCTCCGTTGAACTCGAACTCCACATAGCCGTTCGCCGTCGATGGCTTGTCATACTGCGTGAGCTGGTAGTTCTTGGGCATGTCCGGATAAAAATAATTCTTCCGGTCGAACTTCGCATAAGGCGGTATGGCGCAGTTCAACAGGTAGCCCGTCAGCACCGTCAGGCGCAGCGCCTCTTCGTTGGCCACCGGCAGCACGCCCGGCAGGCCCAGGCAAACCGGGCAGACATGCGTGTTGGGCGGCGCGCCAAACTCGTTGGCGCATCCGCACCACATCTTTGAGCGCGTCTTAAGCTGAACGTGTGTCTCCAGCCCAATCACAGGTTCGTATTCCATAACGCCCGAATTTATATCCCATCCCCCCCTTCCGCCGCGAGGTTTTTTCCAAAACTGGCGCTTGTGCGCCCCCCGTTCCGTGCTATAATGTTGCGCGTTTTGTATTTGACATTGCGCTGAACGAACAAAACTGAACTAAGCACCATAACTATGGCAATCCTTGTTGGCAAAAAGGCCCCCGTCTTTCGAGCTCCCGCGGTCGATAACGGCGGTGAAATCGTCGAAAACTTCTCCCTGGAACAGTACTTGGGCAAGCAATACGTCGTGTTTTTCTTTTATCCGGCGGACTTCACCTTTGTGTGTCCTACCGAACTCCTCGCGTTCCAGAACCGCATCGAGGATTTTGAAAGCCGCGATGTGGCCGTGGTGGGCTGCTCGGTCGATTCCTACTTTGCCCATTGGAAATGGCTTAATACTGAAAAGAAAGATGGCGGCATCAAGGGCGTCACTTTCCCCCTGGTGGCCGACCAGTCCAAGACCATCGCCAAGGCCTACGACGTTCTGGCCGGCCATTACGAAACCGGCGAAGACCAGGAACTGACTTTTGTCGGAGTTCCCATGGCCTACCGCGGCCTGTTCTTGATCGATAAACACGGCGTCGTCCAGCATCAGGTCGTCAATAACTTCCCGCTCGGCCGCAGTGTCGATGAAGTCCTGCGCATGGTCGACGCGCTCCAGTTCACCGAAAAGCATGGCGAGGTCTGCCCCGCCAACTGGCGCAAAGGCGAAGAGGCCCTCAAGCCGAGCCAGCAGGGAATCGCCGCCTACCTTAGCAAACACTGATGGGTTCGGCGCGGACGCTTCATCCGCGCATTTCTGCTTCCGGAGAACGCGCCGGCGCTCTCGCCGGCGCGTTCTCGATCCCCGTTGGCTGCTTGACGCCGAGGAAATCCCTGGTTCTGCCATTGGACTGAGAATTGCTCCCATCGAATTTACATCGATGAGAATTGGTGGGAAAAGCGCCGTTCTCCCGAAAGGGGGGCGGTCTTTAGGGGGAAAACCGATCCTCGATTGAGAATAGATTTGAACTAGCAAACCCAGCCCTCGAGGCGGAGAGAGAAGAGTCGGTCATGCAGGATCTTGATTACGCGGCCATGCAGCACCTGCAGTACTTGCAGGAACAAATGGTGATAAAGCTCCCGTCAGCAATCCATCTCAGCCACTTTCTGCCACTGATAATCATTTTGACTCCGCCGATGCTTTTTCTCGCATGGCAGGCTCGCCGGGAATGCCGAGAGCGGCGGAATCTCGCGCGTTCCTGGCAAGACAAGTCTCGGTGCCGCGGTCGGACCGCTGTTATCCAGCAGCCCGCCGTGGCGCAATGCCGGCCCAACCTGATCCGCGCGCATAAGCTTCAGGCCGGGAGCCATTCGTGAGGAAAGCAACGCTGCTCCTCACGCTGATGGTGGCGTTTGCCTTTTCCAGAGCCATCCGCGAACAGCAGCCGGCGCGCGCCGCCGCGCCTCCCTGCCTTTCCCCGCTTCCCTGGGGAGCCGGGATGCAGTCCGTGTTCCTCCCCCAGGACGGCGATGCTTTGGCCGCCGTGACCGGCCTTCCGCTCTGGCCTTCCGGTGATCCCGATGCTCCGTTGACTCTCGCCCCCGAGAACGTCATGCCTGTGCCCGCAAGCCCCGAATTCCCTCTCGGGCCGGCCCCTGGGCTGTAGCCTTCCTTCCGCCGGTTGCCACCTCCCGGGCTGGTCGCTCCCCATGCGCCCGCCGGCCCGCCATCAAGGTTTTTGTGATCGAGGTTTTCGTGATTGACTATCTGCTATCGCTGCATTCTACTCCCCCCGAAAACAGAACAGAAGCGCATCTGAAAATGCAAATCCGAGCTTTGATGCCGATAAGACCTGGTTCGCCGAAATGACCAACACTGACACCGCGCAAGCGTCCCCGCCACCCCGGTTTGCGGCCGCGGATGCTTTCCCTTTCGGACTGCGGATAGCGCTGGTTATCCTCGGCCTCCTTCTATGTGCCTTGACTCCCGCCCGGGCCCAGTTTGGCGGCATCAAGATCGCTAAGGTTGACATCAAACATGTCGGCCCCCAATCGGTCAGCGATGAGCTGATCCGATCCAATATCCGGGTCAAAGCCGGCAACGAATACGACTCCTCCCTGGCCCTGCAAGCCGCCCTCGATGACGACGTGCGCAACCTTTATGCCACCGGCTTTTTCTACAATATCCAGGTCACCCGCACTTCGAGTGCCGAGGGCGATGTGCTGACCTATATCGTCCAGGGCAAGCCGCGGCTGGTTGACATCAAGTTCCATGGCAACACCAAGTACACCGACGCCAAGCTCCTGAAAAAGATCTCCTCCAAGCCCGGCGATCCCCTCGACGAGCGCAAGCTCTTTACCGATTCCCAGGACATCCAGAAGATGTACCAAAAAGCCGGCTATCCCCGCACGGAGGTCAAGTACGTCCTCAACATCGATCCGGAAAGCGGCCGGGGCACGGCGACCTTCGAGATTAGCGAGAGCTACAAAGTCAAAATCATCGAGGTCGATTTCATCGGCGCCTCCGCCTTCAAACAGCGCAAGCTGCGCAAGGTGGTCAGCACGCGTAAACATTGGATGTTCTCCTGGATTACCGGCCACGGCTTCCTCAAGGACGACGACCTTGAGGACGACAAGGAGAAGTTGGCCGACTTCTACCGCGACCACGGCTACATCGATTTCGAGTTGAAGGATGTGCAGTTTGTCAATCCGACAGCCCGAACCATGATCGTCCGCTTCATCGTCTATGAAGGCGCCCAATACAAGGTCGGCGCCATCAAGTTCACCGGCAACAAGCTCTTTAGCACGCCCGACCTTACCAACGGCCTCCGCACCGTCGCCTCCATCCGCGGATGGAAGTACACGCTGGGACCCAACGGCCTGCCCATGGATGTGGGCGATACGTTCACCCCCAAGGGACTGGGCACCAATATCGACGCCGTGGAGGACTTTTACGGCTCCAAGGGCTATATCGACATGACCACCTCCGCCCATAATCTCAACGTGTTGCGTATCCCCAACATCGAGAGGGGCACCATGGACCTGGAATTCCAGATCGACGAAGGCAAAAAATATAACCTGGAGAAGATCGAAATCCGCGGGAACGTCAAGACGAAGGATAAGGTCATCCGCCGGGAGCTGGCCGTTTCTCCTGGCGAAACCTTCGATATGCTGCGCGTGAAGATCAGCAAGCAGCGCCTCGAGGGATTGAATTACTTTGAGAAGGTCGACACGAAGCCGGAGGCCACGGAAATCACCCAGGGCAAAAACCTCGTCGTGGGCGTCGAAGAGAAAAACACCGGCAACTTCATGGTCGGCGCGGGCTTCAGCTCGGTCGATGCCGTGGTGGGCTATGCCGAGGTCAGCCAGGGCAACTTCGATCTGTTCCATCCGCCAACCTTCACCGGCGGCGGCCAGAAATTCCGCCTGCGCGTCCAGCTCGGCACCGAGCGCCAGGACTATCTCGCCTCCTTCGTCGAGCCCTGGCTCTTTGGTCGGAAGCTTTCCCTGGGCGTCGATCTCTATTACCGCGATCTGAATTTCCAGAGCCTCAACGACATATACGACGAAATCCGCGCGGGCAGCCGGGTGAGCCTGTCGCGGGCCCTGGGCAGCGACTTCCTTATCGGCAGCGTCAGCTACACCATCGAGGATGTCGGCATCTTGCTAAACCCGCCATTCCATGGGCCGCAATGGAGGCCAGTCACTAGCTCTCCCACGCAGAATCCCACACCCGGGCAACCCGGCGGCACGGCGCCAAGCAACCCCAGCGAAAACCAGAACTCCACGGTGCCATTCACGATCCTCGGTGAGGAGGGGTATCACCTTCTCTCGAGGTTTGGGAGTTCTCTGGCTTACGACACCCGCAACAGCACCCAGTTGCCCAACAAAGGCCAGCGCACCGAACTCACTGGCGAGCTTGTTGTCGGCGACCGCGAGTTCTACAAGTTGGACCTGCGCAGCGCCTGGTTCTTCAAAGGTTTGGCGACCGGGCACGTGCTCGAACTGGATGGCCGGCTGGGAGTAGCCGGGCGCCTTGACGAAAGGGATGTGCCCTTCTACGACCGCTATTACCTGGGCGGCCTCTATTCGCTGCGCGGTTTCAAGTATCGCAGCGTCAGCCCGCGCGAGACCGGCTTCAACGAGCCGATCGGCGGCGATACTTCCTGGTTCGGCTCCGCCGAATACAGCATCCCCATCATCGACCGCCTCCGCTTCGCTCTCTTTTACGACATCGGCAACGTGGGCGCCAAGCCCTACAGTCCCAAATTCAGCGATTTCGACGACGACGTGGGAGTGGGTCTGCGCTTGAATCTGCCCATTGGCCCGTTGCGCCTCGACTACGGCATCCCCATCAACCATGATCAATACAACGGCACCAGCGGCCAGTTCCAATTCGGCGCCGGCTATTCCCGGGAGTTTTAGCATGAAGTCTCCTCTGCTTGGCCTTTTGAGCTGCCTGGCGTTGGCTTCCGTCACGCCCGCCGCCCAGCCTGCCCCATCCACGCTTGCCTCGGTCGCGGCTCTGCCCCTGTGCTTTGAACCCTGCGACTCTCCGTCGGCTGCACCAAACTCCTTCCTCGCCCGCGGCGCGAGCTACGAGTTCTTCATCACACCGGCTGAGACTCAAATCGTCCTGGCCAAACCCGAAGACCCCGCTCCGGTGGCCTCCGCGGATCGAATCCAGCAGCTCCTGGCCCGCCACACTTCCGTCCGGGCGGTTCGGATGCAACTCGTCGGCGCCAACCCGCAGGCCAGCCTCCGCGGCGAAGCCGAAATGCCCGGCAAGATTAACTATCTCAAAGGCAATGTTCCCTCCCAGTGGCGCACCGGCATCCCGACCTTTGCCAAGGTGCGCGTCGTTGACGCCTATCCCGGGATCGATCTGTTGTATTACGGCAACCAGCGCCAGCTTGAATACGATTTCTCCATCGCTCCCGGCGCTCGCCCGAGCGCCATCACTCTCCATTTTGACGGCGCTGACAAGGTCTCCGTCAACGCCCAGGGTGAATTGGTCCTGACCCTCGGCGCGGAGGAGATTCGCCAGCCTCGTCCCGTGCTTTACCAACTGGCCGGCGGCGTCCGCAAGCCTGTCAGTGGCGGCTATGAACTCCGGGACGCCCGCACCGTCGGTTTCAAGGTTGGCGCCTACGATGCCTCGGCGCCGTTGGTGATTGATCCTTTCCTGGCCTTCTCGACGTATTTCGGCGGCAACTTCGGCATCAACGTCCTGGCCATCGCCCTGGACGCCCAGACCAACGTTTATATTGCCGGAGAAACCCTGGCGACGGAGTTTATTGCTTTGCCCAGCACGAATTCGCTCGTGACTACGAACGGCGTCTTTCAGTCCACGAATGCCGGCGGCAAGTACGACGGCGACGCCTTTGTCGCCGAGTTCAACAGCGAGCTGACCGCCAATATTTATTTCACTTACCTGGGCGGCAACGAGGATGACGGAGCCTATGCCCTGGCGGTGGATGCCGAGGGCCATGCTTATGTGACCGGGTTTACGACTTCGACCAATTTTCCGACGACTAACGTCCTCTCGGCGGCTACCAACTATCCGCCGTTTAACACCACTGTCTTTGACCACATTAGCGGCTTGGCAAACACGAACACCCATAGGTTTGACTCCGACGTCTTCATCACGGAGCTGGAGACCAACGGCTCCAAGCTGATCTATTCGACCTACCTGGGCGGAGAAGGCATCGACGTTGCGGACAAAATTGCCATCGACCCCGCCGGCGACGCCTTCGTGACGGGCTACACGACCTCTAGCAACTTTCCGATGAACATGGCCACGGCATTCCAAACCAATCAGGCCGCCACCAACAGCACCAGCGCTTTCCTTGTTGGCATCGCCACCAACGCCAACGGAACGAACCTGCAGTTGGTCTATTCCAGCTTCCTCGGCGGCACCAACGTAAGCGAAGGCGAGGGCCTTGCGGTGGTCGGGACGAATCTCGTATTCGTTACGGGCTTTACCTCTTCCACCAATTTTCCCACCACCACCAACGCTCTGATCCGGGAATTGAACGGATCGATTCTCCTCCCGGCGGCAACCGACGGCTTCATCGCCCTTTTCAATACCACGAATTCCGGCGCCGACTCGCTGCCGTACTGTTCGCTGCTGGGGGGCATCAACAACGACGTGGCCACCCGCGTCGCCGTCGATGCTCAAACCAACGTCTTTATCACCGGCTACTCGGCATCGCCAAACTTGACCAACCTGATTGTCGGCATCCCGGGCCTCCATCTCGGGCTGGACAGCACCGCAACCGCCAACCAGGACGTCTGGCTGACCCGAATGACCTTCGATGGCTTGCCCGAGGCGACGAACGTGCTGTTGACGAACATCGAATCGGTCCTTTTCGGCGGCCTTGGGATCGATATTGGCTGGGATCTCGCCATCGAGACCAACTCCGGAAACGTCTATATTATTGGCCTGACCACCTCCACCAACTTCCCGACGACCAACACTCTCGGACGGTTCGCCGCGACCAATTCCGGAAGGAGCGACGTGTTTGTGACCGTGCTGAGCAATGATCTTTCGGGCGTGGTCTATTCGGGCTACCTCGGCGGCAGGAAGGACGATTACGGTTACGCCATCGCCGTGGATCCGGCTGGCAACGCCTACATCGCCGGGCGAACTCTCTCGACGAATTTCCCGACGGTAAACCCTTTGGACCTAGTCACCAACACCTTCAACAATACGAACAACGGGTTCCTGGCCAAAATCCTCCTGTTGAATCCGCCGGCGACCACGGTGGTCCAGACAACGCCAACCAATGTAGTTCTGGAGGTCATAGTGGACGGGGTGACCAATCCGGCGCCCGTCACGAACGAGGTAATCGCCGGTTCAGAGATCACTCTTTCGGTTCCCCCGGTGCAGATCACCAACGGTTTGCGCTACGTATGGACGAACTGGAGCGACGGCGGCACCTTGACGCATACCATCATCGCGGGCAGCAACGGCGTGACCCTCATCTCCAACATAGTCGCGGAATTTGACCCCGAGCAGACCAATGACTTGGCACTCGTCATCAACGGCTCTGGCACCGTCTCGCCGAATCTCAACGGCCAAACCCTTGAGGCCGGGCACATTTACACCTTGACTGCCCATCCCAGGTCCGGTTTCCTGTTCGCGGGTTGGACCGGCAGCTTTCCCAACAGCTCTTCCAGCCTGACGATCACGGGCGCCGACGGCTTGTTCATTCAGGCGAATTTTATTCCTAACCCCTTCCCGCCGGTTAAAGGTAATTATGCCGGGTTGTTCCTCCCCACGAATTCGGCCGGGTTGTTCCTCCCCACGAATGAGCCGGGCTTCGGCACCTCCGGTTATTTTTCGGCATCCCTCTCCAGCCATGGCAGCTTCAGCGCGAGATTCCGATTTGCCAGTAATTCCGTAAGTTCCGTATCCATCTCGGGACAGTTCACGACCAATGGGTTCTTCTCCAATTCCATCCCGCCGCGTGGAGATCTGCCCGCCCTTTCGGTCCTGCTTAACCTCGATCTGACCGGCAGCAACCTCATTACCGGCACCATCAGCGATGGAACCTTTACCAACCAGTTGAGCGCCAGTCTTGCGATCTTCACCATCTCCAATCCCGCGCCTGAAAGTCCGTTCCGGTACACCCTGGCCATTCCGGGCAGCGACGATTCCCTAGCCCTGCCTGGCGGCGATGGCTACGGCTTCGTTACCGTGAATACCTCGGGGGTTCTCTCCTTCAGCGGGAAGCTGGGGGATGGCACCAGCGTTTCGCAATCAACCTATGTCTCGCCCAACGGCACATGGCCGTTCTTTATCTCGCTCTACTCCCATGGCGGCGCCATCATTGGCTCCCTCACCTTCGCTGACGAGCCCACGACGGATGTCAGCGGCCCGGTCAGTTGGCTTAGACCGAACCAGCCGCACTCAAGGCTCTACCCGGCGGGGTTTTCCTTCCAAACCAATCTGATCGGCTCAATCTTTACTTTCATCGATGGCGCTCCGTCGCTCGCGTTGAGCCCCCTTACCACGAATGCGAACAGCACTGTCCAGGGAGAGGTCATTCTCCAAAACGGTGGCTTGGCCCGCGACACTACCAACTTCATCAACATCGGCCCTAATGACAGCGTCACCAACGTGATGGCCCTCGTTACAAACACCGTGCCGATCCGGACCAACCAGCTCAGCCTCTCCATTTCCGGCGACGGTTCCTTTAGCGGCAGCGCCGTCAATCCCGGGACGGGCAAGAGGTCCGTCTCCATCAATGGCGCTCTCCTTCAAAAGGCGAACCAAGGTTTCGGCCAGTTCATCAATACGAACCAGACCGGCCGCGTCCGTATCCAGTCGCCGTGAGGCTTTCAAGGAGCGCGGACGCCTCGTCCGCGCGTTTCTACCCCGGTTCTCACCTTCGCGGAATGCGCTGACGAGGTGTCTGCCTTCTCCTATGAAGCTACCTCGGCCCGGCGTCTGCCCTCACCCTTCAAGTTCCGCCGCCTGTGTCCCAAAACGAGACAGCACCTCAATCCTTCTGTCTCCCATCGAGACAGATCAAAGACAATTGGGATTCAACTACGGGTGGTCTCTTAAGCTACGGTCACCTTTTTAAATGGGTTATTCTGACCCGGTGCGGGATGTCTTGCGGTTCCCGGAAATCGACACGAATGAAGTAGTGCCTGGCTCTTGCGGAGGCTGCCCGCACGCCAGGCGAGCGGAATTGGAGCATCAAAGGGCCGGGACCTCGAGGTTGCAGACGGCGATTGGTGATCTGTGCCATACCTTCAATCTCCTGCACCAGTTTCATTATGTTAATTCGGGTCGCCATGTTCTGTTGCATTTGTTGGAACGCAGTACACGTGCCATGTGCAATCCTCCTCAAAACGCGCTCTCAATCTGCGCTCGACACGTGCCGCCGCTTATGCTTACTTCGCCGCACCTAATGTCACGATTGCGCGCCAGCCTTGCCTTTGTGGTCTGCTTATTGGTTGTGCCGCGTATTGTCTACGGTCAGGCGGAGGAGGGGTGGCAGATCACGCCCTATCCCGGGGAAGGCTGGGTCCAATGGGACCAAACCACCGGCATCTTGTGGGCGACGAACGGTGTGAAAGTCACCTATGGCCACGCCGTGCTGATCGGGGATCGCTGCACCGTCAATCAGAACACCGGCGAAGCCGTTGCCGACGGCCATGTGCGAGTCCAGAAGGACGAACAGCTCTGGGCTAGCGAACACATGCTCTATAATTTTAAGACGGGGCGGTTCGAGGCCGGTGAGTTTCGCACCGGGCGGCCTCCCTTCTTCGCCTTCGGTCAAGGGCTGCGGGCCGACTCCACCAACCAGGTCTTCGCTACCAACGCGGTTACCACTACCGATGATGTCTCCAATCCCGCCATTGTTGTCCGGGCCAAGTACATCAAGGTCATTCCCGGCCAGAGGATCGAAGCGCGCAACGCGGTCCTCTACATCGATGGGGTGCCCGTGTTCTTCTTCCCCTATTATTCCCGCCAACTGGGATCCGACGCCAACAACTTCAATTTCCTCCCCGGCTACCGGAGCTCCTTTGGCCCGTACCTCCTGACCAGCTATGACTGGCATCTCGACCCGGAACTCGATGCCGTCCTGCATACCGATTATCGCTGGCGGCGCGGCCCGGGAGCCGGACCCGACTTCAACTATCACTTCGGCCAATGGGGCAGCGGTTCCATCAAGTATTACTACACCCACGACCAGGACCCGACCGCGAGCGTCAGCGGTGCCACCAATATCCCTCCCAACCGGCAGCGAATCTACGCCTCGTATCAGGCGAACCCCGTCACCAATCTCTACATTACCGGCCTTGGCCGATACCAGACCGACACCAATGTCCTGCGCGATTTCCTCGAAAGCGAATACCGGGAGAACCCCCAGCCCTATTCGTTCCTGGAGGCGGATCGATTCTGGCAAAACTTCAGCCTGGATACCTACGTCCAGCCGCGCCCCAACGGTTTCCTGGAAACGGTCGAGCGCCTGCCCGAGGTGCGGCTGACCGGTTTCCCGCAGGAAATTGGTCAATCCCCTTTGTATTATGAGAGCCAAAGCTCTTTCGGCTATTACCGCCGCGTCTTTGGCCCGACCAACGAAACGTTGCTCAACGGCGGAATTGAAGGTTTTAATCGGGATTTCGAAGGCGCGCGGGGCGATTCTTTCCACCAGATCACGCTTCCCTATACCTTCTTTGGGTGGCTGAACGTGACCCCGCGCGTCGGTGGACGGGTGACCTATTACAGCGATACCATCGACCGCACCACCACCAGTCCTGGCTCATTCAACAACGGCGAGGACGTCTACCGCGGCGTGTTCAACACGGGCGCCGAAGTCTCTTTCAAGGCTTCCCGATCCTGGCCTGACATCTCCAGCGACTTCTTTCAAGCCGATGGCTTGCGGCACATCATCCAGCCCTCCGCCAATTACGTCTTTGTGCCCTCGCCCAATTACCATCCCTCGCAACTGCCCCAATGGGACTACGAGTTTCCAAGCTTGCGGCTCCTGCCGATCGACTTCCCCGAGTACAACGCCATCGACGCGATCGACAGCCGCAACGTCGTTCGCCTCGGGCTGCTCAACAAGCTCCAGACCAAACGCCTCGGCGAAACCGCCAACCTCGTCAACTGGGATCTTTACACCGACTTTCGCCTTGAACACGAGCCTGACCTCGTGGACCAGGGCGGGGGAACCAACCAAAACCGCTTCTCTGACGTTTTTTCGGATTTGACTTTCAAGCCGCGATCCTGGCTCACGGTCGAATCGCTGACCCGCTACGATCCGGAGGCCGGCTATTGGCGAATGGCGTATCATTCGATCACCTTGCAGCCCAGCGACGTGTGGAGCTGGACCTTGGGAAGCTTTCTCATCCGCAACGAGCCTTTGAGCCCGCCCTACGGTCTGGGCCAGGGCAACAATCTGTTCACCAGTTCGTTCTTTTACCGGCTCAACGAGAACTGGGGGTTCCGGGCCTTACATCGGTTCGAGGCCCAGAACGGGCAGCTCGAGGAGCAGGCTTACACCATTTATCGCGACATGCGAAGCTGGACGGCCGGCCTGACTTTCCGTGTCGTGAATAACCCCACCGCCGGCCCGCAGGATGTCACGGTCGCCTTCACCTTCTCCATCAAGGCCTTCCCCCACTACGGCCTCGGCTCCGATACCGGCAAGCCCTACTCCCTGCTCGGCGGCTAGCCCCAGGCCCACGGCTGGCGTCGTGTCCCATCATCAGCTCCCGATTTGCCTTTGGCTTTCGGACGGTGAAACACCCCATAGCAGGGGATGGCATTCCCGGGCAGGTTTTGCTGCAAATTAAGATACTATGCGAAACTTCCAGAACTTGATTCTTATCGGTGGAACGGGGGCGGCCATTCTCCTAAGCGGTTGCTCGAGTTCCTCCTCTCATGGGGACCGAACCGAAGGCAGAGTGCTCGATGACAAACAGATCACGGCCAAGATCGAGGACGCGTTGAAAGCCGCGCCGGTCTATAAATTCGACGACGTGGACGTGAAGACCTTCGACGGCGTCGTGCAGCTAAGCGGCTTTGTCACCTCGCAGGCTCAGAAGCAGCACGCCGCTGAGATCGCACAGGGCGTAAAAGGCGTGAATCGCGTGGTCAACGGCATCACGCTCAAACCTCAGGCCCCGACCCCGACCGGCCGCCCGGATCAGTCCGGTCAAGCTAACCCTCCCGAGCCCACACCCGCGACGACTACTCCTCCCCAGGGCGAGAGCAAGCCTTAGTTCTCCAATTCCGGCGGGGCAGGGGGTGGAATTGGAACCGGGCGGGCTGCTGCCCTCCGGTATCCAATACCACGCTCAGGTAACCGCCGTCCTTAAGCAGCTCGATACCTGCCAGGGCAGGGCAGAGCCGCACATGGAACGCGCGCCAATGCCGCGCCTCGTTAAGCGCTGTGCTCAGGCGCAGCGCCGTGTGGCCGAGAAACCCAATCCGCGGTAACCCTGCCAGCAATCGCCCCTTCCACAGGACCAGGTTCGAATGCAAGTGCCCGATGATGGTTTGCTCGAGCTGCCCCAGTTTCGCGCGCACCGCCTCCTCGCGCCACAGAAAGGGCAGCGCTGTCGGGTCATGGCAAAACAGCAGCACGCGCTGGTCCGGCCGTAGCGCCGCGAAGGCCTGGCGGATTTCCGCCAGGTGCGCCTCCCTCAGCCTTTCCCATTCCGGGCGCTCCGCCGGCAGCGTGTCGGGCTCGAACACCCGCAGCGCCACCAGCGAGGAGGTCACCCCCATAAGCACGTAGTTGCCGGCGTTCACTTGCCAAAAGCCGGGCGGATCCAGCTCCGTTAGCGCGCGACGCCAGCTCTCCAGCCGCATCCCGCCGCGCCCGCCAAAAAGGCTCAGCTTGCCGAGCTCGTGATCGCCGCAGACGGCGCGAAAGCCGGCGCCGAACCGGCCTCTTAACTTCCCCAGGCACTCCCGCACGCTCTGGCAGGCCGCATCGTCGCTCAGACCTATGGCGGCGCTGTCGCAGGAATAATCTCCGACCGCCACCACGTAATCGTAATGGCCTCCCGCCTGTAACAGGAACCGGTCCAGCAGCCCGTTTTGGTGCAAAGGCCCGTCCAGCCAGATGAAGCGCCGGTGCAGCCTCACCGCCAGGCGCAGGCAGGGATTTGCGATGCGTTGAAGTTCAAAATCGTCGCCCCGCGCCTTTTCCGCGGCGCTGGCGTAATGAATATCGCTCAGAATGCCGACCTGGTACGTCCGTGCCATGGTTCCATCCTGCAAGCGCAGTGCCGCCGCGTCAACCGGAAGCGCAAACTAAGGGCCTGGCGGAAAACGACTTTTAAAACTCCTTGACTCATCTCCCGGGTAAAGCTTCGGCGAAGCGGTTGCAGAACCGTTGATAGAGCGGCGCGCCGGAAGTGAAAGCGCCGGAATACGGCGCAGTCCAAACGCTTCGCGACATGGCGCGCCATCCCTGGAACAGGTTTGCTGAAGCGTTACTCTCCGAGGCTTGATCGTGTGGTCCCGGTCTCCATAAAGGCGATGTGGGGTTAGGCTTACGTATCAGTCTTAGGATGGAGGGTGGAGTGTGGACCTGGGACCTGCTATCTCCGCGCTCACCAGAGCGCGGCCCCATTGAAGGGCGTGACCCATTGAGCATTGAGCATTGGGCATGAGCATTGAGCATTGAGCATTGAGCATTGAGCATTGAGCATTGGGGCCTCGCGGGAGCTCGGCCCTCCGGGGCTGTGGTTTGCCGCACGGTGCGCGGGGCCGTGAGTCGGCGAACATTGCCGCAAATGTATCGCCAGGCAAGGGACACGACATTAGTATCGCGGCATGCTTGGTAATGACCGCAAGCCTGCTCGATCGCGGCTTGGCTCGAGCGAAGATTCAAGAATCAAACTCCTGCCTCGCCAGGCGAACCTCATGACAACCCCAATCAACGACAATCATCGAACCGGCGGCTGGTTATCCCGCTTTTCGTGTTGGTGGACGGCGGACGGGCGGGTGGGACGCCCGCTGAACTCGCCGGCGAGGACGCTCGCGCTACATGCGAAGGTGAAATCCGGGGTAGCATGCGTTCTTCTGGCTGTTTTGGTTTTCATCGGCGGCGGATGCGCGGGTCCGCGGCCGGCGGAACGGCAAGCCTTGGGAGGGGACAGCCGTCCAGTCGCGCAGGAGAAGGCTGCGCAATCGAGCGAAGGCGACGGCCTGCCGATAAACCCATTGGTTCAGGAATTGCGGAGCCAGGCGGTCAAAGGGGCTCAGTATTTCCCGATGTTTCAGCCACGCGCTCTAGCCGAGGCGGATGTTACCGCCAGGATCCGGGAATGGCAGGATAAAGGGCTGCCGGACGCGAACGTGCAGGCACCGCGGCAGACGGGGGTGTTTGATCTCACAGGGACAAGCGTGTTTATGCTGGAGCCCCGGGGGAACCGAGTCGTCGCTTCCTGGGGGATTCCCACGGCGGACGGCCGAGTCAGATCACGCGGCGCCATTTGGCAGGTCTCGACGGTGAGGGTTGGGGGCGGGCAGGTTTCGTCCATCGTTCTTTCGGGCATCGTCTGGACTCCCCGAGTGAGCGCTATCGGGAACCTGGATTTGGCGACTAACGGCAGAGTGACGACCAACCCTGATTTCAACTTTGAAACTTTCAAGAATTGCCCGGGCGTGATCCCCTTTGCCAATGGCTATGCGGTCAATTTGTTTGGAGGGAAGGTCGACGAGCAAGGGGTCGTCGACGTCAACTGCCGTCCGCAGGGGGTCTATCATGGCGACGACCAGAGGTCGTTGTGCGGCCGTTTGATCCGGAGCCGCTTC
>Ga0181517_10000402_pt1 | contig 59435 bp, 46 predicted proteins | sample PEATcosm2014_Bin_31_FD_119748 | JGI IMG/M metagenome (GOLD analysis project Ga0181517, IMG submission 119748) | Peatland microbial communities from MTU Mesocosm Facility, Houghton, MI, USA - PEATcosm2014_Bin01_30_metaG | ecosystem: Environmental > Terrestrial > Soil > Wetlands > Peat | place... | reverse complement strand
CTCCCCAGCTCTTTCTGGAAAGTCACATTCTTCAAACTCTCCACGCGATCGACGAGAGGCATTTTCTGATCGAAGTCCCAGAAGAACCGCGCATCCTTGAATCGCGCCCGCAGCACTTTCTGGTTGCCGTGGCGGATGGTCGCTTCGCCTTCTTCATCCACCTGAATATTCAGCACCGCAAGGAAGTGCGCCAGCAGCTTGCCGTCCGGGCCTTCCACCGCGAAGTACTTCTGGTGGTCGCGCATCACCGTGACCAGCACTTCTTCCGGCAGCGCCAGATACTCCGCCTCAAAGTCACCCAGGATCACCGAAGGCCACTCCGTCAGGTGTACAACGGTCTCGATCAGCGCCTCATCCTCGCGCCACTTTGCTGCGGCAACCGTCCGCGTCGCCTTGTCCAGCGCCTTGCGAATCGATTGCCTGCGCTCGGCTACATCGACCACAACCTTGGCCGCGCGCAGCGTCTCTTTGTAGTCCTTCGGCGCGCCGATAAGGACGGGCGCTTCTCCGTGGAGGATGCGATGTCCGCGGCTCACATTTCCCGCCGCGATCCCGGCAATCTGCACAGGTACAATCGCCGCATCCAGCAGCGCCACAACCCAACGCACAGGCCGCACAAACCTCTCCGGCTTGCCCGCGCGCCAGTACATATTTTTAGCCCAGTAAAGCGCCAGCACTTCCTTGGGCAATTCGGTAGCCAGCAGCTCCGAGGCGGCACGGCCCAGCTTTTTCATCGTCGCGCCCACATACTCGCCCTTGGCGTTGGTGACCTTCTCCAGAGCCTCAACAGCCACGCCGGCTTTCTTAGCAAAGGCCTGTGCGGCGGCGGTGGGAACACCATCTTTGAAAGCTACCTTCCACGAGGGGCCCGTCATCTGCTCTTCGGTGCCGGCCTGTCCGGCCAGCACGCCCTCGGCCAGAACGGCGAGGCGGCGCGGGGTGGAATAGGTGGTCACGGTGGCGCCGTCGGCGAGCAGACGCTCGCGGGCCAGAAGATCGTTTACGCGGCGGCCTAGTTCGGCCTCCGCCCCGGCAATCATGCGGGCCGGAATCTCATTCAGCCCAATTTCGAGTAAAAAATCCGCCATAACTTTTGACTATCTTTCCGCTGACTCGCTACTGCCGCGTAAGCGGCGCTAACTTGCTGACTAACTGACCTGCTAACTCACTGCTTTGAAGGGTACGGGTTTGAGCCCGTACATAAACTCAAAAAAACACCTAGGCTTTATTGGTTCCTGCATAAATAATGTCCTTGCGCCGTCCCTACGGGACTCCGTAATGAACTTGTGGAGTCCCATTTCCCCACGCTGAAGCGCGGGGCTAGCCAACTATGCGCCTCCGGCGCGTTTGTCCGGACATTACTTATGCAGTCCTCAATAGCCCCTGAGGGAATGCCCATTCCACTAACTCCGCTGGCTAACTCATCAAAACTTCACCCAGACCTAGCAGCTAGAAGCTAGGACTCTGACCGCATGATTTCGTGCCTTGAATTTCTGCTATCCCAGGTCCCAAAATCGGGACCTGGGGCACCCAGAGTTGGTACAACTTCAAACGGACAGAAACCTAGGAGCTGTTTCTGCCTGTCCCACATACACCTTGGCCACGCCCACTGCCAGGTTCCTGATGCGCGCAATCATGCCTACGCGCTCGGTCACGCTGATCGCCCCGCGCGCATCGAGAAGATTGAACAGGTTTGAGCATTTCAGCGCCAGCTCGTAAGTAGCAATCAGCGGGAAGCGCCGCTTCTCCGTCGCGCTCGCCTTCTCGTCAGCCAACACCTTATTGCCCTTCACCAGCAGCGCCTGCGCCTCGGCCTCGTAGCTATTGAAGTGCTCCCACAGCCGGGCAACATCGGCTTCTTCAAAGTTATAGACGGAGTATTGCAACTCATCGGTCAGCCGCACGTCGCCGTAGGTGACCACCGCGCCCGTCTCCGGATCGCGCGCCCACACCACGTCGTAGACCGAGTCCACATCCTGCATAAAGGCGCAGAGCCGCTCGAGGCCGTACGTCAGCTCGGCGCAAATCGGGTCGAGATCGAGTCCGCCGCACTGCTGGAAGTAGGTGAACTGGGTAATCTCCATCCCGTCCATCATTACCTGCCAGCCCACGCCCCATGCGCCCACGGTCGGGCCTTCCCAGTTGTCCTCTTCGAACTTCAGATCGTGCTGCGAGAGATCGATCCCGATTGCTTCCAAAGATTGGAGGTAAAGCTCTTGCACATTCGCTGGCGGCGGCTTGAGGATGAGCTGGAATTGCGTATGCCGGAACAGCCGGTTGGGATTCTCGCCGTAGCGTCCGTCCGCAGGCCGCCGCGAAGGCTGCGCATAGCCCACGCGATAGGGCTTCGGTCCCAGCACGCGCAGAAACGTCTCCGGCGCCATGGTGCCCGCGCCCACTTCGACGTCAAACGGTTGTTGCAGCACGCACCCGCGCGCCGCCCAAAAATTCTGCAAGCGGAACAACAGTTCCTGAAATGTAAGCGCCGCAGGTTTAGCGCTAGATGCGGCGATAGCCGGTGAAGCTGTGGATGAAGTCACTCTTAAAAACTCTCTCTCGCGGTGCAACTGGATTGAGCCAATTTTATCAGCCGGGCTGGGGGCCCTTTTCGACATTCAGGCCAGTGTGAGCAGGTTGGCCGCGTAGGTCTCGCCGGCCAGAGCCTGGATGGCGCGATCAAGGGTGACCAGGATAGCTTCGTTGCGAATGGCGAGGCCAAGCAGGAGGGCGTCCGTGACCTGGCGGTGGCCGAGCAGGCGAGGAGTGAGGGGCTGGATCAACTCCAGCCAACTAAAGGAAACCGGCAGATGCGCAACGTTGGGCAAGGCTGCAATCGCCTCGAGCATTCGCATTGCATCCGCGATTGACTTCTTCCCGACCAAGGGCGAGGCCGCGATGCGCACAAAACCAGCCTCGGTCACAGGACAAAGCAATAAGCGCGCGCCATGGCTGCCCAACAGCCACTCGGTAGCCTGCTCATAAGCTGCGTGTGCCGGATCGCTCAACGCGACCCAGATATTTACGTCGGGGAGATAGTCCTTCAAATAAAGTCCTCCAGAGCCTCTTTCACCATTTCCGTCGTGATGACGCGCCCGCTCGGCGGGAAGGTTGGAAAGCCCGCCGCGGATCGCCGAAATTCCACTGTTTCGGCGGGTAAGCTGGCTGCTTTGCCGCCTTTGCGGATCAGGTCGGTGATGGCTTCGCCCAAGGTGAACCCGTTTGCGTGAGCATAGACCTCGGCGAACTGACGGGCGTCGTCGGCGAGATTGACGTTGGTTCTCATATGGTTAGTATGCACCGATTCGACTGGACGTGCACGTATTTTAAATACGTGCCAGATAAGGCGCTTGCACGCACTGCTGCCGTGGCGCCTCCCTTTGTGAGAACGTGAGATGAACCGACGGTCACCCGCCCAGCCGCCCCAGCGCCTCCGCCGTCCCCTCGATTTCACGAAGGGTCCGGTTATTCGCACTCAAATAGCGACTTTTCGAGGCCCGATTGGCGAATGATGCTCTGGAGAGTGCCGCGCCTGAGGGAATCGTGGAGCGGCACGGGGACGGTGACGGTTGTCCCCTGCATTTGCAATTGCATGATTCGGTGACTGCCGCGCTGGCGCACGGTGACAAATCCGTGCCCTTCGAGAATCTTACAGGCTTCTGTGCCCGAGAGGACTCTCAACTTACCCAACCGGCACCTCAACCTGAGTGACGAAGACCTCACTGTGCAGCCGCCGTGCAACTTCGGAAGAAGCGGCGGTCTCGAAAAAGAGCGTCAAGGCTTCGACGAGATTGGCGCGCGCCTCCTCGATTGTGGAACCCTGGCTTGCGATATCGAGCTCGGGGCACAAGGCGACAAAGCCATCGTCTTCGCGCTCAATAATAGCCGTCATTCGCTGCGGTCTAGGCATATCCGAATTCTACGCCAACCGTTTCTACGCAATTTTCGATCATCCGGGAGATCGTGCTGAATTCCGGAGGGTTTCACCCTCCCAGCCGCCCCAGCGCCTCCGCGGTGCGCAGCTTGCGTTCCAGGTGCCGCTCCAGCGATTGCAGAGTGAACCGGCGCAAATCCGTCCCTCGCCGCCGCGGCCACTGCTCGCCCGCAAACGCCGCGACCGGCGCCCGCAGCATCCTCTGCGCCAGTTGCCACGAGTCGGCCGACAAGGCATTCGCGCCCGACCCGCGATGCACAGCGCAGAATAGGCCATCCCCATAGGTCTGGAACCAGATCTCCCCCGTACGCAATGCCTCGCCGCAAGCCGTGCAGTGGGCGACGTCCGGCAGCAGGCCCAACAGCCGCGTCATCCAGAGCGAAAAATACGTCAGCGCCATCCATGACCCGGAGAATTGGGGCTGGACGAAATCGGACGGCACGGCCGTCGTCTGCTCCAGCACGCTCACCAGCAGCCGGAAGACCGTTTCCTGCGGATCGTGTTCCGGCAGCGCCTCATCCAGCAGTTCGGCGTAAAAGCTCAACACCGCCATCCGTACGTGATCCACCGGCGCGGCCAGGGGCGACCGTAGAATCTCCAGTTGATCCAGCCGCACCAGCTCCTGCCCCGGCTTCTCGGCAAACCACGCCCGCGCCACCGTCATCGGCTCCAGCGCCCCGCCAAACCGTTTGCGGCTCTTCAGCGCCGACTTGGCCACGCCCTTCATTCGCCCGTAATCGCGGGTAAAGAAGCTGACGATCAGGTCGGCCTCGCGCAACGGCCAGGTCCGCAAAACAACCGCTTCTGAGGTCAGCACGCTCATGCGACTACTATCTTCGCACTGCTGCCGCGGCCAGTGGCCGACCCGGTCCGATGATGCCAAAACTCCTTCCTGGCGAGTAAGGATTTTTAAAATAAGTAAGGAATACGCAAATAAGTAAGGTATTCTGTTAGAAGTAAGGCATACTGGGAAATGAAAGGAATCCTTCATGCCGACCGCGACCGTAACCTCCAAAGGCCAGATCACCATTCCCGTCCAGGTGCGGAAGGCGCTGGGACTCAAGCCCGGAGTTCGGATTGACTTCTATGAGATCGAAGACGGCGAGTACGCGTTCCGGCCCAAAAATAGGTCGATCATGGAAATGGAGGGCTGCCTTCCCAAGCTCGACCATGTGCCGACCATCGAAGAGATGAATCAGGCAGTTCTCGATCACGCCGCGGAGCTGGATGCGGCAACCCGAAGTGATGCGTATGCAAGGGTTTCGGATGGAGAGGCCGCGTGACTGGACTGGATACGAATATACTGGTCCGTTTCTTTGCCAAAGACGATTCGTTGCAGACGCCCAAAGCCAGAGAAGCATTGAGTTCGCTGACGTTAGGCGAGCCTGGATGGGTGGGAGTGGCGACGATACTGGAGTTGGTTTGGGTTTTGACAAGTTCGATGAAACTCGGACGCGATCCAGTTGCACGGATTCTTTCTGAGTTGCTGATGCGGGATACGATTGTGGTGGAGCAGCCTGAGACCATTGCAAGGGCCGTGCAGCGATATAGGAAGGGAAATGCAGACTTTGCCGGCTGCCTTATCGCCGTCTCCGCCCAAGCCGCCGGCTGCTCCCGCACCGTCACCTTCGACCGCCGAGCCGCCCGCGATGCCGGTATGGAACTCCTCGAATAAGGCATCGAACACGCCAGATCGTGCCATTTTCCACAAAATCGGGAGCGAACCTCAAGGTACAATAAGAACAGAGGTTCCAAATGCCATCCGCAATGGTCACCTTCAACGGTCGCATTACACTCCCCAGCGACATTCGAAAACAGCTTGGACTGAAAACTGGCGACAACATCGATTTTGTTGAAATCGAGAAGGGCCGGTTTGAGATTTGTCCACGTACCGCCGCTATCCGCGAAAAGGAAAGAGGCGTTAAGGCAACGGCCTATATACCCACCGTTGACGAAGTAAACGAGACCGTCAACTAGGACGGGTACTCGAGTTTCCCCTGCACAAAAAAAGAGTGGCCGCCTCCTGAAGAGGAAGCCACTCGATCCCTCGCTATTGCCTGAATAGAACCCTCGAACAGCATCGAGCAGCTTTGCGCGCGCTTACATGGGTATCCGTTTGCCGCAAACGCGCAAACGCGCATCCCGCTGGAGCAGGATGCGCGTTGTGAGAACGCTCAGTGATTGAGGTGTGGCCGAACTGCGTTAGTGGCCGAAGTGCGCGGCGTTTTTCTCGGTAAAGTGAGCCCACTTCTCCGGCAGGTCATCCAGCGCGAAGATCGCCGAGACTGGGCAGGCTGGAACGCAGGCGCCGCAGTCAATGCACTCGACCGGGTCGATGAAGAGCTGGTCGGCCTCGCCGAAGCCGTCTTCGTCCTTTTTGGGGTGGATACAATCGACAGGACAGGCGTCCACACAGGCGGTGTCCTTGGTGCCGATACAGGGTTCTGCAATGACGTAGGCCATTTCCTAATTCTCCAGGTAACTATTTCCTCGACGCTGATAGTAGCACACGACCCCAAAGGCTGACTCTCTCTCCGGCCTCCCCGTTTTGCGATGCGGGAAACAGAAGAATCACTTTCGCTTTTCAGCCCGGCGCCGCGCAAACTCCTGCGGCGTGGGGATGGGCGCCAGGTTGCGCCCCGCGAACATGTCCTCGAACAAAGCCACCAGCTCCGCCTGAATCAGCCCGTTTGAAGCCAGAATCTCCCGGCTGTCCAACTTGAATGGGTTGCCCGCAAAGTCCGTCACCCGTCCCCCGGCCTCTTCCACCAGCAAAATGCCGGCGGCCGTGTCCCACGGGTTCAGGCTGAACTCCCAAAATGCCTCCAGCCGGCCGCAGGCCACATACGCCAGGTCCAGCGCCGCCGAGCCCGCCCGCCGCACCCCATGCGAGCGCAGCGTAAACTCCTGATAAAAATGCACATTGGGACTGGCATGGCGCTTGCGGCTGGGAAAGCCCGTAGAGATCAGCGCCTCAGCCAGATCGGGAATCTTCGACACCCGCATCGGCTTGCCGTTGAGCCGCGCGCCCTGTCCCCGCTCGGCTGTGAAAAGCTCATCCCGCATCGGGTCGTAGATGACTGCGGCCTGCAGCGTTCCGTCCTGCTCTGGCGTCATTCCGGCCGCGCGCCGTTCCAGGCCCATCGAAACGCAGAACTGCGGAAACCCATGCGCAAAGTTCGTCGTCCCATCCAGCGGGTCCACGTACCAGCGGAACTCCGCTTCCATGCGCTCCCGCGTGCCCTCTTCGCCGTAGACCCCATGTTCGGGAAAAGCCACGCCCAGCCGCTCGCGGATCAGCTTCTCCACCGTCCGGTCGGCTACCGTCACCAGGTCCACGTCGCCCTTGTACTCGGTCTCCACACCCTGGGCCAGAAATTCGCGCAATCGCGCACCCGCCTCGCGCGCAATCTCCGCGGCTTTGGGAACCCACACAAGATTCTGTGCTGGCGCGGCCGCACCGGCGCTCACGAAACTTCCTCGCGCGCAATCGGCTCGCTGGCCGGGCCTACGCCGCGCACTGCCTCAAAACGTGGCGCACGCCGCTTGCCCGCTTCGCTGATGGTGCGGATCTGGTGCTTGTAAATAAAAAGATTGGGCTGCCCCTCGCGCGTCAGCCGCAGCATGGCGTCGTCGAAGTACTCAATCCAGCCGCGCACAGTGTCTCCGTCCCGCAGCTTGATCTGGACCACCATCTGGCGGTCGCTGAGGGAACGCAGATAAAGCGCCTCCTGGCCGGTTTCGCCCGGAGGAGGTGCTTTGGAACGCCGGCGGGAAGACAGTGGCGAGGTCATCACTTTATTTTAAATGCAACATTGAGGCAGGACGCCAACTTGTCGGGAAAGAAGACGGTGATCCGAACGCCCTCAGTTTGTTTCAGGAGATGCGTCCGCATAGTACCCGGTCTTGTGGCGGACAGTGAACTCGCCAGCCGATGCCCTGGGAACGGCGACCTCGATGCGATGGAAGATTCTTCCCGGCTCCTGGTTGTGGGGATAGTAGCCAAGCAGATACTGCGTGCGCAGATCGTCGCTGACCTTTGCAAAGGCCTTGTCGAGTCCACCGTCGGCCACGTAAAAGTATTTGCCGCCCGTCTGCTCGGCCAGCGTGATCAGCGCGTGTTCCCCGCCCAGGTCGCGTCCGGCGCTGGCCTCGATGGGTACGTCGATCAGCGAGTAGATCATGACCTCGCCGCGAAGGGCCTGTTCCAGCGCCTGCCCGTAGGTGGTGTTTTTGGCGGTGTCGTCGCCGTCGGAAATCACCACCAGAACTTTGCGCCCCTCTTTCTGGCCCAACCGCTCGGAGCCCAGGGAAATGGCGTCGTAGAGCGCGGTGGCCCAGTCGCCGTGCAATTGGCTCAGGCCGCGATCGATCTGGGGCAGCTTGTTGGTGAACGGCGTCAGCTCGCGCACGTCGGTGGCAAACTGCATCACGCTCATCAGGTCCTGTGGGCGCAGAATCGCATGAGCAAATCGCCGCGCCGCCCCGGCTTCTTCCGTCATGTCCTTGCGCACGCTGCCGCTGGTGTCGATCGCCAGGGTCAGATTCAATGGCAACTCCGACTGCTTTTCGAAAACTGCAATTTGCTGCGGCCGGCCGTCCTCCGACACCCTGAAATCGTCGTGCGCCAGCCCGCCTACCAGCGCCCCGTTCCGGTCGGTCACATTCACAAAGATACTCACCAGCTTCACATCCATATGCAGGGTAGTCTGCTGCGCGGCGAGGATTGGCGAGAGGGTAGCAGCCAGGGCAAGAAGGGCAATGCAGGCGATTCGCATGAGCATTCCCGCAGGGGCTAAACAGGCTGCGGGAAAAGGCTTGATTCCGACTAGAAATGGCGAAAAGCATACCTCAGGGGCTAAAGCCCCGGCAGATTTTTCTGTGGTCACGTACGGGCTGAAGCCCGTACCCTTCACCGGGACGACTTTTTCCGCGGGCTGTAAAGCCCAACGTCCCCACGCTGTCGAATGTTCGGGCTGAAGGCCGTGCCCTTCGCATGAAACGGTGATTCCAGATTCTGAAAATCCACCGGGATTAACGCTCATGCGAACCCTCCGGCTCCAAAGCCAGCCCCTCGGGAAACGGCTCGCCGTCCGCCCAGACTTCTCCATCCACAAACGTCTCCTTCTTCCAAATGGGCACCGTCTTCTTGAGCGTGTCGATCACCCAGCGGCAAGCCTCGAAGGCTGCCCCTCGATGCGCCGACGCCACCACGATCAGTACGCTCGTCTCTCCCACCCGGAGCCGCCCCAGCCGATGCACCAGCGTCACGGCCCGCACGCCGAACCTCTCGCGCGCCTCTACCGCAAGCGCCTTCATCTGTTTCAGCGCCATCTCTTCATAGGCTTCGTAGTCCAGGTGCAGCGTCTGCCGGCCGCGTGTGTTGTTGCGCACGATGCCGTCGAAGACCACCACCGCGCCGTCTTCGCCCCGTTTGGCCGCAGCCACCAGCTTTTCCGCGTCGATGCGCTCACGCGTCAGCGCAATCGCCGTGGGCCGATCCATAAACTCATCCAAAGTTTTCGCTGGACGCGTGGTCCCACCGCCGGAGACAGGCGGCAGCAGCCCCACCTCATCGCCTTCTCGCAGCAAATGTCCCGCAGTGGCATACTCGGCATTCACGCTGACCGCAATGCCCCGCAGGACATCTCCTCGGCCAGCCACGCGGGCGGTCACCAACTCCAGCAGATCCGCCACCGAGGCGCCTTCCGGCAACTCGACGGTAGTCTCCGCCGCGCCCAGCCAATCTTTCGATACCCCGAAGGGAAGAACTCGCACACGCATCGCTTGAAAAAGAATACCGCCTGTTCGTTAGCAGCCTGTGGTGGAAGTCAAACCCTGGGGGGGGAAACCGTCCCTCAGGGGCTAAAGCCCCGTTGATTCTTTGGGCCTTACGGCACGACTGAAGTCGTACCCTTTCAAAACCAGACTCTTGCCACAGGCTGTTAGACGCGGCAGGCGGCATTCAGGGGCGTATTGCAGTCCAGATCAAACCAGTTTGTAGAGAAACCCCGTGGGTGTGCCCCAAAGGTTGCGCGCCCGGTCGTCGTAAAAGATGCTGAACTCGATGCCGGAAAGATCGAAGTCAAACAGCGGCACGCGGTCAAACGTAAAGTCGCCCCGCACCGAGTACTCATCGCCCCCACAGTCGATCATCAGCGTATCGCCGGTCGATAGGCGCTCGGGATGCGTCAGCAGCATGCATGCAAATGAAAACGCGCCCAGCCCGAATTCGTTTCCGGCCATGGCAACGCGCGTCCGCCGCGAAGAGGAGCCGCGATGCAGCATGCCGGCCTGCGCGCCCAGCACCACAATGTCGTTGCCCTCCTGCTGCTCGCCCAGAATCTTCTCCGCCAGTCTGGAGCGCTCTGCCTGGCGAAGGTACATCGCGCCCAGCTTGCCGGTGATGCGGTTACTGAACCTGCGCCGTGCCGATAGAACTCCCAGCGCCATCTCCACGGCCTCGTTGTAGGTTGACGCCAGTGCCTGCCAGCGGGGAATTGCAAACCAGGCTTCCGCGCCCTCCGGAAGCTCGCGCCGCGACAGCTTTTCCAGGCAAGCGCCCAGGCTTGGGAACGCCTTGCGCAGCTCTGTTACCTGCGCCTCGATTGGCCGCACCTTGTAGGTGGGCGGATAGACGCGGTTCGAGCCCACCTGTTCGTCCTTGTACTTTTCGCTCACCGCATGACGGTGAATAATCTCCACCACTTTCTCCGCCACCTCTTTCTTCAGCGTCAGGTTCATATCCAAAACCGACTGCGCGCTCTGCCGGTCCAGTTGCTCGATCGCCATCTTGTAAGCCGTCTGAGCCGCGTCGCTCAGAAAATCCTGTAACATGCGATTCTGCTGCTCGGTCATGTTCCCGGAAAGATGCAGCGGAACAATCTGCTGGGGAGTCGCTTGTGTTGTTGCCATGGCTGCCGCTCTCGGCGCAGTTGCGCGTTGGATTCTGCAGTCATCATCGGCAAAACGGGCCTTCTCAACAGGTCAACATCACCAAAGTTGCTTCGTTTTGGTGCACGCTCCGAAATCCAAAAGGGGCAGAAACTGTTGCAGAGTTGCCGACCTTCGGCCAGCCGTTGCCCTGTTGAGACGATGGCGCTTGCCTGTTGACTTCTGTATCGCTTAGCGATACAGTCAATGCGTGATCAAGTCGTTCAAGCACGCGGGGCTGGAAAAGCTCTTTAGGGACGGCTCGAAGGCAGGAATCAACCCAGCGCATGCAGAGAAGCTGAAAAATCAGATGGCCATTTTGAATCGAGCCACGAACCCCAGCGGAATGAATGTTCCTGGTTGGAACCTTCATCGGCTGCACAAGGAGCTGGCTGGTCATTGGGCCGTAAAGGTCAGTGGGAATTGGCGCTTGACGTTCCGGTTCGAAGGACAGGATGCAATTCTGGTGGACTACCAGGATTATCACTAGAGCTTGGCCGGTGCGAGTCCCGGCGTAAAGGAGGCGACCATGCGGATGCACAATCCACCCCATCCCGGAAGGATCGTTAAAGAAGCTATTCAGGCCATTCCCATGAGCGTCACCGGGTTTGCCGCGCATATTGGCGTGTCGAGAGTAGCCCTGTCCCGTGTCCTGAACGAAAAGGCCGCAGTCACGGCGGAGATGTCTATAAAGATCAGTGAAGCGTTCGGGCAAGATTCCCCCGATATCTGGTTCAATCTCCAAAACGATTACGACTTTTGGCAGGTGTCGAACGCGAACACCCGGCGGAAGAAAGTCGAACCGCTTCGTTCTGTGGCGGCCTGATCGCAAGCCTCACGGTCTTCAAGAACGTATCCCCGGTTCTTTTTGGACGTGGTTACACGCAAAAAGGCCGGCAGGTTCGCCGGCCTTTTTGCTTCTTAGCGCACTTTAAGAAACGGATCTGGCAACCTCGGCCTCCGCCAGCTGCTTATCTGGCCGCGCCTTTATCAGCGGCAAGGCCACATGCAGCACGTCTTCAATGCGGCTGGCGTAGTGCACCGTCAAGCCCTCCATCATTTCCGCCGTCAGGTCCTCTTCCACATCCTGGCGGTTCTCGGCCGGCAGGATGATGGTTGTCACTCCCGCCCGCCGCGCCGCCAGAAACTTCTCCTTGATCCCGCCCACCGGCAGCACATTGCCGCTCAGCGTGATCTCTCCGGTCATGGCCGTCAGAGGCCGCACCGGCGTATCGGTCAGCAGCGATGCCAGCACCGTGGCTATGGTTACGCCCGCCGAAGGACCATCCTTGGGAGTGGCTCCGGCCGGCACGTGAATGTGCAGGTCGATCTCCTTGGTAAAGTCCTCGTCCAGCCCCAGGCTCGCAGCATTCGAGCGCACCCAGGTCAGCGCGGCCTGCATCGACTCCTGCATTACATCGCCAATCTGGCCGGTCATGGTAAAGCCGCCCTTGCCTTTCATCTTGTTGGCTTCGATGAACAGAATGTCGCCGCCGGCCGGTGTCCATGCCAACCCGACTGCAACGCCGGGCCGCTTCACGCGCTCGGCCACTTCGGTGTCCACGCGCACCTGGATGCCGCCCAGGAACTCCTTGATCTGGTCGCGCGTCACCAGCAGCTTTTCGGCGTGGCCTTCCACCACGCGCCGCGCCTGCTTGCGGCAAACCGTGCCGATGGCCTGCTCCAGTTTCCTGACGCCGGCCTCCCGCGTGTAGTGCCGTACCACGTAGCGCACCGCATCCTCGGGAAACTCGATCTGCTCCGCGGTGATTCCGTTCTCCTTGATCTGCCGCGGAATCAGGTACCGGTTCGCGATCTGCACCTTCTCCTCTTCCGTGTAGCCGGGCAGGAAGATCAGCTCCATCCTGTCGAGCAGCGGCGGCGGCACCGTATCCAGCATGTTCGCCGTGCAGATAAACAGCACCTTGCTCAGATCGAACGGCACGTCCAGATAGTTGTCGCGGAAGGTGTTGTTCTGTTCCGGGTCCAGCGTCTCCAGAAGCGCCGAGGCCGGATCGCCGCGGAAGTCTCTTCCCAGCTTGTCCACCTCGTCCAGCATGATCACGGGGTCGTTGGTATCCGCCCGGCGAATGCTCTGGATGATCTGCCCCGGAAGCGCGCCGATGTACGTCCGGCGATGTCCGCGGATCTCCGCCTCGTCGTGCATGCCGCCCAGCGAAACCCGCTGGAACTTGCGGCCCAGCGCCCGCGCTATCGAGCGGCCCAGGCTAGTCTTGCCCACGCCCGGCGGCCCCACAAAGCAGAGAATCGGTCCTTTCATATCCGGCTTCAGTTCCAGCACGCTCAGGTAATCCAGAATCCGGTCCTTCACCTTCTTCAACTCGTAGTGGTCCTCGTCCAGAATCTCCTTGGCCTTGCCGATATCGACTTTCGCGCCCGAGCTCTTGGCCCAGGGCAGCACTGCAAGCCACTCGACGTAGTTGCGCGTCAGCGAGTAGTCGGCCGCCATCGGTGACATTCGCGACAACCGCCCCAGTTCCTTCAGCGCTTCCTTCTTCACGTCCTCCGGCATGCCTGCCGCTTCAACCTTCTGCTTCAACTCGTCGGTGTCGCGCTGGCCCTCGTCCTGATCGCCCAGCTCCTTCTGGATCGCCTTCATCTGTTCGCGCAGATAGTAGTCGCGCTGCGACTGCTGCACCTGATCCTGCACCTCGGTCTGGATCTTGGCGCGCAACTGCTGCACCTCGATCTCTTTTGCCAAGTGCTTGTTCAACTGCTCCAGCCGCTCCACAATCCCAGGCGTCTCCAGCATTTTCTGCTTGTCGTCGGTGGTCAGGAAGGGAAGCGAGGAGGCCACAAAATCCACCAGCCGGCTCGGCTCATCGATGTTGGCCGCAATCGTCCGCAACTCGTCAGACAAGGTCGGCGACTCGGTGACAATCTGTTGGAACTGGGCCACCACATTCCGCACCAGGGCTTCAAAACTCGAGTCGGAAGCCGGCAAAATATCCTCCAGCGTCTCCACCTCGGCCACCATGAAAGGCTCGGTCTGCGAGTAGCCTAAAAGCCGCACGCGGCTCACGCCCTCGGTAAACACAAACCGGCTCTGGTTGGGCATCCGCACAACCTTGTGCACCGTCGCCAGTGTGCCCACAGTATGCAGATCGCCCGGTTTGGGAGAGTCCAGCCGGGGATCCAGTTGCGTCGCCACCACGATCATCCGCTCCTCACCCAGCGACTCAATCAGTTGGATCGAGCTCTCACGGCCAACCGTAAGTGGCAGAACAGCATGAGGGAACAGAACGGTGTCCCGCACCGGCAAGACCGGTACCAGGCGTACCTTTGACACATTTCCTGGGGAGGAAATCAGAGATTGCGATTTGGAAGGCTGATTTTGCATTGAGTGTCCTTTTGTCAGGTTTCCTTCATTAGACAGCGCAGACTTTGAAAAGTTTCAGAAATCTCACATCTTCCCCGTCCTCTTCCCAATCCCCAAACTGCCCACTCCCACCTCTACGCCCCGCCTACGGGCAAGGTTCCCGGGCATAGGAGGCCCGTGCTAAGCTTGACTCCCCGAAGGGCACGGGGTTCGCCTCCCGGTCGTCTCAAAAAACTCAACCGGGGCACTGTTGCGGGGCAGCAAAGCCTAAAGAAAAACTCAACCGGAGCATAGATAAGTGTCAGCGCATGACTTCAGTCGTGCCGGAAATGCCCCAAAATGAATCAGGGCTTTAGCCCCTGCGGGCTTTTCTCTTCAGGCCACGCATCCAGCCTGCTCCTCCCCGCTACAAACTTAGATGCACTGTCGCTCGAAGGTTGTATCGGCTAAACCCAGTGGAAGGTGAGGGGGGACTTCCGCGACCTTAAAAGAGCCGAGCCGGTGTGAACCCGCAGCACCCGCGGAACAGCTTCACCGTCGCTTGTCACTCATTGAATTGCAGACTCGCTCTCGCCGCGCAGACGGGGGCGAACTTGCTCAAATCAGTTTGAATCGCCGGGCTCGCCTTCTTCGCTCTTGATGGCCAATTCGATGTGCTCCCAAAGCTCCTCGGGCGGCTCCTCAACAGGGAAGAGTTGCCGAGCGGCTTCGGCGATTGTCTCCAAATCCGACAGCAGCGCCCGGCAAAGCTCGCAGCTTTGGATATGTGGATGCGCCCCCGCATCCGCCCCGGAGCCAACCAGCTCCGGCAACTGGGCCTGGAACTCAACGCAGCTCATCTTGTCTCGATCGCCGGTCACCGCTGCGCCTCCTTTTGTGCGCTCCTGCGCAGAGCATCGCGTAGCCTCAGGCGCGCCTTGTGCAACTGCGACTTGCTGTTGCCGATCGAACACTCAAGCATGGAGGCAATCTCATTATGCTCATACCCCTCAACATCGTGAAGTATAAAAATCAGCCTATAGCCGGCGGGAAGATCGCCCACCGCGCGCTCCAGCGCCAGCCGGTCGATAGCGCCGCTCAAGGCCAGGTCGGGAGCGCCGAAGCTGCGCCCGGGACTCTGCTCAGGCACCGGCTCCATCGCTTCATCCAGCGAAATCAGGTTCAGGCCCTTCTTGCGCAGTTGCATCAGCACCACGTTCACCGCCAGCCGGTGCAGCCAGGTTGAAAACGCAGAGTCGCCGCGAAAAGTCGCGATCTTGCGATGCAACTGCAAGAATGCCTCCTGCGTAAGATCCTCCGCCTCGGCAATATTGCCCACCATGCGCAGACACAAAGAATAGATGCGCCTTTTATGTAAAGAGTAGAGCTGGGCGAAGGCCTGATGGTCGCCTGCCTGGGCGCGCGCCAGGGCATCTGCCTGCTTCGGATCGGGAGAGGCCGCGGGCGCAAAGGTCACCCGCCTGGCTGGTTGAGTGGGAACGGGAACCGCTTTGTCCAAGTCAAGTGACGTGCTTTCTCTCATCGGGGCGGTTAACCGGGAACGGGGCATGAGCTTCCTTGGGGGGAATCCCTCTTGTGACTGGGCGCCTGCGGCGCACGGCGCCTGTCCTCGCTAGTATAAGGGGAAAGGGGAAGATGCGCAGAGAGGTGGAGCGTCGGCATAAGATGACCGCAGCCATCACCGTGTGATTTCTTGCGTCGAGGCCGCACTTTCGCGCAAAACGGGGCCTGTGCACCGCGCTTTTTTGGGAGATATCGTCTTGCGGAGAAAGTCGGCATTGAAGTGCGGCAATCCGGAGTTGATCCGGTCCGGAGTGGCTCGGTCTGGAGCGGCTCCGTGTCGGGTCCGGCTCGCATGCGCGCTTGTCTTCAGTCTCCTGTTTGCGCCAGGCTCCGCAATCCAGCTGAGCGCCCAGACTTCTTCCCAGTCCGTCGCCGGAACCCTTTCTCAATGGAGTGGCCTGCCGGTGCGCGGCATTTCCTTCGCCGGCGTTTCCGCGGATCGCCTTGACCCGCTGGCTGGCCAACTGCCCCAACTTGCTGGAAAGCCCCTCGATTCGAAAGACGTAAGAGAGAGCCTGCGCCAACTCTATGCCAGCGGCCTTTACGAGACGATACAGGTGGAAGGCACAAAGACCGCGGTATTGCCCGACCAGTACGTCGTCGACCTCGTCTTTCGTGGCCGTCCCCGCACCTTTATCGGCACTGTGGGAGTTTACGGCGCCAAAGGGCCCACCCTGAATACTCAACTGCAACGCGCCAGCCGGCTCCAGGCCGGCACGCGCTTTACCCAGGCCGAGCTCGCCGACGCGCTCAAGCAGATGCGCCAGACGATGGCCGAAGACGGATTCTACGAGCCGCAAATCACCCCCTCGCTCACGCCTCACTCCGATGAGCAGCTCGTCGATATCGTCTTTCAGACGGTTCCCGGACCGCAGGCCCGGGTGGGTAAGGTCGAGGTCTCCGGCGACCCTGGAATGAGCGTGGCGGAGTTCCGCCATTACGCGCGTTTGAGAATCGGCGCCCATGTGGACCACGATACCGGCAGTCGCGCTCTCACCGGCCTGCTCAAGCACTACCGGGGCGAGCAGCGGCTGGAGGCCGAGATCAAGATCGTCTCGGAAAAGTACGATTCCGCGGGGAAGAAAGTAGACTTCATCTTTTCCGCCAACCGGGGCCCCGTTGTCAAAGTGCTGGTTCAGGGAGCAGCCATCGGCGCGGACCGCGTCAAACGCATCATTCCCGTCTTTGAAGAAGGCAGCGTAGACGAGGACCTGCTCAACGAAGGGAATCGCCGCCTTCGCGACTACTATCAGAGGCTCGGCTACTTTGACGCCAAGGTGAATCACCAAGAGCAATCCAACGCGGACGGCGAGGTGGTCATCGTCTTCAAGGTGGACCTTGGCCCGCGCCGCCGCGTGCAGAGCGTTTCCGTTGCCGGAAACCACTACTTCGACTCGGCGACCCTCAAGGAACTGCTCAGCGTGCGCGCCGCCGATTCGCTCGACCGGCATGGTTCCTACAGCCAGGCCCTGGTCTCCGCCGACGTCAGCGCGCTTGAGTCCGTCTACCGCAACAACGGCTTCTCCAACGTGAAGATTGTTCCCGAGACCAGCACTCCGGAAACCAGCCTGGCGGATAACCCAGCCCCGCAAACAACTGCCGTGCCGGCTGGAATGTCGCGCACAGCTCCGCTGGCCGTGACTTACCGGATCGAGGAAGGCGAACAAATCCGCGTCGGCACGGTGCGCCTGGAAGGAAACGACCACGTCGATGCCGCCGGCCTGACTCCGCAGTTGAACACCACGCCTGGCCAATTGCTCTCGCCCGAGAACCTGGCCGGTGACCGCGACGCGCTGCTCACCGACTACTTGAGCCGCGGTTTCGAGCAGGCCAGCATCGACGTCGAGCAGCAGACCGAGCCTGCCGACCCCGGCAAAGTGGACGTCGTCTTCCACATCACCGAGGGCCCGCAGATCTTTGTCCGCAATGTGCTGTTCACCGGGCGGCATTACACGCGGCCCGCAACCGTGGCGCGCGCCATCACCCTTCATGCCGGCGATCCGCTCGACCAGACCGCCCTGCTCGATACGCAGCGCAACCTCTACGAACTTGCCCTGTTCAACGAGGTCGATGCCGCAGTCGAGAATCCGACCGGCGGCGCAACCCGCAAGACGATCCTGCTTCAGGCCACTGAAGCGCGGCGCTGGGCTCTTACCTACGGCTTTGGCTTTGAGGCCCAGACGGGAACGCCCCAGAACAACTGCGCAGGCGCAAATGCCGGCGGCGTTCCCTGCAATCCCAACGGCAAAACCGGCGTCAGCCCCCGCGTCATCGCCGACCTCACCCGCAACAATCTCTTTGGCCGCGAGCAGTCGGCCTCGCTGCAAGGCACCTACGGCCTGCTCGAGCAAAAAGTGGACCTGCTCTTACAGGTCCCGCATTTTGACGGCAACCGCAACTTCGGCGTCACCTTCTCCGGCGGCTACGCCAACAGCCAGGATGTGACCACCTACGTCGCGTCCAGGCTTGAGGCCGGCTTCCGTTTTACTGAGAACTTCCAGCTTCCCGGCTCCTGGCTCTCCAAGGCAAATACTCTGGTCTACGAATACGACTTTCGCCGCGTCAAGGTGGCCGCCAGCAGCCTTCAGGTCTTTCCCGGCGAAATTCAAGCCCTCGCCACGGCAGCCCGCGTCGCCGGGCTGGGCCTCACATGGATTCGCGATACTCGCGACTCGCCCCTCGATGCGCATCGGGGAACCTACACCAGCTTTCAGGAGTTTTTCTCAGAGAAATCCTTTGGAGCCGACGCGCAATTCAACCGCCTCGACCTCACCAACTCGAGCTACTACGGCTTCCTCAAACAGCGCCTCGTGCTCGCCCGCAACACGCGCTACGGCCAGATGCGCGCATTCGGCACCGGCTCGCCGGAGTTGATTCCTCTTCCGGAGCGGCTCTATTCCGGCGGTCCCACATCTCTGCGCGGCTTTTCTTTCAATGCCGCCGGCCCCCGCGATCCAGAGACCGGCTACCCCATCGGCGGCGCCGGCGCCCTCACCAACAGCACTGAATTACGCCTGCCGCCGCCCCCCTTGCCCTGGCTCGGCGACACCGTGAGCTTTGTTATCTTCCACGATATGGGCAACGTCTTTACCAACGCCGGCGACGCATGGGCCAGCGCGCTGCGTTTTCACCAGCCTGATCGCGACGCATGCAAGATACCGTCCGGCTACGTTCACATTTCCAAGCCCGTTCCCCCCGGCCCCACAACCTCCACCGGCATTCAAGGTCCGTGCAGCTTCAACTACTTCTCCCATGCGCCGGGCATTGGTTTGCGCTACCATACGCCCGTTGGGCCCATTCGGCTTGATTTCAGCTACAACATCAACACGCCCATCTACCCCGTTTACCTCAACTACTCGCTCTCGGTGCCCGAATCGCAGCCCCATGTCGGCGAGGCCTCCCACTTCAACTTCTTCTTCAGCCTGGGACAAACCTTCTGATGCCCATTGCTTCGCCAATCCGCAAAACCGCCGTCGAGTGCCCCATCCCAGGGCTGTTTTTGAGCGATGGGCCTGAAAAATATACCTCACGGGTCAGACAGGCTGCGGGAAAAGGGCAGGATTTGTGCTTTGTGCGAGGAAGAATATTGCAGGGGCTAAAGCCTCCCCATTGTTTTCACACATTTTTGGCACGACTCAAGCCACCCCAGCGACGAAGACCTGTCGCCGGGGACCCCGGCAAGTCATGCCCCGATAGAAAACAAAATTGCAAGTTCAACGAAACTGGACGCCGTCATGGAGTTCTACGGACGCCCACCCATCGGACAAAAACAAAGACGTCCGATGGATGGGGCACAGTTTCATTCCCCGTCGGTCGGCGAAGCCGGTGGACGACTGATACAAAGCCGTTGAGTATCTCCGATGTAATGTGTTTTTCCGCAGCCTGTTTATCGCGGCTGGGGATCAGGCTTCTCGTCTTTATTCTTCTCGCCGCTTTCGCCATTCCGGCCCGCGCCCAATCCCCGGTAGTCCTTGACACCGTAGTCGCCGCCGTCAACCGCCATCTCATCCTGTCCAGCGACATCGACGAAGAGATCCGCCTCTCCGTCCTCGATCCCGGCCGCGCCGGACAAGGGACCCTCACTCCCAGGCGCGCGCTCGATCAACTCATCGGTCAAGCCCTCATCCAGCAGCAGATTCGCAGCGAAGACACCCAGGCCGTCGCGCCTTCCGACGACGAAGTGAGCGCCCGCCTCATTGAGATTCGCAAGGAACTCCCCGCCTGTGTCCACCAGAACTGCGCCTCCGACGCAGGATGGAAGGCCTTCCTCGCCGCGCACGGTCTCACCCCCGGGCGCGTCGATGCCTATCTGCGTTTCCGCCTTGAGATTCTCAGCTTCATCGAGCAGCGATTCCGGCAGGGCATTCACATCTCTCCGCAGGAGATTGAAACCTACTACCGCGACACGCTCCTGCCGCAATACGGCCCCGGCGAAGCCGTTCCGTCTCTTCAGCGCGTCTCTCCCCGCATTGAAGAAATCCTCCTCCAGCAGCAGGTGAATGTCATGTTCGACGAGTGGCTCACCAACCTGCGCAAGCAGGGCGATGTCGAGGTCCTCGACCCGTCTCTGGAATCAGAGGAACCCCCTGAAGCTCCAGCCACCGAGCCCCCCGCCCCAAACAACTCCCCAAACCAGCCTAAGCCCGGAGCAGGGAAGGGAGGAAGCCAATGACCGAGCCCGAATCCCAGCTTCCCGACGCAACCCCGAATCTTGTCCGGCCGCCTCGCCTCAGCCGTCTGCGCCGGCTTTTCCTGCGCCACGTCCCGCTCAGTATTGCTGCCATCATGGTCCTGGGCGTCCTGGCCTCCATCGGTCTCGCTCTCTGGATGAACACCGCGCAATTCGAGGGCCTGGTCCGCAAACGCCTGGTCGCCGAGCTCGAGCAGTCAACCGGTGGCCGGGTCCAGGTCGCCACATTCCACTGGCGTCTATCCCACCTCGAAGCCGAAGCCGGCGGCGTAGTCATTCACGGCAACGAAGCTCCCGGCGAAGCCCCATACGCCCGCATCGATCGGCTCACCGTGCGCCTCAGCCTGCTCGGCTTCTGGAGCCCGAGCGTTCGTCTCCAGGACCTCGATATCGACCACCCCGCAATCCATCTCATCACCTACGAAGACGGCTCTACCAACCAGCCGCATCCCCGCCGCCCTCCGAACTCCACCACCCAAAACCTGAATACCTTCTTCGACCTTCAGGCCGGCCACCTCTCCCTGGAGCAAGGGACCATCGATTACGACAACCGCGCCGCTTCCTTCGACTTTCAAAACCGTTGGCAGCCCCTCGACTTCCAGGCCAACGATGTCTCCCTGCTTCTGCGCTACATCCCCGCCTCGATCTCAACTCCCGAGACGTACCGCATTGAAGCCGGCGCTGCCGACCTGGCGCTTTCCAGGAGCATTCCCCGCCGCGCCTCCAGTTCAGGCGCCTCGAGACCCGTGCCCAACCCCGTACACGGCTACTTTCAGGCCACCCTCGATCTCACGCGCTCGGCCGTGCTTCTTCGTTCCTTGCGCCTCACGGCTCAGGCCCGCAACGCCGCCAGCCACACCCTCGAAGCTGCCGGATCGCTCCAGGACTTCACCCATCCTCACTGGCAGGCCAAGGTCAAGGGCGACCTGGACATGAAGCTGCTCGACCCGGTCCTCGGGTATCCATTCGCTCCGGAAGGCATCGCCCATCTCGATTTGGACAGCGCGGGAGAAGAAGGAGTTTTCCGCGCCGATGGCAGCGTTCACATCGAGAATGGCTCCTATATCGGAACCGGCGTTGTGGCCACCGGCATCCGCTTCGACGCCCACGTGCACGCCGATCCGGCGCGTTTGCTCATCTCCTCCGTCGTTATCCGCCTCCGCCAGGGCGGCCAGATGGAGGGAATTGTCGACCTCAGTCCCTGGCTCCCTCCCGTCTCCGGCGTATCTCAATTGCAAGCCTCAGCACCATCCGGCCCGCAGGCCCCCGCCAATCGCAACGCCGTTCTCCTCCGGCCCCCGCCCTCTACAATTCCCGTCAACGGCAAAGTCACCGCCCAGTTCAAAGACGTGGCGCTCGACACCATCCTCGACATGGTCAGCCAGCCGCCCTTCCAGCGCCTCGGGATTGGCGCCCTGCTCAACGGCCCCGCCACCGCCATCTGGACCAAAGGCGACACGCAGACTGTCTCCGTGACGGCTGCGTTCAACCTGAGCGCCCCGGCCCAGCCCCTCCCCGGCGAAGCCCCGACCAACGGCATAGTGGACGGTACCTATACCCAGCGCAACGGCTCCGTCGATCTGCGCAAACTCGAGCTGAACCTGCCCTCCAGTCAGTTGCAGGCGCACGGAAACATGGGCGCCTATCCACTCACCGGCCCCTCTGCCCTCTACGTCGATTTCCATTCCAAAAACCTGGGCGAGTTCGATACCGTCCTGCGCAGCCTCGGCCTCAAACGCAACGGAAGGTCCGGCACCGCTGCCTTGCCCATCGCTCTCTCCGGCCAGGCAGACTTCCACGGAACCTGGGCAGGCTCGCTCGCCAATCCCCGCATCGCCGGAAACGTGAATGCGACCGAACTGGCTCTGGAATTGCCTGCGGCCGTCTCGAATTCCCAGGGCAGCCAGGCTCCAATCGCACCGTCCGGGGCCGCCCCGTCCCAATTCGTCCATCTCGATTCAGTCGAAGCCGCCGGCAGCTACTCCGCCTCGCGCATCGCCATCGAGCACGCCCTTCTGCTTCGCGGCAATTCGAAGCTGGCACTCAGCGGGACGCTCGCCGCAGTTCCCGGAGACACCACGCCCAGCAAAATGCCGGTATTTGACGCCGGCTCCCGGTTGCATCTCCGCCTTGAAGCCGTCAAGATTGGCGTCGACGGCCTGCAGCCCTTCCTTACCCAAAAGCTGCCCCTCACCGGCGACCTCGATGCCAATCTACAAGCCGATGGGCCCATTCGTTCCCTGGCCGGCTCCGGCTGGGTGCAACTCAATAACGGCAGTCTCTACGGCGAGCCGGTCACGCGCATCCGCGCCCAGGGCGCCATAGCGAATAACGTCGTCAGCCTGGCTTCCATCACCCTCGCGGGTGCGCCAGGAGCCATCGCCGCCACCGGCAACTACGACCTCAACTCCCACCGCTTCCAGGTCAACGCCAATGGCGAGGGCCTTGACATTTCCAAACTCGACTGGCTCCATCGTCACCAGTGGTCCTCGACCGGCAGGCTTGGATTCTCCGTCCAGGGCTCAGGCACCTTCTCCGATCCGCAACTCGCAGGCCACGCCACGCTCACCGGTCTGGCCCTGGCCGGGGAACCGATCGGCGTTCTCGAACTTGTGGCGCACACCGCCAACCACTCGCTCGATTACGAAATCACCACGCGGCTTGAGAGCGCCGAACTCGCGGTTCACGGCCAGACCGCGCTGGGCGGCGACTATGCTACCCAGGCCCGCCTCGAGTTTTCGCGCTTCAATATCGATTCGCTTCTCAAGCTGGCCAACGTCAAGGCCCTCAGCGGCGAATCGGCGCTGGCCGGTACGGTCACCGTCGCGGGCCCTCTCGCCCACCCCGAAGAACTGCACGGCGAAGCCCGCCTCCAGGACCTGGAAGCGACCATTGCCGGCGTGCACCTCAAGAGCCAGGGCGACGTCCACGCCACCCTGGCCAACGAACGCATCCGCCTGGACCCCTTGCACGTCACCGGCGAAGACACGGACCTGCGCGCGCAGGGCAGTCTCGCCCTCACCGGCGCACGGCAACTGGACCTGGCCGCCAGCGGCTCCGTCAACCTCAAGCTGGCCGAGACCCTCGATCCCGACCTCACCGCCAGCGGAACCACCACCTTCCAGGTGGAAGCCCATGGGCCTCTGAAAAACCCTGGGCTTCAGGGGCGGGTCGATTTCCAGAATGGCTCTCTGTCCTTTGAAGACATTCCCAACAGCCTGAGCCAGTTGCATGGCACGCTCGAGTTCAGCCAGGATCGCCTGGAGGTCAAATCCCTCACCGCCATGACGGGAGGAGGTCCCTTGACCGTAGGCGGTTATCTTGCCTACCAGCACGGCATCTACGCCGACCTGTCGGTCACCGGCCAGGGCGTCCGCATCCGCTATCCGCAAGGCGTCAGCTCACTGGCCGACGCATCGCTGCGCCTGCAAGGCTCGCAGAACAACCTGCAGCTCTCCGGCAATGTGCTCATCACTCGTTTCACCATCAGTCCCGATCTGGACTTTGCGGCCCTTGCCGCGCAGGCCAGTTCGGGGCCGGCCATCACGCCGCCTGACGCCCCAACCAATCACATTCGCTTCGATGTCCACATCCTTTCCTCGCCGCAATTGAACTTTCAAAACGCCTTTGCCAAGCTGGCCGGCGACGTGGACCTGCACTTGCGCGGAACCGCCGCCACTCCCTCGCTGCAGGGTCGCGTCTCCATCACCGAAGGCAGCGCCATCATCGCTGGAACGCGCTACGATCTTCAGCGCGGCGACATCTCATTCAACAACCCGGTGCGCATCGAGCCGGTCATCGACCTCAGCGCCACCGCCCGCGTCGAGGATTACGACATCACCCTCAGCCTGCACGGTACCCCCAGCAAACCCTCCGTCACCTATCGCAGCGATCCTCCGCTCCCCGAGTCCGATGTGGTGGCCCTGCTCGCCCTGGGCCGCACTGAAAACCAGCAGCGCATCTACACCCAGCAGCAGGAACAGGCCCTCTCCAATCCCACCACCGACGCCCTGCTCGGCGGAGCCCTCAACGCCACCGTCAGCAGCCGCATTCAAAAACTCTTCGGCGCCGGCTCGGTCAAGGTGGACCCCAACTACCTCGGCCCCTTCGGCAACTCCACCTCCCGCATCATTGTCGAGGAGCAGTTGGGCCGCAACCTGACCCTCACCTATGCTACCGACGTGAACACCACTGGCCAGCAGTTGCTCCAGGCCGAAATCGCCATCAACCGGCACGCCTCGCTGCTGGTAGCCCGCGACGAATCCGGCGTCTTCTCCATGGTCATAAAATTCACCCGCCGCTTCCGGTAGGACTCTGTCCGCATGATTTCGTGCCTTGAATTTCTGCTATCCCAGGTCCCAAAATCGGGATCTCCACCCCAAGGACTAAGACCTGTCCTTGGGGCCCCGGACCTGGGGCACCCAGAGTTGGTACAACTTCAATCGGCCAGAAACCTAGCGGATTTTGGCATCTAACTCACATAGGGTGCGCGCGTTATACGAGTCCTTGTGCTCTTCCTCAGGTGCTTGGAGTCATTCCCGCCCTTATCCGTTCGTCGTAGGCGCGCCCAGGGAGTCCTCATTAAAAACCAACTCTTTCGCGCCGATTACTTACCATCCCGAACAACCCGAAACCTCTTTTCGCAATCTGTGTCTATAAAGGTGTCAGGCGCGACGCTCGGCCAAACCGGGCATTCCGCGCGATCAACCAAAGCGAGGTGTTCGACAATGAAAAACACAAAGCGCAATCTCAGGGCTGCTTTACTCGCAGCGTTGCTCGGTGCCACGCTGCTAACCTTACCCGGAATTTCTGCTGCTGCGGACGATTCCAGCACCGCCGCCAGTGTCCAGTCCAAACTGGGCGATTCCAAATACAAAAATGTCAAAGTCACCGTTGAGAACAGCATCGCCATTCTTTCTGGAACGGTCGATCTCTATGAGTACAAGGCCGACGCCGACAAACGTGTCCACAAAGTGAAGGGTGTAACCGCGGTCCGCAATGACATCCAGGTTGCCGGCCCCAATGTCTCCGACCAGGAACTCAACTCCAAATTGCTGGAGAAGTTGACATACGATCGCGTCGGCTATGGCAACGTCTTCGACGCTATCTCCCTCAAGGTCGAAAGCGGCGTCGTGACTTTGGGCGGCCATGCCAAGGACTACCCAGATCGCGACTCTGCGCTGGCGCTGGTTTCCACATACCCCGGCGTAAAAGACGTCGTGGACGAAATACAGGTCGATCCCCTCTCGCCCATGGACTGGCAGGCGCGCATTGCCGTTGAGCGCGCGGTCTACGGGTTTCCCTCGCTGAACAAGTACGCCATCGACCCCGCCAAACCGATTCGCATCTCCGTGCAGAACGGCAATGTGGAACTCTATGGAGTGGTGGACTCGCAGGCAGATAAGGATACGGCCTTTATTCGCGCCAACGGCGTCCCCGGCGTCTTCAGCGTGAAGAACTATCTTCAGGTAGCCAACCAGGCAACTGAAAAATAGTAACCGCCGCAGCTCGAAAACCTGTGCAAACGCGGGTAACCCCAGGTCTCGTCCGCCGCGGCGGAAGACCTGGGATTCTCTTCGGGACTACCTCCGTTGAAAGGGTTGTTCGTCCCCAATAAAATTAGTACGCAATGCCGCTGCAGATTGGAGCAGAACTCTATTCCGCGCACAAACTCTACTTCCATCGCTCTTGCCGCGCTTGTCTTGGCGGCCTTTGCGCCCGCGGTTTACGCGGCTTCTGCCGCTCAATCGCCGGCCGCGGCCTCCATTCAAAGCCTGAGGGAGAACTTTGCCAATCCTCCGGCGAGCGCCAGGCCGATGGTTCGCTGGTGGTGGTTCGGCGCCGCGGTCGAGAAGCCGGAGATCCTTCGCGAACTCCAGCAGATGAAGGCCAACGGTATTGGCGGGGCGGAGCTGGCCTTCGTCTATCCGCAGGTTCCCGACGATCCATCCAGAGGGCTCAAGAATCTTCCCTTTCTCTCGCCGGCAATGCTGGACGCGGTGAACTACGCGCAGGCGCAAGGCCGGGCGCTTGGCCTGCGCATCGATGTCACTCTCTGCAGCGGATGGCCATACGGCGGTCCCGCGATTACGCTTGAAGAAGCCGCTGGCCGCCTGCGGATTGCGGAAGTCCCTGTCGCGGCTGGAGGCACGTTTGTCGCCGTGCCCGTGCTGGCTAAGGGCGAGACGCCGATCTCCGCCGCGATCGCGAACTCGACCGAGAGCCATGCTGCCGCAAGTGAGAGCCGTTCGGCGCGCGGTTCCGATGGAGAGCTAGCTCCAGTCGATTGGGATCTGGCTTCAGCCAGGCCTCTTGAAGTCGCTGGCAACGCCGCGACGCTTTCGCCAGCCGGCCGGCAGCGCACGGCACTGTTTTTCATCGCCAGCCACACCGGGCAAGAGGTCAAGCGAGCCGCGGTTGGAGCGGAAGGGTGGGTGCTCGATCCATTCAGCCATGAGGCCGTGGCCACGCATCTTGAGAAGCTTGGCGAGCCGCTGGTCAAGGCGTTCGGGAACACTCCGCCTTATGCCGTCTTCTCCGATTCTCTTGAAGCCTACGGAGCCGACTGGACACCGAAGCTTCCGGCTGAATTCAAGAAGCGCCGCGGCTACGATCTCATTCCGCATCTTCCTGAACTCGTCGCCGGAGGCACGGCGGAAGCGGAGAAGGTTCGCCACGATTATGGCCGCACGCTTACTGAACTGGTGAATGAAAACTATCTGACGCAGATCAATAACTGGGCTATTGCGCACCACACAAAGTTCCGCTCGCAAACCTACGGCGAGCCGGCCGTCAGCTTTTCAAGCCAGAATCTGGCGGGGCTTGCGGAAGGGGAAGGGCCGCAGTGGCGCGCATTCTCGACGCTTCGCTGGGCCACGTCCGCCAACCATGTGTTTGGCCACAACGTGAGCTCGGGCGAGACCTTTACCTGGCTGCACTCGCCGGTTTTTCGCGCCACGCCGCTCGATATGAAGACCGAGGCCGACATCGATTTCATCATGGGCGAGAATCTGCTCTTCTTTCACGGATGGCCCTACTCGGCGCCGCAGGCGGGCGAACCCGGATGGTCGCTTTACGCCGCCGCGATCTTCAACAATCACAATCCGTGGCACCCGGTGATGCCCGCCGTTACGCGGTACATCGCGCGTATCAGTTATCTGATGCGCCAGGGGCAACCCGCCAACCAGGTTGCGGTTCTGCTGCCTACCGATGACGCGTGGGCCAGCTTCGCTCCATCGCGAGTTTCTGTGACGGGGGCAATGGAGCGCCTGATTGCGCCAGCACCGATGTCGGCCATTCTGTCGGCCGGCTATAACATCGATTACATCGACGCAGAAGCCATTGACAAGGTTGGCCTCAATCACCGGATACTTGTGCTTCCGCCCACCGATCGTATTCCCGTCGCGACACTGAAGAAGATTCAAGCGTTCGCCGCAGCTGGGGGCAAGGTGATTGCCGTGGGCCGCGCACCGTCGCTTGACGGTGAAGGCAAGCCGGCGGCCGAGATCGCGGAGTTATCAAAACTGCTGTTCGTTGCCGGCCGGTCGACTTTTGTTGCCGACACGGGCGAACTCGGGGATGCGCTTCGGAAGGCCGCGACGCCCGACTTCAAGCTGGCCAATGCAGATGACCCGGAGAAGGATCGAATCGGATTCATTCGCCGCAAGCTTTCTGGAGCGGATGTCTACTTCGTGGTGAACACAAGCAACCAGGAGATTGAAACGGTGGCCAGCTTCGCCACCACGCACAAATATGGTGAGCAGTGGAATGCGGACGATGCCACTTCCGCTCCGGCTTCGCCGAACGCGCAGCTTATTCATCTTGCTGCCTACGAATCGCGGGTCTTTGTCTTTTCTGACGCGCAACCCACCGGCAAGCCTGCGCAAGTGCAAGCGCCGAACTCCGAGATCGCCGATCTCAGCAAAGATTGGAAGGTAACTTTCACTTCAATGCGGAAAACCGAAACGGAGCATACACCCACTGACTGGACGGTCGATCGGGATACGCTCCATTACTCCGGCGAGGCAGTGTATGCGCGCGACTTCACGCTGGACGCGATTCCAGGCGCAGTGGTCTTTCTTGAAGTCGAAGGGGGCAAGGCTTTGCCCGACGCGCCGAATTCGCTGCCCGAGCCTCAAGATACTGGTGCGAACGGCCTGCCGAATCCGCTGGTGACCCTTCCTGGTCCGGGAATGCGCGCTTACTTCGATCCACCCATCCGCGAAGCTGCATTGGTCACCATCAACGGAAAGGACGCGGGCGCGCTTTGGCATCCGCCGTACCGGCTCGACCTCTCGAAGCTGCTGAAGCCCGGCCGGAATCACATTGAGATTCACGTGTATAACACGGCGCTCAATGCATGGTCTGCCCAGCCGCCCCATGACTTGAAACCGCTCATCGCAAAGTATGGAGATCGGTTCCAGATGCAGGACCTTGATAAAGTGATGCCTATCTCTTCAGGACTTCTCGGGCAGGTTCATTTGCTGGCCGGAGGATCGAAATGATCCCCGCCAACCTCTAAGGTGGTTCTCCTGAAGATGTAGAGGCAAAAGCATTCCCTCAGGGGCTAAAGCCCGCTCTCTTTGCTACTGCTAGCGGCACGGCGACCCGGCCCAGAGGGCACCCCGGTGCCCCGGCCGTGCCCTTTCAAAGCGGGACATAGCAACTCAAGCTTTGCCCTAGACGAGCGCTTCAGCTTCTTCCAGAGTGGGGGCCATGCGAATCACGGAGTCGACCTTCGTTATTTTGAAGAGCTCCATGATGCGCGGACTCACTCCCACGGCAATTAGCCGGCCGCCCTGGTTCTGGCAGTGTACGTGATAATTGACAACCACGCCCATTCCTGCCGAATCCATGTAGGGAACATCGGTCAGGTCAAGGATGGTGACCGGTGTGGGCTTGGCATTGCGCAACTGCGACTGAAGGTCGAATATGTTGCGCAGTGTCAGAGGACCGGCGAGGCGAACAATCAGCGTGCCGGGATTTTTACCTTCTTCACGATCTATCTTCAGCGGACCGTCGATGGCCATATAGAGAAGAGCATAAAAAAGAAAGCGGCCGGTGTCGATGAATTTTATGTGAATGTCGCCGAAGTTACTGAAGAAAGTTACCGCGCGCCGCTGAGTTATCTGTTTAAGGCGCTTCCTCAGAATCGCTTCCCGCGGGATTTCTAGTTGACAGCGAGGGCTTACGGGGATAAGCATAGAAAGACACTGGCGGATGCCTCGGCTTTCTTTCCCCTGAAAGCGATGGTATTTGCGGTCAGGCCCTTTTTCCCCGTCGGCCCATTGGTCATTTCTGCGTAGTCATTTTTTCATATCCGGCTTGGGCTCCTGGCCGGTGTCCGGGTTTTCAATTGGCAATCGAATCACACGATGCTGCCGAGGGAATTCAGCGTGCAGCGTTTGGTCGATTCAAGGCTCTCTCCGTTCCTCGCATTTTGCGAGGGAATGGGATGAGTTCGAATTCCGCATTTTCTGTAGCCGGAGCGATTTCTGCTTCGGTGGAGACTGATCCGCAACCGCCGACAACGGTCCGACGAGAGGTAATCGAAATGAAGGTCAAGTTTTCCAAGTGGTTCTATGTAATGGCTTGTGGAATTGTGTTATGCGCTCAAGGATTGGTTGCTCAAACGACGATTCAACTGTTCGGGCCGGTAAGTGTGGCGACGTCCCTTCCGAGCGCTAGTTACAATACGCCGTATGCGTTCAACACCAGTACCCTGAATCTGACTTGCCCGACGTCTGGAATCCAGGCGACTCTCTCCGGCCCGTTGATGAATAGTGGGGGGACCGCGCCGGTTCTGGTTTCCGGGGCCTTCCAGCCGGGCGGAAACATTTTGGTGGACAACAACATCATCGTTACCGTGACGCCTGTTGGAAATGGCCTTGCGACCCCGGCCAATGTGTGCCCCGTAAGTAGCACCACGATAACCGGGGAGGGGCTCTCCAGCGAGAGCTGCTTTAACGGAACATATGAAAGTAACGCGCTAAGCTTGCTTGGCCTGGACCCGGACACCGCTTCAATCAGTGATGATGGGCCGACGATTGACTACGCGGGCGGTGTGCCTCCGTTCGATATCAGTCCATATCTCGCTACTTCGGGTTCACCACAAGGCGTGGCAATCGCCCTCACGGACGAGGGTGGACAATACGACAGTTCCACGGTGTTCCTGACCACAAACTGCACCGTGAGTGGCGTGTCGGGCGGAACGATTTCCGGTAGCCCATTCACCAGCAACCCCTCGTCACAGGTGCAGACCTTCACCTTCGATTCAAATACGGGAAGTAACACACAGCCCTCACAGATTGTCAGTTTTACTTACGACGTAAGCCAAGTGAGTGATGCCGGAAACGGAGCCACCCCGCAAGCCACTGACGCAGCGCTGGCTCAAGCCGAATTTCAGACGGCGTACGTGCCTGGAACGTCGTTTGCAACCTCGAGTTGCCTGATTCACACCGGAGAGGTGTTGTCCAACACCACCACGCCGGCCTGCAAACTCTACACGCTGGAATGCATAGACCCCAATACCGGTGTCGCAGCCGGCGTCAATTGCCCGGTCTCGGATCTTGCCAACGAAGGCGTGACAGATTTCTTCGATGGTCCCCCGTTCAGCCTGCAGAATATCTACACGCCGTCCGGTGTCTTTCATGAAGGCATCGGCTTCCTGATGGCCAGCGACGATTGGTCTCAGGCCAATGGCGGCCCGTGCTCGTTTGAGGAGGCCGGCGGAACCCCCGTGGCGAGCCTGCCTTGCCCGCAGAACCTGCTCATCAGTTTCAGCGGTCCCGGCGCTTTCGCGGGTAAGGGGCTTACGACCAATCCGAATTCGACCTTTGTCAGCATCGCTGGGGTGCCGGAAGACCATACCTCGGTAGTTGTCGCGGGCGAATGGCCGGACAACTGGGTCAACACCAGGTCGCCCAAGGTGTATTTCGCAACCCAGGCGCCAAACCTGTCGAAGGGCGCTTCTATCCAGAGCGGAAATAAATTGGCGCCGCTTCCGAATGCCGCCAATTATATTCCGGCGCCGATCAAGAGCATCACGTACGGAATTTCTCCCGCTGGCAGCCCGTTGCCGTTGCCCTTTAACGAGCCGATCGAAGGTGATCTCTCGCTGACGCCGTCCACACCGTGCCCCACGACGCTTCCTACCTCGCCGACCGAGCCGAACTTTGCGCCCGCGCCGGTGACTCTGGCCTCTCTGCCGGACGGACAATACCTGCTCCACTACTTTGCGCAGGATTGCGCCGGCACACAGGAGTTGCAGTTCATCCTGAATCCTGCTAACACTCAGAATCCTGCCCCGTACTGGACAACCAACTTCTACACCATTCCGATCGGCATTGACACCACCCGCCCGGTGGTCGCGACTCTCACCCTGCCCACCCCGCCCGCGGGAGGGGCCTACAAGCTGAATTCGGTTGTGAATGCCAGCTACGAATGCACGGATGCTACCACGGGCGCGGGCGTGGTGCTCTGCGGCACATATGTCTATGCACCTCAAACCACGTACGACACGGGTAATACCCATCTGTTGACAACCCGAATCAACACCAGCTCGGTGGGAACCAACGAAACATTCACGGTTTACGCGGCGGATGGGGCAGGAAATACTTCGTCCAAGACGATCACCTATAAAGTCAGCAGGTAGATGTAATGCGGAGGCGCGGCTTCGGCCGCGCCTCCGCGCATCGGCTTGCGCTGTTCTATGTTCATCGGGAACTATGCTTCGGCGGGCTCGGGGGCCAGTGCTGGAGCGGCCAACGAGGTGGAAGATTGAACGCCGGCCGCGAGGCGGGTGATCGTCAGAACCGTGATGTCATCTTCCTGCCCAAAATCGATTGCAGCCTTCATGGCTTCTTGTGCAGTCGGACGGTTTGCGAATAGAGCATTCATTCTGTCAAAACCGAATAGCTCGCCGGTGGGGCTGGTAGCCTCCAACAGTCCGTCTGTGTACACGCTGAGTTGATCGCCCGGCTCCAGTTTCAAGACTGTTTCGGTGTAGTCCGAATAGCCGATCAGTCCCAGGGGCAGGGAAGCGTCCAACGGATACTCATGGCCATTGAGATAGGGCGGCAGGTGTCCCGCGTTGGCAAAGGTGACGGTTCCATCCTGGTCGATGCGAAACACCATGCCGGTGGCGAATCCGCCTGCCATTCGCCCTACCAGGCAGCGGTTGAGCGAGGCCAGCATCTCTGCCGGGTTGGTGTTTCCGGCCTCGGCGCGAAGCACGCCCACGATCATGGAGACGTTCATTCCCGCTTTCAACCCCTTGCCGCTCACGTCGCCCAAAGCCACGATGGCCGAGCCGTCGTCGTTGGGAATGATCTGAAAAAAATCGCCGCCGACCTCCATGGCCGGTTGGTAGGCGCTGGTGACCGCATAGCCTTCAAGAGCGGGCAAGGCTGTGGGGACAAGCACCTGCTGGATTTCGCGTCCGCTCTGCAACTCGCGCTCCATCACGTTCTGGCGAGCCTGCTGCTCCAACGCGTAGCGATATACGGCATAGAGAATGGCCGCGAACAAAACCAGGGCCGTGATTTTTTCAGGATAGAAATAGACTTGCTGGATTTGAAACAGCGGCTGATTGAGAAAATTGTTGAACGTAAAGTGGGTGAAACGCTGACCCAGCGCGCTGGCATCTTCCAGCGTGTAGATCGACTGCAACACCAGGGCGCCTAACGCAACAGCCCAGCGGGATGCATCCAGCTTTTTGCGCAGGCCAAGGAAGATAAGGAAAAACGGATAGACCTCGGCCAGAATGATGACGGCATCGAGCAGTCCGTCGGCCCACTGCATCCGCACTCCAGCCGAGGCCCAAAACAGCGCGAGGACTCCATCGACGACGCCGGCTGCCATGGTCACGTTCGCAAGCGATTTAGTCCAGCGGACCAGGGTCTGGTTTTCGTGGAGCCGCAAAAGCCAGACCAGCAGAAACCACATGGAGATGTGATAGAGCGTGTAGATGGGCTGATTGAGCGCGCGCGCAACATTCCACGGAAAGGGAATGCGGAAGAGGCGGTTCAGAATGTCTACCGCGACCGGCGTAGCTGTGTAAATGGCAACCCAGATGAATAAATGTTCCTTGCGGTTGCGATACCACAGAACCAGACACAGCAGCGCGATAAATGCGCGCAGCAGAATCAATCCGTAGTCAAAAAGATCGCCGCTGATCTTCTGCCATTCGGTTTCATCCTGTTGGAGAGAGATCGTCGCCGCATCGCCCACCTCCGGGTTGTATATGCCGCCCACTCCCTCCGGATCGTAGGCGAAAAGCGGGGCCTTCCAAACGCGGATTGCGAGCACGCCGGACTTGGCGCCGGTGAGCGGAAAGGAGCGCGAGAACTGGCTGTAATACCACCAGGCGTGAGGAGGCAGCTTTCCGAATTGCCCGATCAGCTGCCCGTTCCAATAGACTTCGTACGCGTCCTCTGCTTCCTCGATAAAGACGCTGTATTCGTCGTGCGCGCCGGCGGCGGGAGTGATGTCCAGGCGCCGGCGGTACCAGGCAAAGCCTGCATAAGAGGGATGGCCCTGTTCGCCCCACGTAGCATCGGTCTGGATCGTCTCCCACTTCGAGTCGTCCAGCGACGGCTGGGCCCAACCAGGGTCATCTCCCAAATGAAACTGCCACGCGCCATCGATAGGCACAATGCCTTTTCCGATGACGGGGATGACGAGAACAGGCGTGTGGCCTGGCTGCGCGGGCTGCTTGCCAGGCTGTTGACCGGCAGCGAAAGCAGCAGACAGCAGGAGCAGAATTTTGATTGCATGGCGAGGTCGCACGAGGCGAGGATAACATCCGCAAGGACTTCCAATGAACAGAATTCCGCTAGGATTTCCCAGGCTTGCCGGCGCAGTCTTCGCACCGCGGCGGCAGAATTCCGAGATTGCCACAGGAGCTACCAGTTGAGATGCATCAGCGACGTGGCCTGCCGCGGAAGACTCGTGGAGACGGTCACCTTGCCACCGCTGACGTCGAGCCATTGAGGAGATGTAAGAAGCTCCAGTTGTCCGGCTGCTTTGAGGCGCGCGTATTGCTCCGGAGTCGGAGATTGAGGTGAGCCCATCGCCTTCCACACGGTGTATGCATTGCTGTGTGTTTCGTCGATACGGTAATGCTCAAGCAGCACCCTCTTCACACCCGGCGGAATTCCGGAAATCGTGACCTCGACATCGGCATCGGGGGCGGGCACATTGTCGTCATGGTAGTTCCACAGCATGACGGCGGCTTCGCGCTCGGCTTTCGTGGCAAAGGCATCGACGTCGGGAGCGCGCCTCACGCCTTGGCTCAAGATCTCCTCGAGAGGGACCTGCCCGGTGCTCGTAGTCGCCACTCGTTCGCCGGACAAAAGGCTGGCCATCCGGAAAACGTTGAGGATGGGCTTGTCGATTCCGTTTGTCGCCAGCGTACGGAATCCTTCGAAGTAGTCTTTGCCTTCAAATTCGAAAGACCACGAGAGCATGGCAAGCAGGTTCACATGGGAGATGTCCTGCATGTCGACCATGGCCTTCATCGCCGTCGCCGTATATGAGGCGTAGAGGGGTCCGTTGCGATAGGCGTTCGCCGGATTCACCTTCATCGAGCAGCCGGCGCAACCCTCTGGATCGGCTTCGCTGAAGATGATTGGCACATGCCGCAGTTGCGGGTACTTCGCAACAATTTGGAAGCCGTTTTGAACCGCATTCAGTTCGTTCGAGATGCCCATGCGGACATGGCCATCGATCAAGCTGGGCTGGCCCTTGGGATGGAAGGAAATGAAGCTAAGGGGTATTGGCTTCCCATCTACCGCGCTTTTGTCATTAAGGCAATGCTTCAAAAAGGCATTCAAAAAATCGGAGGCTTTTGCGTTCGCCGGTCCCGTACTTGCCGGGCCGCCCACGTTTGCGTTTGGCAGCGCAGCGCGCACGCCCGCGACCGCATAATCATAGAGCTTGAAGTAATCGGCCTCTGTTCCGTGCCAGTAAACGATGTCCGGCTCGTTCCACACTTCGAAGTACCAGGTACTCACCTGTTCCCGCCCATAGCGCTGAACAAGATGCTCGGTATATTTATGCACTAACTCGCCCCACATCTTGTAGTCTTTGGGCGGATTGTTGACGGAACCTCCCATGGTTGGCTGTGGATAGTGAAGCTGATACTCCGTGATTCCAGGAACAGTGGAAGCAAGATCTTTGGGCATGAAACCGAGTTCGACCATGGGCCGCACGCCGGCTTTCTTGAAGGCGTCAAAGGTCTGGTCGGTGATGGTGAAATCGTAGGCCGGCTTGCCATTCTTGTCGAGGCTGAAGACGTTGGACGAACTCCACTTGAGTTCCGGAACGCCGTTGCCCGAGGTGAGAAGATGATGGGCGCGAATGTAGACGGGCGCCGAGGTCAGGTCGTGCAGCTCTCCAAGCAGTTGCGATCCATTTTTCGTGGTTGTGTAGTTTGACTCGTCATAGCCGAACCAACTGTAGATAGGCTTATAAGCGCCCTGGGGCTTCGCCAAATCCACGCGCACGATTACCTGCGCCTGAGCCTGGCACACTATGGCCAATACCGCGGAACTCAACATGCATCCAAAGTTGCGCATTCTCATACGGAATTCTCCTTGGAGCGGAGAGCAATGGTCACTTCGTTCTACATCTACCGCGCTTTATGCCGTCAGCGCGTCGCGACGCTGAACCATCCCAGGCCATCGGTGGTTTTTCCAGCGGGGCGATACTCGCAGCCAAGCCATCCCTGGTAGCCGATCTCATCAAGCAATCGGTAAAGGTATTCATAGCGGATTTCGCCGGTGTCGGGCTCATGGCGCTCAGGGCATCCCGCAATCTGGATGTGGCCGCACATGGATGCGTAGCGCCTGAGGTTGGTGGCCAGATCTCCCTCCATCACCTGCATGTGATAGATATCCATTTGCATCTTCATGTTGGGCGCGCCCACGGCTTCGCAGATCGCGTGCGAGTCTTTTTGCGTAGAAACGATGAAGCCGGGTATGTCGCGCGTGTTGATTGCTTCCAGAAGAAGAACGATGTTCTTTTGGGCGAGCTTCTCCGCGGCGTATTTTAGATTTTCGATCAGCGTGGCGCGACATGCGGCTGCGTCAGCTCCGGCCGGAGCAATGCCGGCCATGGCATGGAGCCTCGGCGTTCCCAGGCGTTCGGCATAGACGAGAGCTATCTCCACGCCCTCGCGAAACTCCTGCTCGCGCCCGGGGATTCCGGCGATGCCACGCTCACCCGCGTCCCAGTTGCCGGCCGGCATGTTAAACAGCACAACCTGAGTTCCGGCGGCGCTGGCCTTGCTCTCAACCTCTTCCGGCGAGTGCTCGTAAGGGAACAGAAACTCGACTGCCTTGAAGCCAGCGGACGAAGCGGCCCGGAAACGATCGAGGAAGGGCGCCTCGTTAAACATCATTGATAGGTTTGCCGCAAATCGAGGCATTCTTCTTGCTCTCCTTTCATTGTGAACAGCGCCATGATGTATGCCCCCTGGGTAACCACGCCAAGGCGGCCTTTGCTTCCGCGCCCGGCGAGCGCGGCTGGAAATTACCTAGGACTCTGACCGCATGATTTCGTGCCTGGAATTTCTGCTATCCCAGGTCCCAAAATCGGGACCTGGGGCACCCCGAGTTGGTACAACTTCAAGCGGTCAGAAACCTAGTGAGCCGATGGCTGCTCGGCCTTGTCGATCACGAGCACCGGAACCTGCGCCTTGCCTGCTTCCAGCTTGAGCCCGATCTGTTCCTGGATGGCGGTGAACAATGGCGGCGGCGCGTCCATGGCATCTGTCGGCGGCGACACTTTAATTCCCATGCCGCCAAACTGCGACTCATCCGGCGTCCACTTCAGCAGGAAGTTCCACTTGCCCTGCAACTCCGTTTGATCCACGACAGGACGGTCCAGCACTGCCGTCTGCATAAGGCCCGCGAAATCCTGCATCGTTGCATTCTGCACCGTCAGCACACCCAGCCCTCGGAAGAATAGTGCCGGCAACTGGTTCGGATCGGCGCTGCCCGCGCTCATCTTCTGCCCGCCCTTGGCCACGGTCAGCAGATACGCCGAAAGCTCCTTCGTATCCTTGTGGAACTTGAGCTGGAAGCGGTCGGCCAGCAGCTTTTGAACCATGGTGGCTACCTGTTGCCTGTTGGGCGCGCCGGGAACGTCGGGCTGCGCCTCGATATCCCACTTGTCCTTGTCCATCCACTGCGGCTGGCCCACCACCTGCTTTTGCTGCACGCCGTACGCGAAGCCGATCAGATCGGTCAGGGTCATGTCGATGGTCTTGAAGTGGTTTCCGCGCACGCCGTACAGCTTGCCCGGCTCATCCGGCGCGCTCGGCTCGATGGTGGCCACTTCAAAGCTCGGATGGGCATCGGCAGCCATCGGCGGCAGCCTTACCGGCGGAGGCGGAATGGTCCACTCGGTCTCCGGCGTCGTCCGTTCGAAGAGTAGCGGCAGCGGGTTCGGCCCCTGTGTCCAGTTGCCGGCAATCGACTTGCCGTCCGCGGACATCTTCCCCTCATAGCTCCCGTCAATCGCTTCGATGGCAAACTTGAGCACCCCGTCTTCAAAGCTGGCCGAAGAGGCTTTCATCTCTCCGCCACCCTGGTCGATGCTGTAATCCGAAACCATGAGCTTGCCGTCATCGCCCTTGGTAATCCTGTTCACAATCCGCAGGTCGATCGCCGGATGATTGGCCGCCGCGGGAACGTGCAGAGTCCCTTGCCAGGCGCCGGCGATGTCGTGGTCCGGCGTGGCTGCCGGAGACTGCGCGGCGCACAGCGCGCCGGAGAAAACTGAAATCGATCCGGCCGCGAAACAGATAAGGCCCAACAGCACCCTCCTGCGAGGTTTCTGCTTACACACACGACCTTCATTCATCATGCGGATATTCCTTTTTTTGCCGGCATCCAGACGTGCGGAGACGCAAACTTCCGCGATTTTCTTGATCGTGACAAGAATACACTGGTAATGCGAACGTCCCTTCCTTTCTGTTGCTGCGGCTTCGGCCCATTTTCAGTCTAAAATTCACTCCACCTGGATTATGCTGCTGGCGCGCGTTCAATCTAGGCTGCGGGCAAACTGTCCCCGTCAAGATATGATGAAAGTCAGTAGTGGGTCGGTTTGAAAGAGCTTCCCTCAGGGGCTAAAGCCCACGATGATTTTGATGCGTTTATGTACGGGCTAAAGCCCGTACCCTTCAAACTGACCCACTACCTGAAAGTTGAAGACTGCTTGTAAGAAAATCCCGTCAACGGGGAAACTTTGCAATCGCAAACAGGGACAAATGACAGAAGCCAAAACCAGAAGAGTGGAGCTGTTCGACACCAGCCTTCGCGACGGTTTGCAGCAGCCAAACCTGGACATCTCGGTGCAGAATGCCGTCATGCTATTGCAGCGCATGGGAGCTTTTGGCGTGCGCTACGCGGAGATCGGCTTTGCCGGCGCCAATCAGTTTGTCTCGGACCTGACCGGCGCACTAGCTTCGGTCGATACCGGCGGCATGAATCTCGCCCTGTTCGGCAGGACCCGCGGGCGCGGCGCAAACGTCCAGGAATGGCCCGACGTAAAATTCATCGTCGCCAACAGGAAGCGTGTCTCTGTCGCGGTGGTGGTGGTCAAGTCCAGATTGCTCGATATTACAAAGTCGCTGGAGACTACGCCGGAAGAAAATCTGCTCATGGTTTCGGAGACGATTCAGTGCTTGCAGGACAACGGCCTTGAAGTCATTGTCGACTTCGAGCACGCCATGGATGCAGCCTGCGGCCGCCGCGAAAACGGCAATCCCTGCGACGACGACCTGAAAGCAAGCAGCCGCGACTACTTCAAACAGATGGTAGAGCAGTGCGTTGGACAGAATGTAAGCCGGCTGGTTGTCTGCGACACCAACGGCGGCGCAAGCCCCGAAGAGGTCGCGCAAACGATTGGCGAGTTGACGAGGAGTTTTCCCGAGGCCAAATTCGGATTTCATGGCCACACGGATCGCGGCCTTGGTGTTGCCAACAGCCGCGCCGCCATTCTTGCCGGCGCTGTTCAGGTGCAGGGCACTCTGCTCGGCACAGGCGAGCGCTGCGGCAATGTGAACCTGACCACGGTTGTTGGCGGCATGCAACTGCGGGGCGAAGCCGAGTTTGTTGCGCCCGAATCCCTTACCGGCCTCACAGCCCTGGCGCATTCGGCCTACGCGGCCTTCGGGCTTGAAGCGCCGCATGGCACGCCCATTGTTGGCCCTGGCGCTTTTGGCACCTGGGCCGGCATGCACGGCAGCAGCGAGCGCAAGAATCCAGGCGCGTATCTCTGGTGCGATCCTGCAAAGGTGGGCGCTAACCCGGTCATCGGCGTCAACGCTCAATCGGGACGAGCCAACATTGTTCTGCTGTCGGAGGCGCTCGGCGTTCCACTCGACTCTGCGCAGGCGCAGGCGCTGATGGACGCGAACCAGGGCATGATCGACGGCGGCGCATACACAGTGAGCGAAGTCTCTTTCAAGCTGGCCTGCATGAAAGTGCTCGGCACCCTGAGCGAGCGCTTCGGCGTGAAGAGTTGGCGCGTTCTGGACGAATCGGACGAAACCGGAAACAGATACGTCCAGGCGTCGATGCAACTGTCCATCGACGAGACCAAAGTGGTGACCACGCGCGCCGAGGGGGCCGGCCCCGTGGACGCGCTCACCAAGGCGATGCGGCATGAACTGGCAAAGTGGTATCCGGCCATCGCCCACATGCGCCTGGGCACCTTCACCGTGACAGCCATCGATGTTTCCGCGCAGGATACGGCGGCCCACGTCCGCGTCACCGTGAGCTTCAACGCCGATGGTCACGAGCCGTGGATCACCGCCGGAGTGAGCAGCGATTTGAACCAGGCGGCTCTGATGGCCATCGTGGACGGCTTCCATTATTGGTTGCTGAAAAGCATGGCGGTCTGAACTCGAATATGCCGCCATCTTGAAACATCCGGATAACATCCGTGGCCATCGCCGTTGCGCGAAATGCCAGGGAAACAGTCTGCACTTTAGTACCGTTTGGACCGTCAAAGCGAAAAATGCGCAAATAATTTAAAATAAATAACTTACACGCATAAATGCGCAGATTCAGCGGCCACCCGAAGGGCAAAACCAATCTGCAAATGTCTCCCCGGTGTCGGTGCCGGTACGCACAGTTGCTAGGGTGACAACCATCACAGCAGACCCCTCTTGCAAGGAGCAGAATAGCGCGGGCTTTGGGGAAGCATTTCAGGCGCCCTGAGGCCGAGTCTTTTGAGGGAAAAGGACAGGGCAACGGCCCTGGCAGGCGGGGGTAAAACCAAGCCGGACCAGGGAGGATGCGCAGGCGAAAATCACGCGCATCCGGAGACAATTGAAGATGTCCTGGAGCGAGGATTACCGGAGCAAGCGCATGAGCGCCGCGCAGGCGCTTGACGCAGTGCACTCCGGAGATCGCGTATGGATACAGTCCGGGTGCGGCACGCCTTCAGTTCTTGTGGATGCACTGGTTGCGCAAGCTCCCCATGTGCGCGATGTCGAGGTCGTTCACATGATGACGCTGGGCGCGGCGGACTATACGAAGCCTGAGTTTGAAGGCCACTTTCGCCATCGCGGACTCTTCCTTGGGGCGAATGTACGCGAAGCCGTAGCCGCGGGCCGCGCCGACTACACGCCCATCTTTCTCAGCGAAATCGAAGGTCTATTTGAGACTGGCGCTATGCCGCTCGATGTCGTGTTGATGCAGGTGTCGCCGCCCGATGCGCATGGATTCGTAAGCCTGGGAACCACGGTCGATTGCACGCTCACGGCGGCGCGCTTCGCAAAGACCATCATCGCCGAAGTCAACGAGCGGATGCCGCGCACTCATGGCGACACGTTCATCCACACAAGCCGCATCTCAGCGGTTGTCGAGACATCGCGCCCCCTGCTCGAACTCCACGCCGAGCCCTGCACCGAAACGCATCTGCGCGTTGCGCGCAATGTGGCCTCGCTCATTCCCGATGGCGCCACGCTGCAGACCGGCATCGGCGGCATCTCCGAAGCGGTTCTCCAGTGCCTCGGCGACAAGCGCGACCTGGGCATTCACACCGAGATGTGTCCGGATGGAGTTGTCGATCTGATCGAGTCTGGCGTGCTGAACGGAGAGCGGAAATCGCTCCTTCGCGGCAAGGCAGTCGTGTCCTTCGTCCTGGGAACGCAGCGCCTGTTCGATTGCATTCACGAGAACCCGTGCTTTGAGTTCCGGCCTATCTCTTACACCAACGATCCATTTGTAGTGGCGCAGAACGACCGCATGGTGGCCATCAACTCGGCGCTGCAAGTGGACCTGACGGGCCAGGTTTGCGCCGATTCGCTAGGCACGCGCCCTTATAGCGGATTCGGCGGGCAACTGGATTTCATTCGCGGAGCAGCGCGCTCCAAGGGCGGCGTGCCCATCATCGCTCTGCCCGCGACAGCGATGCACGGCAATGTGTCGCGGATCGTGCACATGCTGGAACCGGGCGCGGGCGTCGTGACCTCGCGCGCCGATGTGCACTATGTGGTGACCGAGTACGGCATCGCCTATCTGCATGGAAAGACCTTGCGCGAGCGCGCCCTGGCGTTGATCGCCATCGCCGATCCGCGCTTTCAACAGGAACTGGAAGATTTCGCAGTGCGCACTCATTATCTGGAGCGCGAAAAGACGGCGGCCGTGCTTGCCTGAGAGGCGGCCTGTCCAATAGGAGCAACGAATGACCGAAACCCCCCAAAAAGATCGAGGCTTGTTGCGGATCGATGTGGATGAGTGCAAGGGATGCGGGTTGTGCATCGAGGCCTGTCCGCCCAAAGCGATCGACATGAGCGAGCATCTGAATCACTACGGCTATCGCACTGCTGTCTATGCGGGCGCGGGCTGCACGGGCTGCGGAATCTGCTTCATGGCCTGCCCGGAGCCGGGCGCTATTACCGTGCTCCGTGCCGTCATGGCCACGGCCGGCGTTGTCCCCGCAATGAATACCGGTATTGAGGGGGCTGCCCATGCGTAAGCAACTGATGAAGGGCAACGAAGCCATCGTCAAGAGCGCCATTCTCGCCGGATGCCGCGCGTTCTATGGCTATCCCATTACGCCGGCCAGCGAAATCACCGAGGCTGCCGCGGAATACATGCCGCGTGCCGGCGGAGTTTTCGTGCAGGCCGAAAGCGAAGTGGCGGCTATCAATATGTTGTACGGCGGCGCCTCGGCGGGCGTGCGCTGCATGACCGCCTCCAGCGGCCCCGGCATCAGCCTTATGCAGGAGGGCGTCAGCTACATGGCCGGCGCGGAGCTGCCCTGCGTGATTGCCGACATCACCCGCGGCGGACCGGGCCTGGGCAATATCGCCGCCGAGCAGAGCGACTATCACCAGGTGGTGAAGGGCGGCGGTCACGGCAACTACCGCACCATCGTGCTGGCTCCGCACTCCGTGCAGGAGATGGCCGACCTGACCGCGCTGGCCTTCGACCTTGCAGATCGTTATCGGAACCCCGTCGTGGTTCTCGCCGATGGTTTCATCGGACAAATGATGGAGCCGGTCGAGTTTTCGCAATCTGCCGTTGCGCCTCACCTGCCCGATTGGGCCGTCGCCGGCACCGCTGCCTCACGCGGCAATCTGATCACTTCGTTATTCATGGATATCGACGATCTTGAAGCTCACAATCGCAACCTTGAACAGAAATATCGTTGCGCCGAGCAGCTTGAGGCGCGCGCCGAAGAGTGGCAAACCGACGGCGCGGAGATTGTGCTGGTTGGCTACGGCATCGTGGGCCGCATTCTGAAGGCCGTCACCGCCGAGGCTCGCGCCGATGGCATCAACGTAGGCGTATTGCGGCCGATTACGCTCTATCCATTCCCGAAGTCAAGCTTCCAGCGCGTGGCCGAGCGCGCCCGCGTTTTCGTTGTTGTGGAGATGAGCAACGGGCAGTTGATTGAAGATGTGCGGCTGGCGTTGAACGGGATTCGCCCGGTCGAGTTTCTTGGCCGCGCGGGAGGGAATGTTCCGTCGCACGAAGAGGTGCTTGGCCTGGTGCGCGATCTGGCTCGCAAGCTCTCGCAGCAATCCGAGCCCGCAATCGAACAGGATGAGGAGCGGCTGGCAAATGTCTAGCGAATTGGTTCAGGATTACACGGTAGTGCAAGGCAGGGCAAAGTCCTTCTACGAGCGCTTCGAGCGCAAACCGGAGTTGCAGCACCAGACGCACTTCTGTCCCGGCTGCGGCCATGGCATCGTCCACAAGATGCTTGCCCGCGCCATCGACGAACTCGGCATTCAGGACAAGACAATTCTGGTCGGCCCCGTCGGCTGCTCGGTCTTCACTTATTACTACTTCGACGTGGGTAATGTGCAGGCCGCGCACGGCCGCGCCCCCGCGGTCGCCACCGCCATGAAGCGCAGCCGGCCGGAGAGCATCGTCATCGGCTACCAGGGCGACGGGGATCTCTCGGCCATCGGCGCGGCGGAGATTCTGCATGCGGCCAATCGCGGCGAAAACATCACCGTCATCTTCGTCAACAACGCCATCTACAGCATGACCGGCGGACAGGCTGCGCCCACCACGCTCATCGGGCAAAAGAGCACCACCACTCCGGAAGGCCGCCGTTCTCTGACCGAAGGCTACCCCATGCACGTGAGCGAACTCCTTGCCACTTTGCAGGGACCGGTCTACATTGAGCGCGTCGGCTTGGGCGACAACAAGCAGATTGCGCAGGCAAACCGCGCCGTGCGCAGGGCCGTGGAGAATCAGGTGAAGGGTCTGGGCTTCTCGCTCATCGAGGTGCTCTCAACCTGCCCAACCATCTGGAAAATGTCCGCCGTCGATGCGCAGCACTGGGTTCGCGACGTGATGGAGCAGACGTTTCCGCTGGGCGTGTTTTGCGATCGCACTAAAGAAGCACGCCCGCGCCGTGAGCTTGAAGCGGCGCCGTCGCTCGATCGAATTCCGGGACTTCTAGGCGTCGCAGATCAGGAACTGCCCGAAGCCGCTGCGACTTTAAGCGAGGCGGTGCAGGCAATCGATTTGCACGTGCGCGTGGCCGGCTTTGGCGGCCAGGGCGTTCTGCTCCTTGGTGAAGTGCTTGCGGAAGCCGGATTGGATGCGGGCCTCGAAGTTTCCTGGCTCCCATCCTACGGACCGGAGATGCGTTCGGGAACGTCCAACTGCCACGTGCGTCTCTCCAGCCAGACCATCGATTCGCCGCTGGTGACGTCGCCCGGTATTCTTGTCGCCATGAACGAACCGTCGCTCAGAAAGTTCGATAAGAGCGTGCGTCCGGGTGGATGGGTAATTTACAACGGCGAAGAATTTCCACCCGATTGCGTGCGCGAAGACGTGCGCGTGCTCGCTCTTCCATTCACTCAGGTGGCACACGATCTCGGCGACGCGCGCGCCTGCAATATGGTCATGCTCGGCGCTCTGCTTGAGATTGCGAAGGGGTTGCCGCAGGCCAGCATCGACGCCGCGCTCGGCCGCCTGATCAAAAACACAAAATGGTTAGCGCTCGACGAACGCGCATTGACGCGGGGCAGGGAACTGTTCAGGGGGTCCTTCCCGGAGGTGTGAGATGAAGGCTGATGGCGATCCGAACTTGATCGTGTACTTTGGCGGAGAATATATGCCGTTGCGCGAGGCCCGCGTTGGCATACTCACCCACGCTCTCCACTACGGAACCGGCGTTTTCGAAGGCATCCGCGCTCATTGGGACGAGCCTTCGCGGGAGCTGTTCATTTTGCGCCCCCAGGAGCACTACGAGCGCTGGAAGCTGAACTGCGGCATCCTGCGCATCGATGTCCCGGTGTCGACTGAGCAGTTGTGCGCCATCACCGTCGAACTCATGCGCCGCAACGCCTTCCGGACCAACGTCTATGTCCGGCCCATCGCTTACAAGAGCGCCGAGCGCATTGGCGTGGCCACCGACGATCAAGATGCCATGGCCATCGTCGCGCTGCCCTTCGGCGATTATCTGCACGCTGAAAAAGGCTTGCACGCCGGAGTGAGTTCATGGCGCCGCATTGAGGACAATGCCATTCCCGCGCGCGCAAAAATCTGCGGAGCCTATGTAAACAGCGCGCTGGCCAGCGACGAAGTGCGCCGCAACGGCTTCGATGAAGCAATCTTCCTCAACGAAAGCGGTCACGTCGCCGAAGGCGCCACCTGCAACATCTTCATGGTGCGCAGGGGAAAGCTGATTACGCCATCGGTGACGGAAAACGTTCTGGAAGGCATCACCCGCGATTCCATCATGGAGCTCGCGCAGCGCGAGCTCGGCCTTGAGGTTGTCGAGCGTCCGATCAACCGCAGCGAACTCTACATGTGCGACGAGTTGTTCCTTACCGGGACGGCAGTTGGCGTTGCGCCGATCGTGCGCGTAGACCATCGCCCGATCAAAGATGCTGCCATCGGCCCGGTTGCGCGCAAGTTGCAACAATCCTATTTCGACGCAACGCGAGGACATCTTGAGGTCTACCGGAAGTGGCTGCTTCCGATCTATGAGGGCCAGGAGGGCCAGCCGCAGGCAATCGAAAATGTCCGGCGGGCGGAGACGAGTGTCGCTTGAATCCAAGCCAATGCGCAGTAATCGCAACGGCGCGGTTCAGGCAAGGAGGAAAAACAATGTTGATGACCAAGAGTACAGGGAACGCATACGACGTTGCCCTGGAGAACTTCGATACGGCCGCTGACGCCATGGGGCTCGACAAGGATACGCGGGAAATGATCAAGTATCCCGAGCGAATCCTCATGGTCACCGTGCCGGTCCGCATGGACGACGGGCAAATTCACCGCTTCGAAGGATATCGCGTGCAGCACAGCCAGGTGCGCGGCCCCGCCAAGGGCGGAATCCGCTTTCACCCGCAGGTAACGCTCGACGAGGTGAAGGCCCTGGCCACGTGGATGACGTGGAAATGCGCGGTCGTGAATATTCCCTTCGGCGGCGCCAAGGGCGGAATCACTTGCGACCCGAAACACATGTCCAAAGGCGAACTGGAGAGGATGACGCGCCGCTACACCAGCGCCATTCTTCCACTGATAGGGCCGGAGCAGGACATTCCCGCGCCCGATGTCTATACCAATTCACAAACCATGGCCTGGATCATGGACACCTACAGCATGACCAAGGGCTATCCCATCCCCGGTGTTGTCACCGGCAAACCCATCAGCCTGGGCGGTTCGCTGGGCCGCAACGAGGCCACCGGCCGGGGCGTGTTCTACACCATCGAGTGCGCCTGCGAACATCTGAAGATTCCGTTGAAGGGCGCAACCGTCGCTGTGCAGGGCTTTGGCAATGCCGGCTCTATCACGGCGCAATTGCTGCATGAAGCCGGAGCTAAAGTCATCGCGGTCAGCGACTCCACCGGCTGCATCTACAACCGCAACGGCCTCAATATTCCCGAGCTCATTCACATGAAGACCCTCGTCGGTCATGTCGAAGGGTTCCCGGAGAGCGAGCCGCTCGAGCCGGCCGATCTGCTGGCATTGAACTGCGACATCCTGGTTCCGGCGGCTCTGGAGAATACGGTCCACGCCGAAAACGCGGCAACGGTTCGCGCGCGCATCGTTGCCGAGGCCGCCAACGGACCGCTCACGCCCGCGGCCGACAGAATTCTCGAAGCCAAGGGCATCTTCGTGATTCCCGATATTCTTTGCAATGCCGGCGGAGTCACGGTCTCCTACTTCGAGTGGGTACAGGATGAGCAGCACCTGTTCTGGGAGGCGCAGGACATCTACGACCGCCTTGAACGGGTGATGAAGACGGCCTTCCGCGACGTGCTCAAAATCCACCTCGATCGGAATGTTTCCATGCGCATTGCCGCCAACATACTCGGCATCGGCCGCGTCGCCGAGGCCGTGCAGATCCGCGGCATTTATCCATAGAAGAAGTCGAACGGCGAGTAACTGAATTTATAAATCAAATCTGCTCTCCCCGGCCTGCAATGGGCCGGGGAACGCAGATCGCATTGAATACCCTGCGCGGATCTCCTTTTACAAACGCCATGTACAATCCGGCTTGAAGAATAACTGGCGTCCCCTTCATTGTGCGGCGAATCCCCGGCAAGAAGCCACGCGGAGTGTTTTCTGAAATGAGGTTACCCATGAACGCGAAGATTCTGTGCATCGTTTCCGGCGCGGCTCTCTGTCTGGGGGCGGCGGCGCTTGTGGCACAGTCCCCAACCCAGTCGATCGACCTGCCATCCAGCAAGCAGTTGATCGGCGAGATCCCCGGACACTCGCAGCGGTTAAACAGCCTGCCCATCTCCATGGCCGTCTCTCCCGGCGGGCGTTACGTGGTCACCGTGAATGCCGGGTATGGAACCTTCGAGTCGAAGTACGAGCAGTCGCTTGCAGTGCTCGATACGCGGACCGGGGTGCTCGCGGACTTCCCCGACGACCGCACGCTTGTGCGAACGGCCAAGCAGACGCTCTACTCCGGTTTGGCGTTCAGCCGCGACGGTAGACATATTTTTGCAAGCATGGCCTCGCTCGCCAATCCGCTGGGCGGGGTCAAGGACGCAACCGGAAGCGGCGTGGTGGTCTTGAGCTTCAGCGACGGGAAAATTGCTCCGGTGCGCATGATTAATCTGCCCCTGCAGCAGCTTGCTCCAGGGAGAAAAACAAGGCTGATCGGCGATGTGGAAGGCGACAAGGGCGTGCCGTACCCGGCGGCCATCGCGGTCATCGGCGCCGCGGGCTCCGAAAAACTTCTGGTGGCCGAAAATCTCTCCGACGATGTTCTACTTCTCGACGCCGCGACCGGCGCAATCGAAAAGCGCTTCGACCTTTCCGAGAGCGACGCCGTGCCCTCCACCTATCCCATCGCCTTGGCGGTCACAAAGGATGGAGCACGCGCGTTTGTCGCGCTGTGGAATTCATCCGAGATCGCCGAACTCGATCTGGCGAAGCAAACTGTCGCCCGCAAGCTGGCTCTGCTCAAGCCCTCCAGCGCCATCGCTCCCGGAACCCATCCCTGCGCATTCGAGTTTTCGCCGGACGGCAAGATTCTTTACGTCGCGCTTTCCAACCGCGATGCCGTTGCCGCGGTGAGCGTGGGCGCAGGCCAGTTCTCGGTCAAGGGCTACTTCGACACTCGCCTTCCGCATCAGAGTTACTTCGGCGCCGAGCCGGTGGCGCTGGCCATCAACGGCGACGGCGACCGGCTGTACGTGGCGAACATGGGCAGCGATGCCGTTGCGGTTATGGATACCAGACAACTTACCGCAAAAACGTCGAAGCAGGGAATGGTCGAGCCTATCGGCTTCATACCCACCGAGTGGATGCCGATATCGATGGCCTTTGCTTCCTCCGCAACCGGCGGAAGGCTCTATGTGGCCACCGATAAGGGAAAGGGAACCGGCCCTAACAACTTTCCTCAGCAGATCGTCGAAACGTCGCAAGCAGGCCGGCCGCAGCGGGCCAACGCCTACATCGCGACGCTGTTGTATGGCTCGCTCGGAACCATCGGCGAATCCGGCATCGCGGCCAACCTCCCGCAGTGGACCTCGCTGGTTCTCGATTCGAACCGCATGAAAGCGGCGGCGGAGAAAATCGCCTTTGCCGGCGGAGCGCAGGGCCGCATCAAGCACGTGATTTATATCATCAAGGAAAACCGCACCTACGACCAAGTCTTGGGCGATCTGAAGCACGATGGAAAGCAGGTGGGCAACGGCGACCCCAGCCTGACAATGTTTGGTGAAGCGATCACGCCTAACCTGCACAAGCTCGCCCTGCAGTTCGGCGTGCTGGATAACTTCTTCGACTCCGGCGAGGTGTCGGGCGACGGCCATGTCTGGTCGACGGCGGCCATCGGCACCGACTATCTGGAAAAAACATGGCAGCAGAGCTACCGCGGCAGCGAGCACACCTACGACTACGAGGGCGTAGTGGCCGACGGCTATCCGCTGCTGCAAAAAATCCCCGACGTGAACGAACCGCGGAGCGGCTATCTTTGGGGCGACCTCGCCGCTCACGGCAAGACCTATTACCATTTCGCCGAATACATCGCCAGCACGTTCTGCGACGAAGCCCAGGTCGCCAATCCGCAACTGGGTCCCATGCTTGAGGGCCGCAGTTGTGCGCGCAAGGCCGTTGCGCCCGGCGAGGCGCTGCCCGCCGAGTGGGGCGGCGGCGTCAACAAGTGGCCATGGGCCATTCCACTCATCGCCACCAATATCGCCACCAAGCCGGAACTGGTGGACCACTTCGCTCCCGAGTCGCCCGACTTCAATCTGTCTATCCCGGACCAGATTCGCTTCGAAGTTTTTGAGCGGCATCTGAAGGGATGGATCGCGGACATGGAGCGCGGCAAAGACACCATGCCGAATTTCGTCATGCTGCGCTTCCCTAACGATCACACCGCCGGAACCCGGCCTGGTGGGCCAACGCCCAAGTCCTCCGTCGCCGACAACGATCTCGCGGTTGGCCGCGCGGTCGAGGCGATCGCGCACTCGCCGTTCTGGGACTCGACGGCATTCTTCATCCTCGAAGACGATGCCCAGGCCGGCGCCGATCATGTAGACGCGCATCGCAGCCTGGGGCTCGTCATCAGCAAGTACTCTCCGCATGGCCCTGGTGGAGCGCCCTTTGTCGATAGCCGCTTCTACTCAACGGTAAGCGTGCTGCGCACCATCGAGTCCCTGCTTGGTCTGCCGCCCATGAACAACAACGACGCATTCAGCTCGCTGATTTCCACGCTCTTTACCGGCCCCGGCGATCAGCCGCCCTACACGGCGGATTACTCGAATCGCGACAACGGCCTCATTTACACGGCCAATAAGAAGACTGCGGTGGGCGCGCAAGAGAGCATGAGGATGGACTTTCGTCACGCCGACCGCGCCCCTACCGAGAAACTGAACGTCATTCTCTGGAAGGACGCAATGGGCAATCAGCCGGTGCCCGCCATGCTGAAAGCGCATGCAAAAAACTCCGGCAAGGACGACGACGATTAGAGGTTTGCCCTCGACCGCAATCGGGGCGGCTCGGGATCCCAAAGCGGTTCGCATGGCTTCTCGAAAGCGGAGCAACCCACCGCGCTAAGATTGCGCGCAGAGTTCTTACCTCGCACGGAAGGTAGGCTCTTCCCCTTCCTTACGTGCGTGGCTCCCTCCCCCGCCCGTCATCGAGTGGTTCACAGGGTGGGATGAGTGCCAAAATGGTCGAGGCGAACGGCGCCGCGCGCCCCAACTCCTTAGCCAAAACCAGCCCAAAACTGGTACGTTGAATAGGAAGGACTTTATTTCCCAAATGGCCTCAAATCCTTACTTTTCCCTGGCGGTTTTGTTCCTGGCGGCATTGGGTTTTGGGCTGGCGCCGTTGGCTCTGGCGTGGCTCTGGGCAAGGGTGTTTTCGCCGGCGAAACCCAACGCGGTCAAGAACTCCATTTACGAGTGCGGCCTGGAGTCCAGGGGCGATGCCTGGGTGCAGTTCCGCTCCGCCTACTATTTGTACGCCATCATCTTTCTTATCTTCGATGTGGAAGCTGTTTTTCTGCTGCCCTTTGCGGTGGCGTTTACGGGATTGGGGGCGGCGGCTTGCGCAGCCATGCTGGTGTTTGTATTGATGTTGATCGAAGGACTCGCCTGGGCCTGGGCCAAGGGCGTCCTGACGTGGGCGTGAAAAGGCAGCTTCTAGCTTCTAGCCGCTAGCTGTGATCTGCCGGGGTTTAGCAAAGTGCGCGTGGAATGCGGCAAAACTGGGGGCTAGAAGCTAGCAGCTATAAGCTCAAGGAGCGAAGCGACTCGTGGTTGACCAACAATTGAAGATCGAGCTGGGCAAGCAGGGCGTCCTGGTTACGACCATCGAGGAGCTCTACAACTGGGGCCGCCGCAGCTCCATCTGGCCCATGCAGTTTGGCCTCGCCTGCTGCGCCATCGAGATGATCGCCACCACCATGGCTCGCTACGACCTGGCCCGCTTCGGCGCGGAAGTCTTCCGTCCCTCGCCGCGCCAGGCCGACCTGATGATCATCTCCGGCACCGTCACCAAGAAAATGGCGCCGCAGGTGGTTCGCCTTTACAACCAGATGGCCGAGCCCCGCTACGTCATCGCCATGGGCGCCTGCGCCATCTCCGGCGGCCCGTTCAAGCAGGGCTACAATGTGCTCAAAGGCATCGACCGCTACATTCCTGTCGATGTGCATATCCCCGGCTGCCCGCCGCGTCCCGAGGCGCTCATTCAGGCCTTCATGACGCTGCAAAAAAAGATCGATGCCCAACCGCTTACCGGAGAAGGCCGCCCGCGCCATCTCGACGCCGCGGCGCAAGGCGAGTTTCCCGTTCCCGAGCAGGGCGAGCACGATCTTGAACCCACGTCGAACAAGGGCGTATGGCCAGTGCCGGTGGTGATCCGCTGATGAAATCGATAGAAGAAATCAAGTCGGCGATCGAAGCGGCTATTCCGGGCGCTGGAGTGGAGCTCATTCCCAACCCCAGCCCCTCAGGCCAGCATTCGCTCCGCCTCGCTCCCGCCCATGCGGTCGAAGTGGCCAGGTTTCTTCGCGACGACGCGGAGCTCGCCTTCGATTTCCTCTCCAACGTCACCGGCGTCGACTGGCCGGGCAAGGAAATCACGGAGAAGGTGAAAGTCACGCGCACGGTCACCAGAATTGTCGATGGTGTCGAGCAGCAAGTCGAGGAAACCGTCGAGGAGCCCCGCAAGCGCGTTGAACCGGGCTGTCTTGAAGTGGTCTATCACCTGTTCTCCATGGCAAAGAAACATGGCCCGATCGTGCTGCGCATGAGGACCGTCAATCGCACCGATCAGGTTGAATTGCCATCTGTCACGCCCATCTGGCGCTCGGCAGAGTTTCAGGAGCGCGAAATCTTCGATCTCTACGGCGTCGTCTTCACCGGCCACCCCGACCTGCGCCGCCTGCTTATGTGGAAGGGATTCAAAGATCACCCCATGCGTCGCGATTACGTCGATCCCGACGACTTTGAATACGAGCCCACCGCGCACGATTCCGTGCTGGCGCGAGCCGCCGCGCACAAGGCTGCAATCGGGGGCGTAGCCCAGAAAGGGACGGGCGCCGGCGAATGACTACTCCTGCGGCAACCTCTGCGTTCCTTCGCGAGAAGATGGAAGAAGGCTGGAACCGTCCGCCGATCATGGAGCCGGACGGTGAAGCCGAGCTGCTTGAAGTCGCCATGGGCCCGCATCATCCTTCTACCCACGGCGTATTCCGCATGGACCTGGCGCTGGACGGCGAGCGCGTCATCCGCCTCAAGCCCGTCTTCGGCTACCTGCACCGCAACCACGAAAAAATTGCCGAGGGCGTCAGCTATCTGGCCTCCATGCCCTACACCGACCGGCTGGACTACATCTGTTCGCTCACCAACAACTGGGCCTACGCGCTGGCGGTCGAGAAGCTCACCGGCCAGGAAGTCCCCGAGCGCGCCGAATACATTCGCGTCATCCTTGGCGAGCTGACCCGCATTCAGAATCACGCCTCCTCAATCGGCTTCCTCCTCCAGGAGATGGGCGCCAGCGGCACGCCGCTCATGTACGCATTCAAGGAGCGCGAGAAGATTCTCGACCTTTTCGAATCGCTCACCGGCTCGCGCATGATGTGCAACTACATGCGCTTCGGCGGCTGCCGCGTCGATGTCTCCGCGGCTTGGCTCGATGCAGCGCGCAAAGTTGTAGCCGGGCTGCCGGGCTTTATCGACGAGTTTGAAAACCTGCTCAGCGGCAACGAAATTCTCATGGCGCGCTGCCAGGGCGTGGGCATTCTGCGCCCCGAGCTGGCCGTCAATGCGGGAGTGACCGGACCGATGCTGCGCGGCTCCGGCGTCAACTACGACATTCGTAAAATCGATCATTACGGCATTTACGATCGCTTCAGGTTCCGCGTGCCGCTTGGCGATCATGGCGATGTCTACGACCGCTACATGGTGCGCATTCTGGAGATGCGCGAGTCCATCGCCATTCTGAACCAGGCGCTCAAGGAGATACCCGGCGGCTCCATCATGGACCCCAAGGCGAAGATTCGCGGCTTCCGCCCCAAGCCGGGCGAGGCCTACGGCCGCATTGAAGCGCCCAAGGGCGAACTGGGTTTCTATCTCATCAGCGATGGCGGCCCGAACCCCTATCGCTATCGCGTACGCCCGCCAAGTTTGATCAACCTGACTGTACTTGAAGACATGTGTCTCGGCAGCAACGTCGCCGACGTGGTGTTGATCTTCGGCAGCGTCGATATCGTACTGGGAGAAGTAGATCGGTAGCGTTTTCAGTGAACAGTGAACAGTGAACAGTGGACAGTGGACAGGGAACAGTGGACAGTGGACAGGGAACAGTGGACAGGGAACAGGGGAAAGGGCCCGCGAGCGATTTGCCGTTTTGAAAGGGCGCGACTTTAGTCGTGCCGCAACGGAAGCAAAATAGACGTGGGGCTTTAGCCCTTGAGGCTCCGCCGGATCGGCCACAAAGCGCAAAAGCGCATAGAGACTGATACCGGCACGAACAAGCTGGAAGCTGATAGCTGAAAGCTGAAAGCTGTTTTCCGGAGGAATCAATTTGCTGGGCGAGGGAATACTGAAGGGCATGGCGGAGACGGCAAGAAACTTTGCCGGCAGCTTTGTCTCCAAAGAGCGGCTCACCACGGTCGAGTATCCGGAAGAACGGATTCCCACCTTCGAGAACGCGCGCGTCTTTCCCTTTCTCGTTTACGATACCAACGACCGGGAGGCCGGCCTGCGCTGTGTCGCCTGCCAGATCTGCGAAAAAGAGTGCCCGCCCAAGTGCATTTACATCGACAAAAGCAAAGATAAAAAGCCGGATTACGCCGGCAAGCAGCAGTTCTATCCCACCCGCTTCGACATCGACATCTCCGTCTGCATGAGCTGCCAGATTTGCGTTGAAGTCTGCCCCTTTGAAGCCATCAAGATGGATACCGAGTTCGAGCTGGCTACCGATGACCGTTTCGGCGGCCTGCTGCTCGATCGCAAGCAACTTGCCAAGTCGAACGAGTATTATCATCGGATTCATCCCACCGAAGCCGCGGAAGTGGACGTGCGCCTGGCTGAAGAGAAAGCCAAGGCCAACGCAAAAGCCAAGGCCGCAGCCGATGCCGCCGCCGCCAAAGCCGCCGCAGCCAAGCCGGCCCCTCATGTTGAAGGAGCAGGAGATTAGCCCATGCTCGATAAGCCGATCATCGATAAAATGGACCAGATCTTCGTTCTGTTGCAGCATTGGCTGGTTTCGTTTCTGCCCGTGAGCCTGCAGCCCCTGGCCGCCGTGCTGCTCAGTGTCATCGTTATCGTCTGCCTCTTCCCGGCGCTCTTCGCGCTCACCACGGTCTTCGAGCGCAAAGGTCTCGGCCGCATTCAGAATCGTCTCGGCCCCAATCGAGTTGGACCGTTCGGATTTTTCCAGCCCATCGCCGACGGCATCAAGTCGCTCACCAAGGAAGACATTGTGCCCGCGAGCGCCAATGCGCCGGTGCATTTTCTCGCGCCCATCGTGCTGGTGGTCGCGGTCTTCATGGGCTTCGCGGTGCTGCCCATGGGGCGCAATATGGTGCTGGTCGATATGGACGCCGGCCTGCTGTTCTACTTCGCCATGGGCGCGTCGACGGAAGTATCGGTGTTCATGGCCGGCTGGTCCAGCCGCAACAAGTATTCGCTGCTCGGAGCCATGCGCGCCGTGGCCCAGATGATCAGCTACGAAGTTGTGCTGCTTCTCTCCAGCGTCGCCGTCGTCATGATCAGCGGCACACTCTCGCTCCCTAAAATTGTCGAGGCGCAAAATCAATACACCTGGGACTTGCCGCACTGGTACATCTTTACCCCCTGGGGTCTTGCCGGCTTTGTCATGTACGCCATCGCCGCCACGGCTGAGACCAACCGTTCTCCCTTCGATCTGCCCGAGGGCGAGTCGGAACTCGTCGCCGGCTACCATACCGAATATTCCGGCTTCAAATTCGCGCTCTTTTTCCTCGGCGAATATCTGGCCATGTTCTCCATCTCCGGCCTCGGCGCCACGCTCTTCCTCGGCGGATGGACCGCTCCATTTTCATTCCTCACATTCATCCCGTCGTGGATTTGGTTTTTCTCCAAGCTCATGCTCTCCATCTTCGTTTTCATCTGGATGCGCGGAACCCTGCCCCGCCTGCGCCAGGACCAGCTCATGAACTTCGCCTGGAAATTCGTGCTGCCCTTCACTTTGCTCAACCTCATGGTGACCGCCCTCTGGCGTTTCATGGGCGAAGGATGGGAGCGCTGGGTGGTTTGTTCCGCGATTCTCGCCGTGGTCTGGGTATTCATGGGCCGTATTGAAATGCGCAGCGAGCACTTCGGCCCCAGGAGTTACCGCTATGCTGAATAGTTGCGGCCATCTTAGTGGTCTTGTGTCAGGGCACGACTTCAGCGGTGCCGAAAGGACCGCGGCATTTGCGGCACGACTAAAGTCATGCCCTGTTACAAAGCCGCTGAATGTTTGTGCGAGAGCGAGTTTTTCCGCAGCTTGTTTAGCCCCCGATGTGCGGTTCCACGAAAGAAGGGTTGCCCAATGACCCCCGTGTTTTACGTCATCGCGGCCTTGACAATTGCCGGCGGACTTGCGGCCGTGCTTTTGAAGAACCTGGTCCACGCGGCCCTCGCGGTCACTGTCGCCTTCGGCGGTCTCGCTCTCTTGTTTCTTTCGCTCGATGCACAGTTCGCCGGCTTCGCGCAGATTCTGGTTTACATCGGCGCTGTCGCCATTCTGATCGTTTTCGCAATCCTGCTCACGCGCGGCTCCGATCTGCCCCAAGACGGAGTCTTCAGCCACACATGGCTTATCGGACTGATGATCGCCGCCGGAGTTTTCTCTGTACTTGCGTGGGCAGTGCTCCGGTCCGTTCCCGCCTTGCCGCATGAGACTGCCGTTCCCGCAGTCACGGTGCACGACATTGGAGTCGCGCTGGTGGGCCGCTACGTGCTGCCGCTTGAAATCCTCGCACTGCTGCTCACCGCGGCAACCATTGGCGCGGTCATTGTCGCCATGCACGAGAAGGATGGTGCTCAATGACGCCTCTCGCCGCCTATCTTCTGGTCGCAGCCCTGCTGTTCGCCATCGGCCTGGCCGGCGCTCTGGTCCGCCGCAACGCGATTCTTGTTCTCATCGGAATCGAGCTGATGCTGAACTCGGCCAACCTCAACTTCATCGCCTTCTGGCGCTATGGGCCGCATCCCGAAGCGCTCACCGGCATGATGTTCGCCATCTTCTCCATCGCCGTCGCCGCCGCTGAAGCAGCAGTAGGATTGGGCCTGGTCATCGCCATCTACCGCCATGCGCAAACCACCGATCTCGACAAAATGAACAGGATGAAGGGGTGAAGAATTGATGCAAGAGACAATTTCATTCGCCCCGCGGTTGGCAGTTTCTCCCATCGCGGAGATTCTGTGGCTGATTCCCGCCGTGCCCATCGTGGCCTCCGGCGTGATCGCGCTGTTCAAGCGGCCCAGGCGCAAACTCGCTGCTACGCTGTCCATCGGCTCGCTTGTCGTGTCTCTGCTACTCTCGCTCGTGGCCTTCGCGCACGCTGTCTCCGGGTGGCTTTATGGCGCGGCCGTCCGCGAGACCGTCAACTTCTCATGGCTTCATTTCGGCTCCTCCTCCGTCGATCTCGGCTGGGTCCTCGATCCGCTCTCCGCAATCATGCTGGTGATGGTCAGCTTCGTCGGCTTGCTCATCTTCATCTACTCCACCGGCTACATGGCCCGCGACGAAAACTACACCCGCTTCTTCTGCTTCCTCTCGCTTTTTGCAGGAGCCATGCTCGGCGTCGTCATCTCCAACAGCATTCTTCTGCTCTTCATGAACTGGGAGTTGGTCGGCCTCACGTCGTATCTGCTCATCGGCTTCTGGTATCAAAAGCCCTCTGCCGCAGCCGCTGCGAAAAAGGCCTTCCTCACTACGCGCATCGGCGATATTTTCTTTCTTCTTGGCATCGTCTGGCTCTTCGCGCAGACCGGCACGCTGCTCTTTTATAACCATGGCCTGGGTTCCATGGAAGGCTGGGCTCTCGCCGGACTGCTCTCGCAACATGCCGCGCTCGGCCTCACCGCCGCCGGCGCCATCGGCCTGCTCATCTTCGCCGGAGCCGCGGGCAAGAGCGGCCAGCTTCCTCTCCACGTCTGGCTGCCCGACGCGATGGAAGGCCCCACGCCCGTCTCCGCGCTCATTCATGCCGCCACCATGGTCGCCGCCGGTGTCTACCTGATCGCTCGCGTTTATCCGCTCATGCAGGCCGGCGCGCTGACCGGTGGAACCACGACCGCCCTTACCGTCGTCACCTGGGTCGGCGCATCCACAGCGGTCTTTGCCGCTCTCATCGCCGTCGCGCAAAACGACATCAAGCGCATCCTCGCCTACTCCACCATCTCGCAGCTCGGTTACATGATGGCCGGCCTCGGATTGGGCGGCGTCGCCATCGGCATGTTCCACCTCATCACCCACGCTTTTTTCAAAGCGCTGCTCTTCATGGGCGCGGGCTCGGTCATTCACGGCACCCACGAGGAGCAGGACATACGCCGCATGGGCGGCCTTAAATCCGATATGCCGCTCACGTTCATTACCTACGCCATCGGCATGTTGGCCCTGTGCGGATTCCCGCTTGTCTTCTCCGGCTTCTGGAGCAAGGACGGAATTCTGGAAGCGGCGCAGCACTGGAGCGTGGCCAAGGCGCCGTTTTATATGCTCGTCTTCGGCGCGCTGCTCACCGCGTTCTATATGACGCGGCAAGTGAGCTACGTATTCTTCGGATACAATCGCGGACACAAGACGGCGCACGAAAGCCGCGCTGCGATGACCGTCCCGCTTGCGATTCTCGCCTTTTTCTCGATCGCGCTCGGCTTCATCGGGACCCCCGCCTGGCCGTGGTTCCGCGCCTTCCTCGAAGGCCGCGATGCCCCCTTCGACCTGCACGTTTTTTCCGAGCCCGGCTTGCTCGCGCTCATGGCAACTTCCTCTGTGGTTGTCTTCCTCGGTCTTGGCCTCGGCTGGTGGCTCTATGGCAACGAAACCCCGAAGCCCGAAGAACCCGATGCTCTGGAAAAATCCGTGCCCTGGATCTGGGCCGTCCTGCGCGACAAGTTTTATATTGACGAACTCTACGGAGTCACTGTGATCGCCTTCTACGGATGGTGGGCGCGTGTTGCCGACTGGTTCGATCGCCGCGTCTGGGGCGGCGCGGTCGCGGGCGTTGTCTGGCTCTTCGCAATTTGGGCGCGGTTGAACCGCTTTCTCGACACCACTGTGGTCGACGGCAGCTTCGACAAGGGTTGCGAAGAACTCTCCACCGGCGGCGGCCTGCTGTCGAGCGTCGAGAGCGGCCGCGTGCAAACCTACCTGAGAATTCTGGCGCTCGCCGTCGTGGCGCTGGCGGCAATTCTGATCTGGAGCGGCCGGCCATGAACGAATATACGTCCGGCTTTCACATATTGACGCTCTTGACCGTGGTGCCCCTTGTCGGCGCGGCTGCCGCGCTCTTCTCCGGCAAACACGCGCGCGCCGTGGCCCTCTTCACAACCATCGCAAGCCTGGGCCTTGCGCTCTTCGTCTGGACCAGCCTGCCTGCCGACGGCAGCATGGGCATGGTCGAGCGCGTCTCCTGGGCGCCTTCGCTCGGCATCGAGTATCATCTTGGCGTCGACGGCCTGGGCGCGCTCATGCTGGTGCTCTCCGCCATCGTCACGCTCATGTCGGTCGATGCCGCGCACCGCGTGCATCATCAGCCGAACCTCTACTTCGGCCTGGTCCTGGTCCTCGAGTCCGGCCTTTTCGGTTCTTTCACCGCGCTCAATTTCTTCCACTGGTTTTTGTTCTGGGAACTCAGCCTCATCCCCGCTTTCTTTCTCATCAAGCTCTGGGGAGGCACGCGCCGCGGCCCGGCGGCCACGCAGTTCTTCGTCTACACCATGGCCGGTTCCGCGGCCTTGCTGCTCGCATTTCTTGCCGTGTTCGTCTCGACAGGCAGCATGGACTTGGGGTATCTCGCGCAGCTCGCCTCCACCGGTGCGT
>Ga0181517_10000400_pt1 | contig 59697 bp, 28 predicted proteins | sample PEATcosm2014_Bin_31_FD_119748 | JGI IMG/M metagenome (GOLD analysis project Ga0181517, IMG submission 119748) | Peatland microbial communities from MTU Mesocosm Facility, Houghton, MI, USA - PEATcosm2014_Bin01_30_metaG | ecosystem: Environmental > Terrestrial > Soil > Wetlands > Peat | place... | reverse complement strand
CTGCGGCGTTGTCGCTGAGGGCGATCATCAGCGTCAGCGCGTCCTTGAACGTGATGGTAGCCGGGGTGTCGTAGAACAGCAGCACGCCCGCACCCGAAACCTGGTCTTCGTGGCGCACGGTGATGCGGTCGTCGAAATGCACGCGGCCGGCCCGAATCTGTTCCAGCGCCTCATAGAGAATCCCGAGTTTGATCACCGATGCGGTGGCGACCGGTTCGTCGGCGTTGAGGGCTACGGTCTTCCCGGTGGCCAGGTCGTGCGCATAAAAGGAGACGTGGCCGTGGAACTCCGCAATCATAGGCTCCAGCGCCGCGCTCAATGCCGGATCGTTCTGCGCACCTGCGGGCAGGGCGGCGAAAGCAAGAACAGCCATCAGGAGAGGGACACAAAACCGCAATTTACGAGGCATGGACGCACTTTACCATGCCGCTGCAACTCAACCCCTCGGAATCGTCTTAGCCCAGGGCAATTATGTGACCGCGATTGAGCAAAACGGCTGCATGAAGAATCGTTTATACTTCTGGCACCACACCCCATTCCGGCGTCTCGCAAAGGGGTCGGTGACCGAGCTGTTTCATTCAATTTCTGGCAGATTGAGAAACGCGACATGGATAAGGTTCCCTCGAACAGCGACGATCCCCGTGTTCCGGGAAAAGCTGTGTCTCGCAGTGCCCAGGCTGCTGTTGCTTCCAACCCGCCAGAGAGTTCGCCGCCTCCTGGCCGCCTCGACCCCTCCGCGCCGCCTTCGGATTCCGGGGTAACATTCATCGGCGCGGCACCGGTTGGCTCTGATTCCAGTCTTCCCGATTCAAGTCTTCCAGACGCGCCCACATTCATTTCCAGCGATGCCACCTTTGTTCCTGCCGCATCTGCGCGCCGCAGCCCATCTCCCGTAGGCGCGAGCGGCTCCGGCGCAAGTGGAATCCTGTTGCAGATCGGCGCGGTTCTCGGCGACCGCTATGAGATTCTCGAACTCCTCGGTGAAGGCGGCATGGGAGCCGTCTACAAAGCTGCCGACCGCGAGGTAGACCGGATCGTCGCCCTCAAAGTCATCCGCCCCGAGATGGCTTCGAATCCTGAAATTCTGGCGCGTTTCAAGCAGGAGCTCCTGCTCTCGTCGCAGGTCACCCACCGCAACGTGATCCGGATTTACGACCTCGGCGAAGCCCAGGGCATGAAGTTCATCACGATGGAGTATTTGGAAGGGCAGAACCTCCATCAGGTCCTGAAGCAGCGCAGCAAACTGGAGATTGCCGAAGCGGTCGGCATCATGGAACAGGTGGCCAGCGGCCTGGCAGCCGCCCACCGCGAAGGCATCATCCACCGCGATCTGAAGCCGGCCAACATCATGCTCGCCAAGAGCGGCCGCGTGGTGGTGATGGACTTTGGATTGGCCCGCACCTTCTCCGGCGATGGCATGACCCGCACCGGCGCAATGCTGGGAACCATCGAATATATGTCCCCCGAGCAGGCGCAGGGGATGGACGTGAAGGCCAGCTCCGATATCTTCACAGTCGGCCTGATCCTCTATGAGTTGCTGGCCGGCGTTACGCCCTTCCGTGCCGAGAGCGTGATCGCCAGCCTGCTGATGCGCTCCCAAAAAAGCGCCGCCCCGCTGGTGGAGATCGACAAGAACATCCCCGCTACACTGAGTAATATCGTCGCCAGGTGCCTTGAGAAGGATCCGGCAAACCGCTATCAGAACGCCGAGGAACTCGGCGTCAGCCTTCGCGCCTGGCAAGGCAAAAGCGGAGACATTGGTATTTCGGCTCCTGCGGGGCGTCTCCCTGTTCGAGCGCTTGCATGGCCGCATCTCGCGATTGCGGGCCTTCTGCTTGTGGTGATCGCAGCCGGAATTTCCTGGTTCGTCAGCCGCAGGCAGGAGTCCGCAAAATCGGGGTCTCATGCCCCGGTTTCAGTGCTGGTCGGCGACTTTGCGAACCATACTGGCGACTCGGTTTTCGATAACACGCTGGAGCCCATGCTCGGCGTGGCTCTGGAAGGCGCAAGCTTTATTAATGCTTATAGCCGCGGAGATGCGCGCAAGCTGGCCAAGAAGCTCCCTAATCCCACCGACATTCTCGACGAGCAGACAGCGCGTCTCGTCGCCGTCAACCAGGGCGTCAACGCCGTGATCAGCGGCGACATTAGCCTGCAAGGCAACAAGTACGATGTTTCGGCAACCGCCCGCGACGCAGTGAGCGGCGAGGTGCTCGCCAAAGCCGACATTACCGTCGCCAGCAAGCAGGAGATTCTCAGCGATATCCCAAAGCTGGCCGCGCCGCTTCGCAAGGCATTGGGCGACACCACGCCGGCCTCCATCCAGTTCAACGAAGTCAGCGGCGGCTTTACCGCCGCATCTCTCGATGCTGTTCATCAGGACTCGCTCGGTGTTGAAGAGCAGTTCGCGGGCAAGTTCCAGGAGGCCTTCGATTCCTTCCAGAAGGCCGCGCAACTGGATCCCAAGTTCGCGCGGGCCTACTCCGGCATGGCCGCCATGTCCAACAACCTCGGCCGACCTAGCGATGCTGTCAAGTACATGAAGCTGGCCATGGAACACGTGGACCGCATGACCGAGCGGGAACGCTTTCGCAACCGCGGCCTCTACTACCTGACCACCGGCGACTGGCAAAACTGCGCTCAGGAATACACGCAGCTTGTCACTCGCTATCCGGCCGATCGCGTTGGTCAGAATAATCTTGCCTCCTGCTACACGCAGTTGCGCAACGCGCCCAAGGCGTTGGAAGCGGCGCGGCACGCGGTTGAGATCGTCCCCAAAGGAGTGGGGCAGCGCCTCAATCTGGCCTTCATCAGTTCCTTCGCCGGAGACTTTGCCGGCAGCGAGAAGGAAGCGCGCGCCGCGCTCGAAATCAGCCCATCGGTCGCGCAGGGATTCCTGGTGCTCGCCGAAGCGCAATTGGGGCAAGGGCAAACCGGCAAAGCCGCCGAGTCGTACCATCGGCTGGAGAAGTTTGGCGCGTCGGGCATTTCCACCGCGCAGGATGGCCTTGCCGACCTTGCCGCCTATCAGGGCAAGTATGCCGAGGCCGCGCGCATCCTCACCGAAGGCGCTGCCGCCGATTTGGCAGCCAAGAATACCGACAGCGCCGCCAGAAAGTACGCCGCGCTCGCCAACATCGAGGAATTGCGCGGCAACCGTGCCGCCGCGCTTTCCGACGTTGCCAAGGCGCTGGCAAGCAGCCAGTCTACCCAGATTCAGTTCCTCACAGCGCTCACCTACATCGATGCCGGAGACCCATTTAAAGCGCAAAAGCTTGCGACCAGCCTTGCTGCCCAACTGTCGGCCGAGCCGCAGGCTTACGGCAAGATCATCGAGGGGATGATTTTGCTCAAGCGGAATGACGCTAGGGAAGCAGTTCAGCAGATCACAGCCGCGAACGCCCTGCTCGACACCTGGATCGGCCGCTTCGAGTTGGGGCGGGCCTACCTGGAAGCGGGAGCGTTCATGCAGGCTGACTCGGAGTTCGATCAATGCGTGAAGCGGCGCGGCGAGGCCATCGAACTGTTCATGGACAACGTGCCGACGTATAGCTATTTCCCTTCCGTCCTCTACTTTCAGGGCCGCATTAGGGAAGCGATGAAAAGCGAGGGGTTCGCGGACTTTTATAAAACCTATCTCGCCATTCGCGGGCAATCGCCGGACGATCCCTTGCTTCCCGAAATCCGCCGCCGCATCGGGCAGTAAATGTCCCCCAGCCGATCCACCTTGGGCGCCGTTTGCAATAACTCTGCTTCGGCTCTTGGATCGCAATTTCGTTGCAGAAGATTACCCGCACTGCGCGCACAATAGCAGGATGAAAAAGTGGGTGCCCCATCCTTTCCTGCGCATTGTGCGGGAAAGGGTGGGAAGCAAGGGCATTCATTTCTTGCCGGATCAACGGGGTGGGCCTTCATGGAACTTTACGTTTTTTTGTTCACCTTGCGATGGTGTTTCATGGGTCCTACCCACCCCCCCCCTATGTTTCGCCGCGAAAAATCTTTGCGCATCATTTTGGTGGAGTGTGAAGCTCCCCCGTTTTCCAGTCAAATCCGCGGATTTCAGCCCGGGCCGTCAAGTTTCCACGTCGTTTTTACCCCGTTCTTTTGCACCATACATGGTGAAAAGACCCTCCAAATCTCACCATCTGATACGATCTCGAGTCTTTTTGAGGCATTTTGCGCCGCGATTACCCGCGCAACCACCAGCGTTGCCGACCCGCCGGGAATGAAATCGTAGCGCCGGCCTCCCGGCCGGCTGTAGCGTGGACCTCCCGGTCCACGCCCTTCCTTATCAACGCACCCCGCGAGCACAGATACTGTCCCGGCCGTAACCTGAATCACTGTTGCCAGACGTTGATGTTCGGTCCTCCGTTGCCGTTGCCCCAGTAGTAGTTGAAGCTGGCCCGGTCGGGCCAGTTCTGCGCATCCCACTGCGGGTTGGACCGATAGTTGCCGAAGTGATCGCAATGCGCGTCATTCCGGTCTTTTGGGTCCCAGACGATCAGCACGCCGTTCACCAGGGTAAAGGTATAGTTGCCATTCTTCGCCGTCAGGTTTCCCGGCGCGATGACAATGGGGTAATCGCCCGCCGGACTGCCGATGGTTGCGGTTGTTGTGCAGCAGGCCGCCGCGCCCGTAACTGCGTTGCGCTGGTTGTCGCCGTTCACGAATCCGAAGATGTCGTAGCCGAACGGCGGATTGGGCCGGTTGATGCGGCGGCTGTAGGAGTCGGCAACCACCCACAGGTTGGCCGGAGTTACCGTCAGCGTGCCGTTGACAAATACCAGCGTGTAGTTCTTGCCGTAAGTCGAGTTCAGTTGCAGGCTGCCCTTGGTAACAGTAATGGGGTAAGTGCCCACGTTGCTCCAGGGGGTTGCGGTAGTGGTCTCGTTGGGCGAGCCGTAGAGCACCTGGCTCTGCGTCTGGCCGTTCTCGAAGCCGGTAATCGTATAGGTCAGGTGCTTGTTCGCATTGCCGCAGTGATCCGGGTCCACCGCGCCATAGACTTCGCTCAGGCTGGTGGCCTTCACGGTGAGCGCCGCCTGCGCGACAGTCAGCGTTCCCGCCTTGTACGCGATAGTGTAGTTCGCATCCACCGCTCCGGAGCAGCTGGTCGCATAGCTGCCCACGTTGCTGGTGCTGGTTGCAGTCGTGCTGCAAGCCGGCTGCGTAGTCAGGCTGGCGGCAGTGTCCCCGGCAACCAGGCCGCTGTAGGTGGGCGTGATAGCCGGCGGCGTGCTGCCGTAGGAGATTGCCGGGCTAGCGGCGGTTACCGTCAGAGCAACGGGCGTCACCTGCAGCTTCACGCTTGCCGTAGCCGTTGCGTAGTCGGCGAAGTTGGCGGGCGTAAAGACCACCGACAACGAATTGGACCCGACCGGCAGGAACCCGGAAGCTGGCGTGTAAGTGAAGACGCCGGCTACACTGGCTTTCGCGTTCAACTGGGTTGCGCTCAGAGCCGTGCCGTAGGGGATGGCCGCGGGCGTTGCCCATGTGACCGCCGTAGCGGCCGGGCTCAAGGTCACGGTGTTGGCAGGGGTGCTGGTTACGGGGTTGTAATTGCCGTTCCCAGCCATGGTTGCCGTCACCGTGCAAGCGCCGGTTCCGCTGTTGGCGGTTAGCTGAGCGCCCGTGATGGTGCACGGTCCGCCGGTCACGGCGTAAGTTATCGCGCCGTTCGTGGTGCCGCCTGTGGCGCTCAGCGGTTCGCTCTGGTTGTAGGTCAACGGCGACGAAGTCGTCAGTATCAGCGCCGCCTGGTTGGCCGGCTGAATGGTCAGCACGCCGCTCACGTAGAGGAACGAGTAATTGGCAGTGGTCAGCGTGCCGGTCGATACCGTGATCGGATAATTACCGGCATTGCTCCCTGTGGCAGCGGTCGTCGACAGCGACGGTATTCCGTTGATGACCGCGGCGGTTTCGTTGTTCACAAATCCGCTGTAGGCATAGGTCAACGGCGGAATCGGCTGGCCATACACGCTCGTGAGGCTAGTCGCCGTCACCTTGAGTACCGCAGGGTAAACGATGAACGACTGGGTTACCGAGGCTGCGCCATACGTGCTGTTTCCCGGCGCTGAAGCCGTGATCGCGCATACGCCGACGCCGGTGAGAACGCCGCCGGTTGTGCAAGGCCCGGAAGCCGTGAAGCTGACCGGCAAGCCCGCCGAGGATGTAGCGCTCAACGAGAACGTGTTGCCGTACTGCGTATTCTGCAAGGTGGGGAAGTTGATCGTCTGCGATGCGGTGTTGGAACCCTGCGCCAAAATCGTGAAGGTGCCCGACACGGAGTTAGCCGCGTTGTAGTAAGGGGGAGTGGGGGACTGGAACGGGCCATCGCCCGCTTGCGAAGCGGTGATGGTGCAGCTTCCCGTGCTGTTCAGAGCCACGCTGGCCGAGGAAACTCCGTTCGCTATCGACTGGCTGCCAATGCTGCAGGAACCCTTCGCGCTGAAGTTCACCTGCAACCCATTGGGAACCCCGGCCGACATGGCGGTTGCGGTAACCGTAAGCGGACTTGTGATCACCACAGAGCCGGGCAACGGTCCCAGGCTGATGGTCTGGTCATTGGTAAGCACCGCTGGCGGCGATGCCGGGCTCTGCCGCTGCCCACCGGTTGGATCGGGAACAAGGATGGTGGAAATCGTGTAGACCACGGTCTGCGAAGTCAGATCCGGGTTGGTGTCGATGAATTCCGTCGCCGGTGGATTTCCATTCACTCCGCTCACACTTCCAATCACAATCGGCGTAGCGCCATTCGAGCTGCGATAGATGGTGTAGGTAGAAACCACGCCGAAAGCGGGCGCGCTCCAATCGACCCGGACCCCGGCCGGCGTCGAGGTTTCGGTGGGTGCGGACGGTGGACGAACGACCGAGTTGGCCACTTCGTACGTGAGTTCGGTGGTGGGCGATCCGCCGCTGCCCAACGCGATGGTGCCGCCACTGCCCAGCGCCAGTGTTCCGCCGCTTCCCAATGCGACCGTACCGCCGCTGCCCAGCGCGACCACGCCGCCGCTGCCCAGGGTGACATTTCCGCCGCTGCCCAAAGTTACAGTGCCGCCGCTGCCCAGGGTGACAGTGCCGCCGCTACCCAATGTCACTGTCCCACCGCTGCCCAGCGTGACATTGCCGCCGCTGCCGAGCGCGACCGTCCCGCCGCTCCCCAGAGCAATCGTCCCGCCACTGCCCAGTGCGACGACTCCGCCGCTACCCAGCGCAATGGTTCCGCCGCTGCCCAGAGTCACCGTCCCGCCGCTGCTGTTGATGGTGTAGCTGCCACCGGCTGGAACCGTTACAGTGCCGCCGCTGCCCAGCGCGATGGTGCCGCCGCTGCCCAGAGTCACAGTTCCGCCACTGCCCAAAGCGACGGTGCCGCCGCTGGTCATGGTGATGGTGTCGCCGCCGCTGCCGAGGGTTACCAGTCCGCCGCTGCCCAGCGCGACTGTGCCGCCACTGCCCATGGCGATGGTCCCGCCGCTGCCGAGGGTGATGTTGCCGCCGCTCCCCAAAGTCACGGTCCCGCCGCTGCCCAGCGCGACCGTGCCGCCCGCGCCTAGCGTCGCGCTTCCACCGCTGCCCAGGGCGACCGTCCCGCCGCTCCCCACCGACAAATCGCCGCCGCTGCCCAACGTTACGGTTCCACCGCTGCCCAGGGTTACCAGGCCGCCGCTGCCCATCGCAATGACGCCGCCGCTGCCCAGCGCAATGACGCCGCCGCTGCCCAAAGTCACAGTCCCGCCACTGCCCAGCGCGACGAGCCCGCCGCTGCCCAGCGCGATGGTGCCGCCGCTACCGAGCGTGACGTTGCCGCCGCTGCCCATGGCGATGGTGCCGCCACTGCCGAGCGCGATGGTGCCGCCGCTGCCCAGCGTGACCAGACCGCCGCTGCCCAGCGCAACCGTTCCGCCGCTGCCCAAAGTGATGGTCCCGCCGTTGCTGTCGATGGTGTAGCTGCCGCCCGCGGGAACCGTGACCGAGCCGCCGCTGCCGAGGGCAATGACTCCGCCGCTGCCGAGCGTGACCAGGCCGCCACTGCCCAAGGTGACCAGGCCGCCGCTGCCCATCGCGATTACGCCGCCGCTGCCCAGGGTGACCGTACCGCCGATGCTCAACGTCACCGTACCGCTGCTCCCCGGTGTGATCACGCCCGCGCTGCCGAGCGTCACATTGCCGCCGCTGCCCAGCGTGACCAGACCGCCGCTGCCCATCGCGATGGTGCCGCCGCTGCCCATCGTGACAGTCCCGCCGCTGCCCAAAGCCACTGTGCCGCCGCTGCCCAGAGCCACGGTTCCGCCGCTGCCCAGCGCAACCGTGCCGCCCGCGCCAATGTTCAAGGGCGTTGCCGAGGAGCCGAAGGAAAGCAAGGTCGCCAGGGACGTGAACTCGCCACTGGTGGCCGCCACCTGCCGCAGGTCCAGGTTGGCCACGTCGTTGAATCCGCGCTCCTGGGTCTGCAACACTCCAATGAAGTTGATGTCCTGCCCGTTTACCCAGGCCGGGGTGACGGGCGCAATCGGCGCATCCACGCGATACGCCGATCCGCCGTTCAGCGGAGTTCCGTCGCAATGCATCGTGGCCGGGCTGGCCGTTGAGCCGGCGGTGTAAGGAACGTACCAAGCCGAAGTCGGGAAGGTGGCCGGGTTGCTTAAGTTGTCGGTTAATTGCGTCACCGAACCCAGCGTGTTCTCGTTCAAGGTCAATAGCGACTGGTTTGAATAAGCAACAGATTTATTCGGCCCCACCAGATCGAGCTGGAACAGATAATTCATCACGCTCTGGTAGTTCGGCTTGCAATTGGCCTCGAAGGTGGGCACGTAGCTATTCGGCGTGTCGTAGTAAAGCCCGCCGTGGCTCAGGCCAAGCGTATGCCCGATCTCGTGGAACAGCGTCCCGGCAATCACGTTGGCGCGCTTGCTCATGTCCTGGTTCGGGGCCGTCAGCCAAAGGCCCAGGGTGACGGCTGAATCGGCGCCGCCCAGGTCGGAGTAGCCGGAGATGCTGGTAATGGTGCCGGAAGTCAATCCAATCACCGGCTCCGGCAATGTGTTGTTGGGATAGCTCCAGTTGGGAACGCCCGGAGTTGCAACCGTGATGGTCTTGGTATCGGCACAGCCGGTCGTGTTGTAAATCCCGTTGAGGCTCGGGTTTCCCAGCACTCCGGAAAGGGTGATGCGGCTCGGGCAAGCGTTGATCCCCGTGCCCCGGTCGGCGGTGCCTATCGTCGTCACGCCGTTCGCCACCTGAATGGAAGTCAAGCTTCCGTACGGCGTGTTCCAGGCCGGGATCGCCAGCGAGTGCCCGAACAGGACGTAGTGATAGCTGTCCTTCTGCCCGTATGGGAAACGTATTGTGCAATCGCCGCCCGCCGCGCAGGAGGCGAAATTGCGCGGCCATAGCTTGGAGAATTCCAGGCTGTTCTTCCAGCTGATCACTCCCGGCTGGTTGGGGAACTGGCAAAGCTGCGGCGGAGTGGTGGTGAGGTTATCCGTGCAGGTGTCTTCCGGCACGGCATTGCCAATCTCCAAGTGCAGCTGTACTCCGCTCGCGGCAAATGCCTGCTGCACCATCGCCAGCGGATCGTTGCCGTTGGCGTCCGGCGATGGGAAGAGATTCTCCTGGTTCGGATCGCAGGTGCCGTCCGCCAGCACGGCGCCGCACATGTAATCGAGTTGGACGAACAGGTCCTTTTCGCCGTGTTGCGCGCCCGGCAAACCCACCCACGCTCCGGTCTTCACGTCGTAATAACCCGGCTGGCCGGCATGGAAATCGCCCGCCGGGGGCCCGGTCTTCCAGGCATCCAGGATTCCGTCGTTGTCGCTGTTGTTCACCGGCGTGCTCAGAATCAGCGCGGCATAGGCGTTGCCGGGGTTCAGAGTCGCGGTGAACTGGTTCGATTGTCCGAGCGTGGGCGAAGTCAAGCTGTTGTTCCAGCTTCCATTGCCGGCGAAAAGGCTGGTCAACTCGCCGGTGCCGTTCGCTCCGCCGACTGCGTCGTAGAATCCCTGCATCAACTGAGTCGTAGAGTTGGCTGGCGCCGCGGAGCCGTCGTAGAGAAGCACCGACTTGAGGGGGAAGTTCGGTGACTTGACGCGATAGATGACCACCAGGCTCGCGCCCTCGGCGAGCGGGAAACTGGCTCCTCCGCCGTCCGGCAGCGAGACCGTTTGCGCGCCCGAGGCAATGCGCACCCCGTTTGAATTGACCGGGAAATAGATATTCACGTCGGCGCGATACACCCGCAGCGTGCCGCTGAACGAGCCATCCGTGTAGGGCTGGTCGCTTCCTATCTGCTGACCGGTGATGGAATACCCGCGGAAACTTCCAAACCCCGCCGAAGCCGTCGCCGTGTTCTCCACCGTCTCCCAGTAGAGGTAAGCGGCCAGGATATCCGCGCCATCGGGAACACCCTGGCTGGCCTGGCTATTCGAGATCGTAATGGTTCCCGTGGCCAAGCCGCCCTGCCCGGTTCCGCGCAGAGTCACACCCGCCGAAGAATAGTCGCCGGTGACAAAGTAGTTGTTCTCCAGCGTGAGCGGGTTGGAAGTGGGCTGTGGAACCGGCCCCGTTGAGACCAGCAGTTGGACCGCGGAACCGGTTACAGCCTGCGCTCCGGCGGCAGGGTTCTGCGTGATCACACTGCCGGAAGGCACGCTGCTGCTGGGTGCTGTGGTCACTGTTCCCGTCGTCAGGCCTGCGCCGATGATGGTGGTTGTCGCCGCCCCCTGCGCCTGCCCCACAACGTTGGGAACCGTCACGGTGACAGGCGGTGGCACTACGCCCGTGCCGCTGAGGGTGACGGTCTGGACAGCAGGAGCCGCATTCAAAGCGTTGTCAGTATAGGTCGCAGTGCCCAGCAGATTGCCGCCCCTCTGCGGCGTAAAGCTGTAGCTATCGGAGCATATATCGCCCGGAGTCAGCGGGAGTGCGCTTGAGCAATCGGGACGGGGGACCTGCGTGAAATTCGAGCCCAAATTCAAGGCCAGTGAAAACGCAAACGGATTGTTAGGTGACTCGAGCGGCTGGTTGCCGATGTTTTGAATGGTGAACGACTGCGGGCTATCCACGCTGGAGTTGCCCACATTGGTCGCGGCAAAGCTCAGCGCAGGCGCCTGTGAGCGGTTGACCTCCAACACCTGGTTGTTGCCGGCATCCGTAATGAATAGGTCGCCCGCGCCATCCACTGCCACTCCCCACGGGAAGCCCAATCCGCTGGCGAGAGTAATTTGTGAACCACCGCCGGCGGGCAGTTCCACCACCCGGCCGGTGCCTCCGTCCGCGACAAACAGATCGCCCGCTGCATCGATAGCCAGCATTTGCGGGCCGGTGAACCCGCCGGCCAGCGTGAACTGGCCCGTTCCGCTGGCGGGAACCTCCACCACTGAACCGGTTCCGGAACCGCCGCCGGCATTTACCAGGATGAAAACATCGCCTGCCGCATCCAGCGCCAATCCCTCGGGATTATTCAGCCCGCTGGCAACAATCGTCTGCGCTCCGCCTCCCGCGGCAAGCTCAATCACTTGCCCTGCGGCCCCAAGCGTGATGAACACATCCCCTACCCGATCCACAGCCACTGCGTTGGGGCCATTCAGCCCGCTGGCTACCGTCGTCTGCGCGCCTCCACCGGCGGGAACTTCCACCACGCGCCCGTTGCCATTATCTGTGATGAAGAGGTCGCCCGCGCCGTCCACCGTCATGCCGTCGAGGTTTCCGCTCAGTCCGCCGCCCACCGTACTCTGGACGCCGCCCGGCGTAACCTTTATTACCCGGCTATTGCCCTGGTCCGCAATGAACACATCGCCTGCGCCATCCAGCGCCAGCCCGGTTGGGACATTCAGCCCGCTGGTCGGGACAGGGGTCTGTATGCCGGGGCCAAACGCAATCGCTGGTCCCATGCCGATGCCGGAGATTTGCGTATTTGTATACAGGTTCCCGCTATGATCGAACAGTTGTATCGCGCCCACGCGCACTCCCGGTGCGAGCGGGGCAAAGGTCACATTCACCGTGCAGGAATTACCAGCCAGGATGGTCCCGGTACAGGTGTTGCCGCTGCTCAGCTTGAAGTCCAGTCCGGTTGCTCCCTGCGTAACCACCTGGGTCGCGCCAAAAGTGGTCGTCGTCGCAACGTTGTAGGTAAACGCGAGAGTATTGCTGCATGGCGCAGGAGTTGTTTGTCCCGCCGGGCAGACGTTCACGTTGCCGAAACCGTGCGGCGTGAAGGAAAAGCCCATCAGTTCATTCCGCTCGAAGGACCCGCCGGTCGCGGCGGTAAAGCCAATGTAGGCAGATCCGTTGTTCAAATGGATGTATTGGGTGATGTCGAACGGCCCGGAGAAAAGAGGCGTCGATCCCGCGACCGGCGTATGTGTCCCAGGGGTGAACGCCGGATCGAGGTAAACGTAAAGGTAGTTCGCAGGAGAATCGTTCGGCCCGTTGTAAACAACGACGATATGATGCGGGCTGCCGTCGGCGATGTAGACTTCGCCCGTGCCAGCCGAGGAACTCGGATTCGAGGCCATCGCGTACGCGCCGTCCAGATTAACCAGGCAGCTGGTCGGCATCAGCGGACTCACGAGGTTCGAAAAATAGTGGGCGGGCGAGTTGGCCACTCCGGGCCCGCAGCCCTGCATGGCGATATGGTTATCGTCGTAGTCGTAAAGTCCGAAGTCCCACGGATCGTAGCTGTCGGGAAACGTGTCCGCCTCAATGGCGACGCTATTGTCAATGCCGCCGTAGCCCAGGCAGCCGCCGGCCCCGCCCAGCGCAGTCAGCCCGGCGCCTTTTTCGGCACAATTTCCCACTGAGTCCATTCCGTTGCCTCTGGCGTTTTGAATGACAAAGGCAAGCCCGTCGCCGGTAGGCGAGGATGCGTCCGTGATCTTGAAGGCATACCAGGCGGTAAAGCCGTCTTTGACGTTCTGGGGAGCCGAGTACCACATGCTCGAGCCCTCCGAACCCGTGGGCCCGGTCAACTGCACCGCGTAGTTCGTGCTTCCCGAGCCACCGTCGCTGCCTGCGTTGGGATCGATGGGCGATGCATAAAAATCCTGGTAATAGCTCAGCCCACCCCCCACATTGTTGAAACAGAAAAGAACCCCCGCAGCGGCGCTATTCGCAGTGCAACTGCTCGACGTCTGGCCGGCGTTGGCATTCGGAGTGTTGAAGTCGTAGTAGCTGACTTGCTGGGCCGAGCTATTGCATGGGAACACGCTTGCAAAAACCACAGCGCACAGCGCCACGATCAAGTTCCGTTGAAACCAGGCAAGAAGCAGGCGGAAAGCAGGGATAGCAAACTGCAGGTTCATGTTTGAGAACTCCTGAAAACAAAACGGATAGGGGGATAGGGTGTAGTGGAGCCCTCTGGGGCGCAATTGCGAATATTTCGGAATGATTGAGGGCGCAAATCTGCTGTCGATTGCGCGCAAACGCTCAACCGCCCGGCATTGTTTTCAATGCCGCTGAGTCAGAGACTCAATTTGCCATTGGGGAATGGCCCTGTTTGCCAGGCTCCTCATTCCACACAAGTTGACCTGGATCGCAGGGCGCTTGTGGGAGGGAGCCTTTCTCGGGGAGTCAGGCTATAAATTATTGAAGGCAATAAGGGCTGTCAAGAAAAATGGATCGATTCAGCTCGAATTCCTTCAATATCAATAGAAACCAGCACTTCATGTCGGCAAAACTACCGCTGTATGGATAAAATCCGAACAGGATTAACTGCCTGTCCAGCCCGTCGAAACTGCGTATTGGCCATTCAACAAGAAGGTCTGAAAAGGCTCTCCTCAAGCCGATCAAGGCGGCGATCTACTCGCGTCCCAGCATTTTCGATTCTGCTCCATATCGAAGCCACCTTGCCCGATCTGAAAAGGTCAACATGTGAATCGAAAATGCTCAAGTGGGGCGACGCTGTCATGTAACCAGGTGCCGCTTATGGTGTCCGGGATTTTGCCAATGCACTTGGTTGCGATGCCGGTCCTCTGAGTTGTTGTATGACTGACAATGATTGTGAGTGCAAAGGAGGTTTTATAGTTACATGCGGCGCGCGGTAAAGAGCATCGAACGCAGCCGAAGCTCTTTACCGCGCTCCGCGAGTCGCTCCATGTCATGACCTATAAGGTCAGCTGCCCCAATCCGGAGGCTTTCACCGCCGAGGATTTCACCCCAAATTCATTGTCGAAGTCAACTTCCATCAGCATGTAGGAGCACCCAGAGCAGATAAGCCAATCGGGCACGGGGAAGTTACGCTCCTTGCGCAATTTGCATATATCATGCTCCAACTGAAGATAAATTTCCGGAGATATGCCGTCGGCTGCCGCATAAGCCGTTCCTTCAACCGGCCACAGGGGAGAATAGAGTGGAGTTATCCCTCGGTCAAGCAGGAACCCGGCGCCTTCACTTATGCTCGCCAGCATTCCATCGACAGACATGCCGGGCGCCGGAGGCGGCATTTCGACGCCGGCGACAAAAGCAGAAGCTACCCTTCCCCAGCCAAAGACATCCACTGCGTCTATCAAAGCTTGAATCCATCGGTCCCGTCCCACGGATTTTGCTTTTCCAGGGCAAACCGCTTCAAAGGTGGCAGCATCCCACGTCTCCAGGTTGTAACAGCAGGAATCGGCGCCTGCATCGCGGTATTGGAGCGAACCATTGCGGTCCACCGCGCCCGATCCGGCCGTAACATGGAGTCTGTCACCCACCGCTTTTCGAGCCGCCTTGATTACGGGAACGAATCGCGCGACTTCTTCTTCCGGTGTCATCGTCGATCCTCCCACAATATATACGTGACGTGCCTCGCCGCCTTCACTGGCGTGAGCCAGCACCTCGCTCATGCGTTCGACCGTGCGCGTCTGGGGAAGAATCTGTCCGGGAAACTGGCCTAATGCCTGGGTCCTCGGACTGAATCTCCCATACCCGCAGAATTTGCAATTCGACTTGCTCATAAAGTATTCGCAGCCCGGGGTCAGATTGACCACCAGCATGTCTCCCAGCTGCTCAATGCCCGAATCGGAATAGGTGCAGCCGTCCTTGGTGCGATAAGAGGTCCACGAATGCGCCGGAACAAACTCCACGGGGCAGAGCAATTCCTCTTCGCACCACAGTTCGAAACCCGCCGCGCCAATCCGCACTTCGAAATTGCTCTTGTCGTTGACCCGCACTCTGGCAACGGCCCGCTCCAGCTTGAAGAGATAGGGAACCTGTCGAAACTGGCCGGAGCCGTCGGCGCAGATCAGACGGTGAGGCCAATACCCCGGCGCAGCGCCCTCCTCCACCGCCTGGGTAAGTGCCTCGGTGTATTTCACGCCGGTAAACATCAACTGTGCCTTCCACACCAGAGCTTTCGGCAAAGTGGAATACAAGCTTTCGAATACGGTACCCATGATCTCTCCTTTGCTCAAATGGCTTCCGCCGTAACTTCTTGCAGCGGCGGTTTCGTCAAGATGCTTTTTGGTGGTCCCGCAGCCGCGGCAGTGGCGGCCGCGGCTAGGTAGACAATCGAAAGGCCGCAAAATGCGGTTACCAGGCCGGCGCTGTGCGCCATCACGCCTAACAGCATACCAAGCAGAATCTGCATCAGCCGTGACACCATGGCGAACGCATTCTGGACGCGCCCCATGTAGTGCTGGGGCACGACTTCCATCAATCCCGTATTCACTCCCACAACACATACGCCGCGCGCCGCACCCATGCCCAGAAAAAGAAGCAGCGCGAGTTGCATACCGCTGCAGAACGGAACCACAACGCATCCAGTGCCTACCAGGCCGGCCGCGGTTGCGACACAGCGCTTCACGCCGAAACTCCGCACCAGCAGGGGCGCAAGTCCGCCGCTGAGAAGAGCTCCAACGGCCCAGGCCGCGTTGATCCAACCGAAGACGACAGCGCCGCCATGCAATATGCGGTCGGCCAATGGCGCGACCACGACATTCTGCGCGAAGATAGCCGCGAAGATCGTCGCTGAACTCGTGCACAACAAGATGACATAGGTGTTGCCGCGCAGATATCGGATGCCCTCTACAATCTCCGTGGCAAACTGAGCGCCGATTCCACGGTTGATCCGATCGCCGTCGGGATGCGTCACCAGATACCTTCCCTTGCGTAAAAGACCGTAACAAACCAGGGAAACAATATAAGTAGCAGAGTCGGCAAGCAACACTCCGCCGAGCCCGGTGTGGTTGTACGCAAAACCAACCAGAGCGCCGGCGGCAAGAAAGCCGCCCTGCACACCGGCCATCAGAAGCGCATTGGCACTTCCATAACTCTCTCGGGTCGTCAGCTCCTGGGTCAGGGCGGTCATTGTCGGCCAAAAAACAGAAGTGGCCGCCGATACCAGCACGCTCATTCCATAAAGTTCCACGAGCGTTACGCGATGGAGCAGACAAAGCACCGCGACCGAGAAGATGACCAGAGCCCTTGTTCCGTCCATCAACATCACGAGCCGGCGTCGGTCGACTCGATCGGCCACAACGCCGCTCAGCGGGGCCAATGCCAGCATCGGTAAGGTCTGGAAAAGGATCAAGGTACCCAAGGAGATCTCGGAGTGGGTCGTTTGCAGCACATACCAACTCAACGCCGCGGCGTTCATGCCGCTGCCCAGCATTGAAACGAAGTTCCCCGTGAACAAAAGCCTGAGCGGGCGCTGCTTCAAGATCTTCCACATAGCGTTGGGAGGAGCCGATGGAGTTTGGTCCGCGAACTGGCGCCGAACCGGTGCCTCGGTCGGCCATGCCGGGGTTGCCTGACAATAGCCGAGCTTACTCTAAAGAAGCGGCCATGAAAATGGAAGATTCACTTTTCCGCATGGACTCTGTAAGATACGAAAACCAAGCGCATCCTCGTCGCGACGAGCCCAGCCTTCATTGTCCATCTTTGAACAGCCGTGGTTGATTCAAGAGGTTAGAGTACGATGAGCGTCGGCAATGCAGCAAGCGTTCCCAATCCTTCTCATATCATGGAGTTGGCCAGCGCCTTTTATGGCTCCTCAACCCTCTTCGCCGCGTCCGATTTGGGCGTTTTTTCAAAGCTCGCGGAACTGGGTTCGACAGAGGCGGCAACTCTGGCGCAAGCGCTCGATGCCAGCGTTCGAGGCACGGAGTTGCTTCTGAATGCCTGCGTCGCAGTCGGTTTGCTCCAAAAGGACGGTAGTTTCTATCGCAACACTCCCGAGGTCTCTGCCTTTTTGGTGCCCGGCAGGCCCGGCGACCTCTCCAAGGCGATTCGATACAACCGCGATGTGTACTCAGCCTGGGGCAAGCTGGCAAATCTCGTGAAGAGCGGCGAGCCTGTAGAAAAGCCCGGTCTCCACCTCGGTACAGACCCCGAGCGCACCCGGACCTTCGTTTTATCCATGTATGGCCGCGCCATGGGCATCGGGCAATCCGTCGTTCCGGAATTGAATCTGGAGGGGCGCAAGAAGCTCTTGGACATAGGGGGCGGATCAGGTGCTTACTCGACTCTGATTGCCAGGGCCAATCGTGAAATTACTTGCACTGTCCTCGATCTTCCCGAGGTTGTTGCCGTCGCCGCCGAACTTATCGGCCAGGCGGGGATGAGTGAGCGGGTCAAGATTCTGCCCGGGGACTACCACGTTACCTCCTTCCCTGAAGGCAACGATGTGGTCATCATCTTCGGCGTGCTGCACCAGGAATCGCCGCAGTCGATCCAGCAGATCTTCCATCGTGCTTACCAGGCGCTGCTGCCCGGCGGCGTGATCTACATACTCGACATGATGACGGATTCGTCGCATACCGCCCCCCCATTCTCCGCTCTCTTCGGCTTGAACATGGCGCTCACCACGCAAAACGGATGGGTCTTCTCCAGCGAGGAATTGCATGACTGGATGTCCGAAGCTGGCTTCGTCAATTTCCAGGTGCGGCCTTTACCACCCCCCATGCCCCATTGGCTGGCCGTGGCCTCCAGATAGCGTCTGCTCACACAAAGCTCGATTGGGCCGACGGCGGTCGGATTCCTCACCCAAAAGGGAATATGTTTCTCGCTTTGAGTGCAAGATCTTGCATAGGCCTCGCTGTGATCCCCAAAAAGCGCCTGCAAATGCCGAGGTTCGCTCGGGGCTTCCCGACGGAACGGGCAGGGTACGGAGCACGCATCTTCGTCTCGACAGTTGAGATCGGCTTTTTGCAAGAAACCTCTAGCGTTCGCACGGGTGAGCGAAATCGAAGCGAATTAATTCGCAATGCTCAGGATAATAAGGTCTTGGGAAGAGAAGATGCAAAGCGATTCAGGATACTGCGGCGGCCCTTGATGTTCGGTATGTCACACCGGCAGCGTCGAAAGCGGATGATCGCTTCGAGCGCTTTGGATAGAGACAATCGCGGTCTCGGATGGACTCCGGTTTGGAGATGAACGTGCAGAACCTGATCTGTTTAGAACCTTCCCCGTCCTTGAATAATTGAGTTGCAGGGAGTCGAAGCGTTGCATTCAACCGTCGACGAACTTCCGCTGTCTCGAACATCATTCTCCCCGGTCGCCCGGTGGGCAGGATATGTGCGGCTCCTGCGCCCGGCAAACCTGGTCACTTCAGCTGCGGATGTTGTAGCGGGCTTTCTGGTGGTGGGCGCACCCGCAGGGCAACTGCTTTGGCGCTTGATTGCCAGCATCGGGCTCTACGCCGGCGGCATCGTTCTGAACGATTTCTTCGATCGCGCACTGGACGCAACCGAACGGCCTGAGCGGCCGATTCCGAGCGGCATAGTGTCGCCGACAGGTGCGGCAATTCTTGGCGTGTTGCTGCTGGCGGGTGCCATTGGAGCGGGTTTTCTGGCCTCGCCATTGACCGGCATCATCGCCCTCACAATTGCACTCTGTGTCTTGGCTTATGACGCGGGGATGAAGCATAGCGCAGTCGGTCCTGTTCTGATGGGTGCTTGCCGAGGCTTGAATCTTTGCCTCGGATTGGCGGCCGCACCGGCGCTTCTTGCGCATCTCTGGTTTCTGCCGCTGCTGCCGCTGGCTTATATCACGGGGATTACTCTGCTCAGCCGCGGGGAAGTGTTGGGCGGCGATCGCAAAACGGGTGCCCTCGCCGTCGTGCTGTTTGCCGCGGTTGTCTTTGCCGCGGGGGCGCTGCACCTTAGCCAGCCGCTGCATTTGTTGGCCGTGGCGCCATTTCTGATCCTTCTGGTGGTCAAGGCGGGCGTCCCGCTCGGACGCGCATTCCGCTTTCCCAGCGCAACGCTTATCCGCGGCGCGGTTCATGCGGGCGTGGTGTCGCTCATCGTTCTTGACGCGGCTTTGGCGGCAGGCTACGCCGGAGTCTTATCCGGCGCCGCCCTTTTATTGCTTTCGCTCATCGCCTTTCAGTTAGGCAAGCTGTTCCCGGTGACTTGACATGAAACCCATCGTTCAGGAATTTGCGGTTCGCTACCAATACCACGTGCACTTTACCACCCATGTCTTCGCGCCCGATAACCTCGTCCTCGCCGAAATCCTGCGCACGGCAGGTCAGGGCAGGCACAAGGTGTTGTGCATCGTCGATGAGGGGCTAGCGGCGCAGATGCCGGGATTAGTGCATCGCATCTTGACCTACCATGGTCGACACAAGGACGTGATGAAGGCCGTTTGCCCTCCACTCCTTATCCCCGGTGGCGAAATGGCGAAGAATTCTCTCCAGTATGTGGACCGCGTACAGGCCGTCCTCCAGGATCACGGCATCTGCCGTCAATCCTTCGTAGTCGCGATAGGAGGCGGCGCACTGCTCGATATGGTCGGCTTTGCCGCGGCCATCACCCACCGCGGCGTGCGACTGATCCGTATTCCAACCACGGCGCTCTCGCAGGACGACTCCGGAGTGGGCGTGAAAAATGGCGTCAACCGCTTCGACAAAAAGAATTTCACCGGCACATTCGCGCCCCCCTATGCGGTCATCAACGATTTCGCATTCCTTGAAACGCTCGAGCAGCGAGACTGGATTTCTGGATTGGCCGAAGCCGTCAAGGTCGCTCTGCTCAAGGATGCGGCGTTCTTCTCCTTCCTCGAAATGAATGCCAAGGCACTTGTCGCGCGCGATGGCGATGCCATGCGGCACGCGATCTATCGCTGCGCCGAGCTTCATATCCGCCATATCGGAACGGCCGGCGACCCATTCGAAAGCAGTTCCTCTCGTCCGCTCGATTTCGGACACTGGGCTGCGCACAAATTGGAATTGCTCACAAACTTCAGACTGCGCCATGGCGAAGCGGTCGCCATTGGCATCGCGCTGGATTCCACTTACTCGTTCCTTAGAGGAATACTCTCGCAAGCGGACTGGTTGCGCATTTTGTCCCTCCTCTCTCATCTCGGATTCACTTTATATGTCTCTGAACTCGAATCGCAGCCTGACGCGAATGGGCAAGAGAGTGCGCTCTTTCGGGGGCTTGAGGAGTTCCGTGAGCATCTCGGCGGCGAATTGACTCTCACCCTGCTGCAAGGTGTAGGCAACCCCGTAGAGGTCCATAGCATGGACCATAATGTACTGCGAGCCGCCATTCGCATTCTGCGCGAAGGCCATTGGGCGACTTCGCATTCGGTGTTCAGCAAGGAGGTCCTTTGTGAACTTGACTACCAACTGCGCCCTGAATCTGGAGCAGATTCTCGACGAATATTTTCTCGAGAATCGACACAAATTGCTTGAGCTCGCCGCCTTTCTCGACCGGCTGGACAGGGCGCGCGATGGCGCCGATCCAGGAGGGGACTTTCGTGTCGCGGCCATGCACCGCGCCATCGCCGTGCTTTCGAGTAACAGCACCCATCGCACCAGAGACATTCAGCTCATCTTGAGCGATCCGACGGACGAGCCCCGCGAACAACTGGATCGCAAGGCCGCATGGGGGGCTTATGCCTCCCTCAACAGCTAGCCAGGAGCTTGCCATGAAATACATCGAGCCTCATGCACATATGGTTTCGCGGACGACCGACGATTATCAACAGCTGGCACTCACCGGTTGTGTCGCTCTTGCCGAGCCGGCGTTCTGGGCAGGATGGGATCGAAAATCTGCGGATAGCTTCGAGGATTACTTCGGACAACTTACCGATTTCGAACCCAGGAGGGCCGCGCAATTCGGCATTCGCCACTATACCTACCTCTGCCTCAATCCCAAAGAGGGTGAGAACCGGGAGTTGGCGCGTGAGGTGGTCAAGCGGATTCCCCGCTTCCTCGATCGTCCCAATGTGGTGGGCATCGGCGAGATCGGGCTCAACCGCAACACGCGCAACGAACTGGAAACATTCAAGGATCACGTGGCTCTGGCGCTTGAGTACAACCAGCTCATCCTGATTCATACTCCCCACCTGGAAGACAAATACAAGGGCACAATGCTGATCATTCGCGCCTTGCAATCCTTCGCAAAACTCGATCCGCAACGGGTCATGATCGATCATGCCGAAGAACACACCATCGGCATGATTCGCGATAACGGCTTTCGCTGCGGTCTCACCTTGTATCCAAACACAAAGGTTTCGCTGGCCCGCGCCGTGGACATTCTCGAAGTGCATGGTACCCAGGGCGTATACGTCAACTCGGCCTGCGACTGGGGCAACAGCGTCCCTGTCGCTGTGCCGCAGTTCATCCTTGAGATGCGGCGACGGAAGCACTCCGAAGAGACAATTCGAACCGTCGTATACGATAACCCTTTGTCTTTCCTGTCGCAGTCGCCCAAATTTCAGCTTGATCCTGCGAGCGTCGCCGAGATAACAGAAGTGGAGGCCTAGAGATGTGGATCAGGCCCGCACTTCTTGATTTGACTTATTGCACAAATATTCATTCCGGTGAAAGTTGGAGTGAGGTGCGAGCGAATGTTGAGAACTACGCGCTCGCCCTGAAAGACCTTCTATCGCCGCAAGGGCCCTTTGGCATTGGGCTAAGGCTTTCTGCCGCGGCGGCCGAAGAGCTGCTTCACGCAGACAGACTCGACGAATTCAAAACCTTTCTCGATTCTCATGGATTGTACGTCGCGGTGCTGAATGGATTTCCTTTCGGATCGTTCAACTCAGGCATCGTCAAGTCGCAGGTCTTTGCGCCGGATTGGCTGCAACCGGCCAGGGTAGCTTACACCCTCAATCTGATCGGAATACTTCAGCAACTTCTCCCTCAGAATATAGACGGCGGAATCTCGACGATGCCCTTGTCTTATAAGCCATGGATGAATCGCGCCGGATCCGAATCGAATAACTGGCAGCAAATCGTCGGGAATCTCGTCCAGGTCGTCGAAGCTTTGGTGCGTGTTCGCCGTGAGACGGGGAAGACAATTCACATCGATATCGAGCCTGAACCCGACGGCCTGGTTGAGAGAAGTGACGAATTGATCGGCTTTTTCGAAGGTCCGCTCACTCGCATCGGGGTCCCCTTGTTGGCAAACACTCTCGGCATCTCCGAGCCGGAATCCAGACGGCACATCTTGAATCATCTTCGGGTTTGTTTCGACACCTGTCACCTTTCGGTCGAGTTTGAAGACCCCATCCATTCCCTCAAAATACTTGGCGAGCACGGCATCGGCGTGGGCAGAATTCAAATCAGCTCCGCTCTGCATGTCAGTTTTGGCAAGGCGCCAGAGGTCCGTGAAAGGATTCTTTCTCAACTCCGGTCCTTTGCCGAATCGGTCTATCTTCACCAGGTCATCGAGCGCTCTGCGGGCGGCAGCCTGCGCAATTATTCCGACTTGACCAATGCTCTGGCCTCTCCGCAAAGGTCCACCGCCGAAGAATGGCGCATTCATTACCATGTTCCCCTCTTCATCGATAAGTATGGTTTGCTCTCCTCAAACCAGCAGGCCAACCGGGAAGTCCTGTCGGCCGTGATGAACTCCGGAATCACATCGCATCTTGAAATCGAGACCTACACCTGGGATGTGCTGCCCGCGCCCCTGAAACTCGATATATTGTCATCGATCGCTCGCGAGTATCAATGGGTCCTGAGCGAAGTTGGGTTCTCGTCATCGAAGTCTGACGTTGCTCTCCTGCAATGGGATTCGGTACTCAATGCATAAGACCGTGGTTTTGAATGTGGTTGGCCTGACGCCGGACCTGCTGGGGCAGGCGACTCCCGTGCTGTCGGCCTTTGCCGAGAGAGGAAAGCTCGCAACCGTGAACGCTGTCACACCTGCTGTTACGTGTACTTCGCAGGCTACCTACTTCACAGGGGTATATCCCGACCAGCACGGAATCGTGGCCAACGGATGGTACTTTCAGGATGAGTGCGAGATCAAATTCTGGCGTCAGTCCAATCACCTGGTGACGTCTCCAAAGATTTGGGAGATGGCGCGCGCACGCGATCCGTCCTTCACTTGTGCCAATCTCTTTGGCTGGTACAATATGTACTCTTCTGTCGACTACTCCGTTACACCGCGTCCCATGTATCCGGCAGACGGCCGCAAACTTCCGGATATATACACGCGCCCCGCGGAACTGCGTGAACATCTGCAGTCGCACCTCGGAACATTTCCGCTTTTCGAGTTCTGGGGGCCGATGGCTTCTATCAACTCGAGTCAATGGATCGCCGAAGCGTCGCTCGCTGTCGACGAACGCTTTGACCCTACGCTGACGCTGATCTATCTGCCGCACCTGGACTATAACCTGCAGCGAGTCGGGCCGAATGACCCAGCCATAGCCAAAGACCTGAGCGAGATAGATGCTGTGTGCTCCAGACTGCTGACGCATTATGAAGATCGCGGCGCGCGAATTATCCTCCTCTCCGAGTACGGCATTACGCCTGTCAATCGTCCCGTCCATCTCAACCGGATCTTTCGCTCGCACGGTTTGATTGCCATTCGCGAAGAACTGGGTCGTGAGCTTCTGGATGCGGGCGCCAGCGCTGCTTTTGCTGTCTGTGATCATCAGATCGCCCACGTTTACATCAATGACAAAACGGAGCTGAATGTGGTTCGCGAACTGCTGGAAGCCACTCCTGGAGTGGGGCGCGTTCTCGACGAGGCAGGGAAGCGGGAGTTCCATCTGGATCACCCGCGTGCAGGCGATCTGGTGGTCGTCTCCGAAAGCGATTCGTGGTTCACTTACTATTATTGGCTCGATGATCGTTGCGCCCCGGACTTTGCGCGCACAGTCGACATCCACCGCAAGCCAGGTTACGATCCCGTCGAGCTCATCCTCGACCCCGCGATCCGTTTTCCGAAAATCAAGGTCGGTTGCACGTTACTCAAGAAGGCGTTAGGTTTCCGCTATCTGATGGACGTTATCCCGTTGGATGCAAGTCTGGTCAAGGGTTCACACGGTCGCGTCACAGATTCCAACGCAGCGGGTCCGTTGTTCGTTACCAATTGCGAGAATCTGCTTCCCCACGAGAACGTCAATGCAAATAGTGTCTGCAAGCTTATCCTGGATCATTTGTTCGAGCCATGATCACAGTCCTGGCGTGACTCGAACAATCACATTTTTTCATCACCTGAACCCTATGCCTGTATCTCGTGCTTGCATTTATCCCGGACGAAGTAATCCGATTGCGAATTATCTTGACTGGACAGCAAGAGTTGGATATATATGCTTGAGCGCCAAGGCCGAGTTCATATCTCCAAAAAACATTCAGAAAATGAAAAGGGTAGCGCATGAGGGTTGTGTAGCGCACCGGTCATCTTGCTAGACCGGGTGGCTCTGCTTTCGCAAGGCGTAGCCGAATGCGGGCGTGGACTCAGTAAGGTATTTGAGTAAGTGGAGTGTTTGCGAAGCTGTGTTGTCGCGGGCAGGTGGCGAACGGTTGCAGGGATCTTATGAATCAATGCGAGCGGCTATTGAGCTTGTGTGAAGGGTCTGGCTTCCAGGGTACCGGTATTTAAGAAGGACCTATCTTCAACAGACAATTGGCTGCTCCTGCGTTATTCGATGAAAAGTCAGGAGAAAATCTATGCTTCGCCAAGTGTGGATATTTTCTGTTGTTGCTCTGTTCCTTTTCGCCAACCATGCGATTGGCTTTTCGCAGACGAATCAAGCACAACCAGCGGCTGGCGGAGGCACTGCATGTTGCACACTGCCGAAGGCTCCGGCAAAGCCCGACACGATGCTGTTGGTGGAGGATCTTCCGGAGTGCGTGGATGCTGCGACATTTGCGGGCAGCTACGCGCCAGTGCTTCCGGAGGCCAAGTCGATTAAGGAAGTTGGGCCGCACCGCGTTGTGCTGACGGTCGAGGGTCAGGATGCGAAGGCGAGCACCGAGAACAAGGTCAAGCCCCTGATCGAGGACTTGAAAAAGAGCTGCACTTCAGTGTACCCGTACCCGAAGCAGTTGCCGGGGTGCGTGAATCCGGCGACCTTTGCATCTGACTTCGGTGCGGCCTTTCCCGACGTGAAAGGCGTAAAGGCCACAGGGGGCGACCGGGTGATCTTCTTGCTCAACGCGCCGCTCGACGAGCACGGCGTCGTTTCGGAGCCAAAGAATGCGGAAGCGTGGGTCGACCACCTCGTGCAAGCTCTTAAAGGTAGTTGTAGTGATGTCCGCGTCAAGACCTTCCTCTACTTTCCCAAAAAGTGCCGCAGGGCCACAGAGCAGTCAGTGTGCGCACCGTTGCCGGATGCAGAATTGCAGAAGATTTCGAAGGCTGTCCCCGGAGTGCTCACGGCAATGCAGGGCGGCGACGGCTCCTTTCTGTTCACGATCAGCATGGTGCCGGATCCCGGTTCCGGCGAAAGCATGAGGGACCTCGCAAAGACGGAGGCGATGATCGAGGGCATGGTGAACGCGGCGGTCGTTCCCGCCGAAGAGTCGTTCGCGGTTCCTCTGCCTCGCGGGACCGCGAACGCAGAGGCTATTTCCTCGGTCCTGAACAACAAGGTGCGCGGAGCGACTGTGGCCGCGGTGGGACCCTCGCGGCTGCTGGTCACGCCGCTGGCGGCGGACAACTCCGATCCGGGCCACGAGCGCCTGCGAGACAGCATTGCGGACCTTGTCAAGCATCTTGCGGTGCCGGCCGCCGGGGAGCCGGCGAGCGTGGTCCCGGGGGTGTCCCATCTCTTTTACTTCCGGGACAATGCAGCACTGGCTACTGCTCTGAACAACGTGCTTCCCTGGGTTACAGCGTCGGCGTTGGGACCGGATGGAATCTCACTTGCCGCCGCGGCTGCCGAGACTGGCGCGGATGAGGATGGCATCAGCCGCGCCGCTCTCAAAGAGGCGAAGCGGATCATCGCGCAGATTGACCAGCCTCGACCGCAACTCTCGCTGAACGTATGGAGCCTGCAGCAGAGCTCCATGCAGAACAACAACCTCAATAAGCGGTCGGCGCGCAACAGGGACGAAGATCTCCGCTTCCAGAAAGTGCAATCGATCGTGGCGCAGTTTAACGAGTCGGTATCGCGCTCGGTGAACAACGGATGGGGCTATCTGCGCGTCCGAGTAAACGATCCAGGAGTTCTGGACCCTGCTTTCGCTGGCTATCTCGCCAGCGCGGTCACATTTGTGAAGGTCGGCGAGGAACCCATTCCCCATGCGTTGGCGAAGCCGGAGCTCGTGCCGGCCGGAGCAGGGAATGCCGCTTACGGCCTGGGCTTCGAGCAGTTGTTCACCCGCCTGACTCCAAACCTGATGAATATGCTGCTCGCACTCTTGGCGACCAGGAACCCGTGGGAGAACGCCAACTGCATGATCAACCGGATGGAGGGGGAACCGGGATGCGCGCCACCTCAACTCGGAGATTCCTCGGGGAACTGCCAGCAGGCGGACCAATCGGGATACAACTCCCCGGTGCCCCGGCTACGGCTGGAGTGCACACGGGCTTTGCTGAAGACACTTTTCACGGCGAGCGAAGACGGTGAATCGAATCCTGCCCTCGGTAAGTTCCGCGCGCTGGTCGCGGACTTTCTCTTCCAATACAAGCTGATGATTGAGTACTCCGGCGAGTTCGATCCATACATGGAGCCCTACGCCGCGTCGCAACTCGACGCCGAGCTGGTGAGCGTGGTGGACGCATTCGAAACAGACCTGACGGCGCTCAACTACTATGTGCGCGGCGAGATGGGAAAGGTCTTGAGTGGCGGAGGAAAGAATGACGAGTCGTACGACTACAGCGGCATCGTTTCAATCAAGGTGCTGGCAAGCAATCAGGCTCTCGTGCAGACTTCGGCGCGCAATTACTTTCCGGCGACGCCGCCCAGCACGCTGGCCGACTATGCGACCGCGCTCGGCAATGCAGAGTCTTCCCAGCCGGCCATCCTGAAAAGCAACCTCCCGGCGGATGCGGTGACAGCCTCTTTGGCGGCACTGGCGAAGGCGACTCCTCCGAAGCAAACGGTGAGCATCGGCAGGGAATTCGACCTGACGGTGACGCCATACACGCTGTCGGGGGCGAATGGAGCAGAGCTTGACATTGACGTGACGTCGAAGGACAACGGCGCCTCGATCTTCACGGCAGGCACCGCGACGGCGACATCATCGGACGACCTCGCGTCGCGGGTAGACAACCACCATGTCAAGACCCATGTCCGCCTGCAATCGCTGCGGCTGTTTGAGGTCTCGTCGCTTGATTCGATGCTCGCGCGCGGCAAGACGCCATGGAAGCCCTTTGATCCGTACCTGGAAATTCCTGTTCTGGGCGAGCTTGTCCGGATCACCCGGCATCCGGACCTGATCCGGCAGCGAAGCACGGTCTTCCTGAGTGCCGTGATCATTCCAACCGCGGCAGACCTTGCCTCGACGCCGTTTGAGGAGGATGTCTCCGGCAGCAGCCCGATGCACAGGCTCGGCGCGCCTCTGCTCGCGAAGGTCTGGAAGTATCACTCTGCAATGCTGGATTGCTTTGCGAACACTGTCACCGACGTGAAGGGCGCCACATCCGGCTGTCCAGGCGCGAGTACGGTCGTGTATTGAAAGTTCGGAACCACCGTTTGCCGAAGTGAGTGTGGCGGCAGAGAGTGAGAGTCCATGATGGCGTACCCAGGAGCTGTAAACAAGAGGGACTTCAACCGGTTTTGCATCGAAGTTGCCATGTATTACGACCGCCTGCTGGATGCGCAGAAGGACCTGGAGGAGCTTCGGGACTGGAAGCCGGGGCAGAAGGCAGCAGCAATGCGCTGGCGGGACCAGTGGCGCAAACGAACCCGTCTATTGGATGCCGGTGTCCCCCGGTCGGCGATCAGGAATCCAGCAAGCCAGGCGGCGAAAGAGAGCGCTATCCTTCGTTTGCAGTGGTTGCGGCGAGCCAATGCGCTACTCAATGGAATCGAAAAGAAAGATATCGCGGGTGCGCTCAGAAAAGCCCCGGATCTACTGTCGGACCTGCTCCACGCTTTCGACCGCTCCGATGAGACCTATTTTCTCTACCTCTTCCACGAGGTGGTCCACATCCGGCATTGGCTGAAGGAGTTCGAAGAGCATTCGGAGGTTCCGCCGTCAGGCGCGGAGCCGGATGACAAGGATCCCGCGCCTGCTCGCGTGCAACAGGCAGAGCCCTGGGCGGGGCCCGACTCGCGGCGTTGGGATGTGCTTGGTGCGCGTATTGAGCGAGATCTGGGGAAGGCGGAGTCGCTCGACGACAACGATCCAGGAAAGCAGGCGGCGCGCGCGAGCCGCCTTGAGGACCGCCGGCGGCTGGAACTGACGAAGAAGGTCACTGCCTGGTATTCGATCGATGAACGGGAGAGCATCGAAAAATGGTACCGGTCGATCTCGACGGCCGACTCTGAGATGGAGCGGTCGGGCAGGATCTGGGGACCCCAGTATGGAGGCCCTCAGGAGCCTTCCATCGAGAGGCTGGTGACATGCGTTTTGTGCCCGGAGATCGTGTCGCCGAGGATCGTTCAGGGTGAAAGCCCCGCCAGACCGGGTTCCGGGGATGAGCGCTTGATAGTGGAACAACATCTTCTTGAGCGGCTCATCGCCTCCCCCAAGGAGCAGAGCGACCTGGCCTTGTTACTGGGAAAGCTTCCCAGCGAGTGGCTGCGCTGGGAGGAACGGCCTTACGTTGAGCAGAGGCGTCGGTTGCTGGGGGCAATGGCAGAGGACAATATCGACCCCGTGGGCCTTTGCTTTTCCGGCGGCGGCATCCGCAGCGCTACGTTCAACCTGGGCGTGCTCCAGGCGCTATCCGAGTTGAACCTCCTAAGGCACATTGACTACCTTTCGACCGTCTCTGGCGGTGGATACGTTCACCAGTGGTTTGCGGCTTGGGTGCTGCGTTCGACTGGCAACGCGCAGGCCCTCGGAGAACGCGCAGGGATCGTAGCGACGGACTCACTTGAGGTGGTACAAAAAGCTCTGGTTCCCCAGCCCTGTTCGACGCTGCCGCAGATTGAGGCAACGCAGGTCACCTTCCTGCGCCGCTTCAGCAACTACCTCACGCCGACGACGGGAATCCTTTCTGCCGACGTCTGGACGATGCTTGCCATCTGGGCGCGCAACACATTTCTCAATCAAATGATCCTGATCGCAGGATTGCTGTGCTTCTTTGCTCTCCTCCGGACAGCGCTTACGCTGCTGCCGAAACTGTGCGATCACGCAAATGGGCTGGCCATCGCGTGCGTTCTGTTCTACCTGTTCTCGACGGGCATCGTTGCGGTCCGCATGCTTGACCTGGGCCGGCAGCTTGAGGGGAAAACCTCAAAGCTGTGGGCACAGTTTCGGAGAAACCTGTGGCCCATACTTTCAGCCGTCGCCCTGTTGCTGTCCTCCGTGACATTCGCGTCGCTATGGATGTGCCGCGGCGTTGCTTTTGGCTGGACCACAGTGTCTTGGACACTGGACTGGACCTCGTTCTGGAACTTGTGCCATTGCGTGCGGCAGGACACTCCGGGAGGCTTGCTGGTGGCAGTGGCTGCGCTCTGGCACGGGATCAGCGGCTCCATCGCATTCGCCTCCAAGCGATACCAGGCGTCGAACCCCGACGCGCATCCTGCGTGGACCTATTTGAAGATCTGCCTGACTGGCATGATTTCCGGAGTTGTTGTCTTCTGGGTTTTCGGCTACCTTGCGAACCGGCTTTTCCTGCAGCCGGATTCGTTCTGGGCGACTACCATCCGGGGTTCTAAAAACGCGTCGGTAATGGATTTTGTGGACTATCTCAGCAAGTCGCAGGTGCAGCACGACCTCTTCCTGCTGCTGCTTCCACCGGCCCTCCTGGCGGCACACTTTCTCGTCTCGGTGTTGCATGTCGGATTGAACCGCCGCGTCTTCCGTGACGAGGTGCTGGAGTGGTTGGCGCGGTATCGCGCCTGGGGCTTCCTTGTGAGCCTGGCGTGGGTCGGAATGTTCGGCATGATGGTGATCGCGCTGCCGCTATGGCAAAAGCTGCTGACAGTCACAGCCGCCAAGTGGTGGGGGGCCGCAACTGCCATCTGGACATTCATCTCGGCGGGCGGGGCGCTGTCTGCGCGGGCCGAACCCGGTGAGCAGTGGAAGCAGATCGCGCGCCAGGTGCTTCTCGCGGTTGCGCCATACGTCTTCATTGCCGGCATTCTGCTTGCAGTGTGCGTTGTTGTGTGCGCCGTGGCCAACCCGGACTCGGAGAGCGTCAATTCGCCCCTCCTGTATCTGTTGGTAATATCGGCTATCGTCTGCGTTGTCTTCGGTAAGACGGTAGATATTAACGAGTTCTCGATGTACGCGTTTTACCGCAACCGATTGGCCCGGTGCTATCAGGGCGCGTCGGTAATCGATCGCACTCCTGACCCTTTCACCGGCTTTAGCGAAGACGATAGGGAAGTGAGCCTCGGCGATCTCAGGGTTCCTTTACCAGACGAATTGGCAATATATTCGCCGTGGGTGCGGCGGTCTCCAACTGGCGGGGCGCCAGACCCGCAACTGGAAACAATCGAACAGAAGGATTTGCGGCCGGCTGGCGGAAGCAAGCGTGTGTACATGGGGCCGATTCCGATCTTCTGCTGTACGGCGAACTTTACCTCGGGCGAGGACCTGGCGCAACAGGAACGCAAAGGGGCGTCTTTCGCATATACCGCAATCAACTCGGGATACGATATTCCGTGGACAGGCGTCGACCTGGGCGACAAGGAGCGCGAACTGTTCTACAACGGGTTTCGCGACACACTTGACCTTGGCCACCCCGCGGGGCCGGGTCTCGCGGATGTGTGTGCCGCCTCGGGAGCTGCGGCCAGCTCTCTTTCCGGCTATCGTACAACGCCCGCGCTTGCGTTCCTGATGACCTTCTTCAATGCCAGGCTGGGCGTTTGGAAGCGAAATACCCGCTATCTCATGCGCACGGCTGAAAAGAGGCAGTCGAACGCCCCGTCGGATGAATCGCAGTCTCCAACATTTGCACTGGTGCATATGTTTATGGAACTCTTCGGGCATGTGAGCGCGAAGGATAAGTTTCTTTACCTTTCCGACGGTGGATTTTTCGACAATATGGGACTCTACGAGCTTGTCCGGAGGCGTTGCCGGAACATTATCTTGTGCGATGCGGAGGAGGACGGCGAATTGGCATTTGGTGGGCTCTCCATGGCATTGCGCCGTTGCCGGTCGGATTTCGGTGTGGAGATTGACCTGGATCCGCGGGCAATCCGCAAGCAGCCCGGAAGCGAGTTCAGCAGCACGCATTGCGTAGTAGGAACGATCCTTTATCCCAATGACGATCCGAAAACGCCACGCCGGCAACGCGGCAAGATCGTCTACCTCAAGAGCAGCCTCACTGGATCGGAGCCCGCCGATCTTCTCGGCTACCGGCTTCAGCACCCTGCCTTTCCGCATGATTCCACAGGCAACCAATGGTTCAGCGAATCGGAGTTCGAAAGCTACCGCGTGCTCGGGCGGTACATCGCACTGGACAGCCTGAGGCCCGCCTGCAGCGCCATTCAGGACGGTCGCGATCTGCTCTCGACCGCGAAGCGCGATGCCTTTTACTCGCGTCTATACGACATCTGGCACCCGGTAAAGCCGAGCATCGAGAAGCATCTCGGTAGCCACACCAAAAACCTCGCAGACCTGCTGGCCGAACTTCGAACGAATAACGATCGCGCCTCGCGCATTGTTGAACTCTTCAAGCAAGACCGTGACTGGTCGACTGTCGCGGCCGAGGATCAAAGCTACTTCGAGGCGTTTGCCTTCTCGCTCTTCGAGTTCATCTGGCGGGTCTATAACGACCTGGACCTGCACTTGGAGTCCAACCGTGAGCATCCGCATGGGGAGATCTGGATAAATACATTCCGGCATTGGTTCAAGATGCCGTTCATGAAGCTCGCGTGGAATAACTACCGTGGTCGCTACCCGGCGAGCTTCCGCTACTTCGTCGATGAGTGCCTGAATTGATGTGGATACCTGCACGGGGTGTGGTGGTATTTCCCGGTGACGATCTCCATCAAGACCGCGCTGGGGTTGATCGGCCTGGTTCTGCTGGCCGGGTATGACATGAGGCCCCGCCCAACTGGGCAAGGGCCGGATCGCTCGCGGGCGCTGGCCTACGTCCTGTTAGTGCGGGTTGCTAACTTGCGCACAGCCGGGATCGATGGATTGAACCTCGGCGTTCGTCACGTGCTGCCTTTATATGCTCAGGCGGCGATCCGCACGGAACTCCCAGGGGCACACCGCCTCTTGTTTCGCTCTAAAAGCTCCATCTGCCAGATACTTCACCGCGTTGGTTGATTTGCTGCAACCGCCTGTTCTGCGCTACCGTCACAATGCAATGGAAACGGCGCTCTGGCCGCTTGCCAATCTTTCGTCCAAGGAAAAGAACCCGAATGCGCATCTTCTCTTGTCTCTCGGCCTGTTCCGTGTTGCTGGCTGGCGCCACCCTGGTTGCCCAGCAGCCCCTGCCCCCCACCACCGCCGCGGAAGCGCCCAGCCGTGACACCAGCTACATCGACGCCCAGGGCGCCGCGCACGTCACCCGCGTGGTCCCCGTGCCCACCACCATCAGCCTCGAGGCGCAAAAATCACTCAGCCGCGCCGAGTCCGATCAGGACCCGCCGGAGCCGCTCTCGCTGCGCCGCAGCCGTACCGACGCCTGGGCGGTCACCGCCGCCGCGGCCTGGAGCAACATCTGCCCCAACCAGCTGGTCAACACCACCATCGCCGGGGTCCCGGTCCGCGTCGTCACCCCCAACGGCATGCCGCAAGCCAATCGCAACAAGGTTCTGCTCAACCTGCACGGCGGCGGCTTCAACTCCGACTCGGGCTCCTACACCGAGTCCATCCCCGTGGCCGGCTTCAGCAAGATCAAGGTTGTCGCCGTACTCTACCGCCTGGCTCCCGAGCACCCGTTCCCCGCTGCCGTCGACGACTCCATCGCTGTCTACAAGGAACTGCTCAAAACTTACAAGCCCCAGCACATCGTCATCTACGGAACCTCGGCGGGAGCCATCCTCACCGGCGAAGTCGCGGTCAGAATCAAACAGCTCGGACTGCCCCTGCCGGCCGCCCTGGGCATTTTTAGCGGCATGGGCGACTTTGCCCGCAACGGCGACTCGCTCGCCCTCTACGCCCTGCGCGGATTCTCAGGCCATCTCGACCCGCCCGCGCCCGCCGGTCAAAACTCCGAGTATCTGAACGGCGTCGATCCCCGCGATCCCGTCGCCTCGCCCATCTACGCCGACCTGCATGGAATGCCGCCCTCCCTGTTCATTACCAGCGGACGCGATCTGCTGCTCAGTGGCACCGCCAACCTGCATCGTGCCTTCCTCAATGCCGGGGTCGACGCCCGCTTGGTGGTCTACGACGCCCTGCCCCACGCCTTCTGGTATGACCCCAAGCTCCCCGAAGCCATCGAAGCCAATCACTTGATGGCCGACTTCCTCGCCAGCCAACTCGGCAAGTAATTGGCCATTTCTGCCCAAGCCCTCGAAAAGATAAAAAGAAGGATTTCGAGGGTTGGCGAGTACAGAAAGTCTACCTTTTGCACTCCTGAAGGCTCTTTCTGAATCTCCGCGATTTGGGGCTACTTCAGAAAAGGGAAAAATCGTACGCTACAGCGGTTCCACAATTGCTGTACCCGCGAACCACTGACCCGCAGTGGTTTCTTCCCAAGAAAAGGCCACCTTTCGAAGATCTGCAAATGGCGCGTGAATTGTGGAACCGCTCTTGTGAAGTTCCACCACGAGGTATAGAACCGGTCGTCTTGGCCCTGTTCCAGGCAGCGGCTTCAAAACTCGGCAGGAAACAGAAGGCGACAGACCATTGAGGATCTGTCGCCTTCTGTTTCCTCACGACTCCTTTATGCCCCGCCTGTTACACCAGAAATACTGGGCCATGCGGTCAGGAATCAGACCGGTCCCCCGCGCTTCGCTCTTTACAGCGGTTCCAGGAATGGTGTACCTCGGAGGCACTCCCCTCAAGTCGACGCGAGCCCCAGCGAGTGGCGACCTTGAGTGAAGTCGGCCGGGGTATAGCTTTCCTGGAACTGCTCTAAATCCACAACAAGGAAAGCTGGCGATTGCTCATGGGCGCTGGATCTTCATTGGAACTGGAATCGCTCTTCGGTGACTATCTGCTCGACGGCGCCTTCGATGAGATGCGGGAGCGGGGAGGAGAAGTTCGCGCACAATACCGCGCGCTTGCCGAGACGTTGGCGAGGCTGCCCGAAGAGGAGCTGCAACGGCGGAAGCAGTCGGCGGATTTGTCGTTTCTGACCCAGGGCATCACTTTTACTGTTTACGGTCGCGACGAAGGGACGGAGCGCATCTTTCCCTACGACCTGCTGCCGCGGCTGGTGACGGCCGAGGAGTGGGACCGGATTGAGCGCGGGCTGACCCAGCGCATCACGGCGCTGAACCTGTTCCTGCGCGACGTGTACTCGGACGCGAAGATTCTGGCCGACCGCGTGATTCCGCGGGAGCTTGTGTATAGCTGCAAGCACTATCGCCGCCAGATGCGCGGGCTGCAGGTGCCGCGGAACGTGTACATCGCGGTGGTGGGCTCGGACCTGCTGCGGCTGAACACGGGCGAGTTTGTGGTGCTGGAAGACAATCTGCGCGTGCCCTCGGGCGTAAGCTACATGCTGACCAACCGGCGTGTGATGAAGCGGACTTTCCCGCAGCTCTTCCATAGCTATGGCGTGCGAACGATCGAGCACTATCCACAACTGCTGCTGGCCACACTGCGGTCGCTGGCCCCGGAGGGACGCCCCGAACCGAACATCGTGCTGCTGACCCCAGGAGTATTCAACTCGGCGTATTTCGAACACACGTTTCTGGCGCGCCAGATGGGCATCGACCTGGTGGAAGGGCGCGACCTGGTGACGCACGACAACATCGTGTACATGCGCACCACGGATGGGCTGAAGCGCGTGGATGTGATCTACCGGCGCGTCGACGACGACTTCAGCGATCCGCTGATCTTCCGCGCCGATTCGGCGCTGGGTTGCGCCGGGTTGTTCAACGCCTACCGGGCGGGCAACGTGACGGTGACCAACGCATTCGGGACCGGGCTGGCCGACGACAAGGCGCTGTATGCGTATGTTCCGCGGATCATCAAGTATTACCTGGACGAAGATCCGATTCTGCCCAACGTGGAGACCTATCTGCTGACCGAGGAAAAGGATCGGCAGTACGTACTGGCCAATCTGCACAAGCTGGTGGTGAAGGCCGTGGGCGAGAGCGGCGGATACGGAATGCTGATCGGACCCGCCTCGACTGCCCGGCAACGCGAAGAGTTCGCACGGCAGATCGTGGCCAATCCGCGCAACTATATAGCCCAGCCGACACTGGACTTCAGCCGCGCGCCGTGTTTGATCGGAAATCGTCTGGAACCGCGGCACGTGGACCTGCGGCCCTACATATTGTTTGGCGATAAGGTGAACATCGTGCCCGGCGGGCTGACGCGGGTGGCGTTGGAAAAAGGCTCGCTGGTGGTGAACAGCTCGCAGGGCGGCGGCTCGAAGGATACGTGGGTGCTCGAGTGAGCTAGCAGCTTCTAGCTGCTAGCTCCAAGCCGCTGGTTTGTTGCAGAACGCCACGCACGTTCGGCTTTACAACAGCAGAAGAGAGCGAACTGATCAACAGGGCCTCAACATGAGCTAGCGGCTAGAAGCTAGCAGCTGGAAGCTGTATCTGGAGAACACGCAATGCTTTCGCGCGTAGCCGATAGTCTGTATTGGATGAGCCGCTACCTGGAGCGGGCGGAAAACACTGCGCGCCAGCTGGATGTGACAATGGGCCTGATGGTGGACACCGGGGGCCCGAGCGCGGAACGGCGCTGGCAGCGGCTGGTGGGCTCGCTGGGCAAGCCTGCGGGCCTGGAGTGGAACGGGGACATCGAGGAACTGGCCCATACGCTGGTCTTCGACAACCTGAACCACGCTGCTGTGACCTTCTGCATCAACGGCGCACGCGAAAATGCGCGCCAGGTGCGTGAAGAAATTTCCAGCGAGCAATGGCAGCGGTTGAATCGGCTTTACCACTCCATCCATTCGCCGAACGCGGAGGCGCAGTTCAACGCCAGCATCAGCGACGCGCTGGCGTCGGTGATGGATTGGATCCACCTGTTCACCGGGGTGAGCGAAGCGACGATGATCCACGGACAGGGATGGCAGTTCATCCGGCTGGGCCAGTACCTGGAGAGGGCCTACGCGACGGCAACCATGCTGGAGGTGTATCAGACGGAAATGTTCAGCGCATCCGGACGGGAGGACTCGAGCTACCAGTACCTGGAACTGGTGGGATTGCTGCGCTGCGCGACATCGTTCGAGGCGTACTGTCAGGTGTATACAGCGGATGTTTCGCCGGACCGGGTGCTGGAGTTTCTGCTTCTGAATCGGAATTTTCCACATGCCATCCGCTACTGCGTGGACGCGATCCGCGACTCGATTCAGACCATTCCTTACACCGGCGGACGACGCGCGCCGGACGAGTTGACGGCTGGGATTGGCCGGCTGCACGCGATGCTGGGCTTCACCACCATTACAGAGATTCTGCGTGGCGACCCGGCGAGCTTTCTGCATGCCATTCGCGAACAGTGCCTGCGCATTCACGAGCTGATCTACCGCTACTATGTGCATTACTCGATCCAGTCGGCGCTGGTGTCCTAGAGGAGAGCAGGCATGAACTTTTATTCGATACGGCACCTGACACGCTTCCGATATGCGCGGCCGATCAGCGAGAGCATCATGGAGACGCGGATGCATCCGCGGTCGGATTCGAGCCAGCACTGCCTGACGTTTTCGCTGAGCGTGAGTCCGCGCTGCCGGGTGTTCAGCTATCGCGACCACCAGGGCAACAACGTGCAGCACTTCGACATTCCCGGAGAGCACACGCAACTGGTGGTCGTGGCCGAATCGGTGGTGGAACAGCAGGAGGTGCCGGAGATTCCGGCGTGGCTTTCTCCTGATGCGTGGGGCGCGCTGGATGCGCTGATCGAAGAGGGCGACTACTGGGAGATGTTGTTGCCCAGCACCTTCGCGGTGCAATCACCGGCATTGATCGAGCTGGCGCAAAAGATGGAAGTGACCCGGCGCGACGATCCCTTGATGCTGGTGCAGGAGCTGAATCGACGGCTGTTCAGCCACTTCGAGTACGAGCCGCGGTCCACACGGGTGGATTCGCCGATCGACGAAGCGATCCTGAGCGGCAAGGGCGTGTGCCAGGACTTTGCGCACACCATGATCGCATTGCTGCGGCACGTGGGGATTCCGGCGCGGTACGTTTCCGGTTACCTGTACCGGAGCCGCGAAGATCACGACCGCTCGACCCCGGACGCGAGCCACGCGTGGGTGGATGTGCTGATGCCGCACCTGGGCTGGGTGGGCTTTGACCCGACCAACAACCTGACGGCGCGCCGCCGGCATATCCGCACGGCGGTGGGACGGGACTACGCGGACGTGCCGCCGACACACGGCATCTTCCGCGGCAAGACGGAGAGCGAGCTATATGTGGCCGTGCATGTGGATGCCAGCAGCCAGCCACCGGCGCTGGATCGCAAGATGCCCATCCCGGAGGACTGGAGCGTGTTGGTGGAGCGCGCGCAACAGGCGCCGCAGCCGGTGATTCCCTTCATGGAGCTGCAGCAGATGCAGCAGCAGCAATAGACGACGGACTGGCCATCCTGGCTTCCGCGCTTGGGGCCTCTCCGCGCCGAATTGGAGGAAAACCTCCATTCCAGCGACTGCGTTCCGGTGGTTTGCCAAGCCTTGACGTCAATTTCACGCGAATTAAAAAGAGGCGAATATCTCCCGAATCGAACTTTCAACTCAAACTCTATTTCCAGACACGGCGCAACGATGACAAGACTCTGGCTCTCAGAAATGGAGTCGTGCCGAAACTTGGATCGATCGGGGTCCGCCCGTCTGAAAGAGTGGCCCCGCCGACCCAAAGCTCTGGTTCAGCATCAAAGTGGCCTGCCCGAACAGTGCATTGCTCAAAACAGGATCGATATATCCAAGGTCGGGATGGTTGAAGCTGTTGAACGCCTCGGCCCGCAGTTGCAAATTCAGGCCCTTGTATAAGTGGACTTCCCGCTGGGCAGCAAGGTCGAGTTGATAATCTCCGAAGTCACGCAAGACATTGCGGGGGGCACTCCCGGCCTCAGAACCGGCAGGCAGGGCAAAGGCTGGGTCGGTCGCGCTTGGGCCGCCATTAAACATGCGGCCTCCGGGATATTGCGATCCATACAAATACAAGGGCCTGCCAGGGATCAAGTCGACGCCGCTGTAATAGCGTTCCCCCGTTGCGGAATCGGAAAAGATATTCCCCATCAGATTCACGGGAAATCCAGTTCTCGCTGTGAATCGTCCGTCCACTCCCCAGCCGCCTAAAAGGTCACGGTGGAACCAATTTCCAGACGGTTTCCGTTCGGCCCAAGCAAGTGCCAGCTGCAAGTTGTGGCGCACATCCAGATCAGAATTCCCGTGTATCAGAGGAAGCGCTGGGTCCGTCGATCCGTAATCCAACGTGTGCGACCACGCATAGGAGGCCAGAGCCTGGACTCCCGGCGCAATGGAGCGCTGGAACTTCAATTGCAAGGACTGGTAGTTGGATGTGAGGCCGCTGGGAAAGAAGTTGATCTCGCCGAACACAGGATTCTGACTGCTGATGTCCGTGCGCCGTTCCTGCAGCAGGCGATTGCCACTTGCTCCGACCCAGGAGGCCGTTATTACCTGATTCCTTCCCAGAGCCTTTTCGACAGCAACGTTCCATTGAAATGCGTAGGGCAATTGAAGATGATGCGGAAATGCAAACACGGTCGTATTGGTATAAGGTGCGGAGGGCGTAGTCGAGAAGTCAAGTTGGGCCGTAGTCACCGGCACCGGTACGTTCTCCGAATGTGCGGTAGCCGAGAAACCAATCGCGCTGAACGCCTGCGCTGCTGGCTGATTGTCTGTGTCAAAATATGCGCCGGCTCCTGCGCGTACCACAATCTCTTTGCCCGGCGTGTTGCTGGCATTCCACGCCAGGCCGAGCCGCGGCGCGAGATTGAACCAGCTTGTATGCCAGAGAGGAGTGCCCCGTGGAGCAAGTTGCAGCGTGGCTGGGGAAGCAATGCTGCCAAGCAGTGTGTAGGCATCCGCACCATCTTTTCCGTGTGGGGCCGGGTCGACTTCCCAGCGCAACCCGGACGACAGGGTAAGCGATTTGGAAATCCGCCATTCATCCTGCAGAAATGCGGAGAATTCGTTGAACGTGGGCGTGGCCGGATCGGCCCTGGTAATAGCGATATCGGACGCAAGATTGTTCAACAGGGAGTTCTGATCGAAAAAATCGGCTTCGACCGACAGTGGAGCTGGAGTCACATTGGAAACGAGACGCCGGTCATCGACTCCGAGCCGCAGGAAATGATGCCCAGACTGAAGGCTGAAGGTGTCTCGCAGGTTCCACTGATGCAGGGCGCTCGATGCTTGATCGACATCGATCGTAGATTCCCCGATGCCTGGGATATGAATGAAAGCCTGCCCTCTCGCCGAGGCATAGGACTCTGGCACTCCAAGGTCGGAAAGCAGATTGGTTGGCGTCAAAACGTCACCAAAGAAGCCGGACCAGTACGGCTTCACGGTCGTCCCCAGTTGTGAAGTGCTCCTGACAAAACCAAGTCTGAAGTCATTGCTCTTCATCGCGGACAACTGTGATGTCGCTCCGAAGTTGACCGCCCGCGTGGAAAAGTGGAATGCAGTCCAAGAGGAAAGATTCTGCGTCTCGCTGCTGCTGAGCGATCTGCTGTATCTGAGAAACAAGGACAACCTGGGTGAAAATGTGTGGTCCAAGCGAATGCCTGTTGCAGTAACCCCACCCGGCAGGCGATCGGCTTCGACAATCGGGATCAAAACCGGGGAAGGAGCGGATCCCAGGTACGTGAGATTGAAATCGTTCAATACAGGTTGCAGTGCCTTGGGGGCTTCCGCGATTGATTCTCCCGAGGGCGTATACTGCAGGCGAACCGCGGTGGGCTGAAATCCATGCACAGCTTCAAAAGAAGCAAATAGAAAGGTCTTGTCTCGATCGTGGAATTTTCGGGGTAGAAATACCGGCCCGCCCAGTGTGCCACCGAAATCATTCTGCCGATAGTTGAGAGATGCAAATTGAGCCGCCGGAAAATTCATTAGCGGATTCATGTCGGAATTGAATCGGTTAAACCAGTCGAGCGAATCGGCGTAGGCATTCCGTACATAGTCGTAAAGGCTTCCGTGTAGGGCGTTTGTTTCTGCGTCAGCTCCGGAACGAGTCACAAGCATGAACTGGCCGCCGGGCGCGCCGCCGAATTCGGCTGAGTAACTGGAACCAAGTACCCGGAACGTTTGAACAGCGTCGACCGAGGCCAAGCTTTGTGTTGTGCCAATGGCGGTGAGTCCAGGCAAACTTCCGTCGCTCGGAATCTTTCGTGAACCCGCAAGACTGGTCAGCCCGAAGTTTCCCGAGACCCCATCGATAAGAAAATAATTTGCGTCGGTCCGCTGTCCGTTTACGCTCAAACCGCCATTGGCGCCAAGCTCCCCGGCAAAGGCCTGCGGGCTTTGTGTGAGGACACCAGGGGTCATCAACATCAAGTCCTGAAAGCTTCTCCCATTCAGAGCAATATTAGTGACGAATTTCCGGTCGACGATTGTGCTGACCGTTGCATCCACTGTATTCAGTGTGACCACTGAGGCGTCGATTTGCACGGTCTCGGTGACCGAGCCGACCCTGAGGCGAATCAGAACATTTTTGGTGTCACCGGTATTGAGACTAAGTCCGGTGACCTGCGCCGTAGCGAACCCGTCCCGCTCGATCTGCAGCATATAAGTACCCGGAAGCACGCCGGGCAGCAGGAAGACTCCGCTGTGGCTGGTCGTGGAGTCGCTCTCGGTTCCGGTGAGAACATTGATGAGCTTCAGACTCGCATCCGGGATACGCGCCTCCGTGGAATCCTCCACAATGCCTACCACGTTTGCCGCGTTCCCCTGCGCGAACGCGTGCATACCTTGCAAGAATCCAACACAGAGAATCCATTTAACCGCGATAGTGCATAGTCGATTCTTCATATATCTGTCTGACTCACTGTGGCAGGCTTCTGGCTACCTGCCTGCGATGTTGTTATGTTCCTTTGTCGCACTGCCGATTTGAGCCAACCGGGAGGCCAGGCGGGAAACCTCCGCTGCTTTGCGCAGGGGAATGGTGTTCGCCGCATCAGCCACCAAAGAAGCCGGACTCTGTTTTGCTTTTCCTGTCGATCCCGATGCAAAGGCACTGCCGATGTTGCGGTTCAGATTCTGCGTCTGTTGCAGTAGTTCCCCGGCTGTTGAAGCAAAGGCCGCGGAAGTTTCGATTGGAATCTGTTCCCCTTCTGTGTCCGGCAATGCTTTGGCCACAGGCATAATGGGGGCTAGTAGCTCATGAAGTTGATGCAACTCCTTTTCGAGAGCCAGGGAGTGCCGCACCAGCATCTCAGCCCATTGCCGTTTCGACGCAGGACTGATTGCTTGCAGCTCTTGCGCGGGAAATGCGCGGCCCAGACGGTCCAGGGCATATGCGTGCTGCAGCGCACGACGCGCGTCTTCGAGAGCATCCTGCGAGAATTGCGCAACAGAGGCATTCACTCTGTCGCTCGGCCAGCCTTTAGCGCCAAAGTAGGAACGCAGGATGGTGTCGGCTGGGGCTTCTGCTTGTCGGATGTTGTAGACGTTCGTTGCCGGCAGTCTGGTCTTCTTGAAAGCAGGCAGAGACATGCGCAGATCGTGCTGCGACGCCAAATGGATGTCGACGAGTTCGTGATCGGGCATCGCCTGTAGTGCCGAACTGATTTCCTGCTTGCGGGCGTTCTCGGCCACGCTGCCGGAAACGAGGATGTGCCCTCCAGAGGCCCTTGTCACTTCGATGGGTTCGCCTGCATCGGCGCCCAAGTCATTGAGTTTATGCAGTACGGCAATTTGGATCTCAATTTGGCGCAGACCAGGCCCTGATACTCCTTGATTGCCGATCTCTCTCTTGACTGCGGAACCGTCTCGTTCGCTTCCGACGGAGTGAATCTCAGCCTCTGAAAGATGGAAGATCGAATCAGGAACAGCAGAGTTCGGTCGAAGCTCGAAGTTTGCCAGCACGAATCGTACCTCCTGCATCGCGGCGCCATCCTGCAGACGCAAGAGCTCGCTGACAGGGCGGAGCTTATGATCGATCACCAGCGTCGCAGACACAATATGTAACCCGCCATCAGGTCGCACCGCACTCGTAAGCTCATACTTGTCGTCGAGCGTATGAATTTGCACCTCATCGCCGGCTAGATTCCGGAAGGCACGCGCGGAGACCTCCTGTTTCCAAAGTGCGTTCGCTGCAAGCTCACGATCCTCCTCTGACGCTTCTCTGTCATTGATCGCCGTGTATTCCCCGTGTTGGCCGTCATTCTGTCGCCACTCGGCGGCAATCAGGCGATGGCTCCCGTCATAAAGACGGCGCATATACCTGCCGTTATCCTTATCCATCCATACATCGACGGTCCCTTGCACAGGAGTGTGTCCGCCCACTGCGGTCTCCTCAAAGCGCAAAAGTTGATGTTCGGTTTGGCCCTGCAGCGCGGCCGCTTCCGTCCTGATGGATTGGCTCAAAACTTCATTCGCATCAAGCGGAGCCCTGGCATGGCGGTAAACGAGATATCCGGAGCCGCACAGAATGCAGGCTAGAAGGACTGCCCAGGCTAAGGCGGGAACCTGCATCCTGATAAGAAAGAATCGCCAGGCGTTCGCAAAGATGGATCCGGGCTGGGCCGGTGCGCTGAAGATGGGAAGAGGCTCTCTGTGCTGGGTGTGTACTGCGGAAGGCATTTCTTCATCCGCATCCTCTTCGGCCATGACCGCCGCCAGCGCTGGGTCGAAATATGTGACCTCGCTATGCAGACCGAGCCCATCGAAGCTCATGGTCAGTTCGAGCCAACGGCCATCACTGAGAGCAACGTGCTGCGAATGGATATGGGGCCCCGCAGGCGGAAGTTCGTCAATGGGCAGGAGCGCAAGGCGGACTTGCTGCTCCGTAAAGACCTCGATGAACGAGGCAGTTTCCAGCCGCTCGATCCGCGAGGAGAGCGTGCTGCGTTCGCTTTGCACATCGTGAAAGGCCGTGATCTTTCCGTTAATGGCAATCGACAGCGTCCTGGGGCGATGCTCGTAGATTCTGGTTCTCTGCCTTTGCACTGCGCGCATCAGCGCCCTGAAGTCCCTGCTGGATATTGCAGAAGCACTGTCATTCTTTCGATCCATCGAGGCCCCGAATTCGTCAAGAGGTTCACGGTCTTCCAGTGTGGGCCGTTGGAAATGCCGATCGATCAGGGATAGGCAGCGCTCACAGCTCACGATGTGAGAAAGCAGAGAGCAGGAAATCGGCTTTGGATTGGCCGACTGGTAATGAACGAGCAACGCCTCCTCGGGAAGGCATTCGGAGCCATCCGCGCGCAGAATCGTCTCGCGAAATTCATTAAACAAAGCTACAGACGACACCGGGCTCAGTCGCAACTCGGGTTCGGGGGGAACTTCACGCGTGGCAATCCTCAACTTGCCGGAGTCTTCGAGGTAGAGTCTCACCTCCATGCGAACGAGCTTGAGCTTGTTGTAGATCGCGGCAATCGGCAGGCAAGCAATTTCTGCGACCTCGCGGCGGCAATAGCCGTGAAAGAAGAGAAGCAGGAAGTAGCTGGCGCTTTTAGACGATTCTTTGCGCCACACCGTGTAGTTGCAGATGCGACGGAGATCGTTTTGCCTCTGAAGGAGGGAATCAGGCGAATGGGTACAGAGAGCAAAGTGAATGGAGTCGAATTCAGCAATGCTGACAATCTGTGTAGCCTCACGTGAGGCACGGGCGAGCGCAGACAGGTAGATGTTGCGGAGGCAAGTGTAGAGGTAGCCGTCCAGATTCGCAACTTGACTGAGATCCGGCTTGATCAGCGTGAAGTGAAGGCATAGATCCTGGACGATGTCCTGAGCAATCCCCTTGTCGCCGCGGGTCAATCCCATGGCCCATTTCAAGAGTTGGCTGTAATAGCTCTCCAGAAGGCTTTCGGCGTCGGTCGCCGTCCAAGGGGTGCGCCATTTGATCTTGGTTTTCTCCATCTATTGTTGTAGGAGCCTTTTTCCCCGGAAATCTACCCTCTAATCCAATTTTTATTTTAGGCGGCGCCGCTGCTTGCTTTCTTCCAGCAGCTTGGCCAGGCCCATGCTCCAGATCCTACAAGTGACTGAAACATTGGAAGATAGATGGTTGCTTTTGGCCCAGGTGCAACTCGTAGCCGATGGGCAGATCGGGAGCACCCATGCGCCCGCGCCGCAGGGTCAAAGGGATGTTCGACCCGAACCTGGTGTTCCGGCCACAGTTCCAGAAAAGTTTGTTGCTCGCCGGGGTAGATTCTCCAGGCAATCCCACTCATAAGAAGTGAAAGGCATTGGATTGGCCAGGCCGGAACCTGTGGCAGAGGGCGCAGATGGAATTGTGTCCGAGCGCCTTCCCCATTCGATCCACAGCCCGCAACAGTTCGTCGCCGGAGCCGTGAAGAGACGGATCGGTTGGTCATTGAGTTTGAACAGAGCGGTCTGACGCGGCGAATACTTTACCGTGAGCATGGCCTTGGCAAGAGGATCAGATACAAGTGAATCGCATCGTAAGAGCAGCTTACAGGCGTCTCGGAATCATCCACGTTGGACGGCGAAGAGTTCGCGACGTGACGGACTTTATGGAAGCTCGCAAGATCGACACTGTGATTGACGTGGGCGCGAATGTTGGTCAGTTCGGTGAATCTCTGCGGGCGGACGGCTATCGCGGCAAGATCGTTTCATTCGAGCCTACGAAGGCCGAGTTTCAGGTTCTCTCAAGCAAGGCAGCCGCTGACGGCAATTGGGAGGCCCACCAATGCGGACTGGGTGATACTCCGGGGACGGCCGTTCTCAAGGCCTCCAAGCTCTCGGTGTTCAATTCGTTTCTCGAGTTGAGTAGTGTGGCTAAGCTGCATGACGAGCGGATGGAAGTCGATCACACGGAGGAGAGTTCCATTCGCACGCTCGATCAGGTTGCCGCGCCGCTGACAGGAAACATCCTTCTGAAAATTGACACCCAGGGTTACGAAAAGCGGGTCTTGGAAGGTGCTCAGGCAACAATCCCGCGCATGTCCGGAATCCTGGTGGAAGTGCCCGTGATTCGCACCTACAAGGGAGAGTGGCAATTCCACGAAGCGCTGAAGTACATGTCAGAAATTGGCTTCGTTCCCGCGCAAATTCAGGCAGTCGGCTATCACGGCATGGACAACGTGTCGGCGGTCGATTTCGATCTGCTGTTCCGCCCACGCAGCCAAGTAGACGGCTCGGAAGCAGGCTGGCTCATGAAGGCTTCGGAACAGGCCGAAGGGGCCATTTCCGGGTGAGTCACCGCCAAGCTGTCTCCGATCCATGTTTGTGTCTTTCCAAGGACTCCGGGGGCGCAAACCGGGGTTGAAACAGGAACGTCCACGCGTAAGACCGTGGAAGACGGATGAGTGTTGAAAAAAGTTACGGGAGATTGTATTGCAACTTCAATCGCTAGATGTCACAACTCCACATACTGCGAAGCGTCTTCATTTTCTAATACCTGTTGCCTGGATGGTGCTGGTTGCCCTGGCCATTCGTCTGGCCGTTGTGCCCTTTGTCTATGACGAATGGATGTCGCCTTACAACATCGCCCATTACGAGCAGGGCAATGTGGCGCGGGCCCTGCTGGCCGGGCAGGGGTTCGGCAGTCCATTCCTCTCGACCCAGCCTTCGGCAATCATGCCACCCGTATATCCGCTGATTGTTGCTGCTCTATTCCGCATATTCGGGATTCACACGGCCCCCGCAATGATCGCCATTCTGGCGCTGAACTGCGTGTTTTCGTCGCTGACTTGCATCCCGGTGTTTCTCATTGCCAGGCGGAGTTTCAATGCGCGGGTAGCGCTGTGGGCAGGTTGGGGATGGGCTCTCTCACCGTACGGCATCTATTTTGCAGCGGAGTGGGCATGGTCCACGCATCTGCTGCTGATGTGCCTGTGTTGGCTGTTCTATATGGCGCAGCACCTGGAGCTGTCCCCCAGCCTGGGCCTGTGGGCGGGCTTTGGACTTCTCGCTGGATTCGCCGGTTTGACCGAGCCGTCGATTCTCGTGGTGGTCCCCTTCCTGATGGCTGTGGCCGCCTGCCGGTTGGCCCGCAGAGGCATGAGCTGGCTATTGCCGGGACTGGTTGCCTCGCTGGTTCTGGCGGTGGCCATCTCCCCTTGGATGGTCCGCAATGCCCTGGTCTTTCACCGCTTTATTCCCATGCGCGACAGCATGGGTCTGGAGATGTACCTGAGCAACAATGGCTACTCCTTCCACTGGAGAAGCGGAAGTTACCACCCCAATCACAACCCCCGGGAACTGGCAGAATACAACGCCGGTGAACTGGCGTTCATGGACCACAAAGCGGCGCAGACCGCGTCGTATATTCATGCTCACCCCGGCTGGTATGCATGGATGAGCGCACGGCGCGCGCTCTATCTTTGGACCGGTTATTGGAGCTTCGACCCCGCCTACCTGGCGCAGGAGCCGCTCGATCCGGTCAACATCCCGGTTGCCAGCAGTCTCTCTCTGCTCGGATTCTTGGGAGTGATCATCGCCTGGCGGCGACAGCCTTTCGAGGCCATCCGCTACGGCGGCCTCCTCTTTCTGTATCCCCTGATGTACTACTTCGTCCACCCGGAGGCATATCGGATGCGCCCGCTCGATCCGTTCCTGGTGATCCTTGGCAGTGGAGCAATCCAGGCGTTTTGCGCCAAAGAGGTTCCAGCCATGGCGAAGGAGAGCGAACTAGTTTTGGTTGAGATGACCGCATGAGCAAAATGGCCTGTTGCGTTCCGCTCTCGATCCTCGGTTTACGGTTAACATCCCAATGCGCACCTTCAGCGTGTGTTGTTTCATAAACGCCGGATCTGTGCTGAAAACGCCCAAAGGGCGGGAATTCGTCATTGCCTCGGTTGCAGGCGATCCTTCCCTTAAAGGACTCGGATCTCGCTATGTCCGAGTGGAGGGCAACCTCGTTGGGCGGCGAGAGGTATGAGCAACTGCCGCTCGCCGCTCAGGGGAATGCGCATTCACCATGCTCGCGTTGCCAGGATGTTCTCGGTGGTGACAGCAAAAAAGGCATGACCAAACTCGGTGGGATGAAATACGTCCCAAAAGAAAGTGTGATCCGGGTCGGCGCAAACGGGCGGTGTAGGATTGGCGGCCGAAGGAATGCTCGTACAGGGCGCCGTGATGTTGGTAAACCCGAAGTGGGTTGGGTCGGTTACAACCGCGCTTTCCAGACTGAAGGCATCGAGACGGGCGATGTGAATGCCTTCGACAAAGCTTTCCAAAGCCAGCATATCGTTGAGGAATTGGTTGGTCGCATTTGTCGCCGCTGTGGCGAAGGCGGAATTGCCGGCAGCAGCGGGGAGCAAACCGACGTTGAACAAGTTGGGAATGAGAAAGTGGCGGGCGCCGGCACGCCGGAGCAATAGCTCGCTTTCAGAGATTCCCAGCGCAATTTCAAATCCCAACTCGGCCGGCGAGCCAGGCGCGGCGTTGATTATGTCGTTGCCGCCTCCTTCGATGATGTAGAGCGCGTTCGGATCGGCTTTGCCGCCTGCGGACTGAAGATAGAGCGCGACTTGTTCAGGCACGCTGGGTACTGTGCCAAACGGGGTTGCAACCGGGGCAGTGACTTCCGCCCCGCCAAATGCGAAATCCGTTCCGCCGGCAAGAGAAGGCTTGAGCGCGCCCAGGTTCAGGAACCCGGCGATGTGGTCGACCCAGATGGGACCGTTGCTGAAGCGCCCGGCGTAGTATGGAGCGGCAGGCTCGGCGCCGCCGGTGGCTGTGAAAATATTGCCAACATCGCAGTAACTGTCCCCGAAAACGAAGAGGTGGGTGAAGGTTGGGGTCGCCGCCTGGCTGGTCCAGGGCAGCGCGCCAAGGAAGATGCTCATCGTCAATGTGCAAAGGATTTTGCGCACGGTTTTTCTCCATTCTCCTGGTTCAGGTGTAATGGTCTATTTGGCTTTCGTGGTTTGAGTGTCCGCGGCCGAGTCGGGTGTGAGCGTGCAGGGAAACGCCCTTCGGAGGACGAGAATGTTTTACCGTGCCGTTGCGCGCAATGCAAGAGAATGTTGCAAGACTGGCCGCGGCCGAAAAACAGGGGAATTGAAATGTGCTCAGCATCCTGTCTTTGTCTGCATTCGGCCGTATGCCAGAAACTGGGTAATTTTCGGGGACCAACCTGTGAGGAATGAAACTTCTGGGCTTTCCCAGGTCGAGGTCAGTGATCTCCAACTTGCCCAAATGCAAGGCATCCGGTGCACCCATTTTCAGTGTTGGCCTCGCTTCTCCCGGCATTTGGGCCGCCCGCCCCAACACTCTGTGTTAGGGGAAGAGCATTGCTCACCTCAATTCCAGAATCGGCATAATCGCTCAAATCGCCAGAAGCGACATCTTCAGGTACAAACCAGGCACAAAGAGGTGGCGATGCTTCCCACGACCTCGCTCTGAGAGCAATCGCACTCTGAACTGCGGTGAGCGCATCCAAGGCAAAAAAGCGCCATCTGGCCAACTCGTGGGCTGACCAAATGGCGGAAAGGCATGGACCGCATGCCATAAAGTCGAAGAACCGGTTTGTCCAGGTCATTGCATCGAGCGGGCAGTGCGGACGTCTTCATCCGCGTTGCGGCTCCGTCACGCTGCCTGGACTTGAAAAAGGGGCGGCGAACCTGAAGTTCGCTCCTTCAGTGAACTTCGTTATCTCTTGAGTGGACCGCCCAACTGCCTCAAACGTCAGGTCTCTTGTTATCGGCGTTTCGATGCGCTCTCGTGCGAAATAGGGCCGGCTGGCATTCAAGGGGCCGCAGGAAAGATTGCAACAGCGGCGATTCTTCCATTCACTCCTCATTCCCGATGAAGATTGTGTCCCAATAGTGCAGTTGTGGCAGTGTGAATTCGACCGATTCTGCCTTTCTGTTCTTGTGAACCTGAAACGGAATCGAGTGAAACTGTCCGCCGTCGAAATCCGGAGACGCCCAGCCCACCGATCGTATCGCCTTCGAGGAAGAGACTTGTACTTGAAGATTCCGGAGGGAGGGCGGTTCCGGCCGCGTCATCATGACATCGCGCCAATGTGGGTCATTCGAGCCCAGCAGATTGATCAGATGAATCATGGTTGTCTTGTCTTTTCTGCGCGAGATCGTCCAAACCGTATTCGGGACACCGAGCGGATTGGTAGTCTGATCGAGGATCTTCACTTCGACGCCATCCGGTTCCACGTCGTCACGCAGATAGTTTTCGTACGCGGTCAGAAAGTCGTAGTAGTGTCGCAATGCCTCGCGCAGTGCAGGTGAAATGGAGAGGCGCGTGTCCGCGGGGAAGTACACATTTGAGAGCATGCGATCCCCATCGCCCAACTCGATGTGAGCCGCTCCGGATGCGAAGATGGCTGCATCGGCAAGCAGGACACTCGGCATGTTGAATTGCTTTTCGGGTGGCACAGGGCCGGGCTCGTGCTCTGTGTTGAGGTAGGCAGCGATGACAAACCCGTCCTTCGGATTTGCATAATGAACCTGCTCCGAGGCGAGGAGGATGCCAGCGAATGTTTCCTGGTCCTCCCAAAGCTCAGAGTAAACGAAATCCGCTGAAGAACGCGCGACGCGTTCCTGTCCGAGCGTTCCGACCGCATTGAATAGGATGCGTTTATGCAGTGCGGAACTCGCATGATCGATGAAGGAGCGAAAGCCGGCAATAAAGTCTACTGAGGAGCCATCGAAGCCATATCCACCCTGATCTCCGAAGGTGTCAACGTGCCAGCCATCGAACGGGTAGACCGCAAACAGATTGCGCATCTGGCCAAAGATGTACTGCTGCCATTCCGGATCGTTCTGGTTCATGTAGAAGAGGCGATTGGTTGACCAGCCGGAAGTGTTCTGAAGTTCAAGCCTCTTGGCAGTGGCGACAGTCCTCGGACCATCGGCGGTTTTCCATATTGCCCACTTCAACGGAAACTGGTTCTGTGGCCGGGTGAACACATCGTCGTATGCACTGTAGCTGGCGTTATAGGCCATCGCCATCATGTTGTAACGATGCGCCTGGTCGATGAGGCCTCTGACAGTGGCGCCGTCGACGGGGCGTCCGGCAATGTCCTTCCAACTGGCGGCGGGATGCTCGACGGTACCTGCAAGCGGCTGGTCGTGCCGGAATTGAAAGTCGTAGAACTCCAGTCCGTTGATGTGGAAACGATTCAGCTCTGCCATCCATGATTGCGGATCTGTGCCCTCGTTCGCGTTGTAGTGGGCTAGATAGCCATATCGCGGAAAGCGCTTCCAGTCGGACGAGACATCGATAGCTGTGTGCCGCTCTTCAAGAGTCCGGCCAGCCGCGTCGGCAAGGCGCACGGTGGCCAAATAGCCGCGGTAATCTTCGGGCGGAAGCATACAAAGCAGGGTCTGCGTGGTTGCCGGTCCCGGCTTCAGACGGATGGAGTCGCACTGTCCAACTTCCTGTCCGAGCTTCCAAATCGAGGCGGATACCAGTTCGGTTCCCTGCGATTGGCCGTCCAGTTCGACTACCAGCTTTACCGGGGCCGAAGGAGCGTAGCGGGCCTTGTCTGGGTAGGCATCGACGAGCCGAATATCCAGGGCATGAATGAAGGCGCAGGGCGACGAAAGGGCAAAAAACAATACCATCAGTGAGCGCATGAGCCCATGATGCCGCAAGGAATGCGATTCTTGGCATGAAGGATTGCCGAGGTTTCGTCGAGGGCGCCTTAAGGTTGGCTACTCAAAGTGTTCCACAAGGGTCAGTCCACTCGAAGTCCTGGCGAGTTCTGCGAAAATGATCCGCTTGCCATCGGGCGTTAGCGACATGCCGGCAAAGGGAGTCGGATTGTGCTTCAGGCTGTACACAACCTGCGCGCGCCCGGTCTCCGGATCAATACGCTGCAATGTGAATTGATCCCCGTGTTCCGAGAGCGAGTAGACCTTGTCGCCCGCGAGTGTCCAATAATTCAGGTTGCCGGCCGGCGGTCCGTCAAATATCCTGCGCTCCGGGCCGCCGCTCAGCGGAGATCGCCAGATGCCGGACTCCGCATAGTGCGTGAAATAGAGCCAGTGCCCGTCAGCGCTCTCGATAGCAACCATGCCGCCGCCGGTCGTCACCTGCCGGGCCGGTCCGGATCCTTCGGACGGTATCTTCCAAACCTGCCACGAGCCGGAGCGATTGGAGCCAAAGTAAATCCATCGATCGTCCGCCGACCAGCTTGGGACTATATCGTTGAAGTTTCCATCCGTGAGCGCACGAGGCGCGCCGCCTTTCGCATCGATCAGGTAAATGTGCGCGCGGGACTCCGAGCGGGCATCGAAAGCGATGCGGCGTCCGTCATGCGACCAGGAAGGACTCCCGGCTGAGACGCCCGAGGACGTGAGTTGAATCGGATCCGTTCCATCGATCCCGGCAGTCCAAATCTCCTGCGAACCGGAACGCCAGGACTGGAAGGCTATTCTGTCGCCCGCGGGCGAAACGTGTGGAGAAGCGTCCTGCTCGCTCGATGTCAGGATGCTCGCTTCATTCTCCGGGCTCTTGCCATCGAGATTGGCGGCTAGAATGTTCCACGTCGCATTTCCGCGCGAATAGACCAGCCGATTGCCCTGTCTTGCGATTGAAGGCGAATAGGCGCTGTCGCCGCCCGCAGGCTCATGTTCTGGCTTTCCACCTTCCGCCGAGACCCTCCAAAGTGAGATGCTCCCGCTTCGATTCGAGGCAAAGACGATTGCTGAGCTGTCGGCTGACCAGGTGAGCCCCACAATGAGCCGGCCATCGTGGGTGAGCCGCTGTGGCGTACCATTCGGCAGCTTCATCATATATATGTCATAGACTGAGCCTTCCGGCCCTCGAACGAATGCGAGCTTGCTTCCATCTGGAGAGATTGCCGGGGTCCAGTCTCCATCCCACCCCGCCGGAGGCGCCGTGAGCTGCCGTAAGGCTCGCCCTTTGATTGTGATCTCGACCAGCGTACTCGGTGCTTGTTGGTTGGCCTGTTGGGGGAGAATGAGGCTCTCGCCGTCAGCGCTCCAGGTCAAGCCGCCAAAGTCCCATACGTGGTTCGTGGGGAGCGTATAGATTTCCTGTTCTGAGCCGCCAATCGCGGGAATGATCACGATGCTGGCGCGTGCGTCGTCCTGCCGGATAAAAGCGATCCAGCGCCCGTTGGGCGACCAGGCGGGGCTCAGTTCCTTGGCCGTGCCACTGGTGAGCTGTGCAGGGGCTTCAGAGCCGAGCAGCTTCACATATATATGACCGTGACGCTCACCCTCCTTCATCCAGACGAAAGCGACGGCACTGCCGTCGGGCGAAAAACTGGGCTGAACTTCAGAGCCGGGATAGGTTGTCAGGGGGCGGCTGGCATACGCGTCGGTCCGGGCAGGCAGCGGCCTGGTTCGCAAAGCCAGCACAACCCAGACCAACGCTGCGAGAGTGAGCAGGGTCACTACGACCCAAAGCAGGCGGAGTCTCCGCGAAGCGGCGATCACGGCTGAGAATGGCGCCGCCGCGACTGCCTGGGGAGATGAGATTGCTTCGCGCGCCTCCTGCTGCGCCGATCCGAGCGAAGCCGAAAGCTGGGCGGCCTGGTCTTCCAATTCGCCTTGTGCCTCTGCCGGCGGTTGAGAGACAGAGGCGATCAGCCGGTATCCAACTTTCGGAACGGTCTGGATTGTATGGGGTTCCCTCGGGTCGTCGGAAAAGGCTCGGCGGAGTTCCGAGATAGCTCGAATCAAGACGTCTTCGCCGACGAATACGTCTGGCCAGACGGCGCTCCGAATCTGCTCGCGGCTGACCACTTCCCCTGCCTCGGAGATCAAGGCAAGCAACACCTGCATCACCTTTGGCTCCAGATGGACTACTTCTCCCGCGCGCTCCATGGAGTTGATGCCGGGATGAATCAGCCACTCGCCGATGAAACAATCGCCTCGCAAAAATTCGCCCTCACATACAGATTACCAATGCCAGGTAGAAGTGCTCGTCGCCGATGGGATGACGGAAACCATTGTCGTGCAATGGGTTAATTCCATCGGGATAACCTCGGGAAAAGGTCGCTGTTCGTCCCTCGTCAATTCTACGTCCCGCCCCCTAGAGTCAGGGCCGGAATTCAAAAGGCTTCGCTGAAGTGGCGAAGCGCAGTCAAGACGGAGGCGCCTGTGAGGTTGCATAATCGAGATCTGACACTGATCTTCGTTGGCTGCATGGATTCCGGTGTCGGCACAAATCCAAGCCGAGGCCCTCATAGGCTCGGTGCCGGGCTTCCGCTGCGCTGCAGTTGTAGGCTGCGCAACAGACTGCCTGGGTTGTGCTGCATCCCGCAATTCGACGTCGAGTTCGAGAGCCTCGGCTCCGGATTCTTTGCAAACGGCTTGCCGGTTCCATTCATGCGCAAGCCGGCATTGTAGCCAATGAAGGAGGCAATCACATGACCATATGGCAGAATGACGCAGCACGCATAAGCGTCAGACCACGATTCGCAACACACCTCTTCCGAATTTTCCTAGCCTGCTTTGCACTGTTCGCAACTTTGGTGCTACCCCTCTCTCAGGCGATGGCCCAGAGCCAGGCCGCAAGCGCCACACTCGGTGGCACGGTCACAGATTCAACCGGCGCGGTCATCATTGGCGCTTCGATCACGATCACGAGCACGAGCCAGGGGTTCCTGCGAGAAACGAAAAGCAACGCACAAGGAGCCTTTGTCTTCACCCTGCTGCCGCCCGGCCAGTACTCGCTCAAGGTCCAAAAAGAAAACCTCAGTGCCTTCACCTACACCAACATCAACCTGGCAGTCGGACAATCGCTTGAGATTCCCGTTACCCTGACCATGGCCAAAGTCTCCGAGGTCGTAGAAGTCACCTCGACGATGCCGGTCCTGAACACCTCCGACGCGAACGTCTCCACGGAGATCGACCAGAAGGCAGTGGTTGATCTTCCGCTCAATGCACGAAACGTCTTCGGACTCGTCTTCTTGAATTCGGCGGTCAACAACACCGCCTTGGTTCAGTGGCAGGGCGGCACCAGTTCAAATCAGCCCAATGCCGATCAAGACATTTCCTTCCTGAATTTCGGCGGAAGCAGGTTTGGCGATACGGAGTTTCTGCTCGACGGCCATTGGAATATCGATAGCCAGTGGGGCGGAATCATGTACGTGCCCGGTGTCGACGAGACACAGGAATTCAGCTTGCAGAGCAACAGCTTTTCCGCGCAGTTCGGATTCAGCTCGGGAAACGTGGTGAATGTCGTCACGAAATCCGGCAGCAACACTCTCCATGGCGATGTCTTCGAATTCCTGCGCAACAACGATTTGGACGCCAACAACTATTTCGCCAACAAAGCTGGAATCGCGCGTCAGCATTTCGAGCGCAACCAGTTCGGCTACACCATCGGGGGGCCGGTCGTGATCCCGCATCTCTATTCGGGGCATGACAAGACCTTTTTCTTTACGGACTATGAAGGGCTCCGTTCGGCCTCTCCCGTCACCGCAACCAACACCGTCCCCACCACAGCGAACCGCAGCGGCGACTTTTCCACTCTGCAGGGAGCTGCCATTGGAACCGATTCTCTCGGGCGCCCCATCCTCTCGGGAGCCATCTACGATCCGTATTCAACCCGGACCATTATCGCGGGTGCCGTCGATCCAGCCACCGGCCTGACCGCCACCAGCTCTGGAACGATCAGAGACCCATTTGCAGGGAATCTGGTCCCCCAGGCAAAGTGGGATAAGTTCGCCACGACCGTATTACAGTATTGGCCCAAGCCAACCAATACCAATGCCTACAACAACTATGTTGTCAGCGCGTCGTCGCCGCAGCAACAGGATGCCTATACAATCCGCATCGACCACAATATCAACGACAAGTCCCGCTTGTTTGGGCGCTGGTCAAAGAAGGATGAATTCAAAACCGGCGGCGTAGCCCTGTATGGAAACGATCCCGGCGGCCCTGGATTGAAAAACGGCGACAACCGCTGGGATCTCGCGCTTGGCTATAACCAGGTTCTGTCTCAGTCCCTAGCTATGAGTGCGAACTTTGGGTGGAATCGGTGGATTGAAACCAACATCGCCCAGGGAAGTCCATTTGACCTGACTCAATTGGGTTGGCCGACCTCATTGAAAGTCGGCGGCGGGGTATTCCCGTACGTAAACATCAGTGGATACGCTGGTCTTGGCTCCGGCGCGCCCCAAACTGCTCCGCGCGAGGACCGCACTGGGAGCTTGGACTTCACCGAAACGCATGGCAAGCACTTGTTCACATTCGGCTTTGATTTGTACGACCAGTACTACAACAACATCTCTCCGGGTGTTGCCACGCTGAACTTTGGCCTGAGTGCGACAGCAGGGCCAAATCCCTACACTCCGACCAGCGGCACCGGCTCCGGGCTCGCAAGCTATCTTGTCGGAGCTGGATCCGGCAATTTCAATGAAACCGGAACGCAAACGACCAACAAGAAATACCTCGCCTGGTATCTTCAGGATGACTGGAAGGTGACCAACAAGCTCACCGTTAACACCGGCATTCGCTACGAAATCCAAACTTCTCCCACCGACCGCTTCAACAAGCTCTCCTGGTTCGATACCGCAGCGAGCAATCCAATTGCCGCCGCGGCGGGAGTGAAGGCCCCCGGAGAACTGGTTTACACCGGCGGTTCGAATGGGCGCGATGTCATCGTTCCGAACTATCTCAACTTCGCTCCTCGCCTGGGGTTTGCGTATCAAGCTGAAAAGAAGCTGGTGGTGCGCGGGGCCTATGGAATCTTCTATCCGTCCGCCATCTCTGTCGCGATTGACGGGAATCTGAATGGGTATTCGCAGAGTACCCCGTGGACCAGCACTGCCTCGAACGGAGTCAACATCATCACTCCGGCCAGTCAGGCCTTCCAGAGCGGGCTCCTGCCGATGCAGGGAGGTTCACTCGGCGCACTGACCAATGTCGGCCTGAACGTCAACGCCATTCAGCACCATTGGCACAGCCCTTATGTTCAGGACTGGACCTTCGGACTTGAGCTCGCTTTGACGAATAACGACGTAGTGCAGGCGCAGTATGTCGGCAATCATGGAATCAAGCTCCCGATCTCCGGATCCATGAACATCAACCAGATTCCGGATGCTGATCTATCCCTGGGCGTGGCCGCACTCACCAATCTTGTTGCCAACCCTTTCTACGGCCTGATCAAGTCAAGCAGCTGCAATCTGGATCAGCCGACAGTCAAGTATGGACAGCTCTTGCGGCCGTTTCCTGAGTTTTGCGACGTAAACAGCCAGCAGGCGCCCATCGGGTTCGATACCTACAACGCCCTGATGCTCACCTACACTCACCGCTTCTCTCACGGGTTCCAGGTGCTGGGCTCGTATACACGTTCGAAGTGGCTTGACGATACCACCGGCAATGCCGCCTGGAGCGTGGGAGGAACGGAGTTTCGCGACAATAACAACATCACTCTGGATAAGTCGGTTGACGTTTCCGATGTGCCGAACAGCATGGTCCTGAGCATGGTATATGAACTCCCGGTTGGACGCGGCCATGTGGTCGGCTCCAATCTCAACAAGGTTGTCGATTCTGTGGTGGGTGGCTGGCAGGTTAGTGGCATCGGAACCTTCAAGAATGGCGGACCTCTCGATGTAACTTCCGATCAGAATGTCTCCTACTCGTTTGGAGGAAATCAGAATCCAAATATCCTCCGCAATCCCACCCTTTCTCACCCAACCGTTGCCAAGTGGTTTGATACTTCGGCGTTCGCATTTGCGCAACCATTGACGTTTGGCACGGCGCGTCGGAACCTTTCTTGCCTGCGTGGCCCTGGGACCGACAATTGGGATCTTTCTCTGCAGAAGTTCTTTCAGATCGACGAGCGAATCAAGCTGCAGTTCAGAAGTGAGTTCTTCGATGCATTCAACCATCCACGATTCACAAACCCGGATACCGCACTTGGCGACCAGGCATTCGGCTCAGTTCAGGGATCGTTTGCCCCGCGCGATGTGCAGGTTGCTCTGAAGCTGATCTGGTAAGTATCCTGAGTTGAACCATGCAAACCGCCCGGCTTCTGTTTCGTTATGTATTGACCGCGGCCCTCACGGGGTGCGCGATGATGTGGGCTGGCACTTCGCCAGCCCAATCGTCAAAAGAAGGCATCGAGCAACTATGGCGCGATGCCTCCGCGGCTCAACAGGCGCAGCAGTTCAGTCGGGCGGCGACGCTCTACAGAAAAATTCTCTTGATGCAACCGGACTTGATCGAAGCCGAAGTCAACCTTGGTTTGATGTACCAGCTCGCGGATGATCCGCACGCTGCAATCTCCTGCTTTCAACGTGTGCTGGCGAAAGACCAGATGCTCTATGCGCCGAACCTGTTTACAGGGTTGGACTACCTCAAGCTGGACAAACCTGGCGACGCACTACCCTATCTTAAGCGAGCCTTGGCCGCCAATCCGCACAGTTATGAATCGCAGGTTGGGCTTGCCAATAGTTATTTACAACTCCATCGGTATGCCGAGGCAGAAGAGCAGTTCAAGCGGGCAACCGGACTCCAGGATGGCAAGAACGCGGATGCCTGGTATGGCCTGGGCGCAACATATCTGAGCATGGAAAAAGAAGCTGAGGCCGGGCTCGAACGGTCTTCTTCTCCATTTCGGAATGTGCTTCTCGGCGAAGCCTATCTGGAGCAGGGACAGCGGGACAAGGCTATCGCAACCTTGAAGGCTGTTGCCGAAGGGCCGCCAACCGTGCCTTGCATCCACTCTTTACTGGGGTTTGCTTATCTCAGAGACTCGAAGAACGACGATGCTTTCCGGCAATTCCAATTGGACTGGAACCCACAATCAGGTTCGGAATGCCTGCTTGCGAAGCTTGGTTTCGCGGCCATTTCCGCGAATCGGGGGCAAAGAGAGGATTCGCTCGCCACACTCCGCGAAGCCGCCGAGATTGACCTCGTCTTCGTTCAGAAGAACCAATATCTCTATTGGGACCACATGGTCAAGGCGGGGATCGACGCAGGTGCTGGACAGATCCTTGAACGCGAAGACACTGCCGGCAAGCAGACAGCACAGCCTTCGCTCGCGGATGACTACTGGAAGACCGGCCGCTACACGGCCTGCAGTACCGCACTTGCCGGGATCTCCTCGGCTCTGGACGTTCAGCAGCTTCGCCTTTTATCTCGTTGCTCCTACGCTGTGGGCCGTGATGAGCTGGTGCTGCAAGCGACTGGCCAGATATTGAAAGTCTCTCTCACGGATCCGGAAGTGTTTTACTGGCGAAGCCAGTCGGCGGAGCGCCTTGGACTATCGGCCCTCACCACGGCAACCACAATCAACCCGCAGTCTGTTTCACTGCATGTTCTCCTAGGCGATATGCTTCGCGGAAAGGGAAGCCTCGCTGACGCGGCAGGAGAATATCGCAAGGCCATCGCTTTGAAGCCCGAGTTCATTGCCGCTCACCTTGGACTGGCGCGCGATCTCAACTCGGATAACGACTCCGCTGGCGCAGAACGCGAAGTGCAATACGTTTTGAATATCAACGCTGACGACCCGGAAGCGAATTACATGATGGGTGAAATCCTCATGAATCGCAGCGAATTCTCCGCTGCATTGCCGTTTCTGCTCAAGGCGGTTCGCGTGATGCCCGAGGAATCGGCCTATGTTCATGCGGATTTGAGCCGGGTCTATGACGAGCAGGGTGATTTTTCGCGGGCGATCGCGGAGATCAAACAGGCTCTGACGGCTGATATCGATGGGACCTACTACTACCGCCTCGGCCGGCTTCTCCAAAAGGTGGGCGATAGAGCCGCCGCTGCTCAGGCTCTGGAGCAGTCCGCCAAACTGCACCGTGTTGCGAATTCCAACGCGTTGCCCGTGATTCGATGATGGCTGGCTTCGCCTCCGGAGAAACATCTCAAGCAAAGTCTGGCAGAGCTATTTGACCTGCGGCGAAACCAGAGTTAGTGTATCCCCGAGGCACTGCCCAATAGTCGACGCGCCCATCAGGGGCGGGGTCCCCACGGACAGGTCCTCGCCCGAGGGGTGAAGCGAGCGGCAACCTTGCACGAAACTCACCGGGCCGCAGGGACTCTGGTTTCGCTGCATTACTACAGTTGAAGTTGGAGACTTACGGAGGGAGCATGGGCCTTCAGGCCCATGAAAGAGCCGCAAATCAGGGTGGCCTTTAGGCCCGGGCTCTTGTCTTTTTGCGGCGTCCCGGCGAAGTACAACTGTAGTACTAGGTCACAACATTACTCCCCGTAAACGTTAGCTCCCTATCGGGACTGCCCCGGCTCGACAGGGATGGCGAGTCACAAGACTCTTTGCCGGGGCAGTTTCGATAGGGTCGTTTGAAGTAAGTCGCTGGCGTTTGCGACGGGCGCGG
>Ga0181517_10000394_pt1 | contig 59997 bp, 46 predicted proteins | sample PEATcosm2014_Bin_31_FD_119748 | JGI IMG/M metagenome (GOLD analysis project Ga0181517, IMG submission 119748) | Peatland microbial communities from MTU Mesocosm Facility, Houghton, MI, USA - PEATcosm2014_Bin01_30_metaG | ecosystem: Environmental > Terrestrial > Soil > Wetlands > Peat | place... | reverse complement strand
CAGTACCAGTTGGTAATGGCCCCTGTCGAGGTGTCCGTAAAGGTCACTGGCAGCGCAGCCACACCATTGGTGGGGGTGCCGGTGAAGCTAGCCACCGGCGGAGGGGTTAGGACGGTGATGTAACTGGCGAGGCTGTTGGTGGCCGAGCCGCCGGGGCCGGTGACGACTTCTGTCACGCTATAGGTGCCGGGTGTCGTGTAGGTATGGGCCGTCACGTTGGTGCCTGCGCTGGCGCTGTTGCCGTCGCCGAAAATCCAGTACCAGTTGGTAATGGCCCCTGTCGAGGTGTCCGTAAAGGTCACTGGCAGCGCAGCCACACCATTGGTGGGGGTGCCGGTGAAGCTGGCTACCGGTGGAGGGGGAGGGATCGGGACGGTATAATCGGCCACCATCGGCAGGTGATCGCTGGCGGTCGTTAGGTCCTGGAAAAGCTGGGTGGCGGAGATGCGGGCATTGGGGGTGAGATTGTTCAGGGAGGTATTGCCAGCGGAGGAGACGTTGCCCTCGTAGGCAGTGGTGCCGTTGTTGCCGAAAACGTGGTAGGTTCCGGGCACCAGGGCAAAGCCACCGGCGGTCCCATAATAGACGTTGGTGGTGCAGATCTGGAGGTCGTCCCGGTAGCGCAAATCGGTGGACGATTCGGTTTTCTGATTCAGCAGCGCGCTGGTTTCCCAGGTAACGCCAGTCGCGCCCGACGGGTTCATGGGGTCGATTCCCTGGTTGATTCCCGATCCGACGATCGTTTGGTAGCCGACTTCGCTGCTGGTTTCGACATTGTAATCGCCGACGTAAAGGATCCGGGCGGTGGCGGGCAGGGTAGCCGAGTTATTGCGGATGATCTGGGCCTCCTCGGCGCGGTCCTGGGCGTCTGTCGAACTGGTGCCGGATTTGTAATGGCTAACGTAAATGTAGAACTCATTTGCGGCTGTCGGCGTAACCCCCGCGGGCGCAAACTCATAGCGCATCACCTCCCGATACTCGCCGCTCGACCCGCCTAACTGGCCCGTGCCGCCGGGAGGATCCACCGGCACCGAAGCCAGAAGCTGCACCGTGGTGGTGTTATAGACAATCGCGTTGGGGCCGTTCCCGTCGCCCGTGTCGCCGCCGCTTTCCGTGGCTTGGTAGGTGCTGTTGGTGTACATGCCCGGCACGCCATAGAACGAGTTCAACCCGTTCACGATGGGAACCACGGTCGTGGTGTTCGCCGTGGTCTCCTGCAAAGCGAGAATGTCCAGCGGCTGCGCCGGGTCGTTGCCCACAATCTCCTCGCCGATCCCTTCCAGCACGCCCCCGTTGAGGACGGTCCCGCCGCTCGAAGGCGCTATCAAGCCCGGCAGCGGGGTGGTGGCGCCGTTGATATCGTCCTCAATGTTGTAGGTCACGATGCGCAAGGTTCTGGTCTGGGCCAGGGCAGGGACGGAAAGGCCGCCGGCCAGGAGGAGCATCATACAGCCCGATAGGCCGGGGAGGGTACTTCTTTTCATGAATATGTCTTTTTAGGGTGTCGGGTCTCTATGTAACTTCCAATAGCAGTAAATGCAAACGGAAATCTGTGAAGAGACGGCGGCATTCCGGTGACGGATGCGTGACGAACCGGGGATGGCCGCTTCCCTTTTTTCCTTTCTTTCCCGCTGTCAATTCGTAGAATGTGCCGTCATTGGCTGGGCCTCCAAGCCCAGCGGTTGTGACCCATTATTTCGAATACGAAGTTTATGCCACTAACACACACGAGAGAGTTGTTTGCTAAAGCGCTGAGGGGTCGTTATGCAATCGGCGCCTTTAACATCAACAACATGGAACTGCTCCAGGCCATCATCGAAGCCTGCGAAGAGGAGAAATCCCCCGTCATGCTGCAGATTTCCAAGGGCGCCCGCAGCTATGCCAACCCCGTCTACCTCAAAAAGCTCGCCGAGGCCGCCGTCAGCGTCTCCAATATCCCCGTCGTCATCCACCTCGATCACGGCGACTCTTTCGAACTGTGCAAGGAATGCATCGATGAAGGCTTCACTAGCGTCATGATCGACGCCAGCCACGAGCCGTTCGATAAAAACGTCGAGATCTGCCGACGGGTCGTCGAATACGCCCACAAACATAATGGCGTGGTCGAAGGCGAGCTCGGCCACCTGGTCGGCGCCCAGTTCGACGACGGCGAAGCCGGCGGCAGCCACTCCAAGTCCGGCCATTACACCGACCCGCAAGAGGCCGTCCTGTTCGTCCAGGCCTCCGGCGTCGATTCCCTGGCCGTCGCCATCGGCAACTCCCATGGCGCCTATAAATTCAAAGGCGAACAACACCTCGATCTGGACCGGCTCAAGGCCATTAAAAAGGCCCTCATGGACGCCGGGTTGGGCGACTACCCGCTGGTGCTCCATGGGGCCTCCAGCGTGCCCAAGGACCTCGTCGAGGAGATCAATCAATTCGGCGGCAAACTCGGCGACGCCGCCGGCGTGCCCGAGGCCGATATCGAGGTCGCCCGCCGCACCGGCTGCGCCAAGGTCAATATTGACACCGATCTGCGCCTGGCCCTGACCGCCGGCATCCGCAAAGCCTTCGGCGAAAACCCGAAGGAATTCGATCCCCGCAAATACCTCGGCCCGGCCCGCGAGAGGGTCAAGGAGTTGGTCCGGCACAAGGTCCGTAACGTCCTCTGCTGCGCCAGCCACGCGTTTGATTAAGGGTCCGGGGGCGGGCGGGACGTCGAATCGAGCAGATAGAGAATTCGAGAACCAAAAACCTTCCCCTGTCCCGCCTTTGTCCCGGGACATGTCCCGGGTCTGGCCTCGCAAAACGCCCGTCATTATTGGCTTGTCCCACTGTCCCGGGTCCAGGAGGGAGGACGCCTCTACCCCGACTCTTCCCTGTCTCGGATCCTCGGTCCATCCTCCACCCTCTATTCTCAAATTGATAGGTAAACCTAACCCCACATCGCCTGTATGGAGACCAAAACTAAACGATCAAGTCCCTTTGCTTTTAGATTAAACCCTCCCTCCCAGGCCAACTCACAAATGCCATAATGGCACTACACCGGCACGCTTGATGTTGTTGATGTGTGCCATAATGGCGCGTGTCTGCCATATTTACAAACGTGCCAAAAATAGTTATCTTGCTTATCTACAGCATGTTATAAAAACACCAAGTCTTGGCATGCCGAAAGCTTAATAGGGTTTTGGTTTTATTAACCAAACGAAAGGAAAATGTTGTTTATGAATGGATTAAGCAGATGGCAAAGACCGGAACTGGCCACTTGGCCCGGGTTTGGACAACTGTCCTCCCTAAGGGAGGAAATCGACAGGTTGTTTGAATCCCCGCTGGCCGAGCTGACTCGTGGTTCTCACCTGTTGAGCGGCTGGACCCCGGCTCTCGATATGTTCGAGGACAAGGACAATGTGTACGTGCGGGCGGAACTGCCCGGCATGAAGAAGGAGGAGATCGACCTGTCGCTGCACAACGGCACGCTGAGCATCTCGGGCGAGCGCAAACAGGAGACCAAGTTCGAAGGGGCCGAAGTCTATCGCGCCGAGAGGTTCGTCGGCCGGTTCCAGCGGGCCGTCACGCTCCCAACCACGGTGGCCGCGGACAAGGTGAAAGCGCAGTACAAGGACGGCATCCTCACGGTGACGCTGCCCAAGACCGAGGAAGCCAAACCGAAACAGATCAACGTCAACGTGGCCTGAAAGCCCGAGAGGAGGAAAAATGGATACTATGAAAGCGACTGTTCAACGGGAAAACCGGCCAGCCACGGATCGGCCCGATCGCGAGGCTTATGTCTCGCCCGAAGTGAACATCTTCGAGACCCGGGACGGGTATGTCCTGGAGGCGGAGATGCCGGGCGTGAACAAGGAGGGGCTGGAGATCACGCTGGAAGAAAACGAGATCACGCTGGTGGGCCGCCGCCGCGGCGAAGCGCTGCCGGGCGAGGCGCTATTCCGCGAATCGCGCGACTTCGATTTCCGGCGCGTCTTCGAGCTCGACCCCGCCATCGACACCGCCAAAATCGGCGCGAAGATGGAAAACGGCATCCTGACGCTCACGCTGCCCAAGTCCGAGCGAGTCAAGCCGCGCAAAATTACGGTGGATTAATCAAGGGTTGGGGATTGGGGGGTCGAGGGGAGCGCCGCGGCGGAGCCGCGACACGCAACCCTCGACCCGCGTAGTTTGGGCCTCGCGGGAGCTCGGCCCTCCGGGGGGCTACTGCAGTATCTGGAACAGGCTGGCAAAGTCGTCGGTCCAGAGAGGGATCTTCGTGGCGTTCGTATTGGCGCGATAGGCCAGCTCGCTGATGGCCGCCGATCCAAGGACGTCCTCGCTGCGGCACAGCAGCATCCAAGTGGAAGAGTAAAGCCAGTATTCCACGTCATCATCAACGTAATCAATCACTGCCGCCTGATAGCCGAACTGGCGGGCCAGGTTGGCAACCACCGGCTGCAGATTCAGGTAATGGTTCGACACGTGAACGGCGATGATGCCGTTGGGGGCGAGGTGGCGCTCATAGACCTGGAAGGCCTCTTTGGTCAGCAGATGCACCGGGATCGAATCGCTGCTGAAGGCATCCAGCGCCAGCAGGTCGAAGCGCTGCGGCGGTTCTTTTTCCATCGATAGCCGGGCGTCGCCCAGGGCGACCTCGACCTGGCCGGGGGATTGGCTCAAGTAGTGGAACCAATGGGTGGCCACCTGGCAGACCTGGGGATTGATTTCGTAAATGCGGAAGTAATCGCCCGCCCGCCCCAGTGCGGTCAGGGTGCCGGTCCCAAGCCCCACCACGCCGATGCGCCGCGGCTCCGGCGGCAGCGCCAGCACGGCGCGCCCAATCCCGCTGTCCGGACCGTAATAAGAGGTCGGCCAGCGCGACCTTTCGGGATCGGCAAACTGCATGCCGTGAGTGATGCGGCCGTGAAGCAGGAGGTAGTAGCGGGACTTCGGGTCGTCGTGATTGTACTCGTACACCGTCATCACGCCGTAGAAGTTGCGGGTCTTGAAGACCGCTCCGGCCCGGGTGTTCCGCACCTGATGCCAGAGCACCACGGCCAGCGCCGCCACCCCGAGCGTGAGCAGCCCGGTGGTCACGTAACGCCTTTCCCTCGCGCACACCCCGGCGATCAGCAGCCCGCACAGGACCAGCCCGCAGTGCAGCTCGTAGTAATCCTTGAAAACCAGCGGCGCCACCACGGCGACCAGCACGCCGCCCAGCGCGCCGCCGGCGGCCACCATCAAATAAAACCCGGTCAGCCGCCGCGGGTCGGGCCGGAGCCGGTAAAGTTCTCCGTGGCAGACCATGCAGGCGATGAACAGCCCGCCCGAGTAGATGGCTACTTGTTTGTAGATCGAGAGGTCGGGTCCACGGAAGAGGGCCCAGCAAACGCCGGCCAACACTGCCGCCAGCGCCGGCACCAACAGCGGCCGCAGATACCAGCGCGGGCTGTCGAAGCAAATGATGAAGCTCAGCAGGTACAATCCCAGCGGCAGCACCCACAGAAACGGGATGACCGCGACGTCCTGGCACAGCTTGTTGGTCGTGGCCAGAAGCAGCACCGAGGCGCAGGCGGGGAGGAGGAGCCAAAGGAGTGGAGCGGAACGTAAAACGTAAAACGTACAACGTAAGGCGGAGGGGTTGGCAGCAGCCTGCGGGGCGGTGGGAGCAGCGTCGCAGGGCGTAGGGTCGGCGGCTCCTGGCGCGGTGGGGTCCGCTTTCTCTGTTTGGGCGCGCCAGAGGGTGGCGGCGCAGAGAGCGCAGCAGAGGGCGTAGGCGGCCAGGCCCCATCCCCACCAGCACGACTGCGCCCGGCGGGTGAGATGAGGCTCGAAAAGAAAGGGATAACTGACCAGCGCCAGCAGCGACCCCGCATTGGAAAGGGCATAGAGCCGGTACGGGGATCGGCCTGGATGGGTGCGGCTGAACCAGTGCTGCATCAGCGGGCCGGTGGCGGAGAGGACGAAATACGGGAGCCCCAGGCTCGCGCCCAGCAGCGCCAGGATTTGGAGCGTCGGGTTGCCTTGGCCGGAAGGTTTCCAGGAGTCGTTCGGGGTGATGGGCAGCAGTGCCAGCGCCGCGGCCAGCAGCGCCAGGTGCGCGACGGCTTGCGCGCGCGGCTTGAGCCGCTCCGAGATCCAATGCGCATACGCATAGCCGCCCAGCAACAGCACCTGGAAAAACAAGAGGCACGTCGTCCAGACGCCCGGCCCGCCGCCGAACCACGGCAGAATGTACTTGCCGATCAGCGGCTGCACCTGGAACAGCAGAAAAGCCCCGGTAAAAATCGTCAACGCATAAACAGCCATCGCCCCGCCATTCTGCCATCCGCCCCGCCGAACTGCCAGGAGGTTTGAGGATCACGTTTCTTTGCTGTTGCAAATCATGGAGGATCGTTATCCTTGGCGGCATGGAACAAGCACCTCCGTCATTGATGTGGCGCGCGAGCTTGCCTTTCCGCTTCCGCTCATGCCGCTTTTCGTCTGCCTCTGCCGCGCGGACGCCTGCGTTGCCCATCGGCCGACGGCTGGTCGCGCCGGCCTTTCTCTGCGCCTTGCTGCTCTTGCCGGGCATGGCCCGACTCCGCGCCCAGACGAATGCCGCCCCCCCGGCGCCGGCGCGTCGTTGGGTCCTCCTCTTCGATACGTCGCGCCCCATGCAGCGGCGCGCCCAGGGGGCTCTGGCCGCAGCCAAAGAATTGCTCGCTTCCGGCTTCAATGGACAGGCCGCCGCGGGCGATGCCGTGAGCCTTTGGACCTTCAATGAGAAGATCGAGACCAACGCCTTCGAATCCTGGTCAGCCCAGGGCCTGACCCGGCTCTCGGCGCGGTTGGCGACGATCCTTGGCGCGGCGACCTATGAGAAGCGCGGCCAGATCGATCGCGCGCTGGCGGGACTGGCCCAGATCGACGCCCGAGTCGTCACCGCGGTGCTGATCACCTCAGGCGAGGAGGAGGTCCACGGCACGCCCATCGACGAGCGGATCAACCGGGTCTGCGCGCAGTGGCGTTCGGAGCAGCAAAAGGCGCGAATGCCTTTTCTCATCGTGCTGCGCGCCAGCCATGGACGAATCATCGACGGGTCGGTGACTCCGGCGCCCTGGCCTGTGGAAATCCCGCCGCTGCCGCCGGAGCCGCAAATTGCCCGGCAGGATCTCCCCAAAGCCGGGAAATCGGCGTCGGCGTCCGCGCCTTCGGCCAAGGCACCAGCCACGATGGCGCCGACACACGCACCCGAGCCCTTGCCGCCAGCCAGGCCGCCGGCGGCCGTGGTCTCCGCCCCCGCGCCCCAGCCGAAGCCGGTCGTGGCGGCTGTTCCCCCCGCGCCTAATGGGGAGAAGAAAGCCGTTCTCCCGGCCGGCGCGGCCCCTGTCCAAACCGATAAGCCGGTCGCGAAGACCCCTGTCCCTCCCGGATCGGAAGACAAGAAAGCATTGCCGGCGCCCGTGCCCGCAGCTCTCCCGCAGCCCTCCCTATCGGTGGCACCGCGCGCGGAGGAACCGGCGGTCAAGACCAGTGCCGCAGTTTTGAACCGTGTTTCCAAACCGGATTCCGTCCCGCCGGCAACTCCCATTCCCCCAGGCCCGCGGCCGGCGCCGGTCCCGCCGATGCCGGCGCCGGCAGCCGCTGCGCAGCCGCCGCCACTCCCTTTGCCGCCGCCATCGGCTCCGCCCATCGAAACCAGGCTGCGTCCGGACGTTTTAATCGCCTCCGCCCAGCCTCCACCCAGCCGGCAGAGTTTTGTCCATGAAAACGCCGTCTGGCTGGCAATGAGCGTTGCCTCGGGCATCACTGCGATTTACCTCCTTCTCACCTGGATACGAATCTTCGCGCGGCCGGAAAGCCCCTCCATCTCTCCGCTAGAGGCCCTCAAGCAACAGGCATTGCCCGCGACAGAGATCCACGCCCTTCCCGAGACCGCCACACAGGCTCCGGGGCCCGAACCCACACACACCGGCAACGCGCCAAGCCCGGACGAATGACGCCCGTGCCCTTTTTCCGCGGTCTGAAAGCAGGGGGTTCCGCAAATCCGCCGCACTGACGCCGCCCAAAACCCCGTTAGGGGTGGCCTATTTGTAGGAACCCGGCCCGATGGGCTTCTTTTTTGTTTTTCAGCGGCGCGGCCCTCGATCACCAGTGGGACGGACGGCCTTAACCGCGCCGCTGAAAAACAAAAAAGGGAGAAACTGGGGGCGATCGGGGGCTACAAAGATCCCGCCCCTAGCGGGGCTTCGGAGGGTTTTATGAGTCGTTGGCCCCCTCTGCACGCAAGACCGCCCGAGCGTGCAAGTAATGCACAAGGATTGCTTGCCTGAGGGCGGCGGCACCGGGAGTAGGCAGGGTAGGATTCGTTGCAAGATGCTCGCTTACAGGGTGTTATGACAACGGCGCGGCGCGCGGCACGGCACTTGCGGACGTGAGGCACTATGAACGAACCAGCGCGCTTACGGTTGCGGTCAAGGCGAGTAGCCCGCCGCGTGGCTAGAACCGAGAGCCACCCGAACCGGCGCGCCAAGCAGGCTTGATATGCAAGACACCACAACCACCATTGCTCACTACACCAGCACCGGAATGATTATCCCCCAACTGCGCGGCCGGACGGCCACGGCGGTGATTGGGGAACTATGCTCGACACTCGGCCGGGAGGGAGTGGTGAAGGATTTGTTGCCTTTCTACAACTCGGTGCTGAGCCTGGAACAGATTAGCAACACCGGCACCTCGCGCGGCATCGCCCTGCCCCATGCGCGCGTCAAAGGGCTCGAACACCCCTCGTTCGCGGTGGGGCGCAGCGATGATGGGCTGGACTGGTTTGGCCTTGGAGCCATCCGGCTGGTGTTCCTGTTTGCCGTGCCGGACGACGACTCGGGCGAATACCGAATGCTGCTTTCAGGTCTGGCGCGCCTGAGCCGCACCCCCGCCTTGCGCGGAGCGCTGCTGGACGCCCCGGACAGCCACGCGTTCCATGAAATCCTGCGCCAGATGCGGGTGCGCCAAGCCCGGCCCCAGGCCCCCGGCACGCCCCCTCCGGGCGAAAAGCTCAGTCCGGCCGGCTGCCCATGAACACCCTTTCCACTCCGAGACGGGCGCCCGCGGAATGGCGCGCGGCGGAGGGACCCCTGTTGCGTCAGACGTTTGTGGTCACGCTCGAGCACGGGATGCATGCCCGGCCCTGCGCAGCGCTGGTCAAGGCGCTGCAGCCGTTCGAGGCGCAAATCGATGTCGAGGCCAACGGCCAGCGGGCCAACGGCCAGAGCGTGCTGGGCCTGATGGCCCTGGCTGCCGGACACGGCGCGAGAATGACTTTCGCCATCGGCGGGGCCGACGCGTCCCGGGCGATGGAGGCCGTCCGCGCCCTGTTTGACACTCACTTTGGGGAGGTTCGCGCCCGCGCGGCGGGGACCGGCCCCTGACCGGTTTATGAAAGCCATGTTAGATCTCCTGATCTGTCTTCACCGTCACGAGTCCACCGCGCAGGCGGCCGGCGGCCAAATGAGCCCGCGCGAGCGCGGCGCCTTGATGCTGCAGATGGATCTGGTTCGAGGATCGATTCCGCAATTCATCCTGGGACATTATCAGCGGATGAGGCGAAGCGAAGCGGTGCTGGACCGCTGTCCGGCCGCGCTGGCCATGGCCGCGCTGGTCTCCGCCTACCGCGCGCTGCCCCCGCGCAAGCGCCATTCGATGCACTCGTTTTTCGACCTCGCCGGCTACCCCGCCAGGTGCCGACGCCACCGGGCGTAACCCGACGCCGCGACACGGCGCGCGAAGGGGCCAAATAGGTTCACCAGACCGAAAGGAACTCCGCACTTCCACTGGCTCAATGACGTGCTTGCTCAATGCGAGAAGGGCAACCAGCGGAACGGATACCGGCGGCCGTTGAGAAGCATGCCGATGGGCGTCGGGCGCACCAGGTAATGGTAGGAGGCCAGGGAGACGACGAACGTCACAGCGCAGATCCCGGCGCATTTAACCCAGCAGCTAAACGCGAAACGGGACGCCGCCACCTGGAGAATGACGACGATCGGCAGGTGCATGATGTAGACCCAATAGGCGGAGTCTGAAAGATAGCGCCAGAAGAAGCTCTCCCGGCTGCGGAAGCGCAGGAAGAGCCCCAACAACGCCGTCACCCACGACCACATCAGCAGTGCGTAGGCGAGGAAAAAGAGCCCCCGGAGTTCACGGAGATGCGGATGAGTATCCTGTCCCTGGTAGCCGCAGAGAATCACGACCGGGACAATCAGCAACAAGGCGCAAACCAGGGACGCCCACCAGCGCCGGCGGATCGTCTCCAGCAAGCCGGGCTGATGGTGGAAGAGCCATCCCACACCAAAGACCAGCCCATAAAGTAACAGGACCCGAAAGCTGGGCAGGAAGGTTTTGTCGGGCGTATCGACGCCCCAATCGCGCATCGACAGCAGGATGGGCCAGGTCAGCGCGGCGAGGACGGGTATCGTCCAGCGGGTTTCGATAATCCGGTTAAACAGACGATCCAGGCGGGAGCCCCACGCGCCGCGGCGGTCCAGGACCCCGCGCCAGAGGCCGCGCGCGGCCATGAAAAGCGCGTAAACCAGCATGAGGCAATAAAGGAACCAAAGATGCGTCAAAGGAAAATAGCCGAACGGATGGCGGACCAACCCTTGCAGCGCCGGCGCCATTGCCCCCGGGATCTGCTGGAGCGCAACCCGCGCCGCGGAAGGCTCGCCGTGCCTCCCCCCCCAGATCCAGGCAAAAGCCAGCCACGGAAACACCAGGAACCAGCCGAGGACAAAAGGAACCAGCACGCGCGTCAATCGGTTCAGGGTGAAGCCGGCGATTCCTCGGCGCACCACCATCGAACGCGCAAAGAAACCGGCGATGAGAAAGAAGACCTCGAGACGGAACGCGTGGACGACCAGGATGGCGACGCCGAAAAAGGCGTGGGTGCTGCGGTCCTGGACGGCCCAGCCGAAGCCGGGTCCCGGGATGTAGGCCAGGGCCGAATGGAGGAAAATCCCGAGCAGGAGCGCCACCGCGCGCAGAGCGTCCAGCGAATGGTAGCGCTCCGGAGCCGCCGGAGCCGGTGCCGCTATCGGGGCGGATTCACTCGAAATTTGGGCACTTGCTTCCAAGCGGCGCTACCATAAGCCCGCAAGGGGCTCCGAGAAAGTATAAAGGAAAGGGGACTTTGTAAGCCCGGACGCCGAGGGTTCGAATCCCTTCGCCCTCTCCATTCTTCCATTGAAACGGGACCGGCGCGCCTCAAAACTGCATCCGTTTGGCGCGTTCGGCCAGGAGCGCCGCGGAACCGCCTGGGAGCCTCGTGGTGCCAAAGACTGGTTTCGCCCGGGCGGCGATTCAACCCCTCACTGGACGACAAAACCCGCCATCAAGCTTTTGCTGCCGTGCAACGTTTGAACGCAGCCAGCGTTTCCGGGCTTACGTGGTGTTCGATGCCTTCGGCGTCGGCCTGAGCAACCTCCTCGGGCACGCCGAGTCCCAGGAGGAAATCCAGAACGATCCCATGGCGTTGGCGCGATTCCTCCGCCAGTTGCGCGCCTCTCCCGGTCAGAAAAATCGAGCGATATGGCCGCGCGGAGACGTATCCATCCCGCTGCAGCCGGGCCACCGTGCGAATCGCGGTGACATGCGAAACCCCGAGCCGCCGCGCCAAGTCCACCACCCGGGCCTCCCCATAGAGGGCGGAAAGATCAGCGATCGCTTCGACATAATCCTGCGCGGTTTCAACCGCGTTTTTCAGGCGCGTGCGGCGCAGGGCGGCAGCCTGGGTTGCCGCTGAACGAGGCGCGCCCGGCTTCGGCTCCGAAGCCGCGCCAGCCGTCGAGTGTCTTCTCATACGCCGGGCCATCCTACCCGGAAACCGCCATTTGACAAGCCCGGGGCATATAATGTAGCATATGCTACATGATGGCGAATAGGCTACATCCAGCTTCCTGCTCCGCCGGGATGCTGGCCGCCCTTGTCTGCGCCGCCTCCAGCGTCACGGCCGAGGAGAGCCCCACAAACTCTGTGGCCGACCCTCCCGCGCCCGCAAGAAGCGAAATCAAACCGGCCGCGGAGGAGCCCGAGGCGGCCGGCGAGCAAAGCTGGAACTGGCACTTTCAGAACACCGACATTGTCCAGGGAGACCCTGCTTTTCCCGCCAAATACTCCGGCCCCAACAGCTTAAACAGCCACGGCGAGGTAAAGGAGACGGTTTCGCTGGACTTGTGCGCCGGGGTTCGGCTGTGGCGGGGCGCGGAAGCCCACGTTGACGGCTTGATGTGGCAGGGGTTCGGCCTGAGTAAAACCTTCGGCGTCGAAGGATTCCCCAACGGCGAGGCGTTCAAAGTGGGCACAGCGGTTCCCAATGTCAATTTCGCGCGCGTGTTCATCCGGCAAACCATCGGTTTCGGCGGCGAGCGCGAAACCGTGGAGGATGACGCGTTCCATTTGAACGGCAAACAGGATGTGTCGCGGCTGACGCTTACCTTGGGAAGATTCAGCGTCAAGGACGTCTTTGACAATAACGCCTATGCGAACGATCCGCGCGGGCAATTCATGAACTGGGGATTGATGGCCAACGAAGCCTGGGATTACCCCGCCGACCCGCTGGGTTACATCTCCGGGTTTGCCGCCGAGTTGAACCAGCCGCAATGGACGCTGCGCTATGGGTTTTTCCAGATGCCGCGCGTGGCCAACGGCTCGGCCATCGACTCGCATTTCCTGGACGCGTGGGGGATGGTAACGGAGGGGGAACGTCGTTACGCGATCAACCGCCATCCCGGCGCCATCCGGTTTCTTGCCTACCTCAACCAGGCTCATATGGGCAGCTATCAGGCGGCGCTTTCCGTGCCGGGCGTGGATATTGCCCAAACGCGCGCCTACCGGTCCAAGTACGGTGTCGGGCTCAACTGGGAACAAGAAATAATGGGTGGCCTTGGCGTGTTTTCGCGCCTGGGCTGGAGCGACGGCCGGAACGAAGCCTGGGTGTTCAGCGATGTGGATTACGCCGCGTCATTGGGGCTGAGCGTCAAAGGAAAGCCATGGAATCGGCCTTATGACACCTTCGGGCTGGCGGGCGTCATGAGTGGTCTTTCCCATGTTCACCAGGAGTTCTTTGAAGCCGGCGGCACGGGCATTCTCGCCGGGGACGGAGCTTTGAGTTATGGCTGGGAGAAGATCCTGGAAACCTACTACGATTTTCAGATTTGGAAAACCCTTCACGCCACGGCCGATTACCAATTCGTTACCGATCCGGCGTTCAACCGGGACCGCGGACCCGTATCTGTGCTCGCGGCCAGACTGCATTGGGAATTTTGAGCTATGAACCCGCAATCGAATGAATCTCTCGTTCCGCCAGAGGGCGACACCGCTGTCGTTCCTCACCCCGGCGCCGTCTCGCTGGAAGGCATGCACGGCAGCGTAAGCGTGCCTGATCGCAAAGCCAGCTTCTGGCGTCAAATGATGGCCTTCTTCGGTCCGGCGGTTTTGGTCAGCGTGGCCTACATGGATCCGGGCAACTGGGGAACCGATCTCCAAGGCGGCGCCCAGTTCAAGTACGGATTGCTTTGGGTGGTCGGCTTGGCCAGCCTGATGGCCATCTTCCTGCAGGTTATCGCCGCGCGGTTGGGCATAGCGACCGGGCGCGACCTGGCCCAATGCTGCTACGAGTGGTATCCCAAGTGGACGCGCGTGCCAAACTGGCTCATGGCCGAACTGGCGATCATCGCGTGCGATTTGGCCGAGGTCCTGGGCGGCGCGGTGGCGCTGAACATGTTGTTCCATATCCCTGTTTTTTGGGGCGTCATCATCACGGGACTTGATGTGCTGCTGCTGCTGGGCTTGCAGGGGCTGGGCATCAGAATGATTGAAGCGGTGGTGCTGACGCTGGTGGCGACCATCGGCGTTTGCTACGTCATCGAGATTTTCGTCCTTCCCCAGACCCAGCCCAGCTTCCTGGAAATGGGCCGGGCGATGATCCTGCCCCGGCTGAGTTCGCCCGCCATGGTCTATGTGGCCATCGGGATCATCGGCGCGACAGTCATGCCACACGTCTTGTATTTGCACCCGGCTTTGGTGCAAAGCCGCAAATTCCAAAAGGACGACGACTCCATCCGCAGGGCGATCCGCTTCAACATGATCGACGTCATCGCCAACCTGTCGGTTGCCTTTCTGATCAACGCGGCCATCCTGGTGCTGGCCGCCATTGTCTTCCACGGCAAGACCAGCGTCACCGCCGCCGGCGGACAAGTCGTCCAGTTCAACGATTCAACCGATTGGATTCAAGCGGCCAACCTGACCTTGGCGCCGCTGATGGGCACGGCGGCGGCAAGCATCTTGTTCGCCATCGCCCTCCTGGCCAGCGGGCAAAGCGCCACCATTGTCGGCACGATGGCCGGCCAGGTGGTCATGGAAGGCTTCATGCATTGGAAAATCCAACCGTGGTTGCGGCGGCTGATTACCCGCTCGCTGGCCATTCTCCCCACGGCCGTCTTTGTCGGCATCCGTGGGGCCAATAACGTCAACAACCTGATCGTCCTCAGCCAGGTGGTGCTGGCGTTGCAACTTCCGTTCGCGATGTTTCCCCTGCTGCACCTTGCCAGTTCCCGCAAGCGGATGGGCCAATGGCGGCTCGGCTGGTTTCTGCTCTTCGCCGGGTGGGGGTCTGCATTGACGATCACGGCCTTCGACTTTTACGGCCTTCCGGACGCCGTGAAACAGGCTTGGCAGGTCATCAACGGCGGATAAACTAAAAGGTGACCCACGTATAAAACCATTCTCGTGACCTTGGATGGCACGCGAACCGACCGCGCGATTATCGACCACATCCTTCTGGCTGACCTGTTTCTTGGCGTCACCGCCAGCCAGGTTCAGCATCATATCGGCGTTCCAGTGCTCCTGCTCAAAGCCAAATGATCGGGGTTCAGGCAGCGTTGGACGGCTTCAAGGAGCGTGCCGTGAGGACACGGCTTGGGCAGGTAAATGATCGAGCCGTCGTCTTCAGGAAAACCGACCGGGGCGGTGTTGTAGCCGCTGGTGAGGATGACCTTGAGGGAGGGCTTTTCGGCCAGGGCTCGCTTGGCAAGCTGGAGGCCGGAAACTTCTCCCGGCATGACCATGTCGGTGTAGATGAGGGCGATCTCGCCCCGGTAAGCTTCCCAGCAGGCGAGCGCCTCGACCCCGGTGGCGGCCTCCAATACCTTATGCCCCAGGCGCTCGAGCACCAACCGGCTGACCCTCCGGAGCCGCGCATCGTCTTCCACCAGCAGGATGGTGCGGCGGGCCGCCGGCCCGGTCGGTTGGATCGGCGGCTTGGCGACGGCAGCGGAAGACGGTCCCGCAACCGGGAAATAGACGCTGAAAGTGCTGCCTTTGCCGACACCGCTTTGGACTTCCACCCAGCCCTGATGCTGCTGGACGATGCCGCGAACGGTCGCCAGGCCGAGGCCGAGGCCCTGCCCAACGTCTTTAGTGGTGAAGAACGGCTCAAAGAGGCGCTGCAGCGTCGCGTGGTCCATGCCGCAGCCGGCGTCGGCGACCGAGAGGCGGAGGAAGTGGCCGGGGCGGGCCTCCGGATGCTCCCGGGCGCGCGCTTCGCTAACCTGCTCCTGGGTGAGCCTCAGGGTGAGGCGTCCGCTGTTTTCCATGGCGTCGCGGGCGTTAAGGCAGAGGTTAAGCAGGACCTGCTCGACCAGGGTTTTGTCGACTCTGACCGGCGGGAGGCCTGGCGCAAGGTCGGAGGAAATCTCGACGCGTTCGCCCAGGAACCGGGTGAGAAACTCGCGCTGGGCGGAGATGGTGGCGGCCAGGTCCACGAGTTGCACGTGCATGGTGGACTGGCGGCTGAAGGCCAGGAGCTGCGTGATGATCTCGGCGGCGCGCTTGCAGCTTTTCTCGATGTCCTGGAGCAGGTCGCGGGTTTCGGCGGCGAGGTCTCCGGTTTGGGCCAGGCCCAGGGTCATCATCATCGCGGCCAGGATATTGTTGAACTCGTGGGCCACGCCACCAGCCAGGTGGCCGATGCAGTCCATTTTCTGGGATTGACGGAGGTTCTCTTCCATCTGCCGGCGCTCGGTGATGTTCACGAGCGTCCCGAAGAGGCAGGGCCGGCCCTCCATCTCGATCTGTTGAGCCGAAATGAGCAGGATCCCCTTTTCTCCGGACTTGCGACGGAACGCCGCCTCGAAATTCTCGGCGTGGCCGCGCTGTTTGAGCAGTCGCACCAGCGCGTCGCGCTCTTCTGTGGCGGGCCAAAGGCCCAATTCCGCCGCCGTGTGTCCCAGCACCTCTTCCTGGCTGTAACCGAAGAGCCGCAAAAAGGCCGTGTTGACCTTGGTAAATTGGCCGTCGTCGAGCCGGCTGATGGCGGCGGCGGGACCGATGGAAAAAAGGGTGGCGAAGCATTGTTCGTTCTCCCCAAGCGCTCGCTCGGGACCTTTCTTTTCGTACGAATCCGCGGCAAAGCCCGCCGGGACTGCTGTTGGCTTGGACATAAAGGGCTATCGAAGTCGGTTAAAACTGCTCGGGACCGACTCTAGGCCCCGGCCCATAATGGGTCAACACATAAAATCACCAGGGATCAAGGGCCATTGACCAGGATGGTGGTCTTGTTCGGCGAAACCCACATGAGTGTGCGGGAATCGTTCGAGAGGCAGAACCCCGGAGCGTTGACGCCCCAGCCCAGCCCGGCGGAGCCGGGGCCGACCTTCACCATCGGGATGCCGGGCACGTTGGTGTAGGCCACATGAAAGAAGGCGTTGGAAACCACCACCGGCTGATCGCTCTGGATGCGGCACTCATAATCGAGCGTGTTCCAGGAGAGAACATGACACCCGCCCGCCCAGCCGTTAGGCAGCCCCGCCGCCAGACTGATGGTGATGGCGCTGTTCGAGACCACGAAAGACGGCAAGGGCCCCAGCCAATACTGCCCCTCGCCGACGACCACCGAGCTGGAATCCCCGGCGAACACTTGCGGATTGCCCTGCTCCAGGTTCATGCCGCCGCCAAGCGTAAGCCGGGAAGCCGAGAGCCGGATGTTCGGGCTGACCCCCACTTCCATGAAATCGCAGGCAGCCATGAAGCAGGCGGCCACGTTGGTCATGATGACCGCCTCCTTGTAGGGCTGGAAATTGCAGCCCGTGATGCGATAGCCTTGCTGCAATCCGCCTCCCAGAATCACCACCGCGTTGGTCATCCCCGCGCCGGTGCAGTCCTCAATGAAGACATTGTCGAAATTCGACAGCACCAGCCCCTTGTCCATGTTCAAAAACATGCAGGCTCGTATCTGGAGGCCGCCGCCAAAGGAGACCCCGATGAATGTGTTCGTCGGCACCAGCCGGATGGCGCAGGAGTTCGCCCCCCGATCGCCGGAGAAAGCCAGCCCCTCGAATACCGTGCCATCCAGGAAACCGCCGTTGCCGAACCCGCCGTAGGCAAAGCTGTTGACCCCGGAAAAGTGGAAGGTCGGAGTCAACGCGCCGTTGCCGCCGCCGGTCGCCCCGTTTTGGAACCGCCGATTGTTGCCCACCCAGTGCGTCGAGCCGCTCAGGTAGATGTTGGTGGTGACGTAGTAAGCCACCCTGGGGCAGCACCGAATATCATAAGCGCGGTTCGTGCTCAGCGTGGCGCTGGCATTGGCCACTGCCTGAATCGCCGCGTTGTCCGGAGTCACGCCGTCCCCCACCGCCCCGAATTGCTCCGGCGTGAGAATCGCCAGGTCATTGCTGGCGCCGGGCTGCAGCGCCGCCGCGGCGACATTGGTCAACCCGCCGCCGTTGCCGCCCAAGGTGCCGGCAAGGGTGACCCCCGCCTCGTTGTTGGTCACCGCCGCGGCGGGCAGTTGCGCGGCCGGCAGCGCCCCGCTAAGCCCGTTCGCCATCCCGGCGGTCCCCGCGCTCGGCGCATACAGCGCATACGGCGCCGCCGCCAGCGGCGTCAGCGGCGCCAGGGCGACATAGACCGGCGCGCCGTTGGTTTTCACCTCGGTCTTGAGCCACAGCGCCGCGCCGTTGAAAACGCCGCCGCCGAAATCGATGGCGACCGTGAAAAGCCCGTTGCTCACCGCGACGGCGTTGGTGGTGAACGGGTTGCCGGCCAGCGCCCCGCCGCCCGCGTCCGTGGCCGCGCTGAAGCGAAAGTCATAAAGGCCCGTGGCGGCGATTCCCCCGTTGAGAAGCCGTCCCTGGTAGGTGAAGGCCGTGCCCTGCGCTTTGCCTTCGCCAAGGCTCGCGAGCAAACCCGCGGCAACCAGCCATCGGACAATGATGGTTTTCATAGCTTCAAGTTCCTAATTCCGAGCCCGGCGCCCTTTGCCACGCTCGCGCCGAGGCCAGCGTGGCGAATCGGAAGGTCAATGTCAAGTTTGAAGCCCCTGACTCTGTTTTCCGCCCGGCTTGATGGAGCCGATGCCGCGGACCATCCGGAAGTCGTTCGCCCGGATCCAGGCGACGGCGTCGTTCACGGTCGCGGTTTGGTTGGTGTGCTTGACGCCGGACATCTTGAAGCCGAGGCGGCGCATTTCGTAGATATAGCGCTCGGAGACCAGCATGGAGGAGGCCAGCTCCTTCACGCACATTTTTTCGGGGTTTGTCACTGCTGGAACTCCTTCCAGATCTGCTCGGCGTATTGCGCCGGCGTGGCCCGAATCCGGCCCTCCTTGATCGCCGATTCGACCTCGGCGACCACGCGCTCGGATTTGGAGGGGAGAGCCTTGCAGCGGTTGACCCACTTGCCGGCGTCATTGATCCACTGGATCCCCAGGGCGGCTTCAAACCTTCCGGCAATCAAGCGCGCGGCCTGGGGCAGTTTGAAGGCCGCTTTGGCCGGCGGCAACGCGGGGGCTGCCCCCTCCCGCGATTCGCGGTGGCGCCGGACTCGCAAGCGCAAGGATTGCCGGGCGCGGGCTTCGCGTTTCATGCGGCGATTCACGATCCGTGCCCGGCCGGCACGCTCGGTGACCTCGGCGGTGTTTGTGGCTTTGATCTCCGCGAGCGCCTGGCCCAGCTCGGCGGCGGAGCAGCGGCCCAGCCGGGCGAGCTGCTCCCGCGTGCCGGCGATCACGCCGCCGCGATCGAGCTTATGCATGGCGCACACGAGATCGGCCCAGATCCCGCGCGCCGCCGGCGAGCAGCTCGACAGCGCCGGGTCCGACAGCCAGTCATCAACGTAAAACTGCATCCATGGATACTTCATGGGAAAAAGCGGGAAATGGAAGCGCCGCGCAAGTGAACCCGCAAGCCCCCGGATGGCCGCCGCCCCCGTGCTTTGCCGCAATCGCCGAGAGGTCGATGCCCGGCTTGTGCGGCACACCGTAGAGCGAGACCCTCCAGTGCCGGCCGTTGAAGTGGAAGCCCAGCAGCCCGTCGTGCTCGGGCTTCAGCGCGGCCCCGAAGCTCAGGCTGTTGCACCGCGCCGTGTTGAGACACAGGAACCGCAGCCCCTCCCAGCAAAGTTCGAAGGAGCGGTGTTTGGCCACCCAGGCGTTCTCCAGCGTCGCATAGGACTGCGCCACCGCGCCGGCCGAGAGGGCGGCCTCGATCGCCCTCCGCGAGTCGCGGCTCTCGGAAAGCAGCGCCTGCCAGAACTCCGCCGAAATCTCCCGGCACCGCAAGCCGTACTGAAGCGTCTCGGCCCGGGGATCGTGCTTGTCCCAAACGTCATATTCGCCCGCCAGGCGCACGGCCAGCGGCTCGGAAACCCGGTACGGCGAGAGGCCTCCCTCCTCCAGCGCCACCCCGTAATCGGCCTTCTTCGGAAGCAGCTCCAGGTTCGCCATCCCGGCGGACCGCAGGTCCTGGAAGATCTGCCACGCCAGCCGGCACGCGGCCACCCCGTCGATCCGGTAGCCGGGAATCCGCTGCGGGTGCGATTGGATGGCCGTCCGGTGATGATCAATCCAGATCATCCGCTCCATCGCGTCCTCGAACCTTATGATGCGCGCCGGGTCGGTCCCGTCCGGCCAGCGGCACAGCCCCGGGACCATGGCGTCGAACTTCGCCCCGAAGGGAGCGTCCGCCGGAAGATCCAGAATCCAAATCGTTCCCTCGGCGGGAACCTCCAGCGGCGCGTCCCCGTGGTTCCACCCGATATAGGAGGCCCCGCCGTCACCCAGGAACCGGCGGGCGATTTCGCGGCAGAAAATCCCGTCGAAATCGGCGGAGTGATAAACAACCGTTGCGGGAGCCTTTGGCGTCGTCTTCATGGGTTGAGGCAGGGGTTGGAGATCGCCGCGCCGCCGCCGGCCCGGGCGCGCGCCCCAAGGCAGCCGGTCCGGGCCCGAAGCGCCTGGTACCGCTTCGCGAGCCTGGGAAAGCGGCCTTTGAGCAGGCTGTAGAGGGCGTCCTCGAAGAGCCGCGTTTTGGCGCCGCGCGATTTCTTCCGCGTCGCGTTGTGGATCATGGAGGCAATCGGGCCGCAGGGCTCGAAGCTTTCGAGCCGGCGCTTCCGGGCCGGCCTGGGCGGGTTCTGGATTGTAATATTCATTATGTATTTCATAGTGTATATCATGCCGGCCTCGCTGTCAAGTCCTTGCCGGCGGCCCAAATCCGCGCCTGAACAATTTGTTTTAAACCGCGGAAGACACGGAATACGCGGAAAAACTGAATCTTTCCGCGTATTCCGTGTCCTCCGCGGTTTCATCCCTTTTCTCCAAACGCTTCGCGCCCTCGGAGGCGCGTCCCTCCTTCGCGAAGCGTTTGGAGTGGGGCGTATGCCGCCGCTTTTCGGCACGCGGGAACGAAACGCGCCTGACCTCTCTTCCCAAAAACACCGGCCCCTTCAACTCCCTGGGGCCGGCGTGAGGGGCACCCGTTCCCGACGCTCGGACGCTCCACGGTCGGTTCACGGAAAGGGGATTCGAGTGCCGCCAGGGCTCCAAAAAGCCCCCTCCGGACGCGGGGCGCATTTTTGGGGTTGCCTTCTGTATGACAAAAGGCCAATATAGCCCTGGTGGGAGCGGTGGGGCGGGATAGAACGACACTTAGGAAAACATATGCAGCGAACACAAGTACTACATCAGCGCATCTCGAAACTGATCGAGTCGCTAATCGCATTGGAACAGAAAAACCTCGGCGGCTCCAAAGCCGACGCTCTGGAGCGCCTGATTATCAAGGCGTCTTCCTCCGGCGCGGCGCTAGAGCTGATCGCCGAGGAAGCTGGCAAAGATCCGGCGTTTGGCCCTCTTTTCAAGCGGCTGACTGAGCACACAGAGCTTAAGCAGCGCCACAAGAGCCGCTCGTAAGATCTGCGGTCCGGCCGGGCCGGACTCGGCATCGGGATTGGGCTTGTCTCGGGGCGCGGCGCCCTTCGCGCCGCGGCGGGCACGGGCGCGAATCGGCGCGCCTGCGGCGCGGCGTCGTCGCCCTGGTTTGGGGCCGCCGGGGGAGACCCCCTGAGGAATTCCCGCGGCCCGTGTGTTGTGCTTGCGATTCCTTATACTGTTCACATGTCCAGCATATCCCGAAAGGCTGGACAGAAACTGTCCAACCCTAAAATAGTCGTCGCCACTTGTATCATGAGAGCTAATGGCGACCTGCTGCGATAGGCTCTTGGCCCCCGGAAGGCCGCCCGCAAGAAGCCCACGGCGCGAGATGCGGCGGCTAGCCCTGCTCAATAATGGGATAATCTGCCTCAATTCAGGACAGTCCGGCGCCCCAGGTAAAGGAGCCCTCTCTCTCCCTGACCAACCCGGAGGGTTGGCAGACGGTAGCCGGGGGGCGTAGCCTCCTGGCGAAGACCCCCGGTAGCGGGGTTAAAGTCTTTTAGCATCCTGGAGGGATGCTAGAGGCTGCGCCCCCTCCAGAGTCGATAGGAGAGTAGAACCCCTGATCCAGCCCGCCTCCGCTCCGCTACGGCGCGACCGACCCTGTTGTCACTCAAACGGAATGGCAGAGGGGCCTCTCTCTCGGGGGTCGAGCCCGCACAAAACCACGGGGTCCCCGCCGGCGAGGGAGGGGGGCGAAATGGCAAGCGAACTGCTCATGGAAACGTTGTCGATTGTCGAACCAGCCAACCGCAGTGGATGCCAGGTTGGATTCAAAAGTGATTATGCGAGTGCCGGATGCCATTAAGGAGTTGCCCAAGAAGCGCTTAAACCACGGATTTACCCTGGTGGAGGTGATGACCTCGCTGGCCATCACCATGCTGATCTTCAGCGGAGTCCTGGTTTCTTACATATTCGTCGGCCGGCAGGCCGTTTGGTCGGGGTACCGGCTGGCGGCCGAATCGCTCACGATCATGAGCCTGGAGCAGGCGCGCGGGGCGGTATGGGACGCCACCACCGGCCTGAATCAGGTCACCAACCTGAACCTCAACGGCTGGGTCTGGACCCCATCGGGGACGAATGGAGCCGGCACAGGAACGGGATGGATGACGAACATCCTGGACGTGCCGCTTCAGGCCACCAACAACATCATCATCGCCACCAATTTCGTTACCATTACGCTTTTCTTCGAGGCACTTCGGCCGACGGTGCCCCTTCAGGAGGTCTCCGTCAGCACGGTATGGAGCGTGTATGGCTTTGGCGGCACCCGCCTGTTCACCAATCAAACGGCGAGCTACTACGCTTTGGATAGCACCCTATGAATACCCTTTTCGGAGAGCCAAGCGCCCCCGCCCCGCGCCCGCGAGCAAAGGCCGGCTTCACCCTGGTCGAAATGATGACCACCAGCGCCATCTTCGGCTTGGCGGTCGTTGGCTTTGTCTATTGCCAGATGCTGGCCATGCGGCAGGACCAGTGGGTCAACGGCAAGGTCGGCGCTTCCGAGCAAGCCCGCATGAGCTTCAACGACCTGATCCGGGACATCCGGAACTCCAAAATCGTTACGATCGGAACCTTCCCCTCGAGCGGTTTTTCCAGCATCAGCAATTTCACCCCGATTGCGTTCGGAACGAGCCAGATCGGCAACGCCGTTCAGCTCTGCCTGACCACCAACACCAGCACGGTCTGGGTGTACTACTTCGACACCAACCGTGGCAACCTGCTCCGCCAGCACACGGGAGACAGCAATAACACCCTGCTCGCCCAGTACCTGACCAACACCATGACCTTCAAGGCCGAGGATTACACCGGCACCAACATCTTGACCACCAACAGCCACAAGGAAGTCATCCACGTGCAGATGCAGTTCTACATGTACCAATATCCGATCACCAAGATTGGGCCGGGCTGCTACTATGATTTTTACGAGCTGAATTTTCGGGCCACCCCCCAGGCGCCCGACGGCATGTGAAAAAATCCATCTGGATCCCATGAAAACGAGAATTCGACATTCCTCCCGGGCAGGCTTTTCGCTGCTCTACGTGATGGCGATCGCGGCCGCCATGCTGATCACCGTCGGCGCCACCATGAGCCGGACGTACAACAACGTCAAACTCAACGTCCGCAGCGTCGAGTATGTCGTGGCCCAAAACTGCGCCGAGGCGGCCGTCGAGAAGGTCTATGGGGCCATGGCCCATGACTTCAAGACGAGCTATTCCGTGGTCGTCGGCAATGTGAGCACCTATCAGGGCATGTATCCCGGCAGCGATGCGGGGGAAGACGCGTATTGGGCCAACTTCACTTTCACGAACCCCGCGGGCGGCGGCCATACCTATGTGGCCTCCCTCAGCAATTACAGCGGGGCCTTGCCGTCGCAGTATCCCGGCCTATCCACCACCAATGCGCCGGTGTGGCGGATTCTTTCCAACGCCGAACGCACGGGCGGCTACGTGGTCGGGACCGCGCAGGTGGACGTGCTGCTGGCCACCGTCCCTCTCGATCAATACGCCATCTTCTACAATGGCCTGCTCGAATTCAGCGATTGCGCGCCCATGACCGTCAACGGGCGCGTCCACTGCAACACCAACATCTACGTCGGCAGCCCCTCGGCTCTCACCTTCAATGGCGCGGTGACCTCGACCGGCCCGGAATCCGCGCCGGCTTGGGACGGATACCCGACAAGCGACTGGACCGCCGCCGTGACTTTCAATGGCGGCTTGACCACCAACGTGCCGACGGTGACCCTGCAGATCGGCAGTTCGACTGCCTACCCCATCATCCAATTGCCCGCGGCCGGGGAAACCCCCGCCTCGACCGCGACCAATAGCCAGGGCCTCCTCTACTACGAGTCGCCAACGGTGCTGCTGGTCAGCAACGGGTGCGTCTTCATGAGCATTCGAACTCCCCCGACGGATGGGTCGTCGCTGCTGCCGGGAGCCGACCCCTCGCCTTCAAATATCGTCGTCAACTTCAACCCGTCCAACACCAGCGCGACCAACTTTACCGCCATCAGCAGCAACTTCCCGTTCCTTTCCATCACCAATTCCTTTACGGATCAGCGGCAGAACAACGACACGATCGTGCTCACCCAAATCGACGTCGGCAAGTACGCCACGTGGCTGGCGAACAACAGCGTGGTGCAGGCAAAGTACCCGGCCTCCCAAGGCCAATACGCGGCCCTCCTCTATGTGGCGGACTGCCGCACCACCTCCTCCTCCCAGATGCCCGGAGTGCGGCTGACCAACGGCGTCTCTCCCCCAGTCAACGGCGGCCAGGGCTTCAGCGTGGCCACACCCGACCCGCTCTACGTGCTGGGAAACTACAACTGCAGCAACTCCACCTACCTGGGCACCACCAACACCATCGACACGGTGCCGTGCGCCTTCATGAGCGACGCGCTCACCATTCTCTCACAGAACTGGGAGGACAGTCAAAGTTCCTCCTCCTATTACAGTGACCGCACCGCGTGCAGCACCACGGTCAATGCCGCCATTCTGACCGGGAATGTGCCTTCCACCGGCTCAACCGACACCACTTACAGCGGCGGGGTCCACAATCTGCCCCGCTTGCTCGAGATCTGGACGGGCGACACGCTGACTCTCAACACCGCCCTGATCAACGTCTTCGCCAGCGGCATTGCCACCAACCAGTTTCAAAAGCCGGGCATTTACTATGAGCCGCCGACACGCGTCTTCAGCTTCGATCCGAATTTTGCCAACCCGGCCAAGCAGCCCCCGGGCATGCCTTGCGCCCTGGTCCCGCTGCGCTTCGGCTGGTGCACTCCGCCGCCCGGTACCGTCACTTATTATGTCTCACCTTGACCGATCCCTTTGCCGCCTGCTGGCTGCGGCCGCGATGCTCGTTGCCGGCGCGGGTTTGGCCCAAACGGCCAACCCCGCGGCCCCAGGCCAGACCACCAACACCACGGCCCCGGCCCAGACCACCAATGCCGCGCCCGCGGCCGATCTGTGGCGGCCGCTCGAGGTCAAGTTCCAGCCGGGCGAGTTCCTCGGCAACCGCCAGATTGTCCGGGAACGGATCCAATGCGGCACCAACGAGTTTATGCTGGTGGTGCCTGAAGACACGCGCGCGGAGTTCCGGCCAAACGATACCATCGCGATCACCAGCAGCGACGGGACTTTCTTCATAACCTTCCGCATCGCCGCCTATGCCCCCGATGAGCCGATCCCGCAGCCGTGCATCCCCGAATCGCTCCTGGAAGAATATCCCTTCGCCACCAACATCGACAAGTTTGGCGTCTCGGTCGCTGGACGCCCCGGTGCGGCTGTTTCCTTTAAATACGCCCGCTCCCGATTGGCGTGGCGACAGGCGAAAATCATCCGCGTGCCTTGCAAGGCGGGCGTGCTCGAATTCACCCTGGACGCCGACGAGGGCCACGCCAAGACGGCCGGCTATTTATTTCAGGGGCTGCTGCTTACCTTCCGCAGCGACGAGCGCGGGAAGATAAAAATCATTCCGTTTTCGAATAAGAGTTAGGGCTCAACGCCCGAGATGTGTCCGTCGCGAGCCCCGCCAGGGGCGGCCTCTTCGTAGCCAGGAATCCCCTCTCCCCCGGCCCCCCGGCTCGCTTCCATGTCAATTCTAGTCTTGCCCTCTTCCCTCGAAAGGGTATCCTGGGGGTAGGATTAATGGGTTTCGTTCGATTCTGCAGGCATCAATAGGACGTGTGCTATGCATGGCAAGAGCAACCAGGAATCGGCCAAGTCAGCTACAATCGGCCACCCACCAGGAACACAACTCAGCGCTTTTTCTGCAAAGCGCCAGCGGCCGCGCGCGCCTTCAGGAAATCATCCGGTCCGCAAATCCTCTGTGGCCAAGGCCCGCGCTCGGAAGCCGCAGGTCAAACCCGCCGAGGCCAAAGAGATCCCCCCGCCCTTTACGGTTGTGGGAATCGGGGCCTCGGCAGGCGGGCTCGAGGCCTTCACGGCATTATTGCGGCACCTGCCCACCGACACCGGGATGGCTTTCGTTCTGGTGCAGCACCTGGACCCCACTCACGAAAGCATCCTGACCACCTTGTTGTCCAAAACCACCGTGCTCCCGGTCCGCGAGGTGAAAGACAACATGCCGTTGCAACCGAATCATGTCTTTGTGATTCCCCCCAACGCCAAAATGACAATGTCCGGGGACCGGTTGTGCCTGGTGGAGGAGGGCCGAGAGGCGGGGGGCCATCACTCGATCGACTGTTTCCTCAACTCCCTGGCCCGGGACCGGGGAGCGCTGGCCATCGGAGTGATTCTTTCCGGATCGGCTTTCGACGGCACCCTGGGACTGGAGGCCATCAAGAATGAGGGAGGCATCACCTTTGCCCAGGACGACTCGGCTAAATACGACAGCATGCCCCGCAGCGCAATTGCCTCCGGCTGCGTCGATTTCGTCCTGCCGCCGGAGAAAATCGCCCTGGAGCTGGGAAAGATCTCCCGCCTTCCGCATCTGGCTCCCCTCGAGGCCCAATCCGCCGGCGCCCTTCCCCAGGAATCCAGCAATTATAAAAAAGTGCTGCAAGTGCTCCGGATCCGCACCGGAGTCGATTTCTCCCAATACAAACCCGCTACCATCCAGCGGCGAATCTCCCGGCGCATGCTGCTCAACAATGCGCCCCGGCTCTCGGCCTACTTGCAGTTCCTGCGCGATCACCCAGCGGAGGTCGATGCCCTCTATCAGGATGTGCTCATCAATGTCACCGGCTTCTTTCGCAATCCTGAAGCCTTCGAGTCCCTCCGGGAGCGGGCCTTTCCCCAAATCATCCGCCAGCGCGCACCCGACCAGCCGGTGCGCGTCTGGGTGCCCGGCTGTTCGACCGGGCAGGAGCCCTATTCGATAGCCATGCTCTTCCTGGAGTTCGCTGCCCGGGCCGGCTCCCAAATCCCCCTCCAGGTCTTCGGCACGGACCTCAACGAGGCCCTGCTCGAGAAGGCCCGCGCCGGCCTTTACTCCAAGAGCCAGGTCCAAGGGCTCTCGCCGGAGCGGCTGCGCCGGTTCTTCATTCAGGAGGACGGCGGTTACCGCATCTGCAAGCCCATTCGCGAGGTGTGCGTTTTTGCCAAACACGACCTCCTGGCGGACCCGCCGTTTTCCCGGATGGACCTGCTGAGCTGCCGCAACGTGTTGATCTACCTCGATCCGCTGTTGCAGAAACGGCTCCTGCCGATCTTTCATTATTCCCTCAAGCCGGGCGGGTTCCTCCTCCTGGGCAGCTCCGAAACCGTCCTGGGCTTTGCGGACCTCTTTTCCACCGAAGACAAAACCCACCGGCTCTATTCCCGAAACGCCACCGCCAGCCGCTTCCAGGTGCTCCTCGAGCCCAAGCGCGGCCCCGCGGAAAGGAGAAGACCTCCCCAGAAAGCCCGTCCCTTGGATTCGGAGCTGGCGGACGACGTGGGCGCCCAGAGGGAGGCGGACCGGGCCTTGCTGGCCGCCTATGCTCCGGCCGGCGTGCTGATCAACGAGGCGGCGGAGGTGCTCCAGTTTCGCGGCCACACCGGGCCCTATCTCGAGCCGCCTCCCGGGCGCGCCAGCTATACTCTGTTCAAGATGCTCCATGAGGGCTTGCTCATGCCCGTCCGGACCGCCATCCAACAGGCGAAAAAAACGGAGGAGCCCGTCCGGATCCAGAACGTCGAGTACCGGCATGACCACCAGGCCCGGCGAACGAACCTCTCGATTGTCCCCCTCAAGAATCTCAAGGAACGCTGCTTCCTGGTCCTTTTCGAGCCCGCGCCGCCCCCTGGCGCCGCCCGGCGGAAAGCCGAGCCCTCCCAACCCCGGCCGGCCTTGCCGCCCGATCTCGACGAGGCGCAGCGGGAAATCGCCCGCTTGCACAACGAGCTGACCGCCGTCAGGGAATATCTCCAGTCGGTCACGGAACAATACGAAGCCGCCACCGAGGAACTCCAGGCCTCCAACGAGGAAGGCCAATCCAGCAACGAGGAATTGCAAAGCATCAACGAGGAACTGGAAACCGCCAAGGAGGAGCTGCAATCCACCAACGAGGAGCTGACCACCGTCAACGAGGAGATGGGCAGCCGCAACGTCGAGCTGTTCCGCATCAACAGCGACCTGAACAATGTCTTGAGCGGCGTCCAGATGTGCATCGTCGTTCTCGCCGGCGACCTCTCCATCCGGCGCTTCACCCCCCTGGCCGAAAAAGTCCTCAACCTGGTGCCGACCGACGTGGGCCGTCCCATCACCGACATCCGCCCCAATCTCGATTTCCCCGATTTGGAACAGGCGCTGCTGGACGTCCTCCATGCCGTTCGCCCGCGGGAAAAGGAGGTCCAGGACAAGGACGGGCGCTGGTATTCACTGCGCCTGCTGCCGTATAAAACGCTCGACAACAAAATCGACGGCGTAGTGCTGGTGCTCGTCGATATTGACGCGCTCAAGCGCAGCGAGCAGCGGTTCCATGCCGCCCTGGATTATGCGGAATCGATGATCGAAACCGTCCGCGAGCCGCTGCTGGTGCTCGACCAGAGCTTGCGTGTCGAGCGGGCCAATCGCGCTTTCTACCGGGTCTTTCGCTCCCCACCCTCCGAGGTTCAGGGCCGGCTGATCTATGAAATGGCCGACGGACAGTGGAACATTCCCCGACTGCGGACCCTGCTTCAGGAGGTGCTGCCCAAGGACGCCGCCTTCGATGACTTCGAAGTCGAACGGGATTTCGAGCAGCTTGGACATCGGACGATGCTGCTCAACGGCCGGCCCATCGCTCGCGACGGGGGCAAATCCGTGCGCCTTCTCCTGGCAATCGAGGACATCACCGAGCGCAGGCAACTGGAAGTCGTCCGCGACAGCGAGCACCGGTTCCGCACGCTGGCCGAGGCGATGCCGCAGTTGGTCTGGACCGGCTTTCCGGATGGAAGCCGCGACTACTTCAACTCGAAATGGGCCGACTTCACCGGCGTGCCGGTGGAGGAGTTGCTCGGGATGCGCTGGCGCGAGACCCTCCACCCGCAGGATCGCGACCGCATCCAGGCCCAGTGGTCCGCCGCCTTGAAAGGCGAAGTGCCCTACGACCTGGAATATCGCATCCGCCACGTTGACGGGAGCTATCACTGGTTCAAGGTCCGCGCCACCGCCCTGCGGGACGGCGCCGGCAACATCGTCAAGTGGCTCGGCACTTGCACCGACATCGAGGACCAGAAGCAGATCGAGCTGGAGTTGCAGCGGACGCGCGACGATCTGGAGAAGCGGGTGCAGGAGCGCACCGCCAGCCTCAGCGAATCGGTGCAGGAACTCGAGGCTTTTTCCTACAGCGTCTCCCACGACCTGCGTTCGCCGCTGCGGGCCATGCTCGGCTTTGCCGAATTGGCGCTGCACCGGGGCGGCGATCAGCTCGCTCCGAATGTGAGAGACTATCTCCAGCGCATTGTCGACGGCTCAAAACGCGCCGACCGGCTGGTGTGCGACCTCCTCAACTACAGCCGCATCTCGCACACGAAAATTCAATTGGCGCCCATCGACCTGGAAAAACTCCTGCGCGACGTCATCCAGCAGAATCCTGGCTTCCAGCCCCCGCAAGCGGAGGTTCGCATCCAAAGCCCCTTGCCCAGGGTGCTGGGCCACGAGTCCTCCCTCGCCCAGTGCGTCACCAACCTTCTCTGCAACGCGGTGAAGTTTGTGCCCCCGGGCGCCCTGCCGCGCGTTGAGATCCGGACCCAGCCCGTCGATGGCCAGGTGCGGATCTGGTTCGAGGACAACGGCATCGGCATCGAGCCCGTCAATCAGGGCCGCATCTTCGGCATCTTCGAGCGAGTCCATTCGCCCGATCAATTCGAAGGCACCGGTATCGGGCTGGCCATTGTGCGCAAAAACGTCGAGCGCATGCAGGGAAGCATCGGCGTCGAATCGGATCTCGGAATCGGAAGCCGGTTCTGGATCCAACTGAAAGGAGCCGAGGAAAATGAATAAACCCGTGCTCCAGGTTGAGGATGAGGCGCACGATGTTTTGTTCCTCCAGTTCGCCTTCGAGCAGGTCGGGGTGATCCACCCGCTGTTGGTCGCCAGGGACGGGCGCGAGGCCATCTCCTATTTGCAGGGGCTCGGCATGTTTGCCAATCGCGAGCAGTTTCCTCTGCCCGGCCTGGTGCTGCTCGACCTCAGGCTCCCGCAGGTGCCCGGCCTCCACGTGCTCAAGTGGATTCGGCAGCAGCCGGCCTTCGTTAAACTTCCCGTCATCGTTCTCTCCTCCTCCGATCAGGATTCCGACGTGGAGGCGGCCTATCGCCTGGGCGCCAACGCCTATGTCGTCAAACCGTTGAACATGGCAGATCGCATTCAACTGGTCCGCCGCCTCAAGCAATACTGGCTCGACATGGACGCCCCGCCGCCCGATTGCAAGGATTGGCTGTCGCTGACCCTTTCTCCGCCACGAATGGGTCAGCGCTCGGCAAATCTTTAAGTCCCGGAAAGGGGATCTATCGGGCCGGATTGTTACAAATATGCCGCCCCTAGCGGGGCTTGCGGGGGTCCTTTTTGGGTTTGTTTCTACAAAGATGCCGCTCCTGACGGAGCTGCGACCATTTCATCCAGGCGTGCGGCGCGGTTGCAGTCCCCAGCCCCGCGATGCGTGAAGGCTCGCCGGTCCGGAGCCCCGTTAGGGGCGGCATATTTGTAGCCACGAACGTCGCCTTTTCTCCTTTTTTTGTTTTTCAGCGGCGCGCCCCAGGATCGCCAATAGGCGGACCGCCTCTTCCGCGCCGCTGAAAAACAAAAAAAGGGGGGATCTATCGGACCGGGTTGCTACAAATATGCCGCCCCTAACGGGGCTTGCGGGGGGCGTTTTTGGGTTCGTCTCTACAAAGATGCCGCTCCTGACGGAGCTGTGACCATTTCATCCAGGCGTACGGCACGGACTCGGCGGTTCATTCTGTCTGGAAAATATATCGTTCGTCGAAGGGGACATTGAACTTGCGCAAAAAGGTGATGTATTCCTCCCGAAATGATCGGCGCGCGTGATGCCTCTGCTGGTTCTGAATGTAGCCGATAACCGCGTCGATTTGCGACCGCGAATAAGAAAACGCGCCGAAGCCTTCCTGCCACGAGAATCTTCCGCCGACCCATTTCTTTTCGTTGATGAATCGCGAGGAATTGGCTTTGACAGCCCGAACCAATTCCGACAGCGAGAGATCGGCCTTCATGCCGACCAGCATGTGTGCGTGGTCGGGCATGTTGTTGATAGCAAGGAGCTTTTGGCCATGGCCCGACACGATTCCGGTAATGTATTTCTGCAATTCGTCGTTGTGCTCCGGCTGCACGAGGCTTTGTCTGCCTTCGACGGCAAACACGATCTGGATGTAAATCTGGGTGTAGGTGTTCGCCATGCGCGCAAGATACCGTTCCTCACAGGGGGCGGAAGTTTTTTTGTGTTGGTACTATAAAGGGCTCCTTGTAGTGGGGTTTATGATGTCGCCGGGGCGGCGCGGTTGCAGTCCCCAGCCCCGCGATGCGTGGGAACTCGCCGGTCCGGAGCCCCGTCAGGGGCGGCATATTTGTAGCCACGAACGTCGCCTTTTCTCCTTTTTTTGTTTTTCAGCGGCGCGCCCCAGGATCGCCAATAGGCGAACCGCCTCTTCCGCGCCGCTGAAAAACAAAAAAGGGGGGGATCTATCGAGCCGGGTTGCTACAAATATGCCGCCCCTGACGGGGCTTGCGGGGGGCGTTTTTGGGTTCGTTTCTACAAAGATCTCGCTCCTGACGAAGCTGTGACCATTTCATCCAGGTGTGCGGCGCGGGCTCGGCTGTCCCTGGCCCCGCGATGCGTGGGGGATCGCCGGTCCGGAGCCCCGTTAGGGGCGGCATATTTGTAGCCACGAACGTCACCTTTTCTCCTTTTTTTGTTTTTCAGCGGCGCGCCCCAGGATCGCCAATAGGCGGACCGCCTCTTCCGCGCCGCTGAAAAACAAAAAAAGGGGGGATCCATCGGGCCGGGTTGCTACAAATATGCCGCCCCTGACGGGGCTTGCGGGGGGCGTTTTTGGGTTCGTTTCTACAAAGATCTCGCTCCTGACGGAGCTGTGACCATTTCATCCAGGTGTGCGGCGCGGGCTCGGCTGTCCCTGGCCCCGCGATGCGTGGGGGATCGCCGGTCCGGAGCCCCGTTAGGGGCGGCATATTTGTAGCCACGAACGTCGCCTTTTCTCCTTTTTTTGTTTTTCAGCGGCGCACTCTCGGCTGTCCCCAGCCCCGCCAGGGGCGCCCTCTCTGTAGAACCAGAACAAAAAATGATGCAGAGTTCCGCCGGGAGCGGTATCTTTCGCGCATGGCAAACAGCTACACTCCGATTTATAATATCCTCTCTGTCGCTGTGCTCTCCCTGGCGGCATTCGCTTGCTTCGATGGCTTTGCGAGCAGCGCTCCTGTTCAGCGGCCTGACCCGTTCCAAGCGGAGCACAGCCCGGACCAGATCCTGGTTAAACCCAAGCTGGGCGTGGCTCCCGCGGCGCTGGCCGTCTTCCACGCGGCGCATAACACCGGGATTCAGAGCGAATTTCCCCGCTTTGGCGGCGTGCAGGTCCTCCGCGTGCCGGCGGGCGAAACGGTTCCCGGCCTGATCGCCAAATACCAGCAAAGCGGGCTGGTCGAGTACGCTGAACCGGACTACGTCTATCACCTCGATGCCACGATGCCGAACGACCCGGCGTTCACGAATGGCACCCTGTGGGCTCTGTATAACTATGGCCAAAACAGCGGCACGGCCGGCGCCGACATCAATGCTGTGAACGCCTGGGATATCCGCACGTCGGCAAGCAACATTGTCGTGGCAATCCTCGACTCGGGAGTGCGCTACACCCATCAAGACCTTGCCGCCAATATCTGGTCGAATCCGGTGGATGGCACCCACGGCATCAATGCCGTTGCCGGAACCAGCGATCCCATGGATGACTACGGCCACGGCACGCAGATGGCGGGAGTGTTGGGCGCTGTCGGCAATAACGGCCTCGGCGTGGTGGGGGTTGCCTGGCAGGTGCAAATGATGGCCTGCAAATGCTTTAACAGCTCGGGCGCGGCCACCAGCGCTGAAATACTGGCCTGCGTCGATTTCGCCTGCACCAACGGCGCCCAGATCATGAACGCCAGCTTTGACAGCACCGGCTTCTCTCAATCCCTCTCCAACGCCATTTACGCCACCCGGGAAGCCGGTATCATTTTCGTCGCTTCCGCGGGCAACACCACCCCAAGCGGGATCAACGTTGACGTCACCCCGCACTATCCCGCCTGCTACCAGATCGACAACATTGTCTCCGTCGCCTACACCACCCGCAACGACACGTTGGGGGCCTTCTCCGATTATGGTCCCACCAACATTGCGCTGGCCGCGCCTGGGGATCAGATCTATTCCACCTTCAATGCTTCGGATTCCTCCTATTTTCCCCCGAGCAATAGCATCGATGAGGCTGGCACCTCCTTTGCCGCCGCTTACGTCAGCGGCGCGCTGGCTCTCATGCTCGCCCAGTATCCGGGCCAATCCTACCCGGAAATCATCAGCCTGCTCTTGAGCGCCACCGACCCGGTGGCGGCCCTGGCCGGCAAGTGCCGGACCGGCGGGCGGCTCAACCTGCGCAAAGCCCTCAACCGGCCGCTCCTGAGCGCCATCGCCGCCTCCCCGGGCTCGCCGCCGCAATTCCTCTTCCGCGTCTCCGCCGGCACCAACCGCACGTGTGTCATTCAAGCCACGACACCTGACTTCTCCTCCTGGACTCCCGTATTCACGAATACCACCGCCGGCGCCGGCTATTTCGAGTTCACCAACCTCTCTCTCTCGGGTTCCTCCAGCCAGTTTTATCGCGTCAGTTGCGCGCCGTGAGACCGGCCGGGTGGGTTCGGCAGCGGAAAGGTCACATCATAGAGCGGATCTCCCAGAGTGACCAGGACTTCGACGTTTTCAAGTTTCTGTTGAACCGAGAACCGGATTGCCCTGACGGTTGAGCCGAAGTCGCGCGCGGCTGACTGTTCATAAGTCCACCGGTTTTCAGCTTGGATGTAGCTTCGATTTCTGGTGCTGCGTAATAAGACCTTCATATAAAACGTCGCCTTCGCCCGACGGCATTAATCTGTTTACTCAAAGTTCCGTATGCCGGGCGGAGCGCAATTCCCCCACGATGGGCAGGCGCGTGTTGCGGCCGAGGGGTGCCTGCGCCCCGCCACGGCGAAAATCCATGCGCAACAGCGGGCTGTTACCCTCCTCCATGGCGTTACGGGTGGAAAGTCTAACTCCTCTTCCTGTGTTGTGAACCGGGGAGAACACCCACTATCGAACCCGCTGCGCGCCGGCAAGGTCATCCCCTTGCCAGCCAGCACGGCGTCCGACCCCAAAGTCCAATCCCGAAGGGAATGAATCCTCCGGCCCAATGTTGGCCGCCCCTGTCGGCCTACGCTGGGTCGAACTGCTTTTGGGGCTGCCCTCCTCCGCCATGAGGGATGGCCTGTGTGTCTCGGCGCCTTCAACCGCCGCTCCGCGGCGCATTCCCAATCCGGAACCTGAACATGGGCTGAAGCCCATGCCTACCATCGTATCGCCGCTCCGCCGCGCGGCAGCCTAGCTCAGCCGCATCGGCATGACCACGTAGAGGAACGGGCCATTGATCTTCAGCACGCCGGGGCTCAGCTCGTCGATGAGTTCGAGAAACACTTCGTCGTTTACCAGCGCGTTAAGCGGGTCGATCATGTACTTCGGATTGAAAGCGATGGCGATGTCCGGGCCCTTGTAATTGATGCCCAGCGTTTCCTTGGCTTCGCCCACTTCGGGCGAGTTGGCGGTGATTTCGAGCTTGTTCTTGCCAAAGCTCAGCTTGACCGAGTTGGACTTCTCGCTGGTCATGATCTCGGCCCGGCGCAACGCGTGGAGAAACTCCTCGCGCACCAGCGCCACCCGCTCCTTGGTTTCCCCAGGGATGACCTGTCGATAGTTCGGATAGTTCCCCTCGATGAGCTTGGTCACAATCAGCACGCCGGAGCCTTTGTCGTCCTTGAGCGTGAACGAGGCCTGGTTTTCAGCGAAGTGGATTTCGGCCTGCCCTTTGTCCTGCAGCAGCCGGTTCAGCTCGTTGACCGTCTTGGCGGGAACGATGAATTCTCCCTGGCTCTTCTCGGAGACATCCATCTCCTCGTCCACGAGCGCCAAGCGCCGCCCATCGGTGGCAACCATGGTCATTTTGTGGTCTTTGAGGCTGATAAAAATGCCGTTCAGGACATAGCGCGATTCGTCGGTCGAGATGGCGAAGGACGTCTTCTTCAGCATCCCCTTGAGGGTTTCCTGCGGCAGGACTACTTTTTTGTCCTCTTTGAACTGCGGCAGCGGTGGAAACTCGTCGGCGCCCAAGCCGTTGATTTTGTAAAAGGAGGGGCCGGAGCGGATGGTGCAACTGTTTTTGTCATCCACTTCCAGGTCGATTTCCGCCGTAGCCAGCTCCCGGACGATGCCGAAGAGCCGTTTGACCGGGACGGTGGAAGCGCCCGGCTTTTTGACCTTCGCCTCGACGGCGCACGCGATGGTGACATCCAGATCTGTGGCGGTGAACTGGAGCTTGTCGTTTTCGGCTCGCAGCAGCACGTTCGAGAGAATAGGGAGCGTGGTGCGCGTGCTGACCACGTTCTGCACCGATTGCAGCCCGTTGATGAATTGCTCTTTCGAGATGGTCAGGTTCATTGCGTGCCTAATATATTCTTTTGTTGATCTAAAACACTAACCGTATTAAAGGCTGTGAATAAGGCAAATAACCCTGCCTGTCAAGGTTCTACCAAGCCTTCAACTCCCTTACAGAAGTCGAAAACTCCGCCCAATGCCAGTGAAAAAGTAGAAAAATTACGAGTTATTCACCTTGTCGACGATCCATTCACCGGGAAACCGGGAGTTGCTGGCAGAGTTATTGACGGGAAACGGGATGCGTGAAACGTGAAACGTGATGCGTAATGCGTGAAGAGCGTAAAGGAACGATGCTGCCGCGAGCGGCCTCACATGACCCGGAGTCGCCCGAAGCTCCGACTTACGTTTTACTCCTTACGCACCACGTTTCAGCCCCGTTTTTGCCGCTTTACTCTTTCGGCGCGGCGGCTTAGGCTGTGGACAGTAGTCGTTTCTGATTCTATGAATGTTATACTTGCTGGAATGATCGGTGGCTGGGAGATGGTGGTTATCCTGGCGGTCATCCTCATGTTGTTCGGGGCCAAAAAGCTGCCGGAGCTGGCCAAAGGGTTGGGCCAGGGGATCAGGGAATTTAAGAAAGCCACGCGCGAGGTGACGGACGAAGTCACCACCGCCATGGATGAAACCCCGCCAGCGTCGCAACGGCGTCTGCCCGCCAGCCCGCCCGCTCCGACCACACCGGCTGCGCCCCCCGTCGAACAGGCTCAAAACGTCCCGCAGTCGCCGCCTGTCACCAAGATTTGATTCGCTGAGCGGCTCCAGCCATGGCGGATGAACCCTCAGCCGAACCGCTTGACACAGACGAAGAAGAAGAAGGCGGGCCTGTAAAATCGTTCCTCGAGCACCTCGAGGACCTCCGCTGGGTGCTGATCAAAAGTGCCGCCGCTCTGGCGGTGGCCCTCATGGTTTGCCTGACCGGGGCCAATTACGTCGTTCATATTCTCAAGCGCCCTTTGGAACAGGGCCGAATTTCATACCCCGGCACCAACCAGGTGGTAACCGTCCTGTTTGGCACCAACCGGCTTGCGGTCTTTACCCTCAGCGCGGAAGAGCAGCGCAAGTTGGATCTCGGCACGAACCGGTTTGTCGCCGTGCGGGTCGAACCGGTTTCGCTGGGCACCAACCAGGTTCTGGGCTGGCAGGTGGAGACCAACGCCGAACTGGTCGAGAGCGCACAGAGGCTCCACATCGACCTCCTCAGCCTCAGCCCGGCCAGCGGATTCTTTATTGCCTTCCAGGTGGCCTTTTACGGAGGAATCGTGCTGGCCTCGCCGTTTATCTTTTACTTCGTGGCTGCCTTTGTCTTCCCGGCGCTGAAGCTGCGCGAACGGCACTATGTCTATCGCGGACTGGGGATTGGGACGGGGTTGTTTCTGCTGGGGGTGACGTTTTGCTATTTCGCGCTCATGCCCGTGGCGCTGCTTGCGGCGCAGAAATACCCCCAGTGGCTCGGTTTCTCCGCCACGCAATGGAGAGCGGACGATTATATCAGCTTCGTCTGCAAATTCATGCTGGGCATGGGGCTCGGTTTCGAAATGCCGGTGGTCATCCTGACCATGGTGAAAATCGGCGTCCTGGATTACAGCCTGCTCTCCAAGGGCCGGAAATACATGATCGTCATCAACCTGATTCTCGGCGCCGTCCTCACCACGCCGGAGGTCATTACGCAACTGATCATGTTCCTGCCGCTGCAAGTGCTTTACGAGGTGAGCGTCTGGATCGCCTGGTACTGGGAACGACAGGCGAAGAAACGGGAGCAACAGGGGGAACGGGAGGCGTTAAAGCGTTAAAACGTTAGAACGTTAGAACGTTAAAACGTAAGGCGTAACGCGTAAAACCCCCCGACCCTCCGTCACCCACGCGTCTTCTGGGCGGAGGGCTCGAAGCTGGCGCAGAATTGTGGCAGGACGGGGGAATTGTGGTCGCGTGGCCAGGTGAGGACGATTTGGACCGGGGGCAGGCCGGCGGGCAACGGAAGGAAGACCAGGCCGGGGCGCGGGACTTCGGCCAGCGTGGCGGTGGTGGGAGCGATGCCGAAGCCGGCGGAGATAAGCCAGAGCATCGTCGGCAGGTCGTTGACGTATTGGACCGGGCGAGGCTTGGCGCCGGCCTTGGCGCAATGGGCGAAGAACGCGTCGTAGAAGCCGTGCTGGGCGTTGGGATGCATCAGCACCAGCTCTTCATCGTGGAAATCCCGCCACTCCAGCCGCCCTTTTTGCGCCAGCCGATGCCCGGCGGGCGCGGCCAGCACCTGCCGGGATTCGCGCACGAGTTTATAGTCCAGTTCCGGATACGCCACCGGCAAGCGCAATAGGCCGGCGTCCAGCTCCCCCGCGCGCAGGCGGCGGAACTGCTCCGTGCTGGGCAGCTCGAAAAGCGAGATTTGGATGGCGGGGAATTGCTGGCGGAAACGCCGCAGAATGGCCGCCAGCCAGGCGCCCGCCACCGGCGGGATCATCCCCACCCGCAGCACTCCCGCCAGGCCCTCTTCGGCCTCCCGGGCGCGTCGCTGCGCCTGGGCCGAAGCGGCCAGCACCGTGCGCGCCTCCTCCAGAAACACCCGGCCGGCCGCCGTCAGGCGAACGGAGCGAGTGCTGCGCTCGAAGAGCCGCACCCCCAGCTCCTGCTCGAGCGCCTTGATTTGGGTGCTCAGGGGCGGCTGCGCCATGTGCAGCTTCTCCGCGGCCCCGCGGAAGCTCAATTCCTGCGCCACGGCCACAAAATAGCGGAGATGCCGAAGTTCCATACGGTGCTGATACTAACCAGGTATCAATGGACAGGCAAACTTGTATTGGCTTGCCAGGACCAAGTCTGGCAATAATTCCCTCCCGTGAATCGATTTAGGCCATGTGGATTGTTCGACTAGCCCTTCGCCGTCCCTACACCTTCGTGGTGGCGTCCATCGTGTTGCTGCTGCTGACGCCGTTTGTCCTGCAGCGCACGCCGACGGACATTTTCCCCAACATCAACATCCCCGTGGTGAGCGTGATATGGGGCTATGCGGGGCTTGACGCCCAGGAAATCGAGCAGCGCATCAATTACAACACCGAGCGGGCGATCACCACCACGGTCAATGACATCGAGCACATGGAGTCGAGCGCCTACAACGGCATCGGCGTCATCAAAGTCTTTTTTCGCGAGGGAACGTCGGTGGATGCGGGCGTGGCGCAACTGACGGCCATCGCGCAGACGGTGATTCGGTCGCTGCCTCCGGGCACCACGCCGCCGTTGATCATCCGCTACAGCGCCTCGACGGTGCCGATTCTGCAGTACAGCCTGAGCAGCCCCAAGCTTTCGGAACAGGAGATTTTCGACATCGCCAACAACCAGATCCGCGTCGATATGGCGACGGTGCGAGGGGCGTCCATCCCGTTTCCCTACGGCGGCAAGTCGCGCCTGGTGGCGATCGATCTGGACCTGGCGGCGCTGAAGGCCAAGAACCTCGCCCCGCTGGACGTGGTCAACGCCCTCAACGCGGAGAACCTCGTCTATCCCAGCGGCACGGCCAAGATTGCCGGGACCGAATACGCGGTGGAGATGAACACCACCCCCAAGGTGATGTCGGAATTGGGCAACCTGCCGATCAAGACGGTCGACGGGGCGGTGCTTCGCATCAGCGACGTGGCGCAAGTGCGCGACGGCTACTCGCCGCAGCAGAACGTGGTGCGCCACGAAGGGATTCGCGGCGCGCTCCTGACCATCTATAAAACCGGCGCCGCCTCGACCCTCGACGTGGTCAAGGGCATCAAAGAAGCCCTGCCCAAATCTCTCAGGCGGCTGAGCTCGGACCTGAAGGTAAGCGAATTCGCCGATCAATCGATCTTCGTGCGCGCGGCGGTTTCGGGCGTCATCCGGGAAGGCGTCATCGCCGCCGCCCTGACGGCGCTGATGATCCTGCTGTTTCTGGGCTCGTGGCGCAGCACGCTGATTATCGCGCTGTCGATCCCGCTCTCGGTGCTGACCTCGATCACGGTGCTCAGCGCCCTGGGCGAGACCATCAACCTGATGACCCTGGGCGGGCTGGCGCTGGCGGTCGGGATTCTGGTGGACGATGCCACGGTGGCGATCGAGAACATTCACCGGCACATGGCCTCGGGCAAGCCGCTGGAGGATGCCATCATGGACGGCGCCCAGGAGATTGCGATGCCGGCCTTTGTCTCGACCCTTTGCATCTGCATCGTGTTCGTTCCGATGTTCTTCCTCACCGGCGTGGCCCATTACCTCTTCGTGCCGCTGGCCGAGGCCGTCGTGTTCGCCATGCTCGCCAGCTACGTCCTGTCCCGAACCCTGGTCCCGACGCTGGTCATGTGGTTCTATAGAGGGGTCGAGGGGGAACACTCGAGGCTCGAGGCTCGGGGTCCGAGGGGGGAAGCGCGCCCCCACAACCCCCGACCCTCGACCCTCCTAACGGCTTTGCTCCGTCCGCTGGCCGCCATCCAGACTGGATTCGAGCGCGGGTTCGATCGGTTCCGGGCGGGCTACCGGCTGCTGCTGGGGGCCGTGCTGCATCATCGGGCGGTGTTTGCCTCGGTGTTTCTTGCCTTTTGCCTCCTGTCGCTGCTGCTGGTGGCGCAGCTTGGACAGGACTTTTTCCCGGCGGTCGATGCCGGCCAATTCCGGCTGCACGTGAGGGCGCGGACGGCGATGCGGATCGAGGAGACGGCCAAGCTGATTGACCAGGTTGAGGCGGTGATTCGGCAGGAGGTGCCCGCGGAGGAGTTCCGCGGCATGCTCGACAACATCGGCATCCCCAGCTCGAGCATCAATCTTACCTACAATGACAGCGGCGTGATTGGCACGAGCGACGCCGACATCCTGGTGTCGCTCCAGCGGGAGCATCGGCCCACGGATGGCTATGTGCGCCGGCTGCGGGCGCGGTTGAACCGCGAGTTTCCCGGCACCACGTTCTACTTTCTGCCGGCGGATATCGTGAGCCAATCGATCAACTTCGGTTTGCCGGCGCCATTTGATATTCAGTTGGTCGGGCGGGACCAGGCAAGGAACCGCGAGATCGCGGCGCGGCTGGTGGAAAAGATCCGGCGCGTGCCGGGGGCGGTGGACGTGCGCGTGCATCAGCCGGCCGACCTGCCCAAGCTGCACTTCGCGGTGGATCGCACCAAAGCCTCCGAGATGGGCCTGGCGGAGAAGGACGTGGCCAACTCAGTCCTGCTGAGCCTCAGCGGCAGCAGCCAGGTCCAGCCGGTCTATTGGGTCAACCCCGCCAACGGGATTCAATACAGCGTCAACGTGCGGGTGCCGGAGCGCGAGATGGACTCGCTGGCGGCGCTCAACGCGATTCCCATCAGCGCCAGCCGGCCCGGAGAAGGCGACGCCCAATTGCTGGCCAACCTGGCGCCCGTGACCCGCATTGCCGGCGCCCCCATGATCTCCCATTACAACATCCTGCCGGTGATCGACGTGTTCGGCGGGGTGAGCGAGCGCGACCTGGGCGGGGTGCTGAGCGACATCAAACCGATCATTGACGGGGTGACAAACGACCTGCCCCGGGGCAGCTTCATCAGCTTGCGCGGCCAGGCCGAGACGATGCACGCGAGCTTTACCGGCCTGGGGATCGGCCTGGTCATGGCGGTGGCGCTCATCTACCTGCTTCTCGTCGTCAATTTCCAAAGCTGGCTCGATCCGTTCATTATCATCACCGCCCTGCCCGGCGCCTTGGCGGGCGTGGTCTGGGCCCTGCATCTGACCTTTACCACCGTCAGCGTTCCGGCGCTGATGGGCGCGATCATGAGCCTGGGGGTGGCGACAGCCAACTCCGTGCTGGTGGTTACCTTCGCCCGAAACGACCGGGAGCAAGGGATGGACCCGCTGCTGGCAGCCTGGGAAGCGGGCGTGAGCCGCTTGCGCCCGGTGTTGATGACCGCCGCGGCGATGGTTATCGGCATGCTCCCCATGGCCCTGGGCCTGGGCGAGGGCGGCGAGCAGAACGCCCCGCTGGGCCGGGCGGTCATCGGCGGCCTGGTCCTGGCCACCATCGCCACGCTCTTCTTTGTCCCGGTGGTCTTCAGCCTCCTGCATCGACGCGAGATCCCCCCGGCCGGCGGGCCGGCCAAGGCGTAACCATTCAGGTGAACAGGAGAGAACAAAGGAAACAGAGCGTGAACACGAAATTGAACCGCGTTCTCCAAGCTCACAGAGGTCCACTGAAGGGGGACGTGAAGCGGGCGAGCTTGGCCAAGGCGCGGGAGCCCCGCGCGGTCCAAGCGCCTCGCGACTTGGCGCTCCCCCCAGCGGCGCCAACGGCGCGACATTCCTTAGCCCAGGCCACCGGCCTGCTGCCATTGAGCTTGAGTGACAATAGGGCCTTTCGGATCCGCCGCAAAAGAGCCGCCCCTGTCACCAGCCTCTCCTCTGCGCAAGCTGAAGGCTTGCCAGAAGGTAGCCGGGGGTTGAGCGCGAGCGACACCCCCGGATCAGGGTCCCAAATCTCCCCTCGACCCCGGAGGGGTCGCAGATTTCTGGCATCCCTTCAGGATGCAAGCAGCTTCCAATCCGCTACCGGGGGTCTCCGCCAAGGGCTCCGACCCCCGGCTGCCTTCTGCCAACCCTTCGGGTTGGTTGTGAGAGGAGGCTCCTTAATCCTAATTTCTTTATCACTCAAATTTGCTTGTACAGGCCCATTTCAGGTATGAACCAAAACCCATCCTCAACCGAACCTCCCGACCGGCCGCCCTTGGACTCGATCGCCGAAGCGGCGGCAAGCTCGGGGAGCACGCTGCGCCGCGCCGCCCTGATCGCGGCGGGGCTGATTGTGATTGGGGCCGTCGCCGGCCTGGTGCCCCGGTGGCGGCATCGCCACGCGCTCAGCACCGAGACCGGCGACCTGGCCATCCCGACCGTCAGCGTCGTCTCTCCCGCTCCGGCCAAGGGGCCCGCGGGCCTGCCGTTGCCCGCCGAGGTCAAGCCGCTATTGGACGCGCCGATTTATGCCCGCGCCAGCGGATACTTGAAACGGTTCGTGGTGGATATCGGCTCGCGGGTCAAGGAAGGCGATTTGCTCGCCGAGATTGACGCGCCGGAATTGGACCAGCAGCTCGCCCAGGCGCGCGCGCAGCTTGACCAATCCCAGGCGGCGTTTGGCCTGGCGAAGATTACCGCCGCCCGCTGGGCCGAGCTGCTTAAGACCGCCAGCGTCAGCGAACAGGATGCCGCCGAAAAGCAGGCCGATTTCGAACTCAAGACCGCCAACGTCGAGGCCGCCCGCGCCAACGTGCGCCGGCTCGAACAATTGCAGGCCTTCGAGAAGGTCACCGCTCCGTTCGCCGGCACCGTCACCGTGCGCAACACCGACGTTGGGCAACTCATTGCCGCCGGCAGCGGCAAGGAACTGTTCCGTCTGGCCCAGACCACCACCTTGCGGGTGTTCGTGCGCGTTCCCCAGACCGCCGCCCAGGGCGTCGCTCCGGGCCAAATGGCCGAGCTTGTCATTCCCGAAATCCCCAACCGCATCTTTCCGGCAAAGGTCGTTCGCACCTCGGGAGCCATGAGCGCCGACTCGCGCACGTTGCTGACCGAGCTGGAAGTCGATAACTCGCGCGGTGAAATCCTCTCCGGCAGCTTTGCCCAGGTCCGGCTGATCCAGGCCACGATCGAGCCGCCGCTCTCGCTGCCGGCCAATACCCTCCTGTTCCGCGCCGAAGGTCCCCAGGTCGGCGTCGTCGGGGCCGACGGCAAAGTGGCTCTGCGCAAAATCACGGTGGGCCGGGACTTCGGCCCGACCTTCGAAGTCCTCTCCGGCGTCGGGCCCGCCGATGCGGTGGTCCTGAATCCTTCCGACTCGCTGGTCAGCGGCGCCCTCGTGCGCGTGGCCAAGGAGGAGGGAGGGGGGAAACGGTAGGGCGTGGAGCGTGGAGCGTAGAGCGTGATGCGTAGTGTGAAACGGGAAATGAACATCGATAGGATTATTCGTGCTTTTTCGCCGCTGTTCCTGGCGGCATCGTGGCGGTACGGGGCGCGCGTCCTCTTCGTGGTCCCTTTCCTTGCGGCGGTCCTTTTCTTGGCGGGCTGCAAGGTCGGGCCGGATTATCATCGGCCGGCGCCGCTGGGAACCAACGCGATGCCCTCGGCGTTTGCCGGCGCGGGCACCAATGCCGGGGAATGGAAACCGGCCGAGCCCAAGGCCAGCTTCCCGCGCGGGGCGTGGTGGCAGGTCTTCGGCGATCCGGATCTGAACCGGCTCATGCTGCTGGCGGAAACGAATAATCAGCAACTAAAGGCCGCGGTGGCGCGCTTTGCCGAAGCGCAGGCCACGGTCAGAATCACTCGCGCCGGGCTGCTTCCCCAGCTTAATTTCGATCCGAGCTACACACGCCAGCGCACCAGCTATAACGCGCCTCAGAACGGAAAGCCCGCGAAGGCGATCTATAATTACGACACCTTCTCCGTGCCTCTGGAAGCCAGTTGGGAAATCGATCTGTGGGGCCGGGTCCGCCGCCAGGTCGAGTCCGCGCGGGCGAGCCTGGCCGCCAGCGCCGACGATCTGTCAGCCCTTGAACTGTCGATTCAGGCCGAGCTGGCGACCGACTATTTCACCCTGCGCGATGTGGATGCCGAGTATGCCGTGGTTGAGCGCACGGCCGAAGCCTATCGCCGCTCGCTCGAACTCACACTTAATCGGCGCAAGGGCGGCGTGGTCGGCGACCTGGATGTTTCCCAGGCCGAAACCCAGCTTCGGTCCACGGAAGCCTCGGTGCCGCCGTTGCGCTTGCAGCGTCTGCAGCTTCTCCACGCCCTGGCCACGCTTTGCGGTCAGCCGGCAACAGGATTCGACCTGCTGGCCAGCCCCGGCACCCTTGCCCCGGCTCCAATCGTGCCGGTGAGTTTGCCGAGCGAGTTGCTTGAACGCCGGCCCGACGTGGCCGCGGCGGAGCAGCTCATGACCTCGGCGAACGCTCAAATCGGGGTTGCCAAAGGCGCCTTCTATCCCAGCGTTCAAGTCACCGGGCTCAGCGGGTTCCAATCGATCAGCGCATCGAGCTTGTTCAGAGGGCCAAGCTCTTACTGGTCGGTGGGGCCGTCAGTCACGCTGCCGCTGTTCACGGGCGGCCAGAATCGCGCCCAGCTCGCTCTTGCCCGCGCGGCCTACGAGGAAACCACCGCCAATTACCGGCAGACGGTGTTGAGCGCCATCCAGGATGTCGAAGATCAACTGACCGCCCAGAGCCTGCTGGCCGATCAAGTCGATGCCGAACGGTCGGCCCTGACCGCCGCGCAACACACCCTCGATGTGGCCAACAATCGTTACAAGGCGGGGCTGGTGACCTATCTTGAAGTGGTCACCGCTCAAACGACGGAATTATCCCTCGAAAGCACCGTCGTCCAACTCCGCGGCCAGCAATTGGTCGCCGCCGTCGGCTTGGTCCGCGCCCTGGGCGGCGGGTGGTAAGCGCGCATCGGAGATCCCTCCGGGACAGGACAAAGGCAGGTCACGATAGACGGTTCAATCAACCTTGACTCAGGTGCGCAGGTTTCTAAGCTTCGCTAATGGGCAAGGCTCCTTGTTTCAGTGACGTGCGGGAGGCGGAGCGCAGCTGGATCCGGCTACACATCAAAAAAGCCGGCGCGTTTGTGTCCACTTTTTCGCCCGCCGATGCCGGAGATCCGATCCGCCTGGAAGCGCTCGACAGAGCGTTTGGCAAATGGATGAGCACGCAGCCGCGGGAGGTGGAAGACATCAATGATGCGATAAACGCCGTGGGAATTGCGTTCGGCTCGATTCTTGTCGAAAAGCACGGGCTCAGTTGGACCATTGCCTCGGATGATCAGGGCGCAGATCTCGCGGTTCGCGCACTTCCCGATGCGGGTGACGTCGTTGTATTCCCGGCCAACTTCGTTGCAAAGCGCTGGGACAGAAAAGAGCGCGATTTCCTCGTGAGAGGGGCCGAAGAAATCGCCTGCTACGTGAGGAAACTACGGAGCGAATGGGAGGAGTATCGAAAAGCGGAATGAAAGGGACAAACGAGGTCACCGGAGTGCAAGCCGAAGGCTTGCCAGAGGGTAGCCGGGGGGCGAGCGGAGCGACACCCCCGGATCGGAGGCCCCAATCTCTCGTCGACCCCGGAGGGGTCGCAGGTTTCTGGCATCCTCCCAGGATGCCAACCAACTTCAGACCCGCTACCGGGGGTCTTCGCTCTGCTGCGACCCCCGGCTACCATCTGCCAACCCTCCGGGTTGGTTAGGGAGATAAGGATCCTTCACCGACAACCGAGGGGTCACCCAAACTCAAGGATAGTGGAGAGGCTCATGGGGTGGGCTCCCCTTTCCCACCTTTTTTGCCGTTCTTTTGCCGCCAGGCGGCGATTTCTTCGGCGGAGGCGGGCCAGGGCCAAACGTAGTCTCGGCCTTTTTCCCAGTTGGGCGTTTTGGATTCCTCCGTCGGCGCGGCGTCCCCTCCGTCATCAACGCCGTCTTCGCCGACCGAATAAAGCAGGTAGGTTCCATCTGGTTTGAGGCGATAGCGCAGCGGCTGCCCGTCGGCAGGGTCGCGGGGCGCCGCCGGAAGAAAATCCGGGACCAGCGCCGACAACGCCGCCGGGTAATGGCCGTGGCGGAGGTGGTAGCGTTTCAAGGCGATAGCGGTCAGCGTGGCTTCGCGGGCGACCTCGTTCGCAAAGACGCGGTTGATAACCCTGCCCAGGGAGACCACGCTGCCGGACAAGAGCGAGCGCAGGTCGGGGTTGGAAAGATTGAAGAGAAAGTCGGCATGGTCGTTCGTGCGGAAGAAACCCAGCTCGGCCAGGCGCGCCGATTGGCCGCTCATCACCTCACAGAACGGGTGCCCGGCCTGGACCTTGCGGAAGCCCTCCAGGAGCACCTGCTCGCCTTTCAAGGCGCGCAGTTGGTCCGGGTAAGACAGGAACCACCGCCATTCCGCCTCTTGGGTTCCGAGGACAACCTCGCGCAGGAGGGCATCCCCAGATTTGCCAAAGGACATGGAGGGGGACCCTCCTCCACCGCGGCTCATGGAAACAACCTGGCGGAACTCGGTGCTCGATCGCCGCATCCGGTCCAACGTCATCTGTTCCTCGGCCCGTTCGAAGGCCAGCGCGTCCTCCGTCGCCTGGGTGAAGCGCAAGTCGGTCCAGAGCCCCTGAATCGCGGCCAGTTGCGGGTCGGTGACGTTGGGACATTGGAGCAGCTCCCAAGTGACGGGCACGGAAATCTGGGCCATCGCGATGCGAACCAGTTGAGAGATGACGATGGGCTCCTTGTCCGTGGCTTTGACCAGCTTGAGCATGGCCTCGATATTGGTGGTCGCGCTGGCGGCGTCCCCGTGATGCAGGTCGCAGAGAGTGGCGGCGGCCAGGAGTTGCTCGGCGCGTTTGAGCGGCGCCAAATGCGGCAGCAGCAGGGTGAATCCCTGGCGGTAGTTCAGGTGAAAATCAAAAACCGGCCGCTCGGCGGCTTCGCGGATTCCCTCGATCCTGTCGCCCAAGGGCGCAAGGGCCTCCTCAACTTCCGGCCAGGAGTTGTTCGTTTGATCGCCGCGGACATCGGGCTGGGCCGATCCGACGATGGCTTTTCCTGGAGCGATCATGCGCATGGCGGCGGGAGGATTTCTGTCCAGCACGGGGGCGGCCGAGATCCAGCCGCCCATCGCTTCCATAAAAAGCGGCGCGCCATTCTTGTCCGGCGGCGTCGGCGTGGATACGAAGTCTTCGATGCGGAGCTTCTCGCCGGCGGCCAGGAGTTGCCGCTCATAACGCGCCACCGCCCGGGAATGAAACATCCAAACCACGAAGAGCAAAAGGCCCAGCAGGCCGGCCAGGCCAAGCGCAACGAGGATCTTCCGGGGTTTCATGAGAGGAGTTACCGCCCGCCCTTTTTGCCGCCCTTTTGCCGCCAGGCGGCGACTTCTTCGGCGGAGGCGGGCCAAGGCCAAACGCAGTCGCGCCCCTTTTCCCAGCGGGGCGTTTTGGATTCCACCTCCCGCGTGGCGTCTCCTCCGTTATCAATTCCGTCTTCGCCGACCGAATAGAGCAGGTAGGTTCCATCCGGTTCGAGGCGATAGCGCAGCGGCTGTCCGTCGGCAGGGTCGCGGGGCACCGCCGGAAGCAGCTCCGGGACCAGCGCGGATAACGCGGCGGGGTATTGGCCGTGGCGGAGCTGGTACCGTTTCAAGGCAACGGCCGTGAGCGCGACGTCGCGGGCGATCTCGACATCAAAGACGCGGGTTAAACCCCTGCTCGTCCATTTGACCGTCTCGGAAAAGAACGAGCGCAAGTCGGGGTCGGACGAATTAAAGCCGGCGCCGGAATTATCAGTCGAGGGATCCAAACCCAGTTCGGCCAAACGGGATGTCTGGCGGCTGATCGCCACCGTGAACGGTTTCCCGGCCTTGACCATGCGGAGGCTCTCCAGCACGACTTGGTGGCCTTTCAAAGCGCGCAGTTGGTCCGGGTTGGAAAAGAACAACCGCCATTCCGCCTCTTTGGCTCCGAGGACAATTCCGCGCAAGAAAGCCTCTCCGGATGGCCCGGACGAATAGCTGGAGCCCGCCATGCCGCCACCGGCGATCTGGCGGAACTGGGCGCCCGATTGTCGCATTCGTTCCAACATCATCTGCCCCATGGCCCGTTCCAATGCCGCCGCATCCTCCGTCGGTTGGATGAAATCCAGGTCCGTCCAGCCCCGTTGAATGGCGGCCAATTCAGCGTCGGTGACCTGGGGCGACTGGAGGAGTTCCCAGGTGGCCGGCACCGCGATCTGGGCCATCGCCATCCGAACCAGTTGAGAAATAGCGAACCGCTCATAGCCGGTGGATCTCATCAGGTTGAGCATCGCCTCGACGTTCGTGGTCGCGGTGGCGGCGTCCCCGCGATGCAGACTACACAGAGCGGTGGCGGCCAGGAGCTGCTGGGTGTGTTTGAGCGGCGCCAGGTGCGGCAGCAGCAGGCCGAACCCCTGGCGATAGTCCAAATGGAAATCGAAGACCGGACGTTCGGCGGCCTCGCGAACCGCGTCGAGGGTTTCGCTCCAGTCGCCAAGGGCCGACTCGATTTCGGCCCAGGAGTTGGTTTGATCGTCGCGGACATCGGGCTGGGCCCATCCGACGATGGCTTTTCCGGGCCCGATCATGCGCATGGAGGCGGGGGAATTCTTATCCAGCAGGTTGGTGAATGACCACGAGCGGCCGGCCATCGCTTCCAGGAAAATTGGCGCCCCGTTTTTCTCCGGCAGCGGCGGCGGCGGGATAATGTCCGCGATGTCGAGCCTTTCGCCGGCGGCCAGGAGCTGCCGCTGATAACGCGCCACCGCCCGGGACTGAACTTCCTGTATCACGAAAATCGTCAGGATAGGCAGGCTGGCGATCCCAAGCAAAACGAGCAGCTTCCGGGATTTCATGAGTTCAGGCGGAGGGAGGGGGCGAGGGGCGAGGGGAGTGCCGAGGGGCGAGTGTCGTTGGGAGGTGAAGCGACCCTCCTCGACACCCGACCCTCGACCCCTCTGAAAACCGACGTGGGTTTTTCATGTGAAGGTTTGGACAGGACCGGGAGGGTTTTGTCACGGGGAGGAAGGAGCGCACCAAACCGAAGGGGGAAAAAGATAGGTTGGGTGTGGGGAGGCCTTTCCTGGATCTTCCGAGGGCTGAATGCCCGAAAGGTGAAAGCCTGGGCTGGAGCGAGGTCCGCCGAGCGCAGGCCCAGGTGAGGCCTCCAGAAAAACATCCTGAGCCCTTTCAGGGCTTTTGGATATTATTGCCGTCGGCTTACCTGGGCCTCCGCTCGGCGGACCTCGCTCCAGCCCAGGCTTTAACAGGTCGGGCTTTCAGCCCTAAGGCCATGCGCTCCGTCCTCTGCGCTTCAGATCCCTAGCATCTCTTCCTGGCTGAGCAGGCGCAGACCCTGTTCTTCCAGGACGGCCCGGGCCTGGGCCAACTCCCGCAATTCAATGATCAGAATGGCGCGGTTGTTGGCGACAAAGCCGGAGCAGTTGTCGAGGTTGATCTGGTTGCGGCCTAGCAGGTCGGCCACGGCCTGGAGGGAGCCGGGCTTGTTCCCCACTTCGACGGTCAGCACCTCCAGCAGCGACACCATGAGGCCCTGCCGCTTGAGGCTCTGGACGGCCAGGTCGCATTGATCCACCAGGAACTTCATCACGCCAAAGCTGCCGCTGTTGGCGATGGTCACCCAGCGAATGTTGACCCCGGCGTCGGCCAGGATTTTCGTGATCCGAGCGGTCTGGCCCGGCTTGTTTTCAACAAAGACGGCGATGAGATTCATCGGAAGAGCATGGTTGGCGGACTACAGCGATCGGTTATCAATGACTCGTTTGGCTTTGCCTTCGGCCACCGGCAGCGAGCCGGGTGGGACGAGCTCGATCTTGGGTTTGACCCAGATCTCGGCTTTGAGTTTTTCGGCGAGCTTTTGCTGCAAGGCGGCCAGGCTTTCGACATGGCCGTCGAACCCGCTGGCGGACAGCTCGACTTTCACCGTCAGATCGTCGAGGCCCTCGATGACGATGACATAGTTGCGGCCGAGCTGCGGAGCGGCCATGAGGACCCGCTCGATCTGCTGCGGGAAGATATTGACGCCGCGGATGATAAGCATGTCGTCGGAGCGGCCGGTGATGCGGCAGATGCGCCGGTGGGTGCGGCCGCAGGCGCACGGCTCCGGGATGATCGACGTGATGTCGCGCGTTCGGTAGCGCAGAATGGGCATGGCCTCGCGGTTGAGCGTAGTGAGCACCAGCTCGCCGGTTTTGCCCTCCGGCAGCGGCTCGCCGGTGGCCGGGTCGATGATCTCCATCAGGTAATTGTCCTCCCACAGGTGCATCCCGGCCTTGAGTTGGCACTCAAAGGCCACGCCGGGGCCGTTCATCTCGGTCAGGCCGTAGGAGTTATAGACATCGATGCCGTAGATCTCCTCGATTTTGAGGCGCGTCTCTTCGGTGTGAGGCTCGGCGCCGACGAACGCCTTGCGCAGGTGGAGGTCCTTGCCCGGCTTGATGCCCCGCTGTTCGAGGAAGCCGGCAAAGTAAAGCGCGTAGCTCGGCAGGATATGAACCGCGGTGGTCCGGAAGTCCTGCATCAGCATCAACTGCCGCTCCGAGGTGCCGGGGCCGGAGGGAATGACCAGGCAGCCGACCTTCTCGGCCCCGTAATGCATAATCAGCCCCCCGGTGAACAGGCCGTAGCCCATCATGTTCTGAAAGACGTCGGACCGCGTAATGCCGGTGCTGACCAGCGAGCGGGCCATCTGATCGGCGGCGGTCTGGATGTCTTTGCGCGAGAAAAAGACCGCCTTGGGCTTGCCGGTGGTGCCGCTGGAGGTATGCAGCCGCACCGGCTTGCTGCGAGGCACCGCCAGCAGGCCGTCGGGATAGACCGTGCGCAAGTCCGCCCCGGTCGTGAAGGGCAGCCGCCGCGCGTCTTCCAGGGTCTTGATGTCGCCAGGCTGGACGCCCGCCTCGGCAAACCGTTCGTGATAAAAGGGAACCCGTTGCGCGACGCGTTGGACAGTCTCCTGCAGGCGTTTGAGTTGCAGTTCCTGGAGGGTCGGCCGGGCCAGTGTTTCAGATTCTCGGTCCCAGAACATGGTGTCGGCCGGTTTATACCTCAAACCACGCGATGTCCAGCACCGATTGGCTGGCGCACGACGTCACCGAACTGTTTTCTGTCCGTAACATGAAAGCCATGGAGGTCTGCCTTAGTGGAGGCCATCGAGCTCATGAGACAATTCGCTGACATCTTAGCCGCAGGTGTGCCGGGGCGCATCAGCGCTGCGGGAATCGGCTTTGTCGCCTCCGGTTCCGGCGGCAGGAGGTCGCCCGGCGGCCCCCTCCTCCCCAGGGGCTCCGTCGAGAGCGAACTGGAGGAAGCCTCAAGCCAATGATTTCCCTGGGCCATTTGCGCGTTGAAGGCATCAAGCTGACACCTAGCCAGGAATGGATGGATGCCTCGGGCGTGTGGCGTTTTTTGCAGGTGGATAGCGGGGCGGCTTACTGGCTGGGGGCGCCCGTAAGGCGCGCTCTGGTGGAGGGCGAATTGCTGATCTTGCCGCCGGGCTGCAAGGCGCTGGTGCGCGCCAGCCAGCTCAATGAAGTGGCGCTGCACGGGTTCGGTTTCGCGCCCGATGCGCTCTACAGCCTCTTCACGCTGGGCGAACGCCATTTGTTCAACAGCCGCCCGGTGCCCGAGCAGATGGAGGTCCTGGCCTCAACGCACCCGCTTTCCCGCCGCTTTGCGGCTCTGGCCGCAAGCCTGGGGGAGCGCACCGAGCTTGCCCGCCGCGCCGAGGCTCTCTGCATCGCCGTGGAGATCCTGGACTTGCGCCTGGGCCAGCCCGGAAAGCCGCCGCTATCCGGAAGCAACGCCCACCAGCGCTTCGAGATGTTCATTGCCATGATGCCTGAGTCCGAACTCATCCAGCAGACGGTGGCGGGGCTGGCGCACCTGTGCGGCTGCAGCCCGCGGCACTTCAGCCGGATGTTCCAGCGCCGCTTTGGCGATTCGGTCCGGGCCAGGCAGATGGAGCTTCGCCTCCTCAAGGCCCGTCAGCTCCTGGGGACTACCGGCGAGCGGGTCAGCGAGGTGGCCCTGGCCAGCGGCTATCGCAACGTGAGCATGTTCAATCTGCTCTTCAAACGCCGCTTCGGTATGACCCCCTCGGAATGGCGCAACCAGGCCCGAGCTGAAAGCGGCGAGACCGTGGCCACGGAGTCCCTGCCGGCAGCCTGACCTCGCTCGATCAGAGCGGGCGGCCGCGCAGGGACAGCCCGAGCGCCGCCATTCCCAGGCAAACGAACGCCAAGGCCGAAGGTTCGGGCACTGCCACACCGGAAAGCAGATTGTCTTCGCTAATGCCCGCGGTTCCCTCGGCGGCGAGGTTTAAATCCCACTGCAGCGCCCAGCTCACATCGCTGCCGGAGACGGGGCTCAGGTTGTCATTCAGAACGTACGCTCCCGTGCCGATTTCGCCCAGGAGAGAGCCGGACCCGTTAACCTCTCCGTGGTTCGCCTCCGGGGTCACAACCGTTTGCTCCACCGTCGTGGCCAGCGGACCAAACCCTTTCGACTGCGTCGCGCTGACAAATTTTCCCGAGACCGAATCCTGCCCGAGCTGGGCCGTATCGCCGCCAGGAGTCCCGTTCAGATCGTAATCGGAGTATTGGAAGAAAGTGAGGTTCAGCGCCGAAGACGTATTGTTCTTGACCTTGATGGACTCGGCAATATCCGCGCTGCCGCCGCCAAAGTCGGTCATCGTGTACTTAAGCGTCACGCTGAAGGCAGCGTTGCTGTAGGTCGCCGCGAGGGTCGACAAGTCCGAGGACAGGCTGACTGCCGGCGTGCCCAGCGAGTCGAGGGCCGTGTTGTTGCCCCCGGCATTGAACCAGAAGTTCTGTAAAGGCAGTTGGTTGGCGCTGGCATTATCAGCGAACCAGGCGGTCAGCCCTCCCTGGGCGGGATCAAAAACCGCCGATGAATCCCCGTCGCTGAATGTGGAAGTGGCGGCCTTCCCTTGCAAAGCTGCGGACATCAAAACCAGCTGCAGCACGGCGCTAACGGCAAAAGACCCCCTCATAATACCCCTATGAAACTTTAACATATTCTATTACACGAACTATCGGTTGCTATACTTCGAACTATACACTCTTTTAACGGAAAATAATCATTGGGTCAAGGGTATTCCTTGGGGAGGCGAACCGGTTCATCGTCATGAAACCCGAGCAGGAGGTGGGCGAGTCCGTTTAAATCCGGACCGGAGGGAAAGGGCCAAACAAGAAGAAACGGCAGCGGATAGGAATCGGAAGAGCTTGATGGAAAGTGGGTTGCATCGACAAAGCCCGTCGTTGGCGTCGCGAGTCTTAACGTCCCAATTCGCCTCCCGGGTCCCAACAACGTGCGCAGAAAGGTGTCAAGCCTCGGGTTTCATACGGATGGAACCTCGGGTATCTTTGGTAACTGGCGCTCGACCCGGGTCTCTCTACTCCCGCATGAAATTAGGGATGAATCCGGCTGCTTTGGGCGTACCGCACCTCTCCATCGCGGGGTTTGACATTACGGCGCTGATTCTCTATTCCTCTGCCCATGGAGCCATTGATCCACATGCCACAGGCGGTCCCGCCGAAATCTAAGGATCGGTGATTTGCGCAAAAAGCCCTCCCGCGCCGGCGCGGTTCCGGCGGGGAGGGCTTGCGGAGCAGGAAGGAAATCAGTTGCTCCGGCTCTTGCTCTCGTCAACCACCAAAAAATGGCTGCCGCCACTGCGCCAGATGCGCAGCAACGTCGTCTTGTCGGACACATGCTCCGTCATCGCCACCGCCTCGTCCGCCGTCCGGACCGGCTTGCGGTTGATCTCCTGGATGACGTCGCCCACCTGCAAGCCCGCTTCCGCCGCGGCGCTGTTGGGGTCCACCTCGCTTACCACCACGCCCTTGATGCCGGCGGGAATCTCGAACTGCTGCCGCGCGTTCCGATCCATATCCCCAACGGTCACGCCGTTGAGGGTTCCAGTGTCGTCATCCTTCGGATGGTCGTTCTTTGCCAGGCGTTCCGAGCCAGGCAGCTCTTTGACGGTCACCTCGAAGCTCTTGGACGCGCCGTCGCGCAGCACTTTAAGCGGGACCGTTTCGCCCGGCTGGGTCCGCGCCACCTCGAGCTTGAGATGCCGGCTGTCGCTGACCGCTTTGCCGTTGAACTCCTGGATGACGTCGCCGCTCTTCAAGCCGGCTTTTTCGGCGGGGCTGTCGTCCGTCACATCCGCAACCAGCGCGCCCTTGGCCTCTTTGAGCTGGAACTCCTTGGCCAGTACAGGATTTACATCCTGAATCATCACCCCCATATAGCCGCGGGTCACGCGGCCGTCTTTGATGAGGCTGCCCATGACGTCGCGAGCCAGGTTGACCGGGATGGCGAAGCCGATGCCCTGGTTGCCGCCGGTGCGGCTGAGGATGGCCGTGTTGAGGCCGATGAGCCGGCCGTCCGAATCCACCAGCGCGCCGCCCGAATTGCCCGGGTTAATCGCCGCGTCCGTCTGGATGAAATCCTCGTAGTCCAGCCCCAGCCCCCCGGCCCGCCCGGTGGCGCTCACGATCCCGGTGGTCACCGTCTGGCCGATGCCGAACGGATTCCCGACCGCCAGCACCACGTCCCCCACCTCCACTTTGTCGCTGTCGGCCATTTGGATGGCCGGCAAATCCTTGTCATCCACCTTGATCACCGCCACGTCGCTCTTGGGGTCGCGCCCGATGACCTTGGCGGTAAACTCGCGCCCATCCTGCAGCGCCACCCTCACCTCGTCGGCCCCATCCACCACATGATTGTTGGTCAGGATGTAACCGTCTTTGGTGACGATAACCCCGGAGCCGATGCCCTCCTGGCGGGGAACGTTGAGATTGCGGCGCTGCGAGCGGCCCTGGCCTTGTCCCTGTCCCTGTCCCTGGTCGCCGAAGAAGTGCCGCAGGAAATCGTCCATGTCCGGCCCCGGGCCGTTGTAGGCGGCGGTATGGGCCTTGGTGGTGGTGTAAACCTTCACCACGGCCGGCGCCACCTTCTTGACCACGGGCGAGAAGCTCGAATGCCCGCCCAGCTCCCGTTCGATGGGCCGTTCGTCCACCGGCGGCGGGGTGAACGCCTCGCCTTTGGGTTTCTGTGTGAAGGCCAGCGCCGATCCCGCCAGCACTACCGCCCCGCCCAGCGCCAGCAGGCTGAGCCTGCCGCTAAAATGTCCAAATACTCGTTTCATAAGTTTTCCTGTGTCGATTCTATGTTCGTGTTTCACTGTTCAATTCAGCAATCAATTCGATGTTGCTGTTATAGTGGACAACACGCCCATGACAGCAGCCTTTCACCAGGATTACAGGTTTGAAAGGGAAATTGTTAGAACGTTAGAAGGTTAAAACGGAGCGGACACGGCCCCGGAGTGCGCCCGTCCCCGGGCGCAGCGGGCAACGATTAGCGCCTGATTCCAGATGTTCGATTGGCCTCGCCCAATCAAAGTCCGCTTTTCTCGCTCTCGGATGCGGCAGTAATCGCGAACGAGCGGCCGCCAGGCACAAGGCTCAAATCAGCCGCTTCTCGTTGCCCGCTGCGCCCGGGGACGGGCGCACCCCCCAGCTTCGCGTACGGCCGGGGGCAGTCTCCGGATGCGTCAAGAATGAACACCGCGCGCGATTAGGCGTCGAATCCCGTATGAAGACTGCAACCTTGAGTTCCCGCGCCCGCGAATGGTGGCGGCGCGACATCCGGCCGCTGCTGATACTGTCCCTGGTCGTCTTTTCCATCCGATCCTCACTGGCCGATTGGAATGACGTGCCGACCGGCTCCATGAAGCCGACGATCCTCGAAGGGGATCGCGTGTTCGTGAATAAACTGGCCTATGACCTGAAGGTGCCGTTCACGACCTGGCATCTGGCCGAGTGGTCCAACCCCCAGCGTGGCGACATCGTGGTTTTTTACTCGCCCCATGACGGCGTCCGCCTGGTCAAGCGAGTGGCCGGCGTGCCGGGCGATGTCATCGAATTGCGCAATGAGCAACTCGTCATCAACGGCAACCCCGTCAGCTACGGTCCCTTGGCTGCCGAGACCGCGGACCAACTGCCCGAGGCCGAGCGCCGGATGAGTCTCTTCGCCACCGAACAGTTGCCGGCTCACCCCCACGCCGTTATGGCCACGCCCAGCCTTCGGGCCATGCGCAGCTTTGGCCCGGTTCAGGTGCCCGAGGGCTCTTATTTCATGATGGGGGACAACCGCGATAATAGCTTCGACTCCCGCTATTTCGGCCTGGTTGAGCGGAAGCGCATTGTGGGCCGGGCAACCGACGTCGTCTTGTCGCTCGACAAAACGCACTACTGGCTGCCGCGAGCCAATCGGTTCGTGAAGCCGCTTGATGCGGCTCAGCCGCGCTGATGCTGCGAGCCGGAACGGCCCCGGCGAGGGCCGCGGGCCGGGAGCACTGCCACGGAGTTGGGGAGACATTGGTCGCCCTTCAGTGTAGCGCAGACCTCCGGTCTGCTGTATCGCAGGCCTCTGGCCTGCAGGGCTCCAAAGCGGGCCGATCATCGAGAATTCCCATGCCTCTTCGATATCGTTGCTCATGCAGGCTGGAAGTCTGCGCCACGGGGCCAAGCCGGTTTGTCACTCAAACTCCGTGGCAGTGCGGGCCGGGAGGGGCCGGGAGGGGCCGGAGGGCGGACCGAGGTTACCGGCCGCGCGCCCCCGGGCGTGACGATCAGCTACTCTTTGACATTTACCGATTGGCCGGACACCTGGCCGGTGATCTCGATGATGTCGGGGCCTTGCAGTGTCACCTGCAGGACTGAGCCTGGTCCGGTGCCCGTGCCTTTGAATCTCACTTGGTCCCCGGCCATTTCCAGTTTTGGATCTCGGGCATGTCCTGGCCGTGTTCGTCGATATACTCGGTGTGAGAGAGGAGCTTGTCCCGGAGGGCTTGCTTGGCGTAGGCCGCCCGCGGCCCGAGCTGCGGCAGCCGATCGATCACATCGCCGCAAAGATGGAACCGGTCCAGCTTGTTGCGCACCGCCATGTCGAACGGCGTCGTGGTGGTGCCTTCCTCAACGAATCCGCGGACGTGCAGGTTGCCGTGGTTGCGGCGCCGGTAGGTCAGGCGGTGGATGAGCCACGGGTAACCGTGGAACGCGAAGATGATCGGCTTGTCCGTCGTGAAAAGGACGTCGAAATCCTTGTCGCTCAGCCCGTGCGGATGCTCGGATTGGGACTGGAGCTTCATCAGGTCTACGACGTTGATGACGCGCACTTTGAGTTCGGGCACGTGCTGGCGCAGCAAGTCCACCGCCGCGAGCGTCTCCAGCGTCGGCACGTCCCCGCAGCAGGCCATCACCACGTCGGGCGAGCTGTCCCGGTCGTTGCTGGCCCATTCCCAGATGCCGATGCCCGCCGTGCAATGCTTCACGGCGGCCTCCATGTCGAGCCATTGCGGCGCGGGGTGTTTGCCGGCCACGATCACGTTGACGTAGTCCCGGCTGCGCAGGCAATGGTCGCCGACCGACAGCAGCGTGTTGGCGTCCGGGGGCAGATAGACGCGGATGACCTCGGCCTTTTTGTTGACCACGACATCGAGGAAGCCGGGGTCCTGGTGGCTGAATCCGTTGTGGTCCTGGCGCCAGACATGGGAGCTGAGCAGGTAGTTGAGCGAGGCGACGGGTCGCCGCCACGCGAGCGCCCGGCTGACCTTGAGCCACTTGGCGTGCTGGTTGAACATCGAATCGACAATGTGCACGAAGGCCTCGTAGCAGTTGAACAGGCCGTGCCGGCCGGTCAACAGATAGCCCTCCAGCCAGCCCTCGCACATGTGTTCGCTCAGGACTTCCATCACCCGGCCGTCCGCCGAGATGTTCTCGTCCGTGCTCAGGTGTTTGGCTTCCAGGCAGCGGTTGTCCACCTCGAAGACCGCCTGCAAACGGTTCGACGCGGTTTCGTCGGGGCCGAACACGCGGAACGTGTGGGAGTTGAGCTTGAGGACATCGCGCACGAATTCCCCGAGAACAGCCGTGTCCGCGGCCTCGACCGCGCCGGGGCGGGGGACCTTGACCGCGTAATCGCGGAAATTGGGCATGCGCAGTTCGCGAAGGAGAATCCCGCCGTTGGCGTTGGGGTTGGCGCCCATGCGGCGCGCGCCCCGCGGCGCCAGCTCGGCCAGCTCCGGCACCAGTTTGCCGGCGCGGTCGAACAGCTCCTGCGGCTTGTAGCCGCGCATCCAGCTATCGAGCAGCCGGATATGCTCGGGCTTGTTCATGTCCGCCATGGGCACCTGGTGGGCGCGGAAGGTCCCCTCCACCGGCTTGCCATCGACCTTCTTGGGCCCGGTCCAGCCTTTGGGGGTGCGCAGGACGATCATCGGCCAGCGCGGCCGCTCCCCCACTCCCTTTGTCCGCGCTTCCTGCTGGATCTGTTTGATTTCGGCGATGACGGCATCGAGCGTTCCGGCCAGTTGCTGATGGACTTGCTCAGGGTCGTCGCCAGCGACCAGGTAAGGATGATAGCCGTAGCCGCGCAGGAGCGCGTCCAGCTCCTCTTCGGGAATGCGGGCCAGGACGGTTGGGCCGGCGATTTTGTATCCGTTCAGGTGCAGGATGGGCAGCACCACTCCGTCGCGGGCGGGGTTGAGGAACTTGTTCGAGTGCCAGCTCGTCGCCAGCGCGCCGGTCTCGGCCTCGCCGTCGCCCACCACGCAAGCCGCGATCAGGTCCGGATTGTCCAACACCGCGCCGTAGGCATGGGCCAGGGAGTAACCCAGCTCGCCGCCTTCGCTGATCGACCCTGGGGTTTCCGGGGCCGTATGGCTCGGGATGCCGCCCGGGAAAGAGAACTGCTTGAACAGTCGTTGCATCCCCTCTTCATCCTGCGAGATGTTGGGATAGATCTCGCTGTAGGTGCCTTCGAGATAGGTGTTGGCCACCAGTCCCGGGCCGCCATGCCCCGGACCGGTGACATAGATCATGTTCAAGTCCTGCTCCTTGATGAGCCGGTTCAGGTGAACATAAAGCAGGTTCAGTCCCGGCGTTGTGCCCCAATGCCCGAGCAGGCGGGGTTTGATGTCCTCCCGCTTGATCGGCCGCCGCAGCAGCGGGTTGGCGAATAGATAAATCTGGCCTACCGACAAATAATTGGCCGCCCGCCAATAGGCGTCCATTTTCCGTAGCAAATCGGTCTTAAGCGGTCGTTTAGTAATCTGGTCCATTCAGTTTGCGCTCCTTTCGCGCGGTTTCGGGTTCACTGCCTCCCCGATAATGTGATAACTGCCCGGCGATGTGCAACTCCCAACCGGCGGCCAAAATCCTCGCCTAAACAATTTGTTTTAAACCGCGGAACACACGGAAAAACTGAATCATTCCGCGCATTCCGCGGTTTTATCCATTTTCTATACTGGCACGGATTTTGAGGTCACTTGATTTGCGCCTTTCTCCTTCGAATGCGCGCTCGTTAGGCGAGGATTTGGGGGCGGAGTGCGCCCGTCTCAGGCGCAGCGGGCGTCGGACACCGGCTGACCTGAGACTCTTCTACAGCCTCCGCCAATTCGATCGCCCTTGCACCCGAGAGCGCGAACAGCAGACTCCTTAGTACGCCATTTCATAAATACGGTCGCAAATCCGGTCTATCTGGTTTGCCGGCAGCGATTAGGTGTGAGCGCAT
>Ga0181517_10000388_pt1 | contig 60463 bp, 53 predicted proteins | sample PEATcosm2014_Bin_31_FD_119748 | JGI IMG/M metagenome (GOLD analysis project Ga0181517, IMG submission 119748) | Peatland microbial communities from MTU Mesocosm Facility, Houghton, MI, USA - PEATcosm2014_Bin01_30_metaG | ecosystem: Environmental > Terrestrial > Soil > Wetlands > Peat | place... | reverse complement strand
GCGGACCGCCGCCCGCTTCTCGGCAAGCGCGATCGAACCCTCCTCAAAATGGGCCTCGGTGTTGCAGACCCAGAGGTAATGGAGCGCCATGAACAGGAGGGCGGGGACGATCGCGACCGCGAATTCCCGGAAGCCCGTTGCGAAGTAGGGGGCGAGCACGATCCTCAGGGGAAGGGTGAGCCAGTGGAACGCGGGCGAGGCCATGAGCTGGCGCAGGAACACCGCGGGCTCCACCCGCGCGCCGCCCGCGCCCGACAGGTACAGGTTCACCCGCCCCATCGCGGACTCGATCACCGCGCCCGCGTAGAGGACGATCGCGGCGACGGCCGCGAGCCGCCAGAGGCGGAAGTGGGAGCTCCGTTCCCTCAGGCGGGAGAGCGTCAGGTTGGTCCCGTTGAGGTGGAGGTCGAAGGTCGATAGGATGACCCACCATCCCACCGCCTGGATCACGCGGCTGCCGCCGAGGTAGCTCGACCGGTTGAAGAAGACGGCGATCAGGGCCGAGGTGAACAGGATCGCGAGCTGCGAGCTCAGCAGCCGGAAGTGGATCAGCGCCTTGCGGGTGATCGGCGCGGGGAAAAGGAAGGCGATCTCCGCCTCGCTGAAGCGCAGCCCCGGCTTCTCCGCGGGCGCGATCCATGCGTAGGCGATCCGGATGAGGGCGACCAGGCAGGCGCCGCTGCAGACGAAGGCCGCTGCGACGGACCCGGCGCCCGCGGCGGCGTTGGCCGCCATGGCGGACGACGGGCCCATGGCGCCGCTCCTGCGCACGAGGAAGAAATAGAAATAGCCGACCGCGACGGCGGTGCCGATCAGGTATTTCGGCTGCCTGAGCCTGCGGATCCGCTGGATGACCAGGTTCCGAAGGGACGTGAGCCGCAGGTACAGGAGCGTGCCGATCATGGCCGGATGCGAGGGGTCCCGCCGTCAGCTCTCCGACCCGCCCGTCGCGCGGATGAAGATCTCCTCGAGGCTGACGTCCGGCTCGCCGTTGCTGAACTGCGCGGAGACCTCCGCAAGGGTGCCGTCGGCGACCTTCTCTCCCTTCTTCAGAATGAGCACGTTCGTGCACACCTCCTCGAGCAGGTGGAGCAGGTGGGAGCTCAGCACGATCGCGGCCCCGTTCCGCGCCCGCCTCACGATCGAATCCTTCATCCTGCGGATGCCGAGTGGATCGAGCCCCGTGAGGGGTTCGTCGAAGAACATGACGCTGGGCGAGTGCAGGAGTCCGCAGGCGATGACAAGCTTCTGCTTCATGCCGCGCGAGAGCTCCGCAGGGAGCACGTCCGCCTTCTCCGAGAGCTCGAGCTCCTCAAGAAGCGGCGCGGCGAGGGCCTCGTGGCCCGCGACTCCGTAGATGCGGGCGACGAATGCCAGGTGCTGGCGGACCGTGAGGTACTCGAAGAGTCGCGGCTCGTCGGGGAAGAACGCCAGCGAGCGTTTGGCGGCCACGGGCTCGGACGAAAGGTCGTGGCCTGCGATGCGGACCCTGCCCGAACTCATCGGTATGATACCGGCAAGGCACCGGAGCGTGGAGGTCTTTCCGGCCCCGTTTGGCCCGACGAGGCCAAGCACTTCGCCCGGCCGGACCGAAAAGGTCAGGCTGCGGACCGCCGTGAACGTTCCGTATTGCTTGGCAAGCGCCTCCACCTCAATCATCGCGGTCGACGGTGCAGGCGCGCGGGCCCGGGGGCAAGTCCATCGGGAGAAAATGAGTAACCCGGGCGCTTTCCCGGACGTCTTATCCCCGCATGAAGCACATTCCCCTCAGGTATTTTTCGCTTTTCTCGATGGGCCTGGTGCTGTCGATGGCTGACGCCCGCGCCGACGACGCAGCCAATCCCCCGGCTCCGCCGCCGGCTCCGGCGAGCCCCCAGACGAGCCCCGGGGGCGGCACGCCGCCGGCGCGCCACAGGCACATGCGCCCCGGGTTCATTCTCGAGGACCTGACGGCCAAACTCGGCCTCACCGCCGACCAGCAGAAGACGGTGGGCGCCATCATCGCCAACTCGCGGAGCCAGGCGAAGGCCCTCCGGGGTGACGACTCCATCTCCAGGGAGGACCGGCGCCAGAAGATGCAGGAGATCCTCGGCACGGCCCGCACCCAGATTCGCGCGGCGCTGACCCCCGCGCAGCAGGCGCTGTTCGACGCGCTTCCCGCCAACGGAGGCGGCCCGCCGCCCCCGCCGCCGCCCAACACCTGACCCCCTGGGGCCGGTTTTTTCGCGTGCGTTCGCACGCGATTGCGTCATCCCTCCCCCAATCGAGATGACGATTGGGACGCTTTTCATCCTCATACTTCCGGTTTTCGCCCTCATCGCAGTCGGCGTCGCCCTGAGGCGCTTCCATCGGATAGAGGGGGCGGCGGAGACGAGCATGATCCGCCTCGTGGTCCAGGTGTGCATGCCCTGCCTCGTCTTTGACGCGATCGTCGGCAACGCCTCGCTGCGCGACCCCTCGAACCTGCTGCTTCCGCCGATCGCGGGCTTTGCGACGACCGTCGCCGGATTCGGGGTGGCGCGCCTGGCGGGGCAGTGGATCGGCCTGACCCGGGGGACGGGCCTCAGGAGCTTCGCGCTCGCGGCCGGGATCTGCAACTACAGCTACCTGCCGCTCCCGATTGTCGGCGGGATCTGGGGCGAAAAGGCGCAGGGCATGGTTCTCGTCCACAACATGGGGGTCGACCTGGCGCTCTGGTCGGTCGGGCTCCTCGTGCTGACCGGCGCGTCCCCGCTGGAGGGGTGGCGGCGCATCGTTTCACCGATGCTGGTCACGCTTGTCGCCGCGGTCGCGATCAATGTCTCCGGCCTCGGGCCCCTCGTCCCGGGGCTTGTCAGGAGCCTCGCGCATTCGCTGGGTGTCTGCGCCGTTCCGATCGGACTGGTGATGACCGGGGTGAACCTTGCGGGGTACCTCGACGAACCCTCGAAGCTTCTCCACCGAAACGTGGCGATAGGCGCCTGCGTGGTGCGCCTTGGGGTCCTGCCTGCGCTCATGCTGGGCTTCGCCTACCTGCTTCCGTGCACGGTGGAGCTGAAGCGCGTGCTCGTGGTTGAGGCGGCCATGCCCGCCGCGGTGATCCCGATCATCATCGCGCAGTATTACGGGGGGCAGCCGCTCACGGCGGTCCAGGTCGTCCTTTCGACGACGGCCGCCGGCCTCGTGACCTGCCCCCTCTGGATCCGGGCCGGCCTGGCGTGGCTCGGGATCAGCTAGGCGTGGCAATCCGGGGAAAGTTGTGCAACGGTTCGGGCCATGATGCGGAGAATCCTCGTTGCAGGCCTGGCAGCGCTCCTGGGGGCGGTCGGCGCCCGTGCCGCCGATCCGATTGACGCCTTTGAGGGGCGTCTCTCCGAGGCGACGGCTTCGGCGAAGGTCACCGTCGTCCACCTGTGGGCGCCGTGGTGCCCCAACTGCCGGGCCGAGCTTGCCGACGGCGGTTGGAGCCGCTTCATCGCGGCAAATCCCGGCGTCAATTTTGTGTTCGTGACGACGTGGAACCCGACCGACGGGCGTGACGTCCTGGAGAGGAACGGGGTGGGCGACCAGAAGAATTTCCAGCTGCTGCTCCATCCCAACGGCTCCCGGAAGAAAGGCGAGAAGGTGACGCAGCTTCTGGGGCTGCCCGTGTCCTGGATCCCGACGACGTGGATCTTCAGGGACGGAAAGCTCCGCTATGCCATGAACTATGGCGAGCTTCGGTTCCCGATGCTTCAGCAGCTGGTGGCGGACTCCTCCGCGAGCTGGGACCGATAGGAGGCCTCCATGAGCGCGAAGCCCGCAATCGCATTCATAGGGACCGGCGTCATGGGCCGCAGCATGGCCGGCCACCTCCTGGCCGCCGGCCACGAGCTGCACGTCTTCAACAGGACCCGGGCGAAGGCGCAGCCGCTCCTCGACTCGGGGGCGCTCTGGCACGATTCGCCCGGGGCCGCCGCGGCGGCGGCCGGGGTGGTCGTGACGATGCTTGGGTTTCCGCACGACGTGGAAGAGACCTACCTCGGGGCCGGCGGCGTCGTGGAACGGGCGGCACCGGGGAGCCTCCTCATCGACATGACGACATCCAGCCCCCTCCTGGCCCGGAAGATCTCGGCCGCCGCGGAGGCCCGGGGCCTGGAGGCCCTGGACGCGCCGGTGTCCGGCGGCGACGTCGGGGCCCGGGAGGCGCGCCTGGTGATCATGGTCGGGGGCAAGGCAGCCGCCTATGAGAGGGCCCTGCCGATCCTTTCGCTCATGGGCAAGAACCTCGCCCTCCAGGGGCCCGCCGGAGCCGGCCAGCACTGCAAGATGGCGAACCAGATCGCATGCGCCGTCGGGATGGTGGCCTGGTGCGAGGCGCTTGCGTACGCGAAACGCGCGGGGCTCGACCCCCTGCGCGTCCACGGGAGCATCAGCGGCGGGGCTGCCGGCAGCTGGGCGATGACGCACCTTGGGCCCAGGACGCTGGCCGGCGACTTCGCCCCCGGCTTCTACGTTAAGCACATCCGCAAGGATATCGGGATCGCCATCGCATCCGCCGAGGAACTGGGGCTTGAGCTGCCCGGGCTCGAGTGCGCGCGCAAACTCTACGACCGCGTCGCGTCCAAGGGCTGGGAGGAGTTCGGGACGCAGATCCTCTACCGGCTCTACGCGTCCCTCTAGCCGAGCGGCGCGGGCTCCTCGGAGGGCGGCGTGAACCCGCGGCGCATGATGTTCTCCGCGATCACCCGCGGGAAGAGGAAGTTCTCGAGATAGCCCTTTCCGCCCGCCTTGGTACCGCCCCCCGACATGCCGAAGCCGCCGAAGGGATGTCGCTGGACAATGGCGCCGGTGATGCCCCGGTTCAGGTAGAGGTTGCCGACCCGGTATTCGCGCCGAGCCCGCAGAAGGGCGCTGGGGCTTCTCGAAAAGAGGCCCCCCGTCAGGGCGTAGTCCACGTCCATCGCGATGTGGAACGCCTCGTCGAGGTTCCGGGCCCTCAGAATGGCCACGACCGGTCCGAATATCTCCTCGCGCGCGATGGTCGCCGCCGGGGGGACGCCCGTGAAGACCGTGGGCGGCACGTAGGTGCCGAGCGACTCGAGTCCGGCCGGCAGCCTTGACTGGAACGCCAGCGTCGCCTCCCGCTTTCCCTGCTCAATCATGGAGAGGATCTTGTCGCGGGCGTCGCGGTCGATGACGGGACCGACCACGGTGCCCGGCTCCGCCGGGTCGCCGACCGGGATCGAGGCGCACGCCTCGACGAACCGCTCGACGAAGCGGTCGTGGATCCCCTCGAGCACGATGAGCCTCGAAAGCGCCGAGCACTTCTGGCCGGAGAACCCGAACACGCTGTAAAGGGCCGCGGGGATCGCCTCGTCCAGGTCGGCGTCACTGTCGACGATCATCGCGTTTTTTCCGCCCATCTCGCAGACCACCCTCTTCAGGTTCGCCTGGCCCGGGAGGGTTCTCCCGGCGGCCTCCCAAATCTTGCAGCCCACCTGGCGGGACCCCGTGAAGGCGATGAAGTCGATCCCGGGGTGCGCCACGAGGTGGGCGCCGACATCCTCGCCCATCCCCGGCACGAAATTGAGCGCCCCATTGGGGACGCCCGCCTCGACCAGGATCTCCATGAGCGCCGCGGCGATGACCGTCGTCTGCTCGGCGGGCTTCATGATGACGGAATTGCCCGCGACCAGGGGGGCGACGGTGAGCCCGCAGAGGATGGCGAGCGGAAAGTTCCACGGGGCGATCACGACGCCGACCCCGCGCGGCGTCCACGCCTGGAGGTCGTTCTCACCGGGCACCTCCTGGGTGACGCGCGGGACGGCAAGGCCGCGCATCTCCAGCGCGTAATACCTGCAGAAATCCACCGCCTCCGAAATGTCGGCGTCCGCCTCTATCCACGGCTTGCCGGCCTCGAAGACCTCGAGGGCGCCGAGCTCGAATCGGCGCGCCTCCATGAGCTCCGCCGCGCGCTCGATGATGGCGGCGCGCTCGCCCGCCGGACGCGCAGCCCATGCCGGCCAGGCGGCCCGGGCCGCCGCGACGGCCGCGTCCGCATCCGCGGTCGTCGCCCGGGCCCAGTAGCCCACGACCTGCGCGGTGCGCGCCGGGTTCGTGGAGGCGACCATGTCCCGGTCGGCGATCTTCCTGCCGCCGATCACGATCGGGTGCCTGCGGCCGAGCCGGCCCGCGACGGTCGCGAGCGCCGCCCTCATCGCCGCCCGGTTCTTCTCGAGGCTGAAGTCGGTGTTGGGGGCGTTTTCGAACGGCGGGGGGGGCGCGGGCTGCGGCGGGGCCGGCCGCGCCCTCAGGAGCCCGACGGGATTGCGCAGCAGCTCGTCGCGCGAGGCCCCGCCCGCGTCCTTCGCCCTCAGGAAACCCTCGTTGGAGGTGTTCTCAAGCAGGCGCCTCACGAGGTAGGCCATTCCGGGAAGCAGGTCCCCGACCGGGCAGTATTCGCGCACGCGGTGGCCGCTTGCGACCAGGGCGGCCTTCAATTCGTCCGCCATTCCGTAAAGCGCCTGGAATTCGTAGGCCCTCGGGTCGATGCCGAGGCGCCCGGCCTGGGCGATCGCGTGGGCGCAGGAGCGGACGTTGTGCGAGGCGAACGCGGGCGCCGCGATGTCGGCGTTCTCGAGGAGCAGGACCGAAAGCCTCTCGTAGCTCGCGTCGCTCTCCGGCTTCCGCGACCAGACCGGCACGGGCCATCCCCGCTGGCCGGCCAGGATCGTCTCGTAATCCCAGTAGGCGCCCTTGACGAGGCGCACGACGATCGGGCGCCTCGCCGCCCTCGCCCAGGCGATCAGGTCGCGCAGGTCGCCCTCGCAGTCGCGCAGGTAGGCCTGGAGCGCGATGCCGACGGCCGGCGTCTCGCGGAACTCGTCCTCCGCGAGGATGGAGCGGAAGAGCGCGAGCGTCAGGTTCTTCAGCCCGTAGCTCTCCATGTCGAAGTTGATGAACGCCCCGATCTCGCGGGCGCTCCCGAGGATCGGGCGCAGGCGCTCCTTCAGCGCCGCGATCGAGCGCTCCGGGTTGGAGGGCAGGACCTCCGGGGTGAGGGCGGAGATCTTCACCGAAAGGTTCACGCGGGGCAGGGGACCCCTTGGCCCCAGGTCGCTGAAGCAGGGCGCGCCCGACTGCGCCACCGCCTTACCCACGGTGCCCAGGACGTCGAGGTTCCTCCTGAGGAAGGCGTCCGCCTCGGATTCGGAGACGACCGTTTCGCCGAGGAGGTCGATCGTGGTCGCAATTCCGAGCGCGGCGTTGCTCCGAAGCCTCTTCACGAGGTCGTTCGGCGTGGCCCCGGCGACGAACTGGCCCGCCATCGAGGTCACGTTGGCCTTGACGGGGCCGGCGACCATGCCGGGGGCGAGGGCGGCGGCCGCGAGCCCGGTCCGCAGCGCCGGATTCAGCTCGACCGCCTTGTCCCCCAGGTACTCGCGCAGGTGGCGGACGATCTCCGCGGACGAATCGAGCGAGGGCAGGACATCGACAAACCGGAACAGCTGCGCCTTGAAGGCGGGGTCCTTCATGGACCATTCCATGATGCGCGCATAGGCGCCCTTCTTTGAAAGGATCCCCGGCGACGGATGCGCCTCCATGAGGCTGAACAGGCGTTCGCCGACCGAGCGGACCGCGGCCTCCACCTGGGCGTCCGGCTCTGGAAATGCGGCTTCTGGGCTCATGGTTGGCGGTGTCCCCCTTTCGGGGACGCATCGTCATATCTGCGCTAAGAGTTTGCAAGGGTGCCCGGCACCATGAGATGGATTGAATGTGCGCTTATTCGTCCGGTTAGAGGCCAGCGGGCAGTCGCACCTCACTTCAAACCCCCCCATGATGACTCGATACACCCGTACGCATTGGCTCCGAGTGACCTTCGCAGCCTTTGCACTAACCTTCCTTGCCTGCGCACCCGGACTCCTCGGTGCGGATGCCAAGCCGGCGGAACCGACGCTCGAGCAGCGGGTCGCTGACCTTGAGGCCTACGTGAACAACGGCGCGCGGACGCCGGACGTCGCCTCGAGGGTCGCGGGACCCGGGCCCGGCCACAACGCCTGGATGATGACGAGCTCCGCGCTCGTCCTCTTCATGACGCTCCCCGGCCTCGCCCTGTTCTACGGAGGCCTCGTTCGCCGCAAGAACGTCCTCTCCGTCCTCGGGCAGTGCTTCGGGATCGCGGGCATGGTGACGATCCTCTGGTGGATGGTGGGCTACAGCCTCGTGTTCGCCCCGGGCAACGCCTACATCGGGGGGCTCAAGTACGCCTTCCTGAGGGGCGTCGATTCCTCCCCGAACCTGGACTATGGCGCGTGGGTGTCGCACAACGTCTTCGCGATGTACCAGCTGATGTTCGCGATCATCACGCCGGCTCTCATCGTCGGGGCGATCGCCGAGCGGGTGAAGTTCACCTCCATACTGATGTTCGTCGCGATCTGGATGTTCCTGGTCTACTTCCCGCTGGCGCACATGGTCTGGGGATCGACCGGGCTCATGAACGGGGCCGGCAACGCGAACGCCCGGATAAGCGCGATCGACTTCGCGGGCGGAACGGTCGTCCACATGTCCTCGGGTTGGTCGGCGCTGATCCTCTGCCTGATCGTGGGCCCAAGGATCGGCTTCAAGCGCGAGATGATGCCCCCGCACAGCACCGTGCTCTGCATGGTGGGCACGGGGATGCTCTGGGTGGGCTGGTACGGGTTCAATGCCGGCTCCGCCCTCGCCGCCGACTCGATCGCGGCCAACGCCTTCACGACCACGACCCTCGCCACGGCGGTCGGATCCTTTGCGTGGGGCGCCCTCGAGTTCATCATCAAGAAGCACGCGTCGATCCTCGGCTTCTGCTCGGGCGCGGTCGCGGGGCTTGTCGTCATCACCCCCGCGGCCGGCTTCGTCAATCCGACGGGCGCGGTGATCATCGGAGTCTTTGCGGCCGCCATCCCGTTCCTATTCTGCGTGAAGCTGAAGGCGGTGTTCGGCTACGACGACGCGCTCGACACGTTCGGCGTGCACGCGGTCGGCGGAACCATGGGGGCGCTCCTGACGGGCCTCCTCGCCACCGCCGCCGTGAACCCCAACCTGACCGCGAGCAACCCGGCCGCCAAAGCAAACGGGCTTGCGGCGCTCGTCGCCGGAGGCGGCCTCTGGAAGGAGCAGCTGCTGGCCATGGGGGTCACGCTCCTCCTGGCGATCGTGGCCTCAACCCTTATCGGATTCGCCCTGAAGGCGACATTTGGGCTCCGGCCAACCACGGAGGTGGAACGCCAGGGTCTCGACATAAATGAGCATCAGGAAGAGGGTTACAATCTATGACGGCCCGCTAGCCTCCCGGATTTGAGAGAAGCCCGCCCGAAAGAGCGGGCTTCTTTGTTTCGCCGATTTGTGCGACTTTGGGTGCCCCAAGGGTGTTGTGGATATGAACGATGAACCTCCAGTGCAAACCCAACCCCCGGGGCTAGGCCCGCCGGCAGACTTCGCGACCTTCATGCGCAAATACCAGGACATGGTCTTCACCACCTCCGCGCGGCTCGTAAGAAACGACGCGCAGGCCGAGGACATTGCGCAGGAGGTTTTCATTAAGGCCCACGAACATTTTGAGATGCTCTCGACGAGCCCCTCGGCCGGCGGATGGCTGAAGACCGTGGCTACGAATCTCTCGATCAACCACCTGCAGCGCTACCGCAAGCGCTGGAAGTTCTTCTCGGAATTCGGGGGCGGCTCGGATTCTGCGGACGACGATGCGCCCCCTGTGGATTTCGCGGCGCCCGACACGTTCTTCGAGTCCGTCGACTCGGAGGAGAGGCGCGCCTGGGTCGACGAGGCCCTTTCCAAGCTGCCGGACCACCAGCGCGTCCCGCTGGTGCTTTACCATTTTGAGGAGCTTCCCTATGACCAGATCGCCAGCCGCCTCGGCATTTCGCTCGCCAAGGTGAAGACCGACATCCTCCGCGCCCGCGCTGCGCTGGCGAGGATCCTTTCGCGCTCCGATGCGTCCCTCAAGGAATTAGCAGGCTGAACCCGCCATGAACCCACACGATTCCGAAAAACTAGAGGCTGCGATCCAGGGCGTGCTCCGGGGGCTCCCCGACCGCAAGGCCCCGTCGGGCTTCGAGGCCCGCGTGCTTGCCGAGCTAGCCCGGCGAGCAGCCCTTCCCTGGTGGAGACGGTCCTTCTCCCATTGGCCCTCGGCCGTGCGCGCGGGATTCTATCTGGGCTCCGCGCTTGCGGCCTACCTCCTTGTGCGGGGCCTTTTTGCCTTCGGCTCGAGCCAAAGCGCGCACCAGCTGGCCGGCGGCCTTTCAACCTCGTTTGCCTGGCTCGTCCTCGCCCGCGACGTCCTCGCCTCGCTCGATCGGACGGCGCGCCTTCTGCTTTCGGCGATCAATCCCCTCTGGCTCTACGGGGCCGCCGCGCTCATCGCCGCATGCTACGCCGCGCTCGGCGCGATCGGCGCCGCCGCCTACCGCACGGTGTCCCTTGCGCGCCAGAACTCCTAAACCCCAATCTCCATGAATCCAACCCCCAAGGCGCTCCGCAGAGTCTTTATCCTCGCGGCCCTCGCATTCTTCACCGCCTTCTCCCACGCCGATCCAGCGCCGACGCAGGCGGGCGCGGCTCCCGCGCCGACCGTCACGCCGAAGCCCGAGACGCCGCTGCACGAGATCGGAGCCCCTGCGGCCCCAGCCCCCGTCGCCGAAGCTCCCGCCCCCGCGCCCGTCCAGAAGACGCAGCCGGGCTCCTGGCACGTCGACGAAGGCGACAACGGAAACGACCGGGTGTCGGTCAGCGGCTCGACCTATGTCGGGCCGGACGAAACCGTCCAGGGCAACGCCGTGGCGGTCATGGGCCCCGTGACGGTCGACGGCACGGTCAACGGCAATGCCGTGAGCGTGCTTGGGACGAACAAGATCAACGGAACGGTCCACGGCAATGCGGTGGTCGTCATGGGCACCCTCAGGGTCGGGCGGAACGCGCACATCGACGGGAATGCCGTCGCGGTGGCGGGAAGGGTCATCAAGGAGCCGGGGGCCTTCGTCGGCGGCAACACGGTGGAACAGGCCCACGGGGTTGATTTCTCGGAAGATTCCGCGGCCCTCTCCTGGTGGAATCACGGGCTCAGCATGGGCCGGCCGCTCGCATTCGGCCCCCATCTCCACCTGTTCTGGGTCTTCACCTTCTGCCTGATAGCGATCTACCTGCTGCTGGCGCTCGTATTCCCGACGGGCATCGTGCGGTGCGGGGAAACGCTCGCCCATCGCCCCGGCATCACGCTGCTCACCGGATTCCTCACCCTCCTCGGCCTCCCGGTACTCTTTGTCCTCCTGCTGGTCACGATCGTGGGCATTCCGGTGGCGATCGTCGTCCTGCCGCTGCTCATCCTGGCCGCGACGACGTTTGGAAAGGCCGCAATCTACGCCCTCATCGGGCATTCGATCGTTGGCAAGCAGGTCCGGCCCGTCGCGGCCACGCTGGTCGGCGTGATCATCATCGTGGCGTTGGACCTGGTTCCGATCCTCGGCATAGCGATCTGGATGGTCGTCGGGTTCCTCGGATTCTCCTGCGCCGTGACGGCTCTCTTCACCTCGATGAGGGCGGGGCAGCCTGCCGCCCCCGTTCCGCCTCCGGCAGCGCCCCCGGCTCCGCCTGCCGCGGCTCCCATGCCGCCGGCCCTTGCCCCGGTGGCGCCTGTTGTGGCGCCCGGCATGGCTGCGGGCGACCCCCCCCTGCCACCGATCGTGGCCGCTGCGCCCCTCTCCGTGCCCGCGGCGGCCGTGGCTCCCGCCAGCGGGGGGGTGCCGCCGGTCGCCCCCCAGGCCGCCGCTCCCGCTCCCGCGGCCCCTGTGCCGCCAAGCGCCGCAGCGCCCTCCGGCGTCTCTGTGCATTCTGGACTTCCCCGGGCGGGCTTTTGGATCCGCATGCTGGCGCTCCTCCTCGATATCGTTCTCGTTGCGGTCGTCACCTCGGGCTTGGAGCACGAGACCGTCCATCACATCCACAACGGCATGACCATCGACGGGGGGAACCTCTTCCCGCTCGCGATCGCGGTCTACGGGGCCATCCTGTGGAAGCTCAAGGGATCGACGGTCGGCGGGATCATCTGCGGCCTGAGCGTCGTCAGGACGGACGATCGCCCCATGGACTGGACCACCTCGATCGTGCGCGCCCTCGCGTGCTTCTTCTCCCTTATAGCGCTGGGCCTTGGCTTCATCTGGATCGGCATCGACCCACAGAAGCAGGCCTGGCATGACAAGATAGCCGGAACCTTGGTCGTCCGCCATCCGAAGGGCGTGTCGCTCGTGTGAGAGAAGCGGGTTGAACTCCTGCCGCGCGGCGTTGCAAGGTAGGCGACGCTCCAGATGGCCACCAAACGCTCCGCGGCAAAGAAACTCCCCCCCCGGCGAAAGCCGCTCGTCGGGCTGATCATGGGCAGCACCTCCGATTGGGAGACCATGCGCCATGCGGCCGAGACGCTCGACGCCCTCGGCGTCCCCTACGAAAAGCGCGTGGTGAGCGCCCACCGCACCCCGAGGCTCATGTTCAAGTATGCGGCCTCGGCGGCCGGCCGCGGCCTGCGGGTGCTGATCGCGGGGGCGGGGGGCGCAGCCCACCTTCCGGGGATGACGGCCTCGCTCACCCACCTGCCGGTCCTAGGCGTCCCCGTGGAGACGGCCTCCCTCAGGGGGCTGGATTCGCTGTGCTCGATCGTGCAGATGCCCGGGGGCATTCCGGTCGCCACCTTCGCGATCGGCAAACCGGGAGCGATCAATGCGGGCCTCTTCGCGGCCTCCATCCTCGCCCTTGGGGACGCGTCCATAGCCCGCTCGCTGGAGGCCCGGCGCAGCGAGCAGGCACGCAAGGTGCTCGGCGCACGACTGCCGTGATCGCTCCCGGCAGCGCGATCGGCGTCCTCGGCGGCGGCCAGCTCGGCCGGATGTTCGCCCACGCCGCCCAAAACCTCGGATACCGGGTCCACGTCTACGAGCCGGCGGGCCCGAGTCCGGCGGGCGCGGTGGCCGACCGCGAGACGTGCGCGCCCTACGAGGATCTCCCGGCGCTCGAGGCGTTCGCCCGCTCGGTGGACATCGTCACCTATGAGTTTGAGAACATTCCCTCGGAGCCTCTCCGGGCGATCGAGGGCATCGTCGCGCTGCGGCCCGCCAGCACGGTCCTCCATGTGTGCCAGAACCGCGCCCGCGAAAAGGCGTGGCTCAAGGCGAACGGCTACCCCCACGCCCGCTTTGCCGAGGCGCTCGCCGGCGACGTCGAATCGGCGGCGCTTCTGGTGGGCCTTCCCTGCGTCGTCAAGACTGCCGATTTTGGCTACGACGGAAAGGGGCAGATGAAGATTTCGACCCCGGAGGACCTGGCTCGGGCGTCGGCGATCTTCAGGGGGAGGCGCTGCGTCGTCGAGCAATGGGTCGACTTTGAACGGGAGATCTCGGTCATCTGCGCGCGGACCCACCTGGGCGAATGCCGGGCATTCCCCGCGTCGGAGAACATCCACACGAACCACATCCTCGATTTCTCGATCGTGCCAGCGCGAATCAGTCCGCCGATCGAGTCCACGGCGCGGACCATGGCCGAGGGGATCGCGGGAGCCCTTGGCGCCGTGGGCCTCGTTGCGGTCGAGATGTTTGTAACGACCCGGGGCGAGGTCGTCGTCAACGAGATCGCGCCGAGGCCCCATAATTCAGGGCATTGGTCGATCGACGGCGCACAAACGAGCCAATTTGAGCAGCAGGTGAGGGCTGTCTGCGGCCTGCCGCTCGGCCCCGCGGGCGCCCGAAATCCAACCGTCATGGTCAACATCCTCGGCGACTCGTGGCGGCGCAACGGGGAGTCCGTCGCCCAGCCGAATTGGGAGACGGTGCTTCGGGAGCCGAGGGCAAAGCTCCACCTCTACGGAAAGCGGGAGCCCAGGCCCGGCCGCAAGATGGGGCATTTCACGGTCCAGGGCGCCGAATTGGAGGACACCCTGGCGCTTGCAAGGGCCCTCAAGGCCCGTCTCTAGGACCCGTTATTTCGGAAGCAATTCCGAGACGAGGGCCTTCTCCTCCTTGAGCTCCTTCTCCGTGGCGGAGATGCGCTCCCTCGAGAAATCGGTGAGCTTCACGCCCTGGACGATCTTCCACTTGGAGCCGTCGCTGCGGATGGGATAGGAGAACATGAGCCCCTTCTCGATCCCGTAGGATCCGTCGGAGCAGACCGCGACGCTGAACCAATCGCCCTCGCGGGTCGGCGTCGTGAGATTGCGCACCGTGTCGACGACGGCGTTCGCCGCCGAGGCCGCCGAGCTCAGGCCGCGGGCCTTGATGATCGCGGCGCCGCGCTGCTGGACCGTCGGCAGGAAGGTCTCCTTGAACCAGCCCTCGTCCGTGATCGCATCGATCGCGGGCTTGCCGCTGATGCGGGCGTTGTAGAAGTCCGGGTACATGGTCGAGCTGTGGTTGCCCCAGATGGCCAGGTTGGAGACCGCCGTCGTGTCGGATCCGGATTTCTGGGCGAGCTGCGCAACCGCCCTGTTCTGGTCGAGCATGGTCATCGCAAACCAGCGGTCATTCGGGACCGCGGGGGCATTGTTCATGGCGATCAGGCAATTTGTGTTGCACGGGTTGCCGATCACGAGGACCCGGACGCCCGGGGACGCATGCTTTGCGATCGCCTGGCCCTGGCCGATGAAGATCTTTCCGTTGATGCCGAGAAGATCCTTGCGCTCCATGCCCGCCTTGCGCGGGACCGACCCGACGAGGAGCGCCCAATCGACCCCCTTGAAACCCTCGGCAAGCGAAGCGGTGGGCACGATCCCCTTGAGCAGCGGGAACGCGCAATCCTGAAGCTCCATGACCACGCCGCCCAGCGCCGGCAATGCCGGCTCTATTTCGATCAGGTGAAGGATGACCGGCTGTTCGGGGCCGAACATCGATCCCGATGCTATGCGAAATAGCAGGGAATATCCGATTTGACCGGCTGCACCGGTGACTGCGACACGAATGGGTGATTTCATGGGAGGGGTTATTGTAGTGATCGGCCGAGGGAGCGCACGGATTAAATTGGCGCTTTCGGTCCCTAGCGGAACCGAGCGGCCAGGGCCTGATGGACCTCGCGGACCAGGGACTCGGTCGTCTCCCAACCTATGCATCCGTCCGTGATCGACACCCCGCGCCGGAGCTTGTCCACCGGTTGTGGGAAGGGCTGGCTTCCTGCAACAAGGTTGCTCTCGATCATGGCGCCCATGATGGAGGTGTTACCCGCGGCGACCTGGCTCAGGAGGTCGCGCAATACGTCGGGTTGGTTTTCCGGCCTCTTTGCCGAGTTGTCGTGCGAACAATCCACCATGATCGACTTGATGAGGCCCGCTTCCTCAAGCTGCTTTTCGACCCGCGCGATGTGCGCGCGGGAGTAGTTGGGGCCGCCGGTGCCGCCCCGAAGGACGATGTGGCAGTTCGGGTTTCCGGCGGTCACGACAGCCGACGCGGCGCCGTCCAGGTTGATCCCGAGGAATGTCTGCGGCTGCGACGCCGCGCGAATGGCGTTGATTGCCGTCTTCACCGACCCGTCGGTTCCGTTCTTGATGCCCATCGGCATGGACAGACCCGAAGCCATCTGCCGGTGGGTCTGGGATTCCGCGGTCCTCGCCCCGATCGCCGACCAGCAGACCAGGTCGGCGATGTACTGGGGCGTGATCGGATCCAGGAGCTCCGTGGCCGTGGAAAGCCCGAGATCGAGCACATCCCTCAGAAACCCCCGGGCGATCCGGAGCCCCTCCCCGATGTCGTGCGACCCGTCGAGGCGCGGGTCCATGATGAGGCCCTTCCAGCCGACCGTGGTCCGTGGCTTCTCAAAGTAGACCCGCATGACGATCATGACCCGGTCCCCGACCTGCCGCGCGAGCGCCGAAAGGCGTTCGGCGTATTCCCGGCCGGCGTCCACGTCGTGGATCGAGCAGGGTCCGACGATCAGCAGAAGACGCGGGTCGTCGGTGAAGATGAGCTTATGGATGTCCTGGCGGGACCGGGTGACGAACTCGGCCTGAGCCTCGGTCTTGGGTATCCTTTCGAGGAGCGCGGCGGGCGACGGCAGGGGCCGTGTCTCGACGACATTGATGTCCGAGGTCTTTTGCATGGGGTCCCGTGAAGAAGCCCTCATCGGGGCGGGCCGCAAGGGATTTTGGTGCAGCAAGGGCTTCGAACCGCCGAATTTGGGCAAAAAAGTGGCGGGCCGCCTACCCCTAGACGGCCCGCCTTTGCTTTCTTATTTACCCCAAAACTCCCGCTAGGCGGGAGAAGTGGAAAAATCTACTTCACCATTGGTAATCGCTTTGCGATCATCGTCAAGGAATGGCGAACGATATTGTTTGGTTCGATTTTAAATAATTAATAATTAACAGGTTACAATTGACGAAATTCTCCCCATCCACCCTGGTCCATCCCTATGCCCCGGCCTGCGTGCTGAGGGTGGCCGGGCCCGATGCACCGACTTTCCTTCAAAGCCAGTTTACCAACGACTTAAGTAATATTTCTCCAGGCCAGGCCGTCTATGGCCTCTGGCTAGACCAGAAAGGAAGGGTCCTTGCCGACAGCCACGTTGTCCGGGACGTGGCCTCGGACGCTTTCTGGGTTGTGAGCATCACCTCCGACGGGTCGGCCGTCGCCCGGCATCTTGAGGACCACATCATCGCCGACGAGGTATCGGTCTCCAATGAGACAGGCGGCTGGCGTGGAATTGCGCTGGTTGGACCTGGGACCGGCGAGTGGTTCCGGACGGAGCCGAGGCCGGGCTTTGCGTTTCCGGGCAGGAGAACAGCCGGCGAGAGCTGGGAATGGATATTCCCCGCGAAGGAGCTTGTTTCTGCCGCGGGGGCGGCCTCCGCGGGAAGGGCGGCGGACCGCGCCGACATCGAGCGGCTCAGGATAGAGGCCTTGATCCCCTCGGTCCCTGCGGACATCGGCCCCGGGGACCTCCCGAACGAGGGCGGCCTCGACCGGCTCGCAATATCGTATTCAAAGGGATGTTACACGGGCCAGGAGGTGATGGCCAGGGTCAGATCCCTCGGGCGCGTCCGAAGGGCGCTCGTGCGGGTTAGGGGCGACGGTGCGCCTCCGCCGCTCCCCGCCGCGCTCTGGCTTGGCGACAAGAAGGAGGGGCAACTGAGGTCCGCCGAGAGGGATGCGAGCGGCTACGCGGGGCTCGCGCTTGTCTCCGTGGCCGGTGCCCGGGAAGGGGCCCTGCTGGCGCTGGCCCAGAACGCGGAGCCGACCGTCACGATCGATCGCCTGCCATGAGATCACGGCATTGCCGGATTGCATTTGACCGCCTCCATTCGAGCCCCTTGCCTCGGAGCATCTTTACTCATGAATAAGGCCGAACTGGTGAATGAAGTGCATAGGTTGCTCGGGGACGGCACTTCCAAGGCGGCGGCCGAGCGTGCCGCCGACTCCGTTTTCCAGGCGATCAGGCGCGGCTTGAAGAAGGATGCCGAGGTCCACCTCGTTGGGTTCGGCACCTTCACCGTCGCCCAGAGGTCGGCCAGGAAGGGTTTCAATCCGCACACGCGCCAGCCCATGAAGATTCCAGCCATGAAGCTCGTGCGCTTCAAGGCCGGCTCTAACCTCAGGGGCGGCCGCTGAGCAATGATCGAGGCCCTCTCCAAGAAATTCCGCGAAGTTTTCTCGCGCGAACCCGAAATCGTCGCCAAGGCCCCCGGCAGGATCGAATTCATCGGCAACCACACCGACTACAACGGCGGGCCGGTGCTCGGCGCCGCCCTCGACCGGTGTTTGTGGGTCGGTCTCGCGCGGCGCTCGGATGCCAAGAGGCGGTTTGCGACCGACTCGCGCCCCGGGGTGCTCGAACTGCCGGTCGGCGCGCTTGAGCGCATCGCCGGCTCCAACTCATGGGCGAACTACCCGCTCGGCGTGCTGGTTGCCATGCGCGACTCGGGAATCTCGGTCCCCGCCGGATTCGATTTCTTCGTGGTCTCGGATGTCCCGCTCGGCGCGGGCCTGAGCAGCAGCGCGGCAATCGAACTGGCCTCGTGCCTGGCCTTCCTCGAGGCGGCGGGAACAACCGTTCCCCGAAAGGTGCTGGTTTCGCTCGGCAGGAAGGCCGAGAACGAGTTCGTCGGGGTTCCCTGCGGGATATTGGACCAGGGCGTCTCGGGATTCGGGCGCAAGGACCACCTGGTCTACATCGATTGCCGCGGCCCCCGGTTTGAAACCGTGCCGCTGCCGGGGGGCTCGAATTTCTGGATCTTCAACACCCACACGAAGCACGCGCTGATCGACGGCTTCTATGCGGCCCGCCACCAGGAATGCATGGACGCGGCGAGGGTGATCGGCGTTGCCCTCCTGGTCGATGCGACGCCCGCGATGCTCGCGTCGGCGGAGAAGAACCTCTCAAGGACCGCCTACAAGCGCGCGCGGCACGTGATCGACGAGATCGGGCGCGTGGAGCAGGCCGTCGCCTTGCTGCGGTCGGGAGACCTTCATGCGGTTGGTAAGCTCCTGCTTGCGTCCCACCGAAGCTCGCGGACCTGGTTCGAGAACAGCTGCGCCGAGCTCGATTTCCTGGTCGATTCCCTGGAAACGGAGGCCGGCGTGTACGGGGCGCGGCTCACCGGGGGGGGGTTCGGGGGAGCGGCCATGGCGTTTACGAACGACGAATTCGGCGAAGAAGGCGTGAAGCGGGTGTCGGACGCCTACCTGGCGAGATTCGGCTCAAGGCCCGAGGTCATCCACGCCCGGACCGGCGACGGGGCGACCCTCGTCACAAAAGGGCCGTAAGCTGCTCAAACCAGGCGTCGACCCAGCCCCTCAGAAAGAGGAAATAGAGGGCGCCGGCGATGGCCAGCATCGGGCCGAAGGGGACATGGACGCCGAGGCCCATGTCCGCTGGCTCGCCGTCCGGGGTCTCGGACCTCGGGGCGCCGGAACCTGGCTTTCCCGAGATCTTCTGCCAGACCAGGGCCGTGCCGATCCAGAGCGTTCCCACGGCCGCGCCCCCGAATATCGAGAAGACGGCTCCGTGCCAGCCGCAGAACGCGCCGATTGCACCCACAAATTTGACGTCGCCAAACCCCATGGCTTCCTTCTTCAGCAGGGCCTCCGCGACAAGGGCGATCCAGAGAACGACGCCCGATCCGGCGACGAGACCGACCGCCGACGCCGACGCCGAGCGCAGGCTGTCGACCAGATAGAAGCCGCTCTGCTGGCCGTGGAGCAGCGGCACGATCACGGAAAGGAGGAGCCCCTCGACGGCGAGCCCGATCGTGAAGGCGTCCGGTATGATCATGTGGTCAAGGTCGATGTACGTGGCGCAGATGAGCGAGCTGATGAAGACCCAGCCGCACAATGCGGCCGCAGGAGGCATGCGGAGCCAGCAGACGAGGAACAGCACCCCGGTCAAGAGCTCCACAAAGGGATACCGAATGGAGAACGGCCGTCCGCAGCATCGCGCCCGGCCGCGGAGGACGAGCCACGAAAGAATGGGGACGTTGTCGTACCAGGCTATCGGCGCGCCGCAGGCGCAGGCCGAGCCCGGCCGCACGATGGATCTTCCCGCCGGAACGCGGTAGATCACCACGTTCAGGAAGCTGCCGATGCATGCCCCCAGGACGAACACCACGGTGGGGAAGAAGAGGGGGTGCATGGCCGCCACGTCGCCGAGGGTGCGTATCATGGGGTCATCCTTGCCGTCCCGGGATCAGTAGCCAAGTGCCTTCGCAGCGGCGGCCCTCATGGCGGGCGCCGTCCCGGGTGCAGCGATCCCGCTCCAGATCTCGAGGGACTTCGCGCCCTGGTGAACAAGCATCCCGAGCCCCCCCGAATGCCGGAGCCCGAGCGCCTTCGCCTGGGCGAGAAGCCGGGTCAGTGGCGGGTTGTAGATCATGTCGTAGACGGCGCCGATCCCCGCGAGCGCGGCGAGATCGGCCGGGGCCGGGTCCTCCCGGCGGAGCCCGGAGCTCGTCGCATTGATGAGGAGGGCCCCCCTCAGCGCCCCAGGGGGCGTCCCGGCCAGGTCGAGGGCCTGAACCGGAACTCCGCGCGCGAGGGGCGAGAGGTGGGCCAGGAGCGCGTCGAGATTCGAGCGTGTGCGGTTCGCGATCCAAAGCCCCGCGCATCCGGACCTCAGGCATTCCACGGCGGCGCCGCGGGCCGCGCCCCCGGCCCCAAGGAGGACAACGGCCGTGCCCCGGAGCTCGATGCCAAGGTCCTCCCTGATTCCAGCCGCCAGGCCGTAGCCGTCGGTGTTGAACCCGCGCCAGTGGCCCCCGTCCCTGAGAAGCGTGTTGACCGCTCCCGCACCTCGCGACTCGGGATCCAGGCTCGCGACCAAGTCCACGGCGTGGACCTTGTGCGGCACGGTCAGGTTGACGCCGCGGAAGCCGAGGCCTCCCAGCCTATCAAGGGCCGCGGGCAGGTCCTTCGCCTCAATATCGAAGGCGTGATACGTCCAGGAGGCAAATCGCGCGTCCAAGCGCGCCATCTGCGCGAGCGCCGCAGTGTGCATCTGGGGGCTGAGCGAGTGGGCGATCGGGTGGCCGATCACGGCGAGACCCGTGCCGGCATGCGGCCAGCGACCCAGGTCTGACAGGGTGAGGACGGGGTTCAGGACTGCAGGTACCGCTCGTGAGTCGCCTCGAACTCATCGGCGAATTCCGAGAAGATCTGCGCGCGGGCAAGGTCGCTGGCCGCCGAGTAGTGGTTCGCGAGATAGCGGCAGCTGCGGCAGAGCACCTCGCGGACGGTGGTGGGCGCGAGGTCCGAGGGTTTTGGGGCGATGTGGTTGGAGCGCAGCAGCGCGAACACCTCGTCGGCGTCCCTGAAGAGGCCCTGGTCGAAGGGGTCGATGAAGAAGGGGACCTCATCGGCGTAGCAGCCCACGACAAAATGGCCCGGGAGCCCCACCGGCTCGAGCGGCATCCCCAGGCGCTCGCTCACGAGGAGGTAGAGGACGCTCAGCGAGATCGGTATGCCCTTCCGGCGGGCGAGCACCTTGTCGATGAAGCTGTTGAGCGGGTCCGTGTACTGCTCGACGTTGCCCCTGAAACCCCACTCGTGGAAGAGAACGCGGTTGATGACGCGGCATTTCTCGCGGTTGGAGCAGGGCTCCGAGATCAGCTCCCGGCACCGGGCGGCCATCTCGTCGATCTCCGCCCGGCATTCGGCGATGTCGAGCTGGGGGGTCACGGTGCGGGCCAGGAGCAGGGTCCCCGTTTCCAGCTCGTAGTTGAGCGAGCGGATGAACGAACGGAATTCGCTCACGGGATCCGTGAGCTTGAGCTCCTCGATGAACCAGGTTGCGTGGCGCGCCAGGACTCGATTCGAGCTGCGTGCAATCTCCTGGAGGAGGTTTGCCGCGGCGGCTCCATGGGAGGAAAATCGGGCGAGAAGGGCCCGGCGGACGGTGGGGCTTGGATCGTCCAGCAGACTCAACAGCGCCTCTTTTTCAGCAGCAGGCAGTGTTTCCGTTTCCACGCCCAAAAGTGGAATCTATTTTGTCTCCGCGTGGCAACACCGGAACGGAAAAATCGAAATTCCGCTTGCGGCGAGGCTCAAGAACGCTCGCCGAAGAGCGCCGTTCCGACGCGCACGATCGTGCTGCCCTCCTGGACCGCGGCCTCCATGTCGCCGCTCATGCCCATGGAAAGCTCGGCGAGCGCGGAGCCCGAACGGGACCTTAGGCGGTCGCGGATCTCGCGCAGGCTCGCGAACGCCCGCCTCGCGACGGACGGATCGTCCGAGAGCGGGGCGATCGCCATCAGGCCGTCGACGCGGATGTTCTTGTGGCCGAGAGCGGCCATGAGGAGCGCTTCGGCCTCGTCCGGCTCCACGCCGGACTTGGCGGGGTCGTGGCCGGAATTCACCTGCAGGAGGACGGCCTGCGTCTTTCCAAGCTCGGCTGCGGCGCGGTCCATGACCTGGAGGAGCTTTGCGCTGTCGACGCTCTGGACCCGGTCGAAGTGCTTCACGGCGAGGCGTGCCTTGTTGGACTGGAGGTGCCCGATCAGCTCCCAGGAGATGGCTGCCGAGGTCTTCGCCCGCTTCTCCACGCCCTCCTGGACGCGGTTTTCTCCGACAGCCCGAAGGCCATATCGGGCAGCGAATTCCACCGCCTGGGCCGGGAAAAACTTTGTCACCGCCAAGAGCTCAACCGTGTCCGGCCTGCGCCCTGCCTGCTCGCAGGCACGGGCGATCCGGGCCCGCACGGCGTCCGCCCGGCTCTTGAAGGCCTCATAGTCCGGTAGCATACTTTGAGTAAGAAAAACTACTTCATGGTTTACGAGCGCGAACAACCCCGCGTAGTCTGGAGCAACAGACCAGCTAATCATGCAAATTGATAATTTTAAGATCTTCGCGGACCTTGTCGAAACCAAGAGCTTCTCGAAGTCGGCAAAACTTAACGGCATCACCCAATCTGCTGTTAGCCAGCAGGCGCGGGCGATGGAGAGGCATTTCAAAGCCCTCCTGGTCGACCGCAGCCAAAAGCAGTTCCAGCTCACCCGAGAGGGCCAGAGGGTCTACCAGTCTGCGAAGGACGTCCTCCACGCATACGAGACGCTCCTGTCCGAGCTCCAGGAAATGAAGAAGGTGGTGAGCGGGACGATCCGGATTTCGACCATCTACTCGATCGGCCTTCACGAGCTTCCCCCGTACATCACCAAATTCCTGCACGACTACCCCTCGGTGAACGTGCGGGTCGAGTACCGGCGCTCCAACCTGGTCTATGAGGACATCCTGCACAACTGCGTGGACTTCGGGCTTGTTGCGTTTCCGTCCAAGGTGCGCCAGGTGGAAAACATCCCCTTCCGAAACGACCATCTCGTCGTCATCTGCAACCCCCATCACGCCCTCGCCAAGCGCGGCGAGGTGTCGGTTGCCGACCTTGCCGGCCAGAAGTTCATCGGGTTCGATCCCGATATCCCGACCCGCAAGGCCGTCGACCAGATATTCCGGGACAACAAGCTCGAGGTCGAGACGGTCATGGAGTTCGACAACGTCGAAACCGTGAAGCGCGCCGTCGAGATCGACCACGGAATCGCGATCGTTCCCCAGGCGACCATTCTCCAGGAGGCCAAGCAGGGCAGCCTTGCAGTCCTCAAGTTCAAGGGGGCCGGCTACACCCGCCCGCTTGCGCTCCTCCACCGCAAGGGCCGGGTCCTCACCCCGGCGATGAAGAAGTTCGTCGAGACCCTCGGGCTCGACCTGCCGATTTCGAAGAGCGTCTGATTTGCGCAGGCTGGCCGCGTGTGCCACCGTTTGGGCCGTTCCCATGGGAACGGTTCCACCGATGAAAAAAGCCCTTTTCCGCCTATCAGCGGCACTCGCCCTGGCCGCGTTCCTGCCCGTCTCTGCGTCCCCGGTGGCCCCGGCCCCCGCCCCCGCGTGGAAGCTGAGGGACGTCGACGGCAATGTCGTCTCGTCCGACCAATTCAAGGGGAAGGTCGTGGTCCTCGACTTCTGGGCGACCTGGTGCCCCCCGTGCCGGACGGAGATACCGGGCTATGTGCAGCTCCAGAAGAAATACGCCGCCGACGGCCTCGTCATTGTGGGGGTTTCGGTCGACACCGACGGGCCTCAGGTCGTGAAGAAGTTCATGAAGGATTTTGGCATCAACTATCCGATCGTCATGGCTGACGACGAGATCCAGAACACGTTTGCGCCGATCCAGGGGTATCCGACGACCTTCATCATCGACCGCGAAGGCCGGATCCGGAACAAGAAGCTCGGCCGGGAGCCCACCGCCGAGTTCGAGAAGCAGCTCCTCGCGATCCTCAAGCCGCCGCCGGCTTGAGTGGCGCGGGGCTGGCGATAACCCCTTAACGCCAGCCCCGCTATTAGTCTGTCCAGCCAGAGGCCGGATCGATACTACCCAAAACCCCGCAATGTGCAGGTTGGGTGCTTACCAAGCATCGGCCATGCCAGCCGGCTAATCTTTTGCAAATTGGAGTGCGCTTCCCAGCTCGTCGGCGATCAGGCGGTCGCTGCGGCACCGGGGCATCTTGTTCTGTCCGCCCCATTTCCCGTGGTAGCGCATCCAGTGCTCGAAGAGTCCGGGCATGACAAGCCTCACGAAGGGCGGATCAAGGCCCCCTCCCTCGCGCTTGGCGTCATAGTCCTCGTTCAGGCGGCGCAGCTCCATATCGAGCTCGACCGCCATGAGCGGCCCGGTCGGGGTTGTGAGGGTTCCCGGCTTCAATTCGACCCACCATTCATGGCGGCCCTTGATCCTTCCGGTGGAGGATTTCGCAAACATGGGGGCAACATGGAAGTTGCTGATGGTCCAGCCATTGCGTCGGCACACAAGCATGAGCGCGTCCGTGATCTCCTTCTCGATGACATGCTCGCCAAAGGCGCTCAGCTGGAGCTTCGTCCTGCCCACGTACGTGAGGCGGGCCGGCTTGGTCGAATTGAAGCGGACCACGTCGCCGATCACGTAGCGCGCAAAGCCGGCGGGCGTCGTGATGACGAGCGCGTAGTCCAGGCCGGTCTCCACCCCGGAGATCGGCACCGCCTTCGTCCCCAGGGCGCCAACGCGCGCCTCGTTGTAGGAACCCATCGGCAGGAACTCGAAGAAAACGCCCGCGTCGGCCATCAGTCGCAGGCCCGCGGCGGCCTCCGCGTCCTGGGCCGCTATGAAGGCCTCGGAGGCCGGGTAGACCTCGTGGAAATTCACCGTGGGCCCGAGGACCGAGCGGAGCTCGTCCTGGAACGGGCCGATCGGCACGCCGCCGTGGACGTAGCACTCGAAGTTGGGCCAGAGCGCCTGGAGGTCGGGGACGCGCACGCCCCCGTAGGAGCCTCTCTTTATGAGGGAATCCGCCAGAATCAGGATCCAGCTCGGGATTCCGGAAAGGGCGGTGATGTCGACGGTGAGGGTCCGCTCGGTGATGGCCGCGATCTTCCCCGGCCAGTCCGCCATCTGGGCGATCTCGGTCCCCGGCTCATATAGGTGCTTCTCGACCCAGTGGGGCAGGTTCAGCGCCGCAATCCCGCTCAGGTCGCCGGCATAGGCCTCAAAGGGCTCCGACTCCGGGATCTGCGCGAGGGTCGTCGATCCGCCCAGGAACAGGTGGCGCCCGGTGAAGATCCTGGAGCGGGGCATTCGCGAGGTATACCAAAGAATGGAGTCGAGTCCCGCCCTCCGGAAATGCGCCAGCATGGCCTCCGTCACGGGTATGTATTTTGTGCGGCCGACCGTGGTGCCTGAGGAAACGGAGAAAAGATGGCACCGGCCCGGCCAAAGGACGTCGGCCTCGCCTCGCTTCATCTGCACAACATGGGGGGCGAGATCCTCGTAGGTGTGCAGGGGAACGCGCTCGCGGAAGGCCTCGTAGCCCATCCCCGCCTCGATCCCAGCCTCCCTCCACACGGAGCCGTGGGCGAGCTTCGGTATCAATTTCTTAAATACCGACCTCTGGGCGCGTCCGGGATCGGCGCTGCCCCTCAATCGCATCGATGCGCGGACCGAAAGGAGGCCTGCACCAATATTCAGTAGGCTTCTGGAGATGAGAACCATTCCGGCTACCTGTCATACTAGAGCAGCGTCGCGAAGTCGACCTCTGCAAGCGAATTCAGGCGGCCAGCACCAACTTACTCGGTTTTAACTTTCGATAGAATGCCTCGAAGTGAGGCAGGAAGTGGTAGTAATGGAAAATGAGGGAGGCGTGCTGGACGGGGCTCGAGCCGCCGCCGACGACCTCGCATTGCGACGACGGGAAAAGGGCGAGACGGTCCCGGTCGAGGGCGCTGCGGGTGGGCGAGCTCCCAGTCATGACCGACTCCTCCCTTTCGGCGTACAGGATGAGGGAGGGGGCGCTGCACAAGGGGGCGCCCGCGGCCGCCCACGAGGAGGGATGGGCGAGTTCGCCGAGGGCGCGGATCCTCTCGATGGCTCCCGTCGCGTCTATGCCCCTGAGCGAGGACACGACCGCGCTGCGGAGGTGCCGAAGCTCGGACGCGCTCAGGAGCCCCGCGAGCGCGGCCCGGTTGTTGGCCCCGGCCTCGAACATCTTCGTGAAGATCGAGCGGGCCCGCTCGATGGCGGGCGCGTCCGCGCCGGCGCCCGGAACGCAGAAGGGCTTTAGCGCCCTGCCGAGGAGCGTCGACGGTTTCGGCTCGGAGGGATCCACGATGTCCTCCCGGCATGCGACGGGGCTCACCATGACCGTGCCGGCGATCGCCGGCGGACGCTGCGCCTCCCTGCGGCGGCGAAGCCACTCGATCAGGAGGCCGGCGCCGAAGCTCACGGACACGAACACGGGCCTCTGGCCGCGGCGGCCGAGCTCCTCGACAAGGTCGTCGATCTGCGCGCAGAGGAGCCGCACGGAGAATCCCCTGCGCGGATAGTTCAGGTAATAGACGCTCCCGTGACGCAGCAGCATGCCGCGAAGCAGGAACACCTGTTCGGTGGATTCCGGCACGAAGCCGCCGAGGACGATGGTCGGGAGGTCGCCCGCCCGTCGCTCGCACAGGATGGTCGCGGCCTGCCTTGCCTCGGCCCATCCTCGCGCGAGAACCTCCGCGCTCGCCCGGACGACGGCGGGCGCGTGCGGCACGGGCTGCGGAGGCCTGATCCGGTAGCCGGTGACCCTCAGGAAGGCGCGGAGCGGGGAGGGCGGCCCCAGGCGGGCGAGCATGCCGAAGGCTGAGGGCGCAACCGGAACGGGGACGGCGGGCATCTGCCCGATGTGGGACCTCGCGGCGAACCTTGAAACTGAAAAGTGGGCCCGTAACCTGAAAATTTCGTCGCTGAAACGCTGGCGTTACACCGCGGAAACGCTTGGCTCGAATCCGGCGCACGGCCGGCCCCCAAAATGACGTTTCCAGAAATCCTGCTCGAGGACGACAGCCTCGTGGCCTTCGACAAGCCGAGCGGGCTCGCGCTTGTGCCCGAGAGGCGCGGGGCGCGCCGGGGGACCCTCATGGACGCCGTGCGTGAGCGCTACGGACCGGCGGTGGCGAACGTGCACCGGCTCGATGCGGAGGCGAGCGGGATCGTCCTCTGTGCGAAGACAAAAGAGGCCCTGGACTTTCTGAGCGGGCAGTTCCAGTCGAAGACGGTTTCGAAGACCTACCAGGCCCTGGTCGTGCTTCTTCCGCCGGGCTCCCCCGGGGCCGACCGCACCCGCGTCAGGACCGACCTCGGCGCTTTGCCCGAGACGTTCTCCGTCGATCTCGCACTCGGCGAGGACGAGCACCGCCCGGGCCTCGTGAGGGTCTTCATGAAGCGGGGGGGCAAGCCGAGCGCCACGGAATTCCGCGTCCTCGAGGCCTTTGGCCGGTTCGCCTGGGTCGAGTGCCGGCCCCTGACGGGGCGCATGCACCAGGTGCGCGCCCATCTGGCCGCTGCGGCCGCTCCGGTGCTCAACGACCGCCTCTATGGCGACCGGGAATCGGCGCTCCTGCTCTCCGAGCTGAAGAGAGGCTACAAGGGGCGCGACGAGGAGAAGCCGCTCATCTCGAGGCTCGCGCTCCACGCCGGGGGACTCGGTTTCGTGCACCCCGAGAGCCGGGTACGGATTGAATTGACCGCGCCGCTCCCAAAGGACCTCGCCATAGCGCTCAAATACCTGGGGAAATTCGCCAGGCAGCAGGCGCGGCCGCAGCGGTAGGCTAGGGAACCGGGTGGACCGGCGGAGGATTCGGGGTCGTCTGCGCGACCACGACCGTGCGGCGGCGAAACGCCTCGCGGAGCACGGGCAGCGAAAACAGGAAGATGATGAGCACCCAAAAGGGCGCTATGATGGACCAGGCGAGGATGGCGTGAAGCGCCGTCATCCCGAACTTCTCCAGGAATTCCCTCGGATCGTCCCAGAGCATGTGATTCATCATCCGGATGCCCATGTGCTCGGAGGGCACATGAAAGATCCGGTTTCCGAGGCGAATCATGCAGTAGATCACGGGCAGATGAACGGGCGCACACAATGCGTTTATCATCTGCATGATAGGCTGGTTCAGTCTCAGCAGTATCCCGGCGAGAAGGCAGAGAAGGGTCGTCGTCCCGAGGATGGGAAAAAGCGCCAGTGCGCTGCCTACGGCGAGCGTCAGGGCGACCTTTTCCGGCGTTATGCCCTGAGTTAGCTGGGCCGCAATCGGGTCGATCACATGGCGTTGCCACGACGTGCGCCCTGTCGCTGCCGCATCTGACTGAGGGGTTTCGTTCACCAAGGACCGACGCTACGGGAAACGCCAACGCGGCTCAAGCGTTATGGACTGTCATATTCCTGTGAAGCCTGGGGGATGCCGCCTGCGTCCCTGTGCACCTCGTGGGCATCGAGGCGTCTCGGCATGACCGGGTTCGTGGCGTTGACCGTGGCCACGGCGATCGCCGCCGCAGCGGGCACGATCCTCTTCAGCGATGAGTATTCCGGGTGCACGTGCTGGGCCCGGGTGGCGGCGGCGACCGATTCGTCGTGGTCCGAGCGTTCGCCCTCGGCCAGGACGGTGGCCGGCACGCTCTTCAAGCCCCAGACGAGTCCCGTCCAGGAGAGGCATTTGAGCAGGTAGTAGGTGATGTCGAGCTCCCACCAGAAGAAGCCATTGCGGGTCGAGCTCTGATAGCGGTGGTGGTTGTTGTGCCAGCCTTCGCCGAGGGTGATGATTGCAAGGATGAAGCTGTTGCGGGAATCGTCCTCGGTCTTGTAGCGGCGCCGTCCCATGAGATGGGCCATCGAGTTGATGCAGGAGGTCCCGTGGAAGAGGGCGGTCGTGCTGATGAAGAATCCCCAGACGAGAAGCTGCCATCCGTTTGTGTGGAGCCCGGGCGCGTGGGTGGCGAGCAGCGATCCAAGGCCGAAGATCGACAGGGCAAACGCAAGCGGAACCACGGCGTCAAAGCGGTTCAGGAACACGAGCTCAGGGTAGCGGTCGAGGTCCCTCACCTTCGAATAGTCGGTCGGAAAATTGCGGCGGCTCGTGATCCAGCCGATGTGCGACCACAGAAACCCGTGGACGTGGGGCGAGTGGGCATCCTCCGCCTGGTCCGAGTGCTGGTGGTGGTGGCGGTGGTGGTAGGCCCACCAGAGCGGTCCCCTCTGGACCGTGGTTCCTCCGCAGAGCGCCAGGAAGAACTGCATCGGACGCGACGTGCTGTAGGTCTTGTGCGAGAAATAGCGGTGATAGACGCCGGTCACGACCGCCATCCTGGCGAAGTAAAGGACGACGGCCGTCCAAACCGCGAAGGCGCTCGCGCCGGTCCAGATCACGCCGAGGCATCCCAGGTGAAGGATCATGAACGGGATGCAGCGCAGCCAGTCGACCTTGTCGGGCTCGTTGCGCACGGCGTCCGCCCACGACGGCTGATAGTCGGCATCGAACCACTGGAGCATCGTGGAAAAAATGTGGCGGATTCGGCTCTGCATGAAGGGCGTCTATAGAGGGATAAACGATTAGGCATGCCTTCTCGATGCGCTTTCGGCAAGACTGGTTTGCCCCCCCACTGGAACTGGCTCCGCCGTAAGCCATAAGGCGCCTATTACGCAGGGCTCCTCCGGGCCCCGGGAAAAGAAAAAGGGGCGCCCCCGCGAACGGAGGCGCCCCAGTTGATTTCTAGTTTGGTCTAACCCTGATCAGTTCGCTGCGAACTGATTCGTGTCTGCGGCCTCAACGACGCGGACCGGGAGGATGACTTTCGTCGCCACCGGGGTGCCGTTGTGCAGCGCAGGCGTGAACCTCCACTGCTTGACTGCATCCACCACGGCTTCCGCGAAGGCGCGGTCCGAGGCGGACTTGACTGCCACGCCCGTGGTGTGGCCCGTCGTGTCTACGACGAACTCGACCTGGACGGTCTGACCGATGTCGTACCCACCGACGTTGGGTGAAACAACGGCGATCGGAACGGGGATATCGGTCCCCTTGCGGCACGACTCAATGTAGGATTGCTCAAGCGTCTTCGCCTTGGCGGCGAAGGGCAGGAGCGCTCCGAGACTGAGCAGGAGTGCGAGCTTGTTTATGTTTTTCATGGCTTTCTTTTAAACTCCGCGCGGGGCGGAGAGTTGTTTTTCTGGCTTATGGTTAAGCGCCCCGTCATCGCCGATGCGGATGCACCCGCGAAGTCAGGGGCGTTTTGATCGCAGGACGCCGTAAGGCGCCCACAATCAAAAGTTTAGTTCTGGGGAGAACCGGTAGCCAGAAAACGGCCGGCACGTCACTCGCACGGATTTGCCAGCCGAAAGTCTTGGGATCCCGCCGGAAGGGGCCGGTTGGGATCGTGGTCAAAGAACGTTTGGGGGTTCTTTGAAAGCAATGGGAGCTGCGGTACGGACGCCAACTAGCTACTCTTGTTCCAATCGCTCAAGTAAATTTCGGCAAATATGTAAAAAGTAACCCGTTTGACACATGCCAACAGCAACTTATGAAAACTGCGAGGTGTGTCATACAGGGGCCTCCTGGAGGCCCTGGAGGGGCGGCAGCGGCCGGCTTCCGGCCCTATTCCGCCTTCTTGAAGAGGATGTCCCCGTTCAGCGTGGCGGCCTGGATCTCGGTTCCCCCGCCGTTAAGGGTGCCTGTGACGACCTTGCCTCCCGTCATCGGGGGCAGGGGTGGCATGGCCCCTACCATCTCCGCATGGGCCTCCGCCAGACCTTCGCTCACGGCTTCGCTGGCCTCCTTCGCGGCCATGGCCGCCTGCTCGGCGGCCTCGCGAACCGCATTCCTCACATCATTGTGCCAGTCCTGGTTGTCGCTTGAATCCTTGTCCTGCGCCACGGAGGCGGCGCTCGATCCGTTGCCGGGTGCCGGGGCCGCATCCGGAGAGGCGGCCGGCGGGGCGTCGGGAGAACCGGATTTCTTCGACGCGCGGGACGGGCGGTGGAAGACCTCGGTCTTCGTCACAAGGGCCTTGTCGTCGAAGTTCGTGAGGATCACCCCGCGGTGCGTGCGGAAGACCACGTTGGCCTTTGTGTTGTCCGGGACGCGGATTGTGATCTGCCCGTGCATCGAGCTGAACGAGAGGGGCCGGGAGGGCGCGACGGACCTGACGTCGACATTGATCTCGCCGTTCATCGTCTCGACCATGGCGCCGCCCGTGATGTCGGTCAGCTTCACGTCGCCGCTCATCGTGCGCACATCGATGTCCCCCGTGATCCCCGAGCACTCCAGGTCCCCGTGGGCCGAGTTAGAGATGACCACGGACGTTGAGCGCGGCACGGTGATCTCAAAGTCCGCGGACCCGCTCGACCACCCCTCGCCGCCGTATTCCAGCGTGGCGACGTTGCCCTTTTCGGATAGGACGAAGCTCGACGAGGTCGAGAGCACGCGCATCCCGTCCTTGCGCGGGGTTGGGAGCACGGCCGTTGAATCCGACTTGACGGCGATGTCGCTGACATCGGCGCCCCGGATGGTCACGTCGCCGTGCCAGACGCGGACCTTCAGCGTGCCCGGCTTTGACGGGTCGGAGAACGCGAGGTGGCTGATCGATTCGTCGGCGCGGGCCGTCCCCAGCGGGACGAGCGCAAGCGCGGCGGCAAGGAGAAGGGGGATGTGTGCGAGGTGGGATTTCATAAATTCTGGTTCCTTTCCGTTCGATGGGGTCACAGGAGGTCGATTGCCCGGCGCGCCGAGTCGCGGACATCCGCATCGGCCTTGTCGTCGAGGCTCAGCCTCCGGAGTTCGGGAGAAGCCTCCCTGGCCTTCGCCGCGACCAGGAAGTCGATCATGGACACCTGGACGAGGGGGTTGGCCTCGCGGGGAAGGCACGCGAGGACGCCCGCGCGGACGACTTCCTGGTCGGCGTGGCTGTAAAGGGCCGAGAGCGCGTTCAGCCTGACATTCACGCTCGGGTCGAATGCCAGCGAGTTGATCAGGCCGTCGATCACGCGCTCGTCGGGCCTTGTGCTCGTGGCCGCCGTCAGGACGGTCTCAAGCCGGTCGCCCGTCGAACGCTTCTGGAGGACGGACTGCTCGACCAGCTGGCCCATGGTGTCGACGCGAACCCTCAGGTCGGCGAGCTGGCGCTGGGTGGCCGTGCGCTCGCCGAACACGAATCCGACGGCCAGCAGCGCGCACGCCCCGAGGGCGCTCGCGAGGAGCTGGAGCCATGGGAGCGGCCGGGCGGGGCGCGAGCCGGCCGCCGACCGGATGGACGACGCCCACCGGGCCTGGCCGTGCTGGGTGAGCTTCTCGGATTCGATGAGCCCCATCACGCTTGCGCGGAGCCGGTGGGAGGGGGGGGCCGAGGGGAGCGCGTCGAGCGCGTGGAGCGTGCGCTCGAGCTCCCCGAACTCGCGCTGGCAATCGGGGCACGAGTCGATGTGGGCGCGCACGAGGGCTCCCGTCCGCTCGTCGAGCCTGCCGTCGGAAAGCTCGGCCATTCGTTCGGTGCAGGATTGGCAGTTCATAACGGATTCTCCTTCTGTAGCCGGAAATAATGGCCTCGGAGCGTCCTCAGGGCCCGGTGCGCCCGGACCCGCGCCGCTCCCACGCTGCATTCGAGGATCCCGGCCACTTCCTCGAAGGAGAGCTCCTGGAACCTCGAGAGGAGGAGCACCTCCCGGTCGTCCCGGTCGAGCCGGTTGAGCGCCCTGCGCAGGAGCGCGCGGTCATCGCTGGCGGCCGCGGATTCGTCCGCGCTCTGGGCCTCGTCGGCCTGCTCGGAGAGGCCCGACGGATCCACCGGAAGGGGATCCGACGAGGCCTTCCTGAAATAATCCGAGGCGCAGCGGCGCCCGAGGTGGTACATCCATGCCGTGAACTTGCCCTCGTTGCGGTAGGTGTGGCGGTACTTGAGCATGCGCTGGAAGACGACCTGCGAGATGTCCTCCGCCGCGGTGCGGTCGCCCGTCAGCTTCGTCAGGTAGCCGAAAAGGGGGCCATGGTGGCGCTCAAAGAGCTCCCCCATGCTGTCCAGGTCGCCGTCGCGCACTGCCAGCATGAGCTCATGGTCTGAAAGGGGCGTTTCGATGTCCACGGCTCGGCTTGGGGGCCATTCAACCCCGGCGGGTCGCGCAAGCACAGAAATTTCGGCGTCGACAGTCGGCATTTGGGTTTTGGGTCATGGCTCTGGGCATCTTCGGCTATGCCCCTATAACCCGTCCCGCGGCGTATCGTTACAGCATTTGGGCCCGGCGGGGTGGCCACACGGATGTTGATTGGCGGGCGGCCATGCTCTAGGGAAAGGGGAAGCCCCAGGGACGCCCTCCATGAACCGCCGCGAATTCATTCGGTCCTCGCTCCTCCTCTCGGCGGGCCTTGCGGCGGGCCGCAGGCTTCGGGCCCAGCCGGCCCCGGCCTCGCCGTTCAACTTCCAGCCGCTCCGGAACGGGGTCGGCGTCTTCACGGGGCGGGGAGGTACGATCGGATGGCTGTCGACCAAGGACGCGCTGGCCGTCGTGGACACGCAGTTTCCGGACACCGCGCTCGTGTGCCTGAAGGGGATACCGGGAATCGGGGGACGGACGATCGACGTCACGATCGACACGCACCACCACCTCGACCACACGGGCGGGAACGTGGTCTTCAAGGCGGCCTCAAGGGAGCTGGTCGCCCAGGCGAATGTCCCCAAGCTCCAGTTCGAGGCCGCCAAGCGCACCGAGCAGGATACCCGCTTTGGCGCGAAGATCGACCCGGCGGCCGCGCTGGCGAGCCAGGTCTATGCCGACACCACCTTCACGGATGTCTGGCGCCGGGAGCTCGGCAGCGAGATCGTGACCGCGGAATTCCGGGGTCCCGCCCACACCGGAGGCGACGCGGTCGTGGTCTTTGAGAAGGCGAATGTGGTCCACATGGGGGACCTGGTCTTCAACCGGATGTATCCTTATGTCGACCGGCCGGGCGGGGCGACCCTGCGCGGCTGGATAAAGTCCCTTGAGGATTCGGCGGCGAGCTACCCCGCGGACGCGATCTATGTGTTCGGGCACGGGAACCCGAAATTCGGCGTCACCGGCAAGCGCGACGACCTGCTTGGGATGCGCGACTTCTTCAGCGCCATTCTCGAGCGCGTGGAGAAGGAGATCGCGGCGGGCCACGACAAGCCGGCGGTCGTCGCGGTGGACAACCTCCCCGGGTTCCCCGACTACCACGCGCCCCTGCCCAACCGCCTTGGGATGGTCCTCGGGGCGGCCTTCGACGAATTGACTGCACCCAAAGCCTGAACCACCCTGATCCCCATGAGTTTCAAAGTCCTCTTCAAGTCCATTGTCTTCCTGGCGATCCTCTTCGTCATGCTCTACATCGGCGTCAACAACCGGCAATCGGCCGATTTCTACTTTCCCGTGCTTCTGGACAAGAAGCTGACGACCGACGCGGCGATGATCTACTTCGGCATGTTTGCGGTCGGCGTCATCGCGGGGACGCTGCTGACGGCGGGTGGCGGCAAGGGCGGCAAGAGCGCCCCGAAGAGCGACAAATAGCCCCCGGGGCCGGGGCGTAGGAATCAGCGCTTGGGCGTCCTCCGTCCCGGATTCTTCAGTCCGGTCTCCAGTTTGTTGCGGACCTCGCGGCGTACGAGCGCTGCGAGCGCGCCGGAGCGGGCGGCCAAATGGGCGCGGACGGCTTCGGGATCGCGCTTCGAGAGGACCCGGAGGGCCCACGAAAGCGCCTTCACGACCATGGGGTCGCGGTCGGCCTCCAGCATGCGGCAGACCCTGAGCGTCCTGCGGGCGTCCCCGCGGCCCGCGGCGCTGTTCAGGGGAACCGTGCTGACAAGCGCCGCGCGCCGCCACCAGCGGTCGGGGGAGCGGGCCCACCGGTGGATCAGGCTGTCGGGCACCCTGCCTGCGCGCCACGCGGGCCCGGAGAGGTAGATCGAGAAACAGTCCACGGCGTCCCACGACGCCATCCCCCGGCCGAGCCTGGCCAGCTCCGCGGGACCGATGAGGCCGGGGGCGCGCGGGTGGCGCAGGATGAGCTCGTACGCGACAAAGCGGTGGCCGGGGCGGGGCATCCGCGAGACCCTTTCGGCGGCGGCGATCAAGGCGCGCGGCGCGAGGTCCCGAACCTCCTTTGAGAGCGCGCGGCGAGCCTGGCGCAGCTCGTCGACCGAGGCGCCGGCCATGCCGAAAAGCCGCCGACCCACCAGGTCGGCGATTGTACCGGCGGTCCTCCCGATTCCCGGCGCCCTCATCGCGTTCAGCTCCGCGCGCGCCGAAGGTTGTCGCAGACGACCGCGGCCGCGACGGCGGCGTTCAGCGATTCCGCGGCTCCGAACCGCGGGATCGTGACCGAGAAGCTGAGAAGCGCCTTCACCTCCGGCGAAAGCCCACGACCCTCGCTCCCGATCACGATCACGGCCGACTTGGGGGCGGCAAGGGCGTGGATATCGCGGCCGCCCAGGGCGCAGCCGATGACGGGTGCGGTGAGCCCCTTGAGCGCGGGGCCGAGCGCCGCCTCTAGGATGCGCACCCGCGCAAAGGATCCCATGCTCGCCTGGATCACCTTCTGTGAGTGGAGGTCGGCGCAGGCCGGGGACAAGAGGACGCGGTCGATCCCGAACCAGTCCGCGATCCTGATGATCGTCCCCACGTTGCCGGGATCCTGGACCCCGTCGAGGGCCAGGGTGAGGCCCAGCTCGAGCTCGCCGGCGAGGAGCTCCAGCCGCCTGATTTGGCCGACCGCCAGCACGCTGGAAGGCGTCGGAAAATGGCTCGCGCGCGCCATGTCGCTCTCGGGGATCTCGTGGGTCCTCCTCCCGCTCCATGCGGGCGTCGCGTAGATCTTCTCGAAGGGGTGCCCGGCGGCGATGAGCTCGGCGACCACCTTTTCGCCCTCCACGGCATAGAGGCCCAGCTCCTCGCGGTGCTTCTTGTCCCGGAGCGAGCGCAGCATCTGGAGTTCCGAGCGGGTGATCACAGGGTCAGGATGCCCCCCGGGGGGGCTGTTTTTCAATTGTTTTGCGGGGGGGGCGCGGCGATATTGCCGGAATGCTGCCTCGCAACTCCCACGCGGCCCACGCCCGGCTCCTCGACGAGGTCGGGGCGGTGGACCAGGTGGGCGTGGAGGAGCGGGTCGCGAAGTTCACGACCCGCAGCGTCAAGAAGGAGGCGAAGGTCTGGGGCCTGAGGACCGCCGTATCGATGACCGACCTGACGACCCTCGAGGGCAAGGACACCCCGGGCAAGATCGAGTCGCTCTGCAGGAAGGCGCTCCGCCCCCACGAGGACCCCGGCGTCCCGACCGTGGCCGCCGTGTGCGTCTATCCGTCGATGGTCCGCCACGCGAAGGCGGGCGTCGGGGCCTCGGGGGTCAAGGTCGCCTCCGTCGCCACGGCGTTTCCGTCCGGCCAGACGCACCTGCGGACGAGGCTGGCCGAAGTCCGGGGTGCGGTCGCCGACGGGGCCGACGAGGTCGACATGGTCATCAACCGCGGGGCCTTCCTCGCCGGCGAATTCTCGAGGGTGGAGGACGAGATCTCGGCGGTCGTCGAGGCCTGCGGGGCCGCCGCGCTCAAGGTCATCCTCGAGGTGAGCGAGCTTGAGACCTTCGACAATATCCGCAAGGCGTCGTTTCTGGCGATGGGCGTCCTGCGGCCGGGCGACTTCATCAAGACGAGCACGGGAAAGACGACGCTCAACGCCACGCTCGCCAACAACCAGGTGATGATCGAGGCGATCCGCGACTTCTACCTGGACACCGGAATCGCGATCGGCATGAAGCCGGCGGGCGGGATCAAGACGGCCAAGCAGTCCCTCCAGTTCCTGATCGCGGTAAAGGAGACGCTCGGTGACGCATGGCTTACGAAGAAGCGCTACCGGTTCGGCGCCAGCTCGCTCCTCAACGACCTCCTCAGGCAGTTCGAGAAGGAAAAGACGGGCGCGTACCAGGCGCCGTATTATTTCAGCGATGCCTCCGAGAGCTACTGACATGCGCCCGACCCCAAAGGCCAAGGACCGACCCCGCTTCAGGCTCCTGTTTGGGGACCTCTGGGAGTACGATCCGGCGCCGGAGACGGCCGACCCGAAGCTGAAGGACCGCTACGACCTCTTCATCGGGGGGCGGTTCGTCAGGCCCAGGTCCGGCAGGTATTTTCCGTCGATCAATCCTGCCAACGAGAGGCGGCTTGCCGACATCGCGCTTGCGGGCGCGTCGGACGTCGATGCCGCGTACCGGGCCGCGGCGGGGGCGTTTGCCGGCTGGTCGGCCCTTCCGGGGCGCGAGCGCGGCAAGTATCTCTTCCGGATCGCCCGCCTTCTCCAGGACCGCGCGCGCGAATTCGCGGTCGCCGAGACGCTCGACGGGGGCAAGCCGATCAAGGAGTCGCGCGATTTCGACGTCCCCATGGCGGCCGCCCACTTTTTCTACCACGCGGGCTGGGCGGACAAGCTCGAGTACGTCGCGCCGGGGCGCAGGGTCGTCCCGCTCGGCGTCGTCGGCCAGGTGATTCCCTGGAACTTCCCGCTGCTGATGCTCGCCTGGAAGCTTGCGCCCGCGCTCGCGATGGGCAACTGCGTCGTGCTGAAGCCGGCCGAGACCACCTCGATCACGGCTTTGAAGCTTGCCGAGGTCCTGCAGGACGCCGAGCTGCCCCCGGGGGTCGTCAATCTCGTGACGGGCGCCGGGGAAACCGGCGCCGCCGTGATGGGTCACCCGGGCGCGGCCAAGGTCGCCTTCACCGGGTCCACCGAGGTCGGAAAGGCGATCATGCGCCAGCTTGCCGGGACCCGCCGGAAGATGACGATGGAGCTCGGGGGAAAGGCCGCGAACATCGTCTTCGACGACGCCCCGATCGACCAGGCCGTCGAGGGGATCGTAAACGGCATCTTCTTCAACCAAGGGCACGTCTGCTGCGCGGGCTCCAGGCTCCTCGTCCAGGAGTCCGTGGCGCGCCAGGTGGTCTCCAAGCTCAAGAACCGAATCAGCGTCCTGCGCGTGGGCGACCCGCTCGACAAGAACACCGACCTGGGCGCCATCAATTCGAAGGGCCAGTTGGCCACCATCAGGCGCCTCGTGGCGAGCGGCGTCAGGGAGGGGGCCACGATGTACCAGTCGCCCTGCGAGCTCCCGGAGCGGGGGTTCTTCTTTCCGCCGACCCTCTTCACGAATGTCACGCAGAGCCACCGCATCGCCCGCGAGGAGATCTTCGGCCCGGTCCTCTCGATCCTCACCTTCCGAACGGTCGACGAGGCGATCGAGAAGGCCAACAACACGGCCTACGGCCTGAGCGCCGGCGTCTGGACGGACAAGGGCTCGCGCATCCTGCGGATGTCGACCGAGCTCAAGGCGGGCGTTGTCTGGGCCAACACGTTCAACAGGTTCGACCCGTCGTCCCCCTTTGGCGGATACAAGGAGAGCGGCTTCGGCCGCGAGGGCGGCCGCCAGGGCCTCCTCGACTACGTGGGACTTGAATGAGCGCACGAGCCATGAACCGCATTCCCGTGACGAAGACGCCCAAGGTCTACATCGGAGGCGCATTTGTGCGCTCCGAGAGCGCGCGGACCTTCAAGGTGAGCGACCGGTCGGGTGCCTTCTTCGCGAACGTGCCCCAGTGCACCCGCAAGGACCTGCGCAACGCCGTCGAGGCCGCCGCCAAGGCGGGGCCCGGATGGGCCCGGCGCAGCCCCTACAACCGGGCGCAGATCCTCTACCGACTCGCCGAGATGCTCGAGGCGAGAAGCGCCGAACTGGTCGGCTCCCTCGTCCGCTTCGGCGCACGGGAAGCGGACGCAGCAAAGGGCATGGCGGTCGGGGTTGACCGGCTGATCTACTACGCCGGCTGGTGCGACAAGTACGCGCAGCTCCTCGGGAGCGTGAATCCGGTGGCCTCGGCGCACTTCAATTTCACCGTGCCCGAGCCGATGGGCGTCGTTGGCGTCATCGCCCCCGACAACCCGCCCCTCCTTGGACTCCTTTCGATGGTCGCCCCGGTCATTGCCGGCGGCAACACGGTCGTCGCGCTCGCCTCGGAGAAAATCCCCTATCCGGCCATCCTGCTGGGCGAGATGCTCGCCACGAGCGACCTGCCGGGCGGCGTCGTGAACCTCCTGACGGGCTTCCGGCGCGAGCTCGTGCCGACGTTCGCGACCCACGCCCACATCCGGGCCGTCTACGCCTCGGCGAACGCCGAGGAGAGCAAGGTGCTCCGGCTCGGCGCCGCTTCCAGCGTGAAGCGCGTCCGCCTCGCGGAAACCGCGGGCCGGGAATGGGTTTCGGACTCGGCGCAGGGCCTCAGTCTCATCGGCGACTTTGTCGAGCTGAAGACGACCTGGCACCCGATCGGCTCCTAGGCCAAAACGGGGCCCCCCCCGACCGTCGCCGGGCCCATTCATCCGGCCGGCCGGACCGCTTGTCCAAAGGTTGCCGCCGGCCCACCCGGTTCCCATAGTGTGCCAGATCGTGGTATCCGCGGACATATCCCTCCCGTCGGGCGACGCCGACCAGCGCGAGCAGGCGAAGATGAAGCTTTATGTGCTTTTTCAGGCGCTTGGATGGGGTGCGTGGCTTGCGATGGAGACATGGACGACGCTCGCATTTCCCTCCCCGGGCGAGGTCGAACCCACGAGCACCCGATTGTCGTGGGTCGTCATGTGTGTCACCTCGGGCCTCCTGATCACGCATGTCATGCGCCCGATCATGGCCCGCTGGGAATGGAAGGAGATGGGCTGGCGCCCGCTGCTCCCGAGGCTCCTCGTGGCGTCCTTCACGGCCTCGGTGGTCTGGAATGCCTTCGTCCTGGGGTGGATCCACGTGGCGCTGGGGAGACCATGGCAGAACGAGCACGTCTCGCCGCTGGCGGCGGTTTGCCTGGACACGTGCTTCGTCAGCGTCCTCTTCTTCGGATGGCTCTGCCTGTACTACTTCTACCACCTGTTTGACCGGCTCAACCGCTCGGAGATCGAGCGCTTCCAGCTGATATCGAGCGTGAAGGAGGCGGAACTGCGCGCGCTCAAGTCGCAGGTCAACCCCCACTTCATCTTCAACTCCCTCAATTCGCTGCGCGCCCTGATTGACGAGGACCCGGCCCGGGCGCGCAAGGCCGTGACGCAGCTTGCGAACCTGCTGCGCTATTCCCTGCAGAGCGGCCAGCTGGAGACCGTCCCCTTCGAGGACGAGCTCGACATCGTGAACGACTACCTGGCCCTCGAGCAGGTGCGCCACGAGGAGCGCCTGCGCCTGAGGATGGACGTGGCCCCCGACGCGCTCCGCCTGCCGATTCCGCCCATGCTGCTCCAGACGCTGGTCGAAAACGCGGTCAAGTACGGCGTCTCCTCGAGACCCGAGGGGGGCGAGATCGCCATCATCGCCCGGAACGAGGGCGGCGCCCTCCGGATCCAGGTCACCAATCCCGGCGAGATCGTCAGCGAAGAAGGTTCCAAGTCGACCGGGGTCGGACTCCACAACGCGGCGGAACGGCTGCGCCTCATCTTCGGCGAGCGGGCGACGCTTCGCCTCCGCTCCGACAGGCCCGAGCAGGTGGTCGCCGAGGCGGTCATTCCCCTGGCGTCGCGTTCATGAAGGCGCTGCTGGTTGACGACGAGCGGCTCGCGCGCAACGAGCTGCGCCGCCTCCTTTCCGTGTTCAAGGAGATCCAGATTGTCGGGGAGGCCTCGCAGGCCAAGCAGGCGCGCGAGCAGATGGCGGCGCTCAAGCCGGACCTCCTCTTCCTCGATGTCCAGATGCCCGGGGAGACCGGGATCAAGTTCCTCGAGTCGCTCGAGCCGCCCGTTCCCCATGTGATCTTCACGACCGCCTACGACGAGTTTGCGGTGAAGGCCTTCGAGCTGAACGCGCTCGACTACCTCCTGAAGCCCGTCGATCCCGCGAGGCTGGCCGCCGCGGTCGAGCGCCTTCCGGGGCTCAGGCCGGCGGCAGGCGCCAAGGAACCGCGCCCGGGGTACCTCGAGTCCTCCGACAAGGTGTTCGTGCGGGAGGGAGAGCGGTGCTGGTTTGTGGAGGTGGGCGAGATCCGGCTCCTTGAGAGCGAGGGCAACTACACCCGCGTGCACTTCGGCGATGCCCAGCCGCAGCTCTTTCGCTCGCTCAACGCAATGGAGGAGCGGTTGGACCCCAAGTTCTTCTTCCGGGCGAACAGGCGCCAGATCATCAACATTGCCTGGATCGCCGGAATAGAGCCCTGGTTCAGCAGCGGCCTCCTGGTCCAGTTGAAGGGGGGCGCCAAGGTGGAGCTCAGCCGGAGGCAGGCCCAGGAGTTCCGCGATCGGATGAGCTTGTAACCGGGCGGATTGACGGCATTCAGAACCCATGATCGAGGTCCGGCTCCTGACCAAGATCTTCCGCGACAGGAAGCGGGGCGAGATCCGCGGGGCGGACGCCGTGTCGCTGCGGGTGGAGCCGGGCAGGATCTACGGGCTCCTGGGCGCCAATGGCGCCGGGAAGACGACGGTGCTCAGGATGCTGGGGACGCTCCTAAAGCCCACGAGCGGAACGGCGCTCGTCGCGGGACACGACGTGGTGAGGGAGCCGGACCGGGTCCGCGCCAACATCGGCTTTCTGGCGGCCAGCACCGCCCTCTACGCCCGGCTCACCGCCCGCGAAATGATCGCCTATTTCGGGCGGCTGTACGGGCTCGACGAGCGGTCGCTTCGCGCCCGGATCGGGGCTCTCTCGGAGGAGCTCGACATGGGCGACTTTCTCGACCGGCGCTGCGACAAGCTCTCGACCGGCATGAAGCAGAAGACGTCGATCGCAAGGACGCTCGTCCATGACCCCCAGGTCATGCTTTTTGACGAGCCCACGCTCGGGCTCGACGTCATGACGGCCCGCTCGATCGTGCAGTTCGTCCGCGATTGCCGGAGCCGGGGCAAGACCGTGATCTATTCAACCCACGTGATGAGCGAGGCCGAGAAGCTCTGCGACGTGATCGGGATCATCCACGGGGGGGCGCTCAGGGCGGAGGGAACCCTCGCGGAACTCCGTGAGCGGACGGGCGAGGCGGACCTCGAGGAAAGTTTCGTGAAGATCGTCTCCCCGGGGGAGGCACGATGAGCTGGCGCACCATAGGCACCGTCTACGCGAAGGAGCTCAGGGACACGCTGAGGGACCGCAGGACGCTCATTTCGATGATCGTCGTGCCGACGCTCTTCATGCCGGCGCTGATCCTCGGCATGGGCAAGGTTGCCAGCGTCGTTGTCGCGAAGGCGAAGGAGGAGGTCCCCCGGATCATGGTGATTGGCGGCGCCGACTCGCCCGGGGTGCTTCGCGAGCTGCGGGACTCGGGCAAATTCAAGGTCGAGAAGGCATCGGCCGACTGGAAGGCGCTGATCTCGGACAAGAAGGTCCGCGCGGCCGCGGAGATACCCCCGGGTTTCGACGCGGCCCTGAAACTCGGCTCCGCCCCGGCCGTCACGCTCTACGACTACCAGGGTGAGCTCAAATCGGGTTTCGCCGTGGGTCAGCTCAGGGACTTTTTCGCGGGACTGCGCGACCGGGCCACCACGAGGCTCCTGGCGGAGCGCGGGCTGCCCGCGACCGTCGCGCGCCCCTTCGAGGTGAAGCAGGTGAATGTCGCCCCGCCCGAGAAGGTCGGCGGCAATCTCCTCGGGGGAATCGTCCCCTACTTCATCATCTTCCTGTGCCTGATCGGCGCGATGTACCCCGCCATGGACCTCACGGCCGGCGAGAAGGAGCGGGGGACGATGGAGACGCTTCTCTGCTGCCCGGCCGCGCGCACCGACATCGTGATCGGGAAATTCCTCATGGTGCTGACGGGCTCCCTCTTCGCCGTCCTGTCCTCGCTGGTCTCGCTGGCGGCGACGCTTCTCCTGGTGGCCTCCTCGTTGCCCCCCGCAGGCGCCGGGGCCGGCGCCCACGGGTCGGGCATGCCCTCGATCTCCCCGCTCGGCATCCTGGGCGTCCTTGCGATGATCGTTCCGGTCGCCATCCTCTTTTCCGCCATCCTGTTTTCCGTCTCCCTCGTGGCCAAAAGCCTCAAGGAGGCGCAGAGCTACCTGACGCCGATGACCTTCGCCGTCATCGTCCCGGTCGCCATCGGCGTCCTTCCCGGGATCGACCTCAACCTGAAGCTCGCATTCGTGCCGATCCTGAACATTTCGCTCATCTGCAAGGAAATGCTTTCCGGTGTCTGGCACTGGGGCTACATCGGAGTCATCTTCGGGTCCACGGCCCTGTACGCCTCCATCGCGCTCGCCCTTTGCGTCCGGATGTTCAGGAGCGAGAACGTGATTTTCAGGACCTGATCCGGCTCGACTTGTAAATTCGGTAAGAAAGCCGGGTCGGAATTCGTAAACGGCCGGTAAAATGGGCCCCCACCCATGGTGTCTTGTAACTAAATGTGGTCTAATCCGCGTCTAGGGAGAAATGCCCAACGAATCCAAACAACCTTCGCCTATGAACGCCCAATCGCAAACCCAGTTTCGGCCGGAGCTCAGCCTGAAGCGCCGCAGCCAATTCGCAGCTCCCGGCTTTAGGGAATCCAACAGCGCCGCGCCGTTCTGCACGGAGGAGCCCCACAGCGAGGCGGCGCTCCAGGCGGGATGGGACAAGCTCTACCGCGCGCGCGCCATCCTCGAACGGGAGCAGTCCCACCTGCGCGACGACCGGATCGCGCTGAAGGGCGAGATTGAGTCCCTCGACATGCGAGAGCAGGCGCTCGCCGCCCGCGAAATGAAGCTCCGCCAGCTGGAAAGCCTGATCACCCTCGAGCAGGCTGAGGCGGAAAGCGCGAAGGAAAACCAGTCCGCGATCGTGCGGTTCACCCGGGCGCCGTTCGACATGGCCCGCGCGGTATTTGGCAATAGGAAGTGAATTTGCGTGCCTCTGACGCATTCCCCACGTAGGGGAGGCGTGTCATGGGCGCTGTTTTGTTTCCCCAACACGTGATCGCGCGAAAGCGCGACGGCGCCGAGCTGGGCCGCGAGGAGATCCGGGCGTTCGTCCGCGGGGCCACCGATGGCTCCTGGGCCGACTACCAATTGAGCGCGCTCCTGATGGCGATTTACCTGAGGGGGATGACCCAACGGGAGACGCAGCTCCTGACCGAGGCCATGCTCCATTCGGGGACGGTGGCCGACCTTTCAAACGTGCCCGCGCGAAAAGCGGACAAGCACTCGACGGGCGGGGTCGGGGACAAGGTCTCGCTCCACCTCGCCCCGATGGTCGCCGCCTGCGGCGTCGCCGTTCCCATGATCAGCGGGCGGGGGCTTGGCCACACGGGAGGCACCCTCGACAAGCTGGAGTCGATTCCCGGCTTCCGCGCGGGGCTTTCGATCGAGGAATACCGGAAGCAGGTGGCCGAGATCGGACTGTGCCTCATCGGGCAGACGGCCGAGCTCGCCCCGGCCGACTGTCGGCTCTACGCGCTGCGCGACGTGACGGCCACCGTCGAGTGCATCCCGCTCATCTGCGCAAGCATCCTCAGCAAGAAGCTCGCCTCGGGGATCGACGTGCTCGTCCTCGACGTTAAATTCGGCCGCGGAGCGTTCATGAAGGACAAGGCGCGCGCTCGGGAGCTGGCCGTGGCGATCACGACGGTCGCCAAGGCCATGGGGAAGCCCACCCGGGCGGTCTTGACGTCCATGGATGAGCCGCTGGGTCACGGGGTGGGAAACGCGCTCGAGGTTTCGGAGTCGATCGGCTGCCTTAAGGGCGAGGGTTCGCGGGATCTGATGGAGGTCACCTTCGCCATAGGGGTCCAGATGCTGCTCCTCGCGGGCGCGGCCAAGGACGACGCGGGGGCGAAGGCAAAGCTTGCGCAAAGCATCTCCTCGGGCGCCGCGCTTCGGAAATTTCGCGAGATGGTTTCCGCGCAGGGCGGGGACCGGGCGGTTACGGACGATTCAGGCCTTCTTCCAAAGGCGAAGTTTATAAGGCCCCTTTCAAGTGTGCGGACAGGATTCGTGACGGACGTCGATCCGATGGGCGTTGCGCTTGCCGCGCTGCACCTGGGCGCCGGCCGTTCGAAGGCGGAGGAAGCGGTCGATCCCTCCGTGGGCTTGGACCGCCTTGTGAAGGTGGGCGACCCGGTGAAGGAGGGCCGCGCCCTATGCAGAATCCACGCGAACAACGAGAAGCGTATGGGGGAGGCGGCCGAGATGTTGGCGGGAGCGATTGCGATTGGCGACACGGCCCGCCCAAGATTGGGCCTGATCGACGAGATTATCGGTTAAAGTCAGAGGCGGACAATTTGGCCCCACATAGGGTGTTCGCCTGTCGTCGGCAGCTAAGGAAGGCGCGGATCCTGGCCCGCAGGAGGCGTGCCTGACGCAACAGTCGGTTCCGACGACGCATTGCCTATTTCTCATGGTCAAATGCGACGTTTGCTTGCGTGCCTGAGTCCTGGACTCCCCATCCCCGCATTAACTTAATATCCTGAACCCTATCGCTAGAATCAAATCGGATCCTGATGCATGCGTAATTAAGCGAATCGTAACGGGCCTCCCAGGAAAATTCCCCGTCGCTATCCCGTCGGAACTCACTCCCAAGAAGCGACACGACCTGCGCGTGAGTGGCGCCTTTTTCAATCGACAAATATGTATGGAATGCGGCCCTAATTCGGGCCGCGTCTTGCGGAGGAACGTTTGTGCAGCCGCCAAGAAGCGCAATTATCGCAACGAGCGTGCAGAGCCGAGGAATCTTCATGTCTTCTTATGCGGGAAGGGCCGAACGTTGAGGTTATCCGCACCAACACTGGCGCGGCTCGTGCCCCGCACGAGACGTGCCTGAGGCGGGTGTCGTATACGACGATTGTTGGTTAGCCGTCCTCATGAAGGACGGCGTCGAGTTTTGCGCGCACGCTGTCCAATGTGCCAACGTCAACCTTGCCCGCGAATTCAGCTCGGCGTTCACGCCAATCTAAACTGCGTAGCTGATCGGATAGAATGACGCCAGAGACGCCAACTCCTGCAGGGATCTCAACCTCGAAAGGGTATCCCTTCGCCTTCGAGGTAATGGGACAAGCGAGCATCAGCCCGACCTTCCCATTATACTTCGTCGGCGATAACACGAGTCCAGGTCGACGGCCTGCCTGTTCGTGACCCGCCTGTGGAGAAAAGCTAAGCCAAACGATATCTCCCCTCTGGGGCGTATACGGGCTCATTACCAGACCTCCCTGCCCCTAGGCTCGTCCTCAAACGCCGCGAAGTTCAAGTTGGAAGAATCAATTCCGGATAGCAGCGCCCTGAGGGATTCCTTGGAGCGCTTTGCCGGACGAACTACCAATGATCCGTCAGAAAGGGTGAGAACCACCGCCGTGCCATCCCTGACGTGGGTCTCTTCCGCAAAGGCTTTCGGGATTCGGAGGGCAAGGCTGTTTCCCCAACGTTGAATGGTGGTCTTCATGCCACGTATCTACTTTGAAGAGCCGTCTGCGTCAATGTTGAAAAGAGCGGGCTAACGTCAAGGTGATCCGCCCAATCAACCGCACGTTTTCCAGCCAAGCCAAGGCGGCGCCGCTGATCATCCCCTAGATCGGAGTCTTCAGTTTTCGAGCTCCATGAGCTTGGACGCCGCCTTCTCCCACGCTGCCGTGGCCTCTGTAAGCAGGTCGACGACGGCGGTGAGCTCACGGTTCAGATGCTGGGCCCTGCCGGGCTCTGCGTAGGTTTCCGGCGCCTCGAGGGCGGCGGCCAGCTCGTTCTGTTTCGCCTCGAGCTTCGAAACCTCCTCCTCGAGGCGGCCGACCTCGACGCGGGCCTTCTTGATGGCCGCAGGATTCGGGCGCTTTGCACCGGGAGCCTCCTCGCGCTTGCTCTGCGTCGGGGAGGCGTTCTGAAGCGGCCTTGCGTCTCCAAAGGCGGCAGTGAGGGCCTCGCGCTCGTTCCTGGCCCGGGACTTGTCCAGGTAATAGTCGTAATCGCCCGCATAGGGCGTCAGGCGGCCGGAATGAACGTGGAGCACGTTTTTCGCGAGGGCCCGGATGAAATAGACGTCGTGGCTGATGAAGATGAAGGTGCCGTCGAAGGTCTTGAGTGCGTTCACCAGGGCGTCGATCGAGGCGATGTCGAGGTGCGTCGTCGGCTCATCCATGAGGAGGAGGTTCGGCGGCTTCACCAGTAGGCGCGCAAGCGCGAGGCGCGACTTCTCCCCGCCCGAGAGCACCGTCACCTTCTTGTGGACATCATCCTTCCTGAAAAGGAACGCGCCGAGGATCGCGCGCGCCTGCTGCTCGGTGAGCTGGTTCTCGTTCGTGCGGAGCTCCATCACGTTCTCGAAAACAGTTGCCCCCGGGTGGAGGTTATCGAGGCGGTTCTGCGCGAAATAGCCCGGGATCACGTTGCTTCCCAATTCGCGGGTGCCGCCCTGGATCGGGATCACCCCGGCGAGGATCTTCAGGAGCGTGGATTTTCCCGCACCGTTGGGGCCGACGAGAACGATCCGCTGCCCGCGCTCGGCCATGAAGTTCAGGTCGCGGTAGACGACGTGGTCGCCGTAGGCCTGGTGGACGTGCTCGAGCTCGACCACCTTCAGGGCGGACCTTGGAGGGGAGGGGAACTTGAAGTGGATGCGCTTGAGGTCGTCCTCGGGCTCGTCGACCGCGACCGCCTCGAGGCGCTCGATCTGCTTCTCCTTCGATTTGGCGCGCGAGGCCATCGAGGCCTTTGCGCCGAACCGGTCGACGAACCGTTGCAGGTGCGCGATCTCGCGCTGCTGATTCTTGAACGCTGAGGCCTGCTGGAGCTTCCTCGCCTCCTTCTCGCTCATGTAGTCGTCGTAGTTGCCGGTGTACCGGTTGAGCGTGCCCCCGCGCAGCTCGAGAATACCTGTGCAGAGCGCATTCAGGAAGGCCCGGTCGTGGGAGATCACGACGAGACCGCCGGGATAGCGGGTGAGGTAGTCCTGGAACCAGAGGAGCGCCTCGAGATCGAGGTGGTTGGTCGGTTCATCGAGGAGGAGGAGCGCCGGCTCGGCCACGAGAAGGCGCGCAAGGTGGGCCCTCATGACCCAGCCTCCCGAGAAGGTCTTCGCCAGCTTTTCGCTGTCGCCCTCGCGGAATCCGAGGCCGGCGAGGATCTTCTTTGCGCGCGGCTCGAGGGTCCAGTCGATGTCGTAGTCGTCGTCCGTCTCGGGAACCAGCTTCTTGCCGCTCGTCGCAATCTGAAGGATGGTCTCGTCGGCGACGGGCGCACTTTCCTGGGGCAGGAAGCCAAAGTCGGCTCCGCGCTCCCATTCGATCGTGCCCCCGTCCGGCGCCTCTTCGCCCAGGATCAGATTGAAGAGCGTCGTCTTGCCGGCGCCGTTTGGCCCCACAAGTCCATAGCGGTCAGTGCGCGCGATGAACAGCGACACGTCCGCAAAAAGGGTGCGGGTGCCGTAGGACTTCGAGACATCGGCGATCGTAAGCATGTAAACCGTCCAGCAAACACATCACCTGCAGGGCACGTCAATCGTGCGGATTGCCGGACGGGTGAGGTGGTTGCTGCTGCGCGCCTTCGACAAGCATTCCCGGCAAGGTTCCCTGGGTGAGATCGGTCCGCCCCTGGAATCTTCCCGCCCTTTCCCAGCGGAATGGGTGCCCTTTGTCCTGTGCATTTGTTGGGATTAAAAAGGCATCGTTTGCCCTATCCGGACCAAGGGAATCAGGTTGGATGAAAGGGAGACAGGTATCTTAACTTATTAATAGCTGAATAGTTAAAGATTTTAACCCGAGAAAGGTGTCTGCGAATTCGTGGATTTCAAAATTGAGACAAGCTCTCAGGAAGGCTTGACCTCGCGGATTAAAGAGCGAATGGGTCTCATTACCAACATTCATTTGTATCACCCGATAGCCACATGAAGCCAAGTCTCAGGAAACTGATTTCATATATCGTTACAATTACGTGTATTACGTCACCCATCTTTCTTTGTGCGGCTCCGTCCGGCTCTGAGGATGCAACGATCGGGGATCAAATCATCCAATTGGACCCAGTGACGGCTCTTGCCGGGGACAGTTCACCTACGTTTGGCGTCAGCCCCTCGAGGACGGCGACCAAGACCGATACGCCGCTCGCGGACGTGCCGGAGACGGTCGACATCGTCGGCCGGGACCTCTTCGCGATGGAGGGAGCGCGTTCTCTTGAGGATGTCCTCAGCAACATTGCCGGGATCAGCCCTTCGGTCGGAGACGGGCAGCGGGACCAGGTTTATATCCGGGGCTTTGCAGCCACGAATGACGAGTACATCGACGGGGTGCGCGACAGCGAAACCTATTTCAGGGACCTTTCAAACATCGACCAGGTTGAGGTCATCAAGGGTCCGGCCGCGGCCCTTTACGGCCACGGATCTGCGGGCGGAATCATCAATCGGGTGACCCGTCAGCCGACGGATGCGCCGGTGGGCGAGCTGGACCTGACATTCGGGAGTTGGGGAGACGCCCGCGCCGACCTGGATGCAGGCGGCCCGCTTGGATTCGGAAGGCTGACCTACCGCCTCGATGCCTCCGTGGAGGACTCGGGAGGGTTCCGGGACGAGTACTTCCTCGACCGCCACCATGTTTCGCCTTCGTTTGCCTGGAAGCCCTCTGCGGTGACCCGGATCCTGGTTCAATTCGACGCGCTGAGCGACCGGCGCCTCGACGACCTGGGCCTTCCCGCGCTGGTGGGTCTTCCGGGTTCCGGGTTCCCCGGGACTGCGCCCGACGTGCCCCTCACGAATTACTACGGGTCGCCGGACGGGCGAAGGGCCGATTTTGTGCAGGCTGACGTCACTTCGGCGGCCGTGACGGTCGACCACGATCTCAGCAAGAATTGGAGGCTCCACGATGTCGCTCGCATCGAGCACTACACGCTCGACAGGAATAATGTCCTGCCGACCGGAGTGTACATTCCCGGGGGCGGGGCGTTCGACGGCGACCTTTCCGACGTCTGGGTCACGAGGTCCGGGCGCCACATCCTGCGCCACCAGAATGACCTTTTTGACCAGCTTGAGAGCGTCTGGTCGGTCGATACGGGAGGCGTGACCCACCAAATCCTTGCGGGCCTGGAGGTGGCGCACCAGACGGCGGGGGTCCATTCCGCCCAATACAACGAGTCTCCCGTGGCGCTCATCGATCCCGTTCTGACCGACCGGCCGCCGGGCGAGGCGCCGTCCTCGCTGACGTACAATGCCGTCGCCTCCGACACGGCGGGCCTCTACCTGCAGGACCAGATCGCGTTCACGAGCCATTGGAAGGCGCTGGTTGGCGCGCGACTCGATACCTTCTCGGTCGAACAGGACACCCTCACGGCGCCCTATGCCGATCTTCGAAACCTGAACAGGGCCTTCAGCCCCAGGGCGGGCCTGGTCTGGGAGCCGTCGACCGAGCTTTCGGTCTACGCCAGCGCGGGAAGGTCCTTCATCCCGTCGGGGGACGGGCTCTCCATTGCGGCAACGAACGCTGCGCTCAGCCCCGAGGAAACAACGAGCTTCGAGGTGGGCGCGAAGGCGAGCCTGGCAGGCGGCCTCCTTTCGATCACGACCTCCGTCTTTCAGCTTGAGCGCAACATCTCCGAGACCAATCCGCTGACCGAGGTGGTCACCAACTCCGGCGACCAGCGTTCGAGGGGCGCCGAGATTTCCGCAACGGGGCACCTGTCGAAGCGCTGGAGTGTTTCGGCGGCCTATTCGCTCCTCGATGCACGGATTGTCGACGGCGGGTATGACTCGGCGCATGTGCTTCTCAACGGGCTCAGGCCGGGTCTTGTGCCGCGCAACAGCGCGACCCTTTTTACCGCCTACGAACTCCCCTGCGGGCTCGGGTTTGGAGGGGGTGCGGTCAGCATGGGCAGCCGGTTCACCTCGAATGATGATTTTGTAACCATTCCGGCCTACACGGTTTTGAACGGGGTCGTCTACTACCACCGGGCCCATTGGCTGGCCCGATTGAACATCAACAACATGCTGAACCACCGCTACTACGCCACGGCGGGCGAAGGAACCGATGCCACGGGACAGACGGTGATGCCCGGGGCGCCCCTTAACCTTCAGGGAACCGTCTCCTGGCGTTTCTGAGATTTGGGTCGCGCCAAAGCCTGTTTTGGTTGGCAACGGCCTTCGCGGGGGGCAGCCTTTGGATTCGAATCCGTCATGAGCGCGAAATCCAAGAATCAGCTCCCTGAATCCCAAAATGCGGCCCTCGCGCGCCCGAAGGGCCCGGTCTCCAAGTTCATCGCGCGCCATTACCGGCATTTCAATTCCGCCTCGTTGGTCGACGCGGCCAAGGCCTACGAGGCTCATATGAAGGCGGGGGGGAAGATGCTCGTGACCCTCGCCGGGGCGATGTCCACGGCGGAACTCGGGATATCGCTCGCGGAGATGATCCGCCGCGGGAAGGTCGATGCCATCGTCTGCACCGGCGCAAACCTAGAGGAGGACGTGTTTAACCTGGTCGCCCATAGCTACTACGAGCGCGTCCCAAACTACCGCCACCTCACGGCGGCGGACGAGGAGGCGCTCCTCAAGCGCCACATGAACCGGGTGACCGACACCTGCATTCCGGAGATGGAGGCCATGCGCCGGATCGAGGATGCGATCCTTGAGGAATGGGTGGCGGCGGACCGCGCCGGTGAGCGTTATTTTCCGCACGAGTTCATGTACAAGCTCCTGCGCGGTGGCAAGTTGAAGAAGTCGTATCAGATCGACCCCAGGAATTCCTGGCTGATCGCCGCCTGCGAAAGAAATCTGCCGATCGTCGTCCCGGGATGGGAGGACGCGACCCTGGGGAACATGTACGCGGCCCATGTCATGGAGGGCGACGTGAAGAACGTCCACACGGTGCGCACGGGGATCGAGTACATGACCGAGCTCGCGGGATGGTACACGAAGACCGCCCGCACGCTGAGGAATGGCGAGGGCTCGATCGGATTCTTCCAGGTCGGCGGAGGCATTGCCGGCGATTTCCCGATTTGCGTGGTGCCGATGCTTCACCAGGACCTGAGGCGGCCGGACATACCGCTTTGGGGCTATTTCTGCCAGGTGAGCGATTCGACGACGAGCTACGGAAGCTATTCCGGCGCCGTTCCCAATGAGAAGATCACCTGGGGGAAGCTCGGAGCCTCGACGCCCAAGTTCATCATCGAGTCCGATGCGACGATCGTCGTCCCGCTCATCTTCGCCTGGGTTCTCGGGGAGTGACGCATGGCGAACAGGCTCGCGAGCGCGACATCGCCCTACCTGCTCCAGCATGCGGACAATCCGGTGGATTGGTACCCCTGGGGCCCGGAGGCGTTTGATGCCGCGCGCTCGAAGGACCGGCCGATCTTCCTGTCGATAGGGTATTCGACCTGCCACTGGTGCCACGTGATGGCCCACGAGTCGTTCGAGAACCCGGCCGTTGCGGCGCTCCTGAACGAGCATTTTGTCTCGATCAAGCTCGACCGGGAGGAGAGGCCCGACATCGACCGGGTCTACATGTCCTATCTCCAGGGGCTGACCGGCCAGGGAGGATGGCCGCTCAGCGTCTGGATGACGCCCGGGCTCAAGCCCTTCTATGCCGGAACCTATTTTGCGCCCGAGGACCGTCACGGGAGGGCGGGCTTTCCGACGATCCTTCGGGCGATCGCGCGGGGGTGGAGGGAGGACCGGGCAAGGCTTGTTGCGGAGTCCGAGCGCGTCGTCGAGTCCCTCAATGAAAGGGCCGGGGAACGGACGGCCCCGGCTGAAGGCGCCGTCGCGCCGTTTGCCGAGGCGGCGGGGGCCGCCTTTGAGAAGGGCTACCGGTATTACGCCGAGAGCTTTGATCCGAGGCACGGCGGCTTTGGCGGCGCCCCGAAATTCCCGAGGCCGGCCAACCTGGCGTTCCTCCTGCGATGCTCGGTGCTCCAGGGCACCGAGAGCGAGGCCGGGCTTGAAGCCTCGGGCATGGTGGCCTCCACCCTGCGCGCGATGGCGCGGGGCGGGATCCACGACCACGTGGGGGGAGGGTTCCACCGGTACTCGGTCGACGACGAGTGGTTCGTGCCGCATTTCGAGAAGATGCTCTACGACCAGGCCCAGATCGCGTGCTGCGCGCTCGAGGCGTGGCAGGCGACGGGCGACGAGCGCCACGCCTGGCTCGCCGCCGACGTCCTCGATTACGTGCTGCGCGACCTGACGGCGCCGGAGGGCGGATTCTACTCGGCCGAGGACGCGGATTCGCCCGCGGCGGAGGGCGGCGAGCCCACGGAGGGGGCCTTCTATGTCTGGACCCGGGAGGAGATGGAGCGGGCGCTCGGCGCCGACGCCCCCTTTGCGTGCGGACATTTCGGGGTCAGGCCCGAGGGTAACGTGCCCCGAGAAAGGGATCCCCACCAGGAGTTCACGGGCAGGAACATCCTGGCCCAGGCCCGCTCGCTCGCCGATTCGGCGAAAGAGCACGGGCTCGAGCTGCAGGCGGCGAGCGACCTCCTTCAGTCGTGCCTCGAACGGCTCCGGGCCGCCCGATCGGAAAGGCGCCGGCCCCACCTGGATGACAAGGTGATCGCCGGATGGAACGGCCTCATGATCACGGCCCTCTCCCGCGCCGCCACCGTTCCCGCGGAGTCCCTCGGGGCCCGCCGCGAGGCATATCTGGCCGCGGCGCTCCGCGCGGCCTCATTCGTGGAGGGCGAACTCTTCAACCTTCCCGGGGCCCTTCCGCGCCGGGCATGGCGCCGCGGCAGGGGTTCGGGCCCCGGCTTTGCCGAGGACTGCGCGTTCCTCGCCCAGGCCTGGCTCGACCTTTACGATGCGACCTTCGACAAGGCCTGGATCGAGCGGGCGCAGAGGCTCCAGGAGGCGATGGACCGGAACTTCTGGGACCCGGAGAAGGGAGGCTATTTCAACTCGGCGTCCGGGGCAGCCGATGTCGTGGTCCGTCTAAAGGAGGACTACGACGGCGCGGAGCCTGCGGCCACGTCAACCGCGGCCATGAACCTGTTCCGCCTGGCCTCGCTCACGGGAGACGACGCCCTTCGGGAGCGGGGCAGGCGGGCGATCGCGGCCTTCCGCGGGCGCTGGGAGGAGGCGCCCTACGCCCTTCCGCAGCTTCTCTGCGCGTTTGAGGCCGCGCTTGAGCCTCCCCGGCACATCGTGGTGACCGGCGAGCCCGGCTCATCGGGATTCAGGGCGCTCCTGGCGGTGGTCCACGGAAGGCTTGGGCCGCGCCGGACGCTCATTGCGCTCGACGCGCCCGGAGCGCGGGACTGGTTCTCGGCGCGTTCTCCCTGGCTTGCAGCGTTGGGCGCCGGCGATCGGCGGCCGACCGCCTATGTCTGCGAGGAATTCACGTGCCGGGCGCCCGCCCGGACGCCGGAGGAACTTCGCTCGGCGCTCGGGATGGGAAAGGAATCCCGTTAGCTTGGGAGCCGGGCCGCCCTGTCGGCTGTCGAAGGGCCGCGCCGGTGCCTTGCCGGCGAAAGCTCCCGCCCCGGTTTGAGGGGGCGCGCGTCTGTGGGCATGAATCAAGGTCTGGTTTCTCGGACGCTGTGTGAATGAGGGCCAATGGGGCGGTCGGCCCCGATCGGCGGACGAAGCGGGCTGCAACGGCGGCCCAAGACAGCCCTCCGGAGAAGACTGAGTCCGGGCTCCGCTCTTTTATTCGGCGCGCAGCGCCTGGATCGGATTGACCTTGGTCGCCCCCCGGGCGGGCAACCAACAGGCCAGGAGCGCGACTCCCGCAAGGACGGTTGCGATTCCAATCACGATCCATGGATCGCTGCCGGGAAAGCCAGAAACCAGGTGGCCAAGCAACCGGGTGAGACCCAAGGCGCCTGCAAGCCCGAGGAGGGTCCCGGCCAGTGCCAGGCGAATGCCGTTACGAAGGAACAGCCAGATGACGTCGCGGGACTGGGCCCCCAGCGCCATACGAATTCCGACCTCCCGGGTCCGCTCCGACGCCAAATTGGCAATGACGCCATAAATGCCCACTGCAGCCAGGAGCAGACCGAGTCCCGCAACCTGGATCAGCATGCGTCGGGCGAGGGTATACTGGAGCAGGTCCACCCCCATCATGTTTTCGGCAGTATCCAGGTAACTGAAGGCGATGTTGGGCTCGATCCTTCCCACCGTCTTTCGCATCTCCTCTTTGAGTTCGTTTGGGTTCCCGAACGAATGGACGGTGACCGCAAGATAGCGAAATGAGTTTTGGGCCCATGGATAGTAGATGGCGAGCCGGCTGGGGGCGGGGTCCCATTCCCGATCGTGCAGGATATTGTTCACGACCCCGACGACGACGGCCCATTTCTGATGATCCGGATCCTCGATGCCGATGCGTTTGCCGACCGCGCTCTCCCCCGGCCAATACCGCCGGGCCAGATCGGCGGACACGATGGCGACGTCGAGCCTGCCGGGATGGTCGCCGTCGTTGAAGCCCCGCCCCTCGACGATGCGCATCCCGAATGCCTTGAAATAGCCGGGGCTCGGCGTTTCAAACGACGCCAGGACGCCCTTTTCGTAGGGCGGCCGGCCCTCGATTTCAAAATTCACCGGTTTTGCGTCGAATACGTTGTCGTTCGATACACCCACCGCATCCACGCCCGGCAACTTTTCGAGCTCGGGCACAATGCGATCGGTGAATGCCAGACTTCGGGGGTCCCTCGCCTCCCCATAATGATCGTGATCCAGCGCAAGGTAGCCCATCATCACATTGGCCGGCCTCCAGCCCAGCTCCCGGCTGGTTATCCGCTGGATTCCCCTGACAAAATAGGCGGCGCCCGCGAGCAATACCAGCGCCATGGCGAGCTCAATCACGATCAGGGAATCGCGGAGGCGACGGCGGAGCCGGTCGGGTGTGGCACCGCGGGCCGCCTGCTTCATCCGCGCATTCAATTCGGAGCGCGACGCGAGAAATGCCGGCATGATGCCAAACACGCCCCCGGATGCCGCCGATACGATGAAGGTGAACCCGATGACCCTGAAATTGAGGGGCATATCGACGTTCCAATAGGCGGCAAGGTACTGGTTGCTCCAGTGGGCTATAAGCAGGCCCAGCGCTCCCCCGATCACGGAAATCATCAGGCTCTCGGTGAGCAGCATCCGAATAAGGCGGCCTCGGGTTGAACCCAGCGCCAACCGGATGCCCAACTCGTTGCTTCGGCTGGTTGTCCGAACGAGCTGCAAGTTGGCTAGGTTGACACAGGCCACAAGGAGGACGACGCCGGAGAGGCACATGACGAGCCAGACGAGCCGTTTTCCGTCCGTGTCCATGGCGTCCGTGGGAAACGCGGTGACCCGAAAACCTCTGCCCGTATTCGTCTTTGGATAGTCGTGTTCCAGCCTGCGCGCGATGACCGTCAGCTCTGTCTGCACCTGCGCCGGCGTAACCCCGGGCCTTAGGCGGGCCACGGTGGTATTCCATCCCCTCTCGCGGTAACTGGGATCGAGATCGGTGATCAGCGTGCAAAACGCCACTCCGTCCTCGATTCCGGGGAACAGCGTCGAGTCATCCATGGCCGGAATCATCACGCCGATAATCGTATACTCCACGCCGCCATCGCTGCGGAGCGTGCGGCCAAGGACACGAGGGTCGGCCCCATAATGCCGGAGCCAGAAGGCGTGACTGAGAAGCGCGAGATGCTCCTTTCTTGCCTCGTCATCCTTGTTAAAGGAGCGGCCAAGCATGACCGGATCGATTCCCATGGCCGGGAAGAAATCAGCCGTCACCCCCATGGAATCGCATCGAGTCGCAGGCTGGCCGGGTTCGGCCAAGGTCGAAAGCCAGCTCGTCCAGTAGGCGGCAAAATGCTCGAAAACCGTGCTCCGGGCGCGCAGGTCAAGGAAGTCCGCCGATGAAACCGGGCTGTCGGGACCGTCGGTCGACGTCGCGGCAATGTCTACCAGCCTGTCCGTCTCCTTGAACGGCACCGGCCGCAGGAGCAGGCGGTTTAGGACGGTGAATGCGGTCGTAGTGGCCCCGATGCCGAGTGCCAGGGTGACCAGTGCGACCGTGGTAAAGCCGGCGCACCGGCGCAGTGAGCGCACGGCGTAGCCCCCGTCGCTGATCAGCTGCTCGATCCACCGGCCCCACTGGACATCCCGGCACTGTTCCTTGATCTGGTCCAGCCCGCCAAAAGCCATGGCGGCCTCCCGGCGGGCCGACTCCGGGTCCAAACCCGATGCGATATTGTCCCTTATCTGCTGTTCGAGATGGAAGCGCAGCTCCGAATCGAGGTTCCGTTCGCGCGCCTTCCAATGGAACAAAGAAGAGATCCAGCCCATGGAAGGCCCGCGGTTAGGTAGCCTGCATGACCAACCTGATTGCCGAGCATAGCCGGTTCCAGTCCAACTCCTCCGTTTCAAGCTGCCGGCGGCCCGTTGCCGTCAGTTCATAGAATTTGGCCTCGCGACCGCTCTCGGCTTCACGCCATTCAGCGCGGAGCCACTTGCGTTTCTCCAACCTATGAAGGGCCGGATAAAGCGAACCCTGCTGAATCCGCAGGGCGTCCATCGATACCTGCTGGATGCGCTTCGAGATGGCATAGCCGTGAATGGGGCCCATGGCGACGACCTTGAGGATCAACATGTCCAGGGTGCCTTGCAGGAGGTCGGATTTATCCGTGCCCATAGGATACCTAGGATCTCTACCCGTGGTATAGGTAGAAGGTCAAGGCATCTTCGCTTCTGGATCCATCGTGCCCGAAGAAGGGCTCGTGCGGCGTCGTTCCTACTCGAAGCGAAGGGCAACCATGGGGTCCACCCTCGTGGCGCGCCTTGCCGGAAGCCAGCAGGCGAGAAGGCCGGCAGCACCCACGGCGATGCCGCTTCCGATCAGGGAGATCGGATTGAACGGATCGATGCCCCAGATCAGCGAACGCAACCCGGCGGCGAGCGCCAGCGAACCGACCGCCCCCAAGGCCACTCCGATGACCACCCAGGAGAACCCCTGGCTGAACACGAGCCGCAAGATGCTTCCCCGTTCGGCGCCGACGGCCATGCGGATGCCGATCTCGCGCGTCCGCTGCAGCACGCAGTACGAAAGGGTGCCGTAAAGACCGACCGCGACCAGGCCGAGGGCTGTGGCCATGAAGAAATCAAAAACTCCGGCGACCGCGCGGTCCCCCTGGGTGCCATCGCGAACCAGCTCCCTGAGCGTGCGGATGTGCGACATCGGCAGGTCCTTGTCCAATCCCGAGAGCTCGCGCTTCAATAGCGGCGCAAGCGACGCGGCAGGCTGGGACGAACGGACCAACAGGAAGATCGTCGGACCCCAGGCTCGGTCGAGCGTCCAGTAGATCTCCGGGATTGGCTCCGTCTTCGGCCCCCACTGCCGCACGCTCTCGACCACTCCCACCACCCGGGCGTGGAAAGAGGGCTTCGCGGAATCGCTCCGAATGATCTTCCCGAGCGGATCCTGCCCGGGCCAGCACGTGTCGGCGAGCGTGCGATTGACCACGACGCCGATTGTCTCCTGGCCGGCATCGTCGCGCTCAAGCGTTCGGCCGCGAAGCAATCTGATCCCAGCCGCTGTAAAATATCCGGGCGTGATGCTGGAGGCCTCCGTCAGGGGCCTGTTGATTTTCGGGTCAAACACCTCGCTATTGACGAGGATTGGCAGGTTGCTCCCCCCTTCGAGCGGCAGCTTCGTCGTGATCCCGGAGGCCGTGACGCCGGGCAACCTGGAGGCGCGATCGGCAAGCTGCTCGGCGAAGCGAACCCGATCCTCAATCTTGTCGTAACGGGCCCCGTGGAGGTCCACTTCGCAGGAAAGCACGAAATCGGTCGCGAGGCCCTTGTTGGCCGTCAGCAGCTTCAGATAGCTCGCGGTGAAAAGGGTGGCGACATTTGCCAGAGCGAATGCGACGGCGACCTGGGAGACAACCAGGCTTCGCAGGAGCCTCTTGCGCAACGGGGATCCCGCCACGCCTCTGCCTTCGCCGCGGGATGCGCCGTCGGTTGAGTGGCGCAACGTCGCAATGGCCGGGGGCAGGCCCGCGACCAGCGTGGTCAGGAATGCCGCGCCCATCGTGAAGACGAGCACGCCCCCGTCGATCACGATGGCCGCCTTGCGGGTGTTGGTGGTCTGGGCGATCAGGGCCAGTGCGCGGGCTCCATAAGCCGCAAGCAGCGCGCCGATGACGGAGCCGGCCACCGCCAGGAGCAGGCTTTCGATCAGGATCAGGCGAATGATCTGGAACCGGGTGGCGCCGAGCGCCGTCCGGATCCCGAATTCCCCCTGGCGCATGGCATTTCGGGCGAGGAGCATGCTGGCGACGTTCAGGCAGGCGACCAGCAGCACCATGACGACGGCGCCGAAGAGCACCCATACCATCGGGGCCATGAAGCGCGTCATTTCAGCCTTCAGCGGTCGGACAAGGAACCCCTTCCCGGTGTTGGTGTCGGGGTAGGCGGCCGCGAGGCGCGCGCCGATCGCCTTGACCTCCGCGTCTGCGGCGGCGACCGAGACGCCCCTTTTCAAGCGGCCGACGCAGCACAGCCAATTGCTGCCCCTATCGCCGTTGCCGCGCTCGATGCGCAGCGGAGTCCAGATCTTGCACGTCTTGTCGCGATACCAGGGAGAGGCGAATTCAAAGCCGTGAGGCATGATTCCCACGACCGTCGTGTCAGTGCCGTCGACGCGGACGATTCTTCCGATCAGTCCCGGGTCCGCCGCGAAGGCCTGCCGCCACAGCCCGTCGCTGATCACGGCGACCGCCGGGGCCCCCTTTGCCTCATCCGAGGGTTCGAGCCAACGACCCATTGCAGGAGGGACTCCAAAGCTGCGGAGCACGCCCGAGGTGCAGCGCGCGCCGTCGACCGCCTGCACCTTCTCGCCGCCGATGTTCGCCTGGTATGACGCGTAGGCGCCCAATTCCTTGAAGGACGATGACTGTTCCTTTAAGTCGAGGAAATCGAGGGCGCCCATGGCCCAGTCTTCCCTGGGCCAGACCTGCACGACCTGGTCCTGGTCGGGATATGAAAACGGTTCCATGACCAGCGCGCGCAAGGCGCTGTACATGGCCGAGGTGGCCCCGATACCCACGGCAAGAGTCAGGACCGCGATGGCGGTGAAACCGGGTGTTTTCGCAAACGATCGCAAAACGACGCGGAGATCGGTTCGCATGGGGATGATGGGTGCACCGATGTTCCAGCATCCGGTGTTCCAAAGTTATCAAAATATGCAACCATATATCCCATAGCTTTTTAGAACGCACCTGTTCGGCGCGACGTCCGGGGATTCACCCGGAATTGGGATCGATCCGTCCCTCTCATGGGACGCCGCGAAACCCTGCGAGAACCGGTGCCTGCCATTCGCGGGGCCCGTCGGCCGGCCGTCGCACAGGAGTTAACGGCGCCCAGGGAAGAAGCCTCCGTCACGGCCCGGCCACGGTCGCCGCGCGGACGACGTGGCCGCCCCGGTCTGACCGCGGGACCGTGCCCTTGTCGAAGAAACGCGCCCGCATGGAAATCGGACCAAGATCCTCGACCTCGCGGAAGCCCAGGCTCCCCAGCCTGGCATGGAGCGCGTCCGTTTCAAAAAAGCTTCTGAAGGGCTCCCCGAGGGAGGCGACCCGCGCGCTGTGGCTGCTCAGGTAGGAGGCGTACGCTTCATCCTGACCGGAGCCCCAGGCCGCGGGATTGGCGTAGTCGAACACAACGTGCGCGCCCCCCGGCAGGCCGCCGATAAAGCCCAGGGTCGAAAAGATGGCCTCCTGCGTCAGGTAGGGCACGACGCCCAGCCAGGTGAAGAAGGTCTGCCGCTCCGGATCGAAGCCTGCGGCCCCCAGGCCGTCCGCCAACGTTTCCCG